>Ga0315282_10001509_pt1 | contig 43601 bp, 68 predicted proteins | sample YL17G07_20_MG_FD_203693 | JGI IMG/M metagenome (GOLD analysis project Ga0315282, IMG submission 203693) | Sediment microbial communities from Yellowstone Lake, YNP, Wyoming, USA - YL17G07_20 | ecosystem: Environmental > Aquatic > Freshwater > Lake > Sediment | place: USA: Wyoming | collected... | reverse complement strand
ATGAGTTCTTCTATCGTCCTATCCTCAGGTCTTTTTCCAAAATTCTCATCAGTTTCTTCATCAGATTTTATAAGCCACATGAAAAATAGATTCACTTTTTCTCTTTATGTTTCTTTTCTTCCTTCTTGGATTCTTTCTTTTCTTCTTTTGCCGGTTTTACGTTTTCAGCTTTCATTTCAGCTGCAGATGGAAATTTCAAATCAAGCTTAGAAACAAGATTTGCAGTGTGATAAGCAGAAATAACTTCTTCATCTGTCGCTCCTTCTTTTATGTTGAGCAAATATTCTGAAGGCTCCAGATGCTCGATGTTAGATCTTCTTCTCTTAACTCCAGTCACTAGTTTAGGTCCAGTGACTTCAACAAAAGCATCGTTTATCTTTTTTGTAACAACGCAATATTTTCCAGCTTCTCTTCCCGCAACTTTCATGCACACTCTTCCAATTTCTAATGATGCCATAAAGATACCTCTTGATATAATAGAGTGCTATAGTTCTTAAATTTAACTTCGAACTCTTCTAGAAGGCAATCTGTAAGCAATGTAAACTGCAGTTTGAGATATCGGCAAACCTCTTCTATGAACATTCTGTGGTAATGAGGGCAACTTCAAAACTCTTTCATATACTTCATCTGGAATCCAAGCAACACCTGGTGGAGTGTCCGTCATCTCTATTCCCAGTCTTCTCAAAGAAGCATGCGTATAGGCTTGAGGATATTTGTACCCTGGAAATTTTAGAATTACATAATGAGGTTTTCTTGCTAGCATAATTATTTAGTTCATGTTCAACTTTAAATCTCTAACTGCCCTAGACTTTTCTTGCTTTTTCTCTCAATATTTCTCTAGAACAAGCAGAACAATAGTAACCAGCATAAATTCTGTTCGGCCTTTTCCCACTCTTGCTCAATTTTGAATATAATTCAACATCTCCTCTTGGTACACCATGCAGTATTCTTCCGCAAGAAGCGCATCTTGAATATCCAACTTTCTTTTTCTTTTCTATTATTACAACTCTTCCTGTCGTCGTTCTTTTCTTTATTCTAGGCATAATCTATCACGAAAATTTTTCTCAATGCCCATCCTATGGCAAGTGAAACAAATACATACCACCAAAACCAACTCAATTCCGATCCTAAATACGGAAGCACGAAAGGCAGTTTCGCAACAACAATATTTGCATATCTGTACTGCAACCACGGCAAGAACAAGCCAAGAATGACCATTGAAACAATTAATGCTTTGAAAGTTTGCCTCATATACTGGCCATTCGTCTTCATCATTTCATTCAAATACTTGGTTGTGTCCTCTTTGTTCCCAGCTTTTTGCGCTTGATTCACTTGCTCTCTCAGCCCTTCCAACTTGTCTTTAATCTCTCTCACAACTTTTCTGTTCACTGCCAGCATATTGATCACAATAACCAAAGCAGTCAGCAAAGATGATACAATCAAAAGAGAAAGGGCTGGACTCAGGCCTAGCAAAGGCGCGAAGACCAAATCAAAAAATGCAGTTAATTGTACCAAAGCCATTTAACCACCCAATACTTTTCTAATTAGAGGATGAGCCTCTTCAAGATCTTGATTGCTCAGTTCCTCATAATAGTTGTATATGATCATGGTTGTAAGTAACATTCCGGTTCCTGTTCCCAATGCTCCAATAAAATCTGCAAATGCCGCTATCAAACCAATGACCAAACCTCCTAACAAAGCAAGAGCAGGAATGTATTTGTTCAGAACTTGCTCCATAGATTTTTTATCGCTCCTGTATCCTGGAATGTGCATACCAGAGCTTTCGATCTGATTTGCAACAGATTCGGCATCCATTCCAGATGTGCTGACCCAAAAAATTGAAAATATCATAGCGGTTATAGACATAAAGAGGAGATAGGTGAACGCCCGTACAATTTCTGAAGAAACAACAAGTCCACTTACAATGTCACCTAATAGTGAGGCACTTCCAGTTCCGGCAACTCCTCTTCCAGGCGAAGACAAATAATAAACCAATCCACCGATTACACTTCCTGTGCTATCATAACAACCAAAAAATCCGCAGAAAGTTCCATTTCCCATATCAGTTATTCCAGCCCTACCGAGCAGCTGTAGGTTTGCAATCAACGCGCTTGTCAAAATGACTGGAATATTGCTTGTGTATAGCAATTTCAAAGACCATGTCCTGCCAAAACCCCTCATTGCAGTAAATCCTAATGGGATATCGATTCTGATCTCTTGAATGTAAACAACAACAAGAAAAACTAATGCTGTTGTTAATAATGGTGTCAAGTTAAGTATCGTTTTATTGTAATCTCCATTAATCAATCCGATGAAAAAGTTCCATATCAAACCCCTCGGAGGATTTGCTGCGGATGGTATGCAGCTTGCGATGTTTGTTTGGAAGATTGTTGTCCCAGATGCACATGTTAAAGTTAAGGGAGATAGTGCAATAACGATTATTTGTCCAGCAACCCCTACTGCAATGAACAAACTAACTCCAGAACCAAATCCCCACTTACTAATCAACTCATCAAGAAGAATAACAACCAATCCTCCAGCAGCCAGTTGCAAGACAACAGCTACTTGAATTATAAAATCGTTGGCTACTGGTAGAGCACCTAGCATGACGAATGCTACTGCTTCGATAACAGACATCACAATTGCTAAAAACTTGTTTGCAGTTTGGAATTTTTTTCTACTTTCTGGCTTGGTCAAATCCCAGCCTATGATTTTTGATCCTACTAAAAGTTGCAAAACTATTCCTGCAGTGACTATTGGTCCTATGCCCAAGGTCATTATGCTACCAAATCTGCTGCCGAGAACCAATTCAAAAAATCTGTATCTGTCATAAGCTCCTGGGGCAACACCGAAGACAGTGATATAAGAAAGGATCAAATACATCAGCAAAGCAAACAGAGTCCATTTCAATCTTTTGTTGAAGCTTTGTTTGTAAGTTGGCTTCTCTACTGAAGGCAAGTATTTTGCAATACCTGATAAAAATTTATCTATAAAACTTTTCTTTTCTTCTTCTTGCTCTTCCTCAGCCAACTTTTATCGCCTTCCCACCAGCTTCTTCTAATTTTTTAATTGCATTTTTTGAGAAATATTTTGCTTCGACAATCAAAGGTTTTGTGACTTTTCCACTTCCTAAAACTTTGTCAAAGCCAATTTTTGAAAGAGTTATTTTTATTTGCTCTCCTTCTTTTTCTGCAATCTTCTCTTTTAGAAATCTGTCAACTTGTCTGTCCAAATCTTTCAGGTTGATTGTTCTAACTTTTTCAACAATTTCAATAGGTCTTTTGAAACCTTTTTTCCCAAAAGCGTCAGGCTCATACTTGACTACATAGCTCCATTTGTGCTTGTGCATTCCGGCTCTTCCTCTCCCTCCTCTGCTGCCGCCACCTCTGTGCTTCTTATGGCTGCCATAACCCTGCGCTCTCTTCCCTCTGTATTTTCTATGCGTCTCTTTTCTGTGAACAACCATCTAAATCATCCTCTCTAGCAACTCATTAATCTCCTTTCCTCTGTAGCCCAAATCGCCTTTCGGATAATTGTCTTTGACTGATTTGAAACCTTTTGAAGGTGGAGTCAATCTGAAAATTTGTTGGATTTTTTTAAAATCTTTTAACTTCACTTTGGCATGAATCAAAGCATCGGCCAATTTTTCATAAGAATCAAATCCCGTCACATCTTTCAATTTCTTTTCCTCAATTCTTTCATTTCCTTTCATCCTCAGCCTTCTTTCCAAAACTTTTGTCAGCGTCTCTTTAGAAATCTCCCCATACGTCACCCAATCTTTCACCTTTTCGATCATCCCTTTCGCATCAGCAGTCTCAGAGAATATCGCACAGTTGTTATTGTCTTTCAATCTCAGCATCTGTAGAGTATCTTCAAAGTCTTTCCTCATGTCAACGTTTCCTCTGATTCTTACGACAGCAAACATTCACTCCACCGTCTCTTTTCTGTCATAAATGTACGTTTTCTTCAAAGCATCATAAATTGCTGTAATCAAATTCATTCTTGTTGACGTGTTTCCGAAAGTTTTAATCCAAACATCTTTTATTCCAGCAAGTCTCAAAATCTTCTTTGACTCATCATCAGTAACAATTCCAATTCCTTTTGGTGCCGGACTTAACACAACTTTAACAGATCCAGATTTTCCTTTTGTTTTAAATGGAATAGAATGTTCGGTATCACATCCGCACTCCCAGCTTCCACAACCTCTTTTTATTCGGATTATGTTCACTTTGGCCCTCTGGTTTGCTTTTGCTATCGCATCTCTTGCCTCTAGAGCAGCCCCTCTTCCAATTCCAACAAGACCATCTTCATTTCCGACAACAACAAACGCAGATGTCGTGAATCTTCTGCCAGATCTATGCATCTTAGCAGTAATCTTAACAGGAATTCTTTGTATTCCTCCTCCTTTTCCTGTTCTTCCACCAATAAGGATTATCTCATTCTTCAAGTTTGGCACAAGCTTGTCAACGATCTCTGACTCGTAAATTTTCTTTCCTGATTTCAAAATCTCATCTATGTCAGTAATCTGTCCGGAAAAGACTTTTTTCCCGATAGAAGTTTTCGGAACCCACCTTTCCAGCGCTGGTTCTATTTTAATTTTCGGCACTTCTTCAGCTACAGGAACCTTTTCTATTTCTTTTACTTCCGCATTTTCCTTCTCAACCATGCTATCCCTCAATATTATTCTAACTTAGAATACAACAGTCTTAAATATTAATATCATTCAATCTTTGCTTTTATTTTCTCAAATTCAGCTGTCAAATTGCCTGCTTTCTGGGAATAAGCAGTTATGTGCTTTCCGCTGATTCTGTCATTGTTGGGAAGAATTTTTTGATCTAATGGAATCTTCAATCCTGCATCAATAGCTCCTTTGGCAGTTGCATAAATTCTCGAACCTTTCGTGCTTTTGTACAGGCCAGTATCAAGAATAGCCTCCTTGATTCCCTTTTTCAACGCCCTTTTTCCTATCATCAATCCTGTCAAATAGGCAGCAGGCAGATTGTCTGTTGCAAATTTCCATCCCCTTTTCTTCAATTCCTGAGAAGAGGCAGCAACAACTGTTTTATCACCAACTTTATCAAAATCAACAATCTGAGCTCTTATGTATTTCAAACTTTTTCTGACAACAAGCCTTGGCTTTTTTGATTTCAGCATTCCTAGCCTCCTGTTGTAATCAGTCTTCCCTTCCAACCTTCTCTTGAATGGCATCTTGTATGTTGGCGATAATCTCATTTACTCACCTATATTTTTCAGCAAATAATTCAAGTCATAAACCGACTGGGCTATGTGCAATGCTCCAGCAGATCTCAATTGATTTTTTTCATGGAAACCCCAATCTACAGCCACAGCAAACATTCCTGCATTTCTTGCAGCAACAACATCACCCATCATATCTCCGATATAAACACATTCATGTGGAGAAACATCAAGTTTTTTTGCAGCTGTAAGCAGACCTAGTGGACTCGGTTTTGGAATTGGCGCATCTTCATGTGCCACAATTACATCAAAAAAATCGAGTATCCCAAATCTCGCTAACTCTTTTCTCACTCTGTCCTTGTTACCTCCAGTGACTAAAGCAATTTTATAATTTTCTTCCTTCAATCTTCTTAGAAAATCCTTCATGCCAGGATGAAGCACAATTTTATCGCGGAGTTCATTATAAATGTCCATCCACAAAAAGTGCTCTTTTGTTCCAACAGAAATATCTTTTTGGAGGATCAATCTACTAAACTCTAACCAGTCAGTGTCATAACTATTTCTGAAAGAATTCAAGTCAAGTCTTTTTAGATTTAGCCTATCGCAAAACTTCATCCATACCTCATAGATTGTTTCCACACTATCGAGCAAAGTTCCATCCAAATCAAAAATCACTGCTTTTATCATTTTTCTCCCTTCTTGATCAAGCCATGCTGCTCCAAGTAAATTCTCAAGTGGCTTCTGCTTCTGAACATTCCACCTTTAACAAGCATGTAAAGTTTTCTATAAGTTTTATTGTCGAGTTGATTTGATGTTTTTAATTCTCTTAACATCTCTCTCAAAGGCCTTACAGTAGTAATCCATTTTCTTTTCGCAGGGACTTTTGCATGCTTAGCTCCTTTTCTACTGCCTATGCCTTTCTTTCTCTTCTTTCTTACCTCTCTTACCTTCAATTTTTCAGGCAGCTTTTTGATGTATCCCTTCAAGATCATCTTTCTTACATCAGCCTTAGTTATTGCCACATCTACATCTTTCTTATGCTCAGGATCCATCCAAACCCTGCTTCTTCCAACTTTCAAAATTTGCGATGCAAGCTTTTTTTGCAGATTCATAAAATCAAATTCTTGTTTTGATTTATAAATGTTTGAAAACAGTGTTTATAAACTTATGAAGTCTGGTTAAGTAAGTTTAAATTTCTAATTGCTCTTTCTATCTTATGAAAAAATATCAAATCTCCCGCCAAGCAATCTTGGAAAATTTTCAAACCATACTTCTTCGCAGATTATCCAAGAATCCTCTTCATGGATATGGATTAAGGCAGGAAGTAAGAGATGTATATGGTTACGATTTTTATCCCAGAATTTTTTATGATCATCTAAAAATTATGGAAAGAAGAAAGTTAGTTGCGAGTAGATGGGATAGAAAAATGGTCACTCAACTAAGCAGATTGGGTGTTCGCTATTCTAGAAATATTCCTATAAAAATTTACGAAATAACAGGCAAAGGAATGGAGCAATTAACAAACAGCACTCTTGATCTTCAGCTTTTACTCAGAAGCATGGACTAAGGATTCAACACCTTTATTTTCATCTCTTCAGCTTTTTTCAAAATTTCAATTCTCTTCTTCTTTCCAACCGAATGGGCAATTTTAGCTGCCTCTATCTTCGAATCAATTCTTGATAACTCATTTACATTGTGAATTAAGACCTCTTTCATTCCAGAAGGATGCAAATATCTCAATTCTTTAGGTGCTCTATATCCAATCGTCGGCATTTTCCCTTTACTTTTTTCTTTTCTCCTGAGTTTTGAATGAATGCCAATCGGATGACGCCATTTAGATCCTAACCTCTTGTATGCATGGCCCCCCTGCCTCAAAAATTCCGGTTTCTTTCTTGGATTTGTCATCTTATTCCCCTTTTGTAACTATATAACAGCCATCCTGGAAAACTTTTTTGTCAAACCCTGTCCTTCTTGTCGCTTGCTCTAGATTGTGCGAAGTCAAGCCAACTTCCTCGATATCAATTCCAGTAACAATTATATCGCTCCCTTCAATCTTCACTTCTGTCTTGCCAACAATTTTAGCAACTCTTGACGTCCTCTCTCCTAGAAAATTTTGAAAAATCACTTTGTCCTTATCAAGTTTCATGGTGATCGGAAAATGAGAATAAATGACTCTTAATCTGTACGTGTATCCTTTCGTCACTCCTTCAATCATGTTTCTTGCATGGGCAATTATCGTTCCAACTTTTGCTTTCAGAGGTCTTGTATCTTTTTCAGAAGAAGCAATAATTTTGCTTTCTTTCTTTTCTATCTTCAAACCGCCCAACAGATTAAAACTTCTTTCCAAACTTCCCTTACTGCCAGAAATTTTCACTTTATTCTTATCAACTTCAGCATTCACACCATCTGGAATGAGAATCTCTCTTGAATACATGGCAATCACTTAATAGACAAATGCTAGCAGTCTTCCTCCAGTTCCCAATTCTCTTGCTTTTTTATGGTCAATAATTCCTTTTGGTGTGGATAAAATGAGCAAGCCGAATTCTCTTGCAGGTAAAAATCTCTTCTCCCATTTTTCAAATTCATCAATCTTCACAGCAAATCTCGGTTTGACTACGTTGCAATCAATTATTTTTCCTTTTAACTCAATTTTGAACTTTCCTTGCTTTCCATCATCAACAAATTCATAATCTCCAATGTATCCATGCTGATGTATGACTTCCAAAACATTCCTAGCTTCCTTAGAAGCCTTAGTAACGCACTCCTTTTTTCCAACTCGCTCAGCATTCTTTATAGTGCTCAAAACTGTTGCCAAAGTGTCTTGTAACATATTTTACCCTATATACAGTAAAGAATAGTATTGATTTAAAAAGCTTAAAAATGTTTTCAACCTAGCAAAAATATTGATAAAAATTATGTTAAGGCATCTTCTAATATTACTCTCATCTCATTAGGGCTATATTGAAGGATATTTCCAAAAACAAAATTTCTAACACCAATTTCACGAACAGGTTTGATCTGATCCACAGTTCTCATTCCACCACCATAAATGAAAATATCCGGCCTTGTTTTAGCAAATACATTATAGCAATCTCTAATTAGCTCCAATGGAGCCATCTCTTGTCCTGAGCCGCCTTCCAGATAGAATCGATCAAAGCTTGTATAGCCACGGTGATACCAAAACCTCATAGCATTAACTACTTCCTCGTGTGTTACTTCTCTGCATCTTCCTTTGAAAGCAGATGCACTTTGGTTAAGAATTGGATAAAAAGAATATTCTATTTTATCTTTCCCCCATTTTGCCCTCAAATCAGCTCCATATTTTGCTTCAAATGCAATTTGTCTTAAATCAAACAATTCTCTGTTAAGGGCATTGTAAACACAAGGAACAAGCATTCCATCTGCAATAGGTGTAACTTGGCTCTCATCTCCAGGGAAACACCAAATTTCAGCTCTAGTATATTTCTTTAATTCTCTTATTCTGCCTTCTACACATACTGTTTGATCTAATGGCTCTGTCGGAGGTGAGCCACCTACTAAAACTTTACCTTCAACAGTTTTTCCTAGAGAATTTGCTAGCTGAAGAGCTTCAGGACTGAATTTAATTCTTGGGTCATAATCGTATAGCAGATAAACTTCTACCATACTTATAAGTGGTTGCTCGAAAAGATTTAATGTTTTATGTTTGGTATTGTATAGACTCAACTTACTGGATTATTTCTGATTGTCTCAAAATTCCCCTTGCAAGTGTTTCTGTCAGTCTATCACTAATCTCTTCTAAATAAGTAAATCTTCTTCTTTTATGTCCAAGCTCAGCTGCATCAATTAAAGCATCGATCAAAATTTTCTTGCTTAATCCAAGCTCTTCAGCATTCGTCGGGGCTCCTAGATATCGCAAGTGCTGCTGAAAATTTTTCCAAGTAACTTCGTATGCAGTTGTGTTGAAAAAGTCTTCTAGAACATACAAACTTGCAATCGTTCCAACTCCAACCAATTCTCCATGTATTTTTGGTTTCAATCCCCTACTTCTCAAAATGTGATTTACAGAATGAGCCCAGAGATGTTCGGGCCCAGATGCTGGTTGGGAAGAATCAGCAATATGCATGCCAAAACCGCATCGAAGCAAGCTTTCGGCCAAATCAATAAATGCATCTTTTGCAAATTTGTGATAAGAATTAAGCTGTAAATTCTTTTTCTCCAACTGCTTAACATCTTCTAAAAGTTTTAATGCTGATTTATCAATCATCAAAGATTCTATCCTTCCCATAGTTTTTTTGTCATATTTTGCCTGCAATCTTTTACTCTCTTTGATCGCAAGAGTCAGGTTTTTAACAGAAGAAAGTTTAGCTACAACATCTTCAAAACCAGCAACCGTCAAATTGTATGGAGCTCTCCTTGCAATTCTTAAATCAATTACAACAGCTTCAGGAAGATCAGCCTTTACAGAATATTCTTTATCACCTACAATCGAAACTCGTGGCGAAGCTATTCCATCGTGCGAAAGAACTGTTGGAGTTGAAATCCATTTCAATTTCAACCTATGAGCTGCCAATTTGACAGTGTCAATAGTTTTTCCGCCACCAGCAGCAACAAGAACTTCTGCGCCACTTCTTTTTGCTACTCTTTCTACCATTCTAACATATCCTTCTGTAGCATCTTTAATTCCGATGGCTTCTTCATGATTTGGGACAAGATAATCATGCAAAAGTCTTACAAGTCTTGGTCCTAATTTTCTTTTTGTATAGCCAGAACCAGTAAAAATATACATATTTTTCAATTCATTTTCTTCAGCTATTCTTCGTAGTAAGCCAATTGCCCCGTCGTATATTGCACGCACTCGAATGTATGGTGAGATCTCTGATGAAAACATAAATTCACCGAATACTAAAAACATAAGGAAAAGGATTTAAAATAGTGCGCCGACCGGGATTTGAACCCAGATGAACAGTTATTAATTCTTGCAATAAAATAATAATTTCATGACAGTAGTCAAGAATGAGCTACGTGAAAATATCCTAAAGGCGTTTAAACAAAATAAAAGTCTGAATGAGATTTCACGAAAATTCAAAATAAACAAAACGACTGCATTTTATTGGTACAGAAAATTAGGAAAATCAAAGATCAAAAAAGTTAAAATAAATCAAAATGATGTAGAATTAGTTGGAGAATTTATTGGAATTTTTGCTGGAGATGGCAATTATTATCGTGATAAAAATTACAAACATAATATTACAATTCATATTACAGGTAAAGATAAAAAATATATTACTCATGTCAAAGCATTAATGGCAAATCTTTTTTCTAAAGAACCACACATTTTTGTAAGGAAAAAAGGCAATATGACATTAATAAGAATAACATCGAAAGATGTTTACTTATTCCTCAAAAATTATCTAAACTGGGAAAACAAAAAATCTTTTTCTGTTTGTTTAAAAAAAGGTACTCAAAATTATCCTATCGATTTTTTAAAAGGATTTGTTCGTGGCCTTTTTGATACAGATGGCATGATAAAAAGATCGATACCACGTTTCGTTTTTGGAACAATTTCTTCAAAACTTGCCACTAATGTTGAAAATGTTTTATTAATGTTAGATATTCGCTATACTAAGAACATTGTTGTTGACAAAAGAAAGAACAGAAAACCTATGGTTTTAATAGAGATTTTTCGAAGAGATGCTAATTTGTTTTTGAAAAATATTAATCCAATTCATTAAAAATTATGCGCCAGGGGGGAATTTCAGATTTCTCTTTTGAACCCCCGTTGCGAGCTAACTTCGTCCAACTTGGAAGGCTTACGCCAATTATGTTCGCGTCTTAGACCAGGCTGGACCACTGGCGCGTTAATTCAAAATAAGAACGAGCAAATATAAACGTTAGGCTAATTCAACTTCTCTTTTAATCCAATAAGCATCTTCCTTCTTCAATCTCCTGCTCCTTGGTTTCTTCTCTTTCTCTTCAGCAGGCTTCTTCTCAACATCTTCAGAAATATTTTCAGTCTTAATTCTTTCTGCAATCTCTTTCATCAACTCTGGGTCAATTTTTTTCATCTTAGTCTGCCAATATTCGTTCAAATTTATTTCATCTCCCTCTTTTCTGGGGATGATATGCAGATGGAAATGAGGAATTGCCTGTTCTGCCGATTTTCCGCTTGCATTAGTCAAATTCACTCCAGTAGCTCCGATCTTTTTCATGTTGCTGGCTATTGCTTTAGCAACTTTCAACACTTTCTCAGCAAGTTCTTCAGGCATGTCAAAGATTGATTCGATATGTCTTTTTGGTATCAGAAGAGTGTGGCCTGGAGATAGAGGATTTATGTCAAGAAATCCAAGAAAATCGTCGTCACTATAAACAACAAAAGCAGGTATTTTTTTCTCGACAACCTGACAGAAAATGCAGTCTGCCATAAGTTTCTATTAAAACCAGAAGATTTAAAACCTTTTTATTTGTTTCGACATAAACAATATAAATTGAATGGGTTAGAGCATGTCAGAAGTAAAGAGCCCTAGAAGGGGTAGTTTGGCTTATTGGCCCAAGAAAAGAGCTAGACGTATTTATCCAAGGGTTCAATCGTATCCAAAGGAAGAAAAACCAAAGATCCTTGGCTTTGCTGGTTACAAGGCAGGAATGACTCATGTGATATTGCTTGACTCAAACAAAGGCTCTAACACCTTCGGTCAAGAAATCTCTATTCCCGTCACAATTATCGAATGCCCTCCGTTGAAAATTGTTGGGATAAGAGCTTACAAAAATACTGTCAGAGGATTGAAAGTTTTGAATGAGGTATGGGCCAAAGACCTGCCAAAAGACTTGAAGAGAAAGATGAACGTTGGAAATTTCAAGACTGATGAAAGATTGGCAGAAGCTGAGAAAAATCTGGAGAAAATTTCCAAAATAAGAGTCATCGTTTCTACGCAACCAAGGATTTCTGGTGTTGGTAAAAAGACCCCTGAAGTTTTTGAGGTTGAAGTCGGTGGAAACAATTCAAAAGAGATGTTTAATTTTGCAAAACAATTGCTTGGCAAAGAAGTGAAAGTGAATGATATTCTGAAAGATGGAGAGTTGATTGATGTCATAGCAGTAACCAAAGGAAAAGGAACTGCTGGGCCAGTCCAAAGATTTGGAATAAAAATTCAAGTCAGACATGCAAAAAAGAAATTGAGGCATGTTGGTTCTTTAGGTCAGCAAGTTCCTGGAAAAGTCAGACGAACAGTTGCTCAAGCCGGTCAATTAGGATTTCAAACTAGAACAGAACTGAACAAGAGGATTCTGAAAATTGGGGAAAATGGAAATGAAATAACTCCAAAAGCTGGGATGAAAAGATATGGCGTTGTCAAAAGCGGATATATCATTTTGGAAGGTTCGATTCCTGGAAGCAAGAAGAGATTGATAAGAATCAGGCCAGCAATAAGGCCGACATCAGCAAAAATTCTTGTTCCAGAGCTAAGACATGTAGTGAAAGGTGAATGAAATGAAAGTTGATGTTTTTGATCTTGAAGGAAAAGCAAAAGGAAAAATTGAATTGCCAGAAGTTTTTAATGAGCAAGTGAGAGAAGATTTGATCAGAAGAGCTGTTCTTGTTACTTTGAGCAAACACAGGCAGCCATATGGTGTTGATACTATGGCAGGAAAGAGAACTTCTGCCCATTATCACGGTTACAGAAGGCACAGATACGCGATGATGAACAAAGAGATGGCAAGAATGCCTAGAACACATGGCAAAAGTCCCCCACAGATGTCTTGGCAGGCAAGATTTGTTCCACAGGCTAAAGGTGGAAGGGAAGCACATCCACCAATGATTGAGAAGATTTGGGAAATGAAAATAAATGACAAAGAAAGAAAAAAGGCAATTCGTTGTGCGATTGCTGCAACTGCTGTAAAAGATTTGGTTGCTAACAGAGGTCATAAGTTCAAAGTTGAAGAATTGCCAATTGTTGTTGATGATTCACTTCAAGAAATCAAAAAGACAAAAGAGTTGGTTAACTTTTTTGTGAAAATTGGTCTTGCAAAAGAATTGGAAAGAATACAGGTAAAAAAAGTTAGAGCTGGAAGAGGAAAAATAAGAGGAAGGAAATATAAAAGAAAAATTGGACCTTTGATAGTTATCGCTGAGGACAAAGGAATATCAAGATCAGGGAAAAATCTCACGGGTGTTCATGTCTGCAAAGTCGAAAATCTTTCAGCAATTTACCTCGCGCCTGGCGCTATGCCTGGAAGACTTGCAATTTTCACAAAATCAGCGATTGAGAAGATGAAGAAGATGAATGGTGAATAGAATGGATCCATGGTCAACACTCAAATATCCGTATCTGACAGAAAAATCTATCTCATTAGTTGAAAAAGGAAACAAAATTGTTTTTATTGTAGACAGAAAAGCAACAAAGGAACAGATAAAAGAGGCGTTTGAAAAAGTTTTTGATGTGAAAGTTGAGAGTGTGAACACACTAATCAGTTTAAATGGTGAGAAAAAAGCATATATTAAATTGAAGCCTGAATACAAGGCTGGAGATGTGGCTGTAAAATTAGGATTGATATAAAATGGGAAAAAGAATCATTCCGAGAGCAAGAGGAAAAGGAGGACCTAGGTACAAAGCTCCTAGTCACAGGTATCTCGGGAAAGTTGAATATCTTCCTTTTGCTGGAAATGTGGTTGTCAAAGATATTGTAGATGACCCCGGAAGATCAGCTCCTGTTGCAATTATCCAACTTCCAGACGGAAAAGAAGTTTTGCATGTCGCAGCTGAGGGAATTCAATGCGGTGCTGTTATTTCTTATGGTGGTGAACCAGTAATTGGAAATGTTTTGCCTTTATCAAAAATTCCTGAAGGCGCTAAAATTTTTGGAATAGAAACCTATCCTGGTTCTGGACCCAAGCTCTGCAGAAGTTCTGGTTGTTTTGCGTTAATTGCTGGTAAAAGTGAAAAGACTGTAAAAGTTCAATTCCCATCAGGAAAAACAGTTGAAATAAATCCTGAATGCAGAGCAACGATTGGCGTTCCAGCAGGAGGAGGAAGAGTCGAGAAGCCCTGGCTCAAAGGTGGAAAGCATGCATTTGCAATGCTTGCGAAAGGAAAAATATTTCCGAGAAGCAAGGGTGTTGCAATGACACCAGCAGATCATCCTTATGGTGGAAGAAGCAAGAGGCCTAGACCTTCAAGATCAATTTCAAGAAATGCTCCTCCAGGTGCAAAAGTTGGTTCTATTTCTCCAAGAAGGATGGGAAAAAGAAAAGGTAGATAAGAATGCCGAAAATTTTTACATTCAGAGGAAAGAGTTTGGAAGAACTGAAGCAGATGAGCATTGATGAGTTTTCTAGGCTGTTGACATCAAGAGACAGGAGGGCGTTGAAAAGAGGTTTGACACAGTCACAAAGAATACTGCTTGATGATATTCGCAGAAATCCAGAAAACTTCCATAAGACGCACGTCAGAGATATGATAATTTTGCCTGAGATGGTTGGAATAAAACTTGGAGTTTACAATGGAAAAGAATGGACGAATGTTGTGATCACTCCTGAGATGGTCGGGCACAGATTAGGGGAATTCTCGATAACAACAAAAAGAGTCAAGCATTCAGCTCCAGGAATTGGTGCTACAAGAGGTAGTAAGCACATTACAATGAAGACATAAGTGATGAGATGGAAAAGAAAATTGCTTCTGCCAAGTTGGATTCTGCTCGTATATCATTGATACATTCTATGGCTATTCTAAAAGCAATCAGAGGAAAGAAGCTTGAGGCAGGGAAAAAGTTTTTGGAAGAGTTGCTTGACCAGAAAAGAAGTTTGCACGGAAAATATCATCCGACTGCTGCGAAAAAGATTTTGGATATGCTAGAAGCTGCAGAAGCGAATGCAAAAGTGAAGGATTTAACTATAGAGAAGCTTTTTATTAAGACTGCTAAAGCCGACAAAGGATTTCGATTCATGAGACCGAGGACGAGATGGAGATTGAGAGGAAGAAAAGTGAAGTCAGCTACAGTTTTGATTGAAGTGGCGGAGAGATAGAATGGCAGTTGAAAGACTTTTTGTAAAAGAGGGAATAAAACAGGCTGAAGTAGAGGAATTTCTAGCTAAGATGTTCGAGAAAGCTGGCTACAGCCATACAGAAATCCAGAGAACTCCGCTTGGAACAAGATTTATCATTTATGCTCATAAACCAGGATTGGTGATTGGAAGAAGCGGGAGAAGGATTAATGAGATAACAAATGAAATCAAGCAGAAGTTTGGCTTTGAAAACCCTCTGATTGATGTGAAGGAAGTTGATGAGCCATTCCTTGATGCGAACATCGTTGCAAGAAGGATTGTGCATGCTTTGGAAAGAGGAATCAATTTCAAAAAAGTTGCGAACTATTATCTTGAGAGAGTTATTGAAGTAGGAGCGATAGGCATTGCGATAAAAGTTGGAGGAAAATTGATGGGAGCCGAGAGGTCAAGATTCCAGAAATTCAAGAGAGGTTTTGTTGCTTATTCTGGAGATTATGCAGAGACTCTTGTTGACACTGGTTATGCTCAAGCAAACTTAAAGCCTGGCATTGTTGGTGTCCAAGTCAGGATAATGAGGGAAGAACCAAAAGAATTTATATTAAAAGAGCCTAAAGAGAAAAAGGAGGAAAAGGCAGTTGAATCTCAATAAATCGATTTTTGTTCGGGAACTGAATTCCCAAAGATATTTAAAATTTCAATTCTATAGGTGTTCTAGAAAATTATGACCATTCTAAGAGCCAAGCAGATAAGAGAAATGAAAACTGAAGATATTGATGCTAAGCTTTTTGAGCTGAGATTAGAGTTGACTAAAGAACTGGGAAATGTAAAAATGGGAAGGCCAGTTAAGAACCCAGGAAAGATTGGAGAACTGAAAAGGACTATAGCGAGATTGCTGACAATAAAACACGAGAAGAAAAAATTGGTGAAGAAATAAAGATGGCAGAAATTTGTCCAAAATGTGGTGGAAGACTGAGTGGCAATGTTTGTTCTAAATGCGGTTTGCCGCCAGATCTTTGCGTTTGTGCTGCGATTGAAAGGGAAGCCCAGAAGATCATGGTTTACATGGAAAAAAGAAAATTCCAAAAGCCGATAACAATCATAGAAGGAATAAGCGAGAATGGGAAAGAGATTTCTTCACAGCTCAAGTCTAAGCTTGCTTGCGGCGGGACATACAAGAACAATCACATTGAGTTACAAGGAGATCACAGATCAAGAATCAAAAATATTCTAGTGAAGCTTGGATTTTCTGAAGACCAGATTGAACTGAGCTAATCATTTTTGTTTATAACTTCTAGTCTTTCGACCCACAAGATAATCTTTTATGTATGGGTAAACAAGAAATCCATAAAGTCCGCCATAAGTAGCAAACACCAGCAAATAAGTAAGCGCTAGCACGTTTTGATTTAACCAATGGTTTGGTGGAGATGACAAATCATTCGGAGTCAGATATTTACCAATCTCTCTGATGCCTTGTCCTAAAATATTTTGCAGAGCCATATTTTCACAAATAAAGAATAAGAGCATAATTATAAATATGCCGATAACATCGCAGAATCTTGTCAGGCACGAACTGATTGGGCTAGAAGTGAAAATAAAGGAATCAACTGATCTTTCACAGAAAGGGATCAAAGGCAAAGTGATTGATGAGACCTATAATACTTTGAAGATTGAGGTGAAAGGAAAAGAAAAAATTGTTCCAAAAGAAAATTCAATCTTTGTTTTCACATTGCCGAATAAAACCAAGGTTCAGGTTGATGGGAAACTATTGGTTTCTAGGCCTGAGGATAGAATAAAAAAGAAGTTTCCAAGATGGTAGCAGATTAAAACCTTTTTAAATTAACTGCCTACTTATATTTAATAATCAAATGGGATTGAGCATGAGAAAGAAAACCAAAGCGAGAGATATTGGGATTGATGTTAAAGCTCCAGAGAAGGAGTGTAATGATTCGAAGTGCCCTTTCCACGGCAGACTCTCGGTCAGAGGCAAAATTCTTGAAGGAACTGTTGTTTCTACTAAAGCGCAAAAGACAGCAATCATAGAAAGGAATTACTTGCATTATCTGCCAAAATTTGAGAGATATGAAAGAAGGCATTCAAGAATTGCGGCATATAGTCCTGAATGTGTCAATGCTAAAGAAGGAGACAGAGTGAGAATTGGTGAATGCAGGCCAATAAGCAAGACAAAGGCATTTGTTGTTTTAGAAAAGGTGAAATGAATGCAAGGACTAAACGCAATCTATGTCCCCGGGCAAAAACACTGGGATCGCACTATTCTTCCTGATGGAAAGACAATTGGTTATCTTCAAGCAAAAATTTTGCGAAGAATTTGGAAGTATGGACCCATAGCACCTTCTGAATTACGGGAACTTTTTGGAGAACTTTCTGATTTAGTTTTTGATTATAGAGAAATTTCTAAATTAAGAAAGAAGGATATGATAAAAAGAGCTGGAAGATTACCTGGTTCAAAGGAGAGAAGATTTGTTGCAACTGATTATGGAATGGAAGTAATCATGGGTTTGAAATACAATGGAAAACTAGAGGAGATTGAGACACATGAAAGCAGTTAGAGCAAGCGTGACAAGAGCAATCCCTGTAGGTTCCTTTTTGACTTGTGCTGACAACACTGGAGCGAAAGTTGTGCAGGTCATTGCAGTTTTTGGCTACAAGGGAAGAAGGAGAAGGATGCCGGCTGCCGGAGTTGCTGCCATGGTGAAAATTGTCGTGAAGCAGGGAGATATCAAGATCAGAAAGCAGCTCTCTAATGCTGTCATAATAAGGCAAAAGGCTGAATACAGAAGGAAAGATGGTTTGAGAGTTGCCTTTGAAGATAATGCAGCTGTGCTTGTGAATGAGAATGGAGAGCCAAAAGGAACTGACATAAAAGGCCCTGTTGCAAAGGAAGCTGTAGAAAGATATTCTGCTTTGGGAAAAATTTCCAGCATAGTGGTGTAAATGAAAATAAGATCAAGCAAACCAAGAAAACAAAGAAAATTCTTGTACAAAGCACCTCTGCATATAAGGAGAAAGATGTTGTCCGGTCATCTGAGCAAAGAACTGAGGCAGAAATACAACAGAAGGAGCATGCCCTTGAGGAAGGGGGATGAGGTTGAAGTCATGAGAGGGCAGTACACGAAAAAGAGAGGAAAGATATCAAAAGTCAATTACAAAAAATACAAGGTTTACATCGAGGGGATCACAAGAAAGACGACAGTTGGAACCGAGAAGCTTGTTGCTTTTCATTCATCGAATCTGAAGATCGTTGATTTAAATCTTTCAGATAAAAAAAGAATGAAGGTTATTGATAGAAAGGTGAAGACAATTGGTAAAACTGAAAAGACTGCTAGTGCCTGAATTCTGGCATGTCGCAAAAAAGAGAACAACATGGGCGGTTGTGCCTAGTGCTGGACCGCACAAAGGTATGGAAAGCATACCTATACTTGTTTTAGTCAGAGATATTTTGAAATTGGTTGAGACCGCAAACGAAGCAAAGCAGATTTGCAAAAAAGGGGAAGTCTTGGTTGATGGCAAGAAGGTAAAAGATTATGCATTTCCTGTCGGCTTGATGGATTCTGTCTCTATTCCAAAAAGCGAGAAATACCTCAGAATAATTCCAACGATCAAGGGATTGAAAATTTTAGAGATTCCTGAGAAGGAAACTTCTGTAAAACTTTGCAAGATAAAGAACAAAAAAGTAATCAGCAAGAATAAGATTCAACTGAACTTGCATGATGGCAGAAATATTCTTGTGTCAAAGGATGAGTACAAGACAGGCGATTCGTTGCTTTTAGAAGTCCCGTCTCAAAAAATTGTTGAACATTTCAAATTGGAAAAAGGTAGCACAGGCATCATAACAAAAGGAAGAAATGCAGGGAAAACTACAGTTGTAAAAAATTATTTGGTCATCAGGGGAAGGGAGCCTAACAAGATTGTTTGTGATTTGGATGGAAAGGAAATTGAAATCATAAAGGATTATTTCTTTGTTGTCGGCAAAAACAAACCTGCAATAAAAATCAGTGAGTAAAATGGATCAGAACATTATGAAAAACATCAAAGTTGAGAAGGTCACTCTGAATATCGGATGCGGAGATGACAATGACAAGATAGAAAAAGCTGTAAAACTTTTGGAGATACTTACAGGAAAAAAACCAGTCATCACCAAATCGAAAAGGAGAAGCACATTTGGTATTCCCAAAGGCAAACCTCTTGCAACAATGGTCACCTTGAGGGGGGAGGATGCTGTTGAATTTTTGAAAAGAGCTTTGGCAGCAATTGAAAATAAATTGAAGTCATCCCAATTTGATAAATTAGGCAATTTCTCTTTTGGAATCAAGGAATACATAGACATACCTGGAGTCAGATACAGCCATGATGTTGGTATGTTGGGTTTTGATATTTCTGTAACAGTTCAAAGGCCTGGCTACAGGATAAAAGAAAGAAGAATACAAGAGAGAAAAATATCTGCGAAGCATAGAGTTAACAAAGAAGAAGCAGTTGAATGGATGAAAAAAACTTTCGGAGTGGAGATCAGTGAATAAAGATATAATGGAAATGACAGTGAATTTGAACGGAGCTATTCTTAGGCAAGCAGAATTTGTCCAAGATTACCAGAAGGTTTATCTGAAAGTTTTTGAACGAATGACTAAGCTAGAGCTTTATGGATTTGAAGACATTCTCGAAGTTCTTGGCCAGAGGGGCGGTTAGATGCATGCGAAAATTGGCAAAGGGACTCGTGTCTGCAGGAAATGCGGAAGGCACGATGGTGTGATTAGAAAATATGGTCTCATGTATTGCAGGCAGTGCTTCAGGGAAGAAGCGAAAAAGATAGGTTTCAAAAAATACAGTTAATTATTATGTTTGAATGGATTGCTCTGGTTGTAGCATTTGTTGGTTCTGCCATAGCAGCTGGATGGGACTTGAAGACCACAGAAATACCGGATCAAATTCCGCATGCGATGATGGTTTTTGGAGTAGGTTTTTGGCTAGTTCAATCAGTTCTTCAAAACAATTACTGGTTGGTTGGCAATAGTTTGATTTTCGGCCTTAGTTTTCTTGGCATGGGATTTATACTTTACTATCTTGGCCAATGGGGAGGTGGTGATGCCAAGATACTTTCAGCAATAGGGTTTTTGCTTCCTGTGCCGATATCAGGATTTCCTGTTCAAACCTTATTCCCATTCCCGATAACCTATGTGATAAACGTTTTTCTAGTCGGTGCTGTTTACATGATGGTGTATGCATTTGTCCTTGCGCTAACCAACAAGAAAATTTTGATTGAATTCTGGAAGGAGATAAAAGCCAGCACTAACCTTCTGCTATTCGGCTCTTCTGCCGTTTTCATCACATTCTTTTTCTTCAACTGGTATTTGTTGAATCTGTTCGGCACTTTTAGTTACAGGTTGCTTTTGACAAATTCAATCTTCCCATTTGTTGCATTGCTTTTCCTGTTCTTCATCTGGAAGTTTGCAAGAAAAGTCGAGGAAATTGGCTTCAAAAGAAAAATTCCCATGTCAAAGCTTCGAGTGGGAGATGTGCCTGCTGATTGGAAAGTGTGGGAAGGGATTAATGAGAAGCAGTTGAAGAAGTTGAAGCAATCAAGAAAAAAATACATTTTGATCAAAGAAGGCGTGAGATTTGCTCCTGCTTTTCCTCTGGCTTTAATCTTCACACTGTTAGTCGGAGACAGTCTTGTCTTGCTGGTCAATATCTTTCTGTAAGCTCATTCAAGACTATTTGCTCATTCCTTGATGCTATAAATCGCAGAACCAAAATGAAAAGCATTCGTCGAGAAGAAGATGAAAAAATCCACAGGAGGTGAGCTAAATTCTTCTGATGACAGATAGTTTTTCCAACCTCTATGACTTGTTGGCGATTCTCCAATCCATCGTGGTCTATATTTTGGTTCAACAAAAACTTTGAAGCAATCTTTCAGAGGACGAAAAGGATTTACAAATCTGTCCCTCACAATTCCATATGCTACCAGTTCTAACTCTTTCATCTCTCTTGATTGGGATGATGGCTCTTCATAAAATTTGCTATACCGAATATCAGACTGAAGATGCACAGTCAAATCTTGAATTAGTGAATATATCGAGCATTTACCCATGAGCCCCAATATTTCTCGCGGAACACACATAGAAACATCCAGAGATTCTGTTTTCATAGAAAAGCTTGTATCAAAATACTGTCTCTCAACAAAAAATCTGCTTTCCATCAGATCACTTACTTAAAGAATAATTATTAACGTCTTAAGCTTTTCTTTTCTTTTTCAAAGTTTCAAAGATTTTTATTACATCTTTGTCTTCCGGTTTAACAGCTTTAGGAATAAATTCCCAAAACTCATCCAATTTTTCTTTATCAAACCCATCTTTCTCATATTCCAATGCTTGAAATATCATTTCCAAATTTTCAATCTCATTCAAAAGCTTTGCCTCTCTCGATTCATAATTTTTGTGCTCCTCCATTATTTTCAAATATTTTGATCTCAATTTTTTTGGAATAGAAAGTACAATTCTTTTTCTTGCGTCTTCTTTCATTCTCTTTAATTCTTTGGGTGGAATTTTTTCTTTATCTCTAGGAGTCAAATCTCCAATAATTATTTCCTCTAGATCATGCAACAAAGCCATCCTTACAATTTTTTCTGTATCAAGTCCTTTTAGATCAGCCAACACCATCGCCATCAAAGCTGTCAGAAAAGTGTGATCTGCAACAGATTCAACATTTTCTATTTGTAATTTTTGAACCCAACCAGCTCTTTTTACTTTTTTCAATTTTATAGCCAATTCGCAGAATTCTATTATTTCTTCCAGCATACTTTTCCAACCAATGCAAACTCTTAAATGTTTTACTGTTTCTATAAATATAGATTCATATGATAGCTCTGCCGGAAGTTACGAGAGAAGCTCATAGAAGAATTCCTCTATATGCTACGAATAAAAAAATACTAGATGCGCTTGGTGCCAGATACGGGAGACCTGTTATTGTAGAGCAAGATGCTTTTGATCTTTATTTTCAAATAGTAAATGGCTTGCCTGAAGGTCTTAGAATAAGAGAAAGAGGCGGCTTTACACAAGCAACATTGAAAGTTCCTGAGCAGACTCAAGTTCCAAACATTTATCAGGGAGTAGAAGCGTATAATCCAGCTGCAATTTGCGATGTCCTAAACATAAGACCAGTTGTGAATAATGTAGAAGAACTTATTGCTGCTGCTGATAGAAAATATGGAAGAGATTTCATTCTTCATCAGCATAGAACTCTAGCTAGTTTTGATGGCACAAGAATCTCACTCGATGCGATTTGTTTTCATGAACCAACACGAAATGCCATTCCTCCGATAAGAAATGCTGTGGGAAAATTGTATTTTGCAGAAGGGCTTTATGAAGCCGAAGGAACAAACAAGGAACTCCTTCAAGAAGCTACCCAGCATTTGGTTTCTTTAGGATTGGTAAGAGCTCCATTAGAAAAAACAAAAGAGCAGATGGGTAGAGAAATTTTGCAAAACGTTCAAGCCTTTAGAAGATCAAAAATGGGAAGATATTAGATTTCTAAAATTACTTTTTCTCCAATTTCTTTATTCCAAACATGTATGGATGAAGAGCTTCAGGAATCAGAACGCTTCCATCTTTCTGTTGGAACTGCTCAACAATTGCAATCATCGTTCTGCTTGTTGCAAGAGCAGTGTTATTCAAAGTGTGAACAAAACCGGCTGGCGGTTTTCCAGGTCCTTCTCTCCATTTGATGTTCAGGTTTCTTGCAGAATAGTCTGTCAAGTTTGAATTGCTTCCTGTCTCCCTGAAATTTCCGTCGGCCATCCAGACTTCTATATCAAATGATTTTGACTTCATTATTCCCAAATCACCTGTGCAGAATTCAATTACTCTATGATGTAATCCCAGTTTTTGATACAATTCTTCAGAGTTTTTTTGAATCTCTTCGAGCATCTTGTAAGAATCATCCGGATGAGAGTAGACAAATTGTTCTATCTTGTTGAACTGGTGCATTCTGAACAAACCTTTTGTGTATTTTCCATGAGCCCCCAGTTCTTTTCTGAAGCATGCTGACACCCCAACAAATCTTAAAGGCAGATCTTTCTTGTCAATAGTCTCATCTCTCAGCATTGATCCCATTGGGTGTTCTGCTGTTGCAATCATGAACATGTCATAGTCTTGAATCTTATACATCATCTCTTGAAAATCTTGCAAAGGAGCAACTCCTTCGTAAGATTCTTTGTTAACCATGTAAGGAGGTTCGATAATTGTGAATCCTTTTTTTCTTAGAATATCTAGAGCAAATCTTTGGATTGCTAAATCTAGCAGCACAAGTTCATTCTTCAAAAAGAAAAAGCCATGTCCAGTTACTTTAGCTGCTCTCTCAACATCAATCAATCCCAAATCCTGGAGGATTGTCAAGTGATCTTTAGGTTCGAAGTTGAACTTTGAAGGCTTTCCCCATTTCCTGACTTCGATATTATCGTTTTCATCCTTACCATCAGGAACTGATTCATGCATCATGTTCGGTATCTTCATCAGCAGCAGTTTGTTTTTTTCTTCCAGTTGGATAACTTCTGTCTCTATTTGTTTGATCTTTTCAGGAATCTTTTCTGCTTCCTTCATCAGCTTTGCTGTATCTTTCTTCTCTTTCTTAGCTTTGGCTATTTCCAGAGAGATTTCATTTCTTCTCTGCCTTAGTTTATTAACTTCTGCTAGAAGTTCTCTCCATTTTTTGTCTGACTCGATGAATTCTTCCAGATAATCAAGATATTCAGGATGATGCCTTCTCTTCAGATCTTTTTTGACTAAATCTGGATTCTCTCTGATTAGTTTGATGTCTAGCATTTCAGTCCTCCTTTGTAGAATTTGAAATTTTTATATATTAAAGCTAGAATCAGTTTGCAGATTGGCAGCAGATCATTTTTATCTCCTTTGAATTTATTAAGAGTTAAGATTTAAATTTGTTTTATTTTTATCTAAACCATCATTATTTTATGGTTAAATGGAAAAACAGAATTACTAAACTAATCTTCTCTATTTTAATCTGCCAGTTAGCTGGATTAGTTGGTTCGATATTTACCTTTTCTTCAATCCCCACTTGGTATACTGCATTAAACAAACCAGCATTCAGTCCGCCGAACTGGGCATTCGGTCCAGCATGGCTCACTCTTTACACCTTGATGGGAATTTCTCTTTATCTCGTCTTGATAAAAGGCTTTAACAAAGTGAAGGATGCTGTGAAAATTTTTTCAATTCAACTCATCCTTAATGCATTCTGGTCAATAATTTTCTTCGGTTTCAGAAATCCTTTTATAGCTCTCATAGAAATATTGGCTCTGTGGTATTCAATCGTCTTCACAATGTTCAGCTTTTACAAGATTTCAAGAATGGCCACTTACTTGCTCATTCCATACATCCTCTGGGTCAGCTTTGCAATGGTTTTGAACTATTACGTCTGGATATTGAACCTCTGAAACGTCTACCTCTCAATGATTATGTCTTGAGTTTTATCTAAGAACTTCTCATCGCTATAATAGCCACTGTTTCCTTACATTTTCCATGAGCCATTAAATAATATGGACATTTGTCTGGGTGTCTTGAATGTACAACACAATGAGATTCTGTGGCAATTCTTGCAAGTTCAGGATTCTTAAACAATGTATCATAATTAGCCTCTAAATAAATTTTCAAGCAATCTCCATCATGCGGACAAGGATTTCTATTGTGATATTCTTGATTTATAGCTTCTCTGTACATTCGAATAATTCTTAGCAAGTCTTCCATAAAAAAAAAGAGTAGAGTTAGGCATTTAAGGTTTAATAATTTTGGTTCTGTCGCATGATTTTATTGGTAATTAGATTTAAATGTCTTCAGTATTTTTAGTCTTCTTCTCTGCTTCTTTTTCCTTGGCTTCTTCAAGCATTTCCACATATTTTGCCATAGCTTCCCTCGCTACTGCAGCCCATTTCACCTCTGAATGTTTTTTGATCTTCTCGTAGAGCTCTTCAGGCAAATTTACAGTTATATGCGCAATCAACCATTGAACCATGAGAATATGTTTTACGCGCATGATAAATTATTTTTATTGACCACCAATTGCGGTGATAATGTATGTTGGCTTTTAACAGAGCTTAGATGAACTTTAATTTCAGGTAATGTATCTTAGGTGAAAACTTAAATACATAGTGTACCATCTAAAATTGTTCGGAGTGTAGTGAATATGGAAGTCCCAGATTTAGATAACAAAGATGCTGAGCTAAAAGTAGAAGATTGCTCATCTGAAAAAATTAACTTAAGTCCACAATTTTCTGAAATAGATATAAAAAAAGTTATAGAAAATGAGAAATTAAAATATGTAACGATTGGAGGAAAGATGGGTGTTTTAGGAAAAGCTTTTTTTAGTAAAATTTCAGGAGAAAAAGAAGATGAAGGTAAGGATGTAAAGGTTACTCCTAAAGGAGAACTGAGAAAAACTTTTTGGCTGACTCAAGGTGTTTACCTTTGCAATCATGTGCGAAAAGGTTCACCTGAAAAATATCAGTTATCTGCTAGTAAAAATGTAGAAAGAGTTTGGATAGATGGAAAGGAAATTCCTTTGGCCATAGAAGAACTCAAAGCAAGTAACTTGGCTAGCAAACTTATGCCAAAGAACATTGGTATAGGTTTCGCAGGTGCAACTTTTGAATTACCTGTTGATTTAGACATATTTTGTAATTTATTAGATAAAGCTTCTGAAAAATTTTTGGCAGAATTAGAAATACAGGATAAAACGATATTAAAAAGCGGAAAATTGGTGTTACCTAATGTAGTTGAACAAGTATGGGATATAAAACCTTTTGTTTTTGTTCATGATGACGATACTGGTCAAGAAATTAAGGGCAGTTTAAAAAAGAAATTAATAGAAACATTATCTAATCAAAATAAAGGTAAACCAATCTCTAAAACAAAAATGAAATCTGAAAAGATAATTAATGAAATAAAAGATAAAGTTTGTATTCTTCCAAAAGAAACTCCAAGAAAAATACTTGAAAGGAGTTTAAAGGTAAATAAAATGATTGCTTTCTCAGTACCCTTTTACCAATTTAAAATAGATGGTAGAGGTAAGGTTACGAATTTATATGTAAATGCAATTACTAAAAATGTACACCAAGATAGTATTTCTTAAGATTATTGATTATGAAAAAATAGAATGCTATGCTCTATGCACAATTTTCTTACCCATAATTAGAAAAACTATACCAAAAATTATAATCACATAACCCAACATTGCCACAGGTGCATTTTCCACACCAGAAGCCACAATACCTATTCCAACTAGAATTATGATTATACCTAAAATGTAATAACCAATTCCTTTCAATATTTTCATGAACATTTTAATTTACTTCTTTTTTTCTCTTTCCTGCCTTAAATATTCTCTTGTATCTCTAACAACGCTCTTCAATTTTTGATGCCCCATTCCAATGTCGATTAAAGCAATTCCAATGAAAATTAATGCAACATTTTGAACTAAATTATAAATCAAAAATAATTGAATAGATAAGGCAAGAGTTGCAAGTGCATTTCCAACAGCACTTATTCCACTACCAATAGTTGATGGTATTTTACCAACAAAAGGAATCCAAGACCACCAGCTAACAGCTCCTCCAACAGAGCTTGTAACCTCACTAATTGATTTTATCGAATTAATTGTTCCACTAACTCTCGAATAAACATCAAGCCATCCAATTAAACCAACTATTCCGATCAACAAGACTAAAATTCCCATTACTGTTACGACATGAGTCATTAAATGTCTCCTCCCAATAAATCTTTCCCTTTTTTCTTACCAGAAATAGGTTCTTCCTCTTGTTTGTTCTTCCAAATAATGTATCCAACAACACCAGCAACTGCTATCACTCCTACAATTAAACTTCCAATTAAAGCACTATTACCTGTCCAATCAAAAAGTGTAGTTGTGGTTGTATTTCCAGAAATTTGTGTTGTTGTAGTTGGTTGGCAACTTGATTTACATTCACCAATAAATGATGTTGAACTTATACAACACATTAATCCAGCTGAACATTCTTGAGGTATATACTGTCCTCCAGCCTTACAACATGAACCTGCTGGACAACTCTGCAAAATTGCTTGGCACCCCTTTGAATAATCACAGAAATTCCCACTACCACAAGAATTAGGGCCACCGTCTTGTCCAGTGCAACAACTTACTTCTTCTTTATTACTAACACATTTACCTTTTCCATAAGAATCGAGTTTACTTTTATCACAGGTAGATTTAGTTAGAAAATATTTTCCACTTGAAATTTCACACGTGCTCGCAACACCTCCACAATCAAAATCTGAAAGGCATGACTTTTCATAACCACACTTAAAATCATTTGTGCATTGCACAGCTTGATCTGAATAGGACAGTTTACATTCATCTGAAGAACAACATTCCACTGTTTGAGATAGTCTTTGAGTTGGTATGAAATAACAACTTTGACTTTGTGTTGTGATTTCTTCAAATTTTGTTAAAGAATGATCTACAACATTACACCAAACTGGGATGTTATCCTTTGTATAACTGACTATCAAATCCGGCCTTGTGACCCAATCATAGACCAACCAATAGCCTTGATCTACTTGAAGGTCTTTTGGTTGCAATATCCCAAGGGTATTTCCTGGTATCATTGAACCGCTGTTTTGTGTGAACAAATTGGTTTGTATATTAGAACTGATAGATTGAATTTTGTTAGGGTCTTGGGGTTGCTTAGAAAAATATTCATTATAGACTTCATCGATTTTGCATTGTTCAGTTCCTGCTATAAAATTATGTCCAGAATCATAATTCAATTCTAAGGCAATGGGCCTATACACAACAGCGACTTTAAGATTGCCAGAAGTAGGATTTACCTTATTTCCTCCCAATATTTCGCACCAAAAAATAACTTTTATTTTCTGAGGTGATTGAAATTCATACGGTATGTTAGCACAAGTAATGTCTCCACCACCAGTTTTAGAACATGAAAATATTAGATTACCAGTATCTGCATTTTTTATATCAACACCGTGTTTTACTGAACCAAATGGGCATTCCCAACCTGTTTGTGTCAATTCTGTTATTTTACATGCTGGTGTTTGGCATGGGTATATATCATTATTCGAAAGTTGTATAGGCGTATCACTCCATTGCTCTTTCAATTTACAATTAATCGAACCAAACCAAGGTCTGGCAACTTGACATTGTTTAGCTTGCTGGGCAAAAGTTAAAGAGATTAATAAAAAAATTCCTACAAATATAAATAATGAAACATTCCAGACTTTGAACATTGGGAATCTACATAACAGTTAAATAATGGACTATAAAAACTTTCCCCAAAAGTCTTTTCTGCCGTCCAATTTATCAAAGAATATACAATATTTCTCTGTTTGATGAAAACGTTTAGAAAAATTTCAAGAATAAATGTTTTTGCAGATCCTATTTGCAATATGAGCAATAGCAAGCCAGAAGAGTTTAAAAAGAAAAGTGAACATGAGAATACCAACGAGTCAGGACAGGAGAGTTGTAATCGAGGTAACATGGTAGAGAAAAGAGAAAATAAAGTAGGCAAAACTGACTTGCAATTCTTTTTCAGCACTGGCCTAACATTCTTATTCGGAGGTATAACTCTCTTTTTGTTTGGTCTCGATAAAGGAGGATTTTTCACAATTGATTATGTTCCTTATTATTTGTTAGTTGGCTTTATTGCAATTGTTTTTGGATTAATAATCATAATTTCGGTGTATATGGCATTAAGAAAAAGATCGAAATTTTCAAGTGTTTCAGCCTTATCACTGAATAGAGAAATCGGAATAAAGGAACAAGTTCAATCAGATGAAAAAAAGAACAGATTGAGAATATACCTCTTGGGTGCAGCAGCCATGATTACTACGTGGGCAGTTGCAATATGGAATAAAGTAATCGAAAAAATAGGTATTGGAACAGATACACTTATATTTGAGTTGATTATCGTAACTTTGTCATTCTTTTTCATTTTATACTTGTATAATAAAGCTTGAAGAAAATATGATTTTATGGTAAATGCTAAACAAACAGCACTCAAAATATTGGAAATTATGTTAATCACAGGTGGAGTTGCAGGTGCATTTTTTGCTGACAAGATTGTCAATTATAAGCAAATATATCTTTCAGATTATTCGCTATTTTTCTTTACGACATTTCTACTTTTTGTCCTTATTTCAGTGGATATAAGAAAGCATTTGAAGGGCGCTTTGCGTAATCTTATTATTCCGATTTTTTTTGTAACTTTTATTTCTGGAGCAACCTTTGCAGCAATTATAGGACTTCCAATTTACGATTTTGTTAAAATTCAGCCTGGCTTTGAACAGGTAGTAGGGATTTCGATAGTTGGATTGGCAATAATATTGTCTGCAGTAATTTCCAAAGCTTTCGAAAAGTGAATTTATGTTATCTAAAGAAATAAAACAATCAAAATGGCAGGGCTGGCTTCCTCTAAATAAAGGGAATAGGATAACCGTAAAAAATATAGAAAGAGTCCCAAAAAAATTACGAGGGGTTTACATAATTAAACAGAATAAGGCATTTAGAAGAATCAAAGGCGAGTCGGATATAATTTATATTGGTCAGGGTAAGGTTCAAGATAGATTGTGGGCAATAACAGGTTGTTTTTTCAAAGAAGGTAAAAATTGGCATCATACTGCTAAAGAAGAAATTTATAGGCTGATAAGAGAAGAGAATAAGCGTCTCAAATTTGCTTTCTATATCACTAAAAAATGTAAAATGCTTGAAGACAAATTTTTGAAAAAATATGAAAAAGACCACATTGAATTGCCACCCCTCAATAAGTCAATTGGTGCCCATTAAAGAAGTTTGAAAATTATGGAATAAATAAACTACCTTTAATGAAAAATTGAGATAACAAATATATTTCAGAAAATTGATCATCCTTACTTTCTTTTATGTATGTAAAACAAACTGAGAATAATAAATTAAAAAGACAAATGGGCCTCAGATAAAATTATCACTTCTCATTCTCGTCGCATTTATTCTTATATTCACAAAACCTGCACATCCAATTCATATTTCGTATTCCCTTCAACGCTCTTCAAATGAGCAAGTTAATTTAATTATTTAATCAATTTTTAATTAGTATGAAACAAATAAAAGCAATCCTCTTCGATTTAGACAACACATTGATAGATTTCTGGAAGATGAAAAAGTTAGCGAGCGAAGCAGCAATCAAAGCTATGATTAAAGCTGGGTTGAAGATTGATTATAGAAAAGCCTGGAAAATGTTGTACGAGATGTTTGGCGAATATGGAATTGAAAACCAAAAAATATTCGATATATTCCTGAAAAAAGTGACAGGCAAAGTTGATATTAAAATACTGGCAGCAGGTGTGGTTGCCTACAGGAAGGTCAAAGACCTGAACATGAAGCCATATTCCAACGTGGCAACTACCCTGAGGAAATTGAGGAATAGATGCTTGAAGCTGGCTATAATAACAGATGCCCCAAAATTCCAGGCATGGTCCAGACTCTTTGATCTAAAGCTAGAGAGATATTTTGATTTTGTTATATCACTGGAAGATACTGGCCAGAAAAAACCTAGTCAGTTACCTTTCAAGGCTGCGTTAAGAAAACTTGGATTGAAGCCAGAAGAGATAATGATGATTGGTGATGATATATCTAGAGATGTTATGGGTGCAAAAAAATTGGGAATGATTACAGTGCTTGCAAAATATGGACAGATTTGGAAAAGGGCGAAGAAAGTCAAATCCGATTATGAGATTAAAAGCATTAGCGACATTCTGAAAATACTAAAATCATAGTTTACTCTTAATGATTATTCCTCTAGCAATTCAATCGAGTCCATTCCGGTTGCTTTTATTTCTCTACGAGTTTCCAGTCTTTTCAAAGCATTCTTTATGTTAGGTTTGAACGTGTAAATCCCCTTTGCCATGACATTTCTGTAGATTAAACCGAGCGATATTATCTTTCCTTTATTTTTTGCCAATTCTTTTATGACTTCCAGAATCTCTTCGTCCTTGCTCATATTCTCCCTCCCAAATCATGCTTTTAGAAGTAAAGGTGATAGTTACTTTCATTCTTGAATAAAAATGTTTATCGGGACTTCAAAACAGACGTTGTAAAATTGGCTTTGAGAAAAAAATTTTGCTAAGTATGTTTGCAAAATGTAAAATTACTCATCAGTCATTACAGAAATTTTGCATTTATTTTTCATTCTCGTCACATTTCTCTTTGTATTCACAAAACCTGCACATCCAATTCATATCGAGAACCTGTTTAGCTTCTGGTTTAGGTAAATCATCTTTCTTCAAATGCCCATGCAAAAACCTAAACCTGTCAAAAATCTCAGCACTCTTCTGAACATCAAACTCAACATCAAACACCTTGCTCTTCAGATTATTCTTATCAACATACAGAACAATCCCGTTATGAACATTAGTAGCTTCCATATAGAACATCAGCTGAGTGACATGATTGGTCTGCGGCTTCTTAACAAAAGAAATATCTTTTGTCGACTTCACCTCAACAAGCATACTTCTGCCATCTGCTTTAACCAAAACAAGATCATCAACTCTTCCAGAGATAATAAAATCTTCAACCTTCATCTGGAAAGGTATCTCTGATTCTAGCAATTGAACTTCCTTATTCTTCTCGCTCTTCAGAACTTCAACAACAAATCCATGAATGATGTTTCCAGCTTCGAATATCTTCCTCAAGTCAGCATCAATCTCCTGAGGATATTTGTATGAATACCAGACTTTTCTTAGACAGCTTCCAACTTCAGAAGGATAATATCTTCCTATCTGTTTTGGCTTATGCTCTCTGGCTATATGGGAATCAACCATCTTATCAAAGTCAATCATACAATCAGAATTAGTATGTTAGAAAACTTAACTCTTTTCAAATCTCACTTCATTCCGTTCAGCATCTACTACATTCTTTACCTTCGTGTTCTGAAGTGGATGGCTGTTCTGGCATCTCATCCGTCTGTACCATAATTTCTTTTCCATATTTTTTCATTTCTTCCTCTGTGATAACACCACTATGATATAGCATACCCAACAAAGCTACTATTTCTGCTCTAGTCTCATATGAAATCTCTACTGATTTTCTTCCCAAAAGTTCACGATATTCAGGATTGTTAGCTATTCTAGGATCTTTTAGATATTTTTCTAGTGCTGCTCTAATACCATTCACATAATCAACGGTTGGTTTAACAAATTCGGCCACTAAATCACTAAACAATAAATAAAATTAAAAGAATTTATTCATTCAAAACTTTCTATTTCATAGTCACAATAAGGTGGGTTTGAAAAGAGCAGTTCATCTAAGAAAGATTGGAAGGAAGCAAAATCAAGATTGATGAAGACCTTCTTTACAAAAGATTGTGTTCTGGGAAAAGAGATAGATGTATTACTGATTATCTGTTGCGCTGAGTAAAAAATAGTGATAATTTTTCTGGGTTTAGAACGATTGTATGAACTTTTCATTTATATGTCCGTGCCAATAAGTCATAATTATGAAAAAGTCAATAATCATTGGTCCACTAATCCTAGTTCTGTTATTTGCAATGGTTCTTTTCGTATATTCCCAAGCACCATGGCAATATGCGACAACAACTACAATCACAACTGTCTCCTCAACAACTTCCACAACAACAGAAAGAATAGTGGGGGGAAATTGCTCTTATGACAAGTTTGCAGGAACGTGCAAAATAATCTCAATTTCAAAAACAGCGGAATCAATACAGCAGATCAGTTCAGCCGGTTACCAAGGCTTTGACGTTAAGTTTAGATTTACCCCAAATCAAACTCTGAATCTCAATCCTTCAAGAGTGCAGTCAATTTTGAACACAAGTTGGGATTTGAGACTGATGAACTCATGGTATCTTGGGCCGGGTTTCCTGGCGAAATACGGAATTAAAACTAATGCAATTTTTACTTGCAAGTTAGACATAGAAACTCAAGGATCGTGCACTCCAACAATGATTGAATTTGATACCATCAATGTCACAGATTACTTCGAGTCAGCAAAATAATTCGATCCTAGAATAAATAAATAGTTTTACTCCTTATCTGAATGGTTAAATAGTTTTTCTTCCATCAGTAGCTCATGGCAACTCTAGAGGATGTCCAAAAGTTTGTAGGGCAGAGTGTTGTAACCTAGAATTTCAGGATATAGAAAAAGATGGCGATTACCAATTAAGTTTCAGCTTTGATCCAACATCAAATAAAATAATAGTAACAAAATAAAATTTCAAAATTTTCTAACAATTTTTTAAAATATTTTTAGATTCTTCGGCATATTTTATTTATCAATCCGCAATAGTTAAATTATGGAAAAAGGACAGATAACTCCTTTTGTATTCCTAATTTTACTCGTCTCTTCTATTACGATCGGTTACATTTTTTTCAACACATATTATGGGACAAGATACAAGTTTGAAACGTTTCAAATTTCTGTCATAGATGCGGTTGCAAATGTTATCCTAGCATTAAAAAACTATCTAGCTTTAGCTCTATCTTATTCTGATTTACAAGCGCTAAGAGAACATGCGTGTTTGGGTGGAACCATCGGAGCAGGTGGTTGGATAGTTAATGGACCAAATCCAGTAACAGTTGAACAATCAAAGGAGTGCCTTCAGGAATACACGCTTTATTATTTCAACTCATATCTTGATTTGTACAATACTACTTTGCCTGTAAACATCACAAAATATCCTTATGATAGTTGTGTTTATGGTATTGACGAAAGTGGAGTTTTTGCTAAAAAATATGATGAAGGATATTTTTGGGTCAATTCTTCAAAAGGAGCTGCTATAGTTTCTGGATTGAATAGAAATGTGACGATGTTTGAAACTCTAGATAACGCGGATTTTGTGACAAAAAACAGATATTGGTATATGTTTAGAATCTTTTATGAGTGGGCTATGGACGATATCTATAGTCCATGTATATGTGGAATAATTGCATGCAGTTGTGGCACTGGTTCGGGAGCTGAAACATGCTCATCTTGCTCAGCTCCGGCAGAAAAATGCGCTAAAAATGCATTGACTGATCTGCAAAATAGATTTGATAAGCTTGATGATAATGTCAAATGTAGAATGGATAAACAATGTTGCCAGCAAGGTACTGGCCCACCATGTGGATCACCCCCTGGATGCCAATCATGGTTGTCTACTACATGCCTAGCAAATAAGGAACACGAATGTATGGAGCCAGAAGTGGGTAAACGATCATGCCCGATAAAGGCTTCTAAATCTAGTTCAAGTGCATTATCTGAGTCCAAGTACATCACTTTAGGCCTTCAAGGATATTCATCCATATCTCTCTCACCAGGGGGGTGTTGGTATGAGGGTCGCGTATCAGCTGGATACAAATATACATGTGAGGATCAAAAGTATTATGTTCCTTCTGACAAAGGCCCAGTTCCTTTAGTTTTTTCAGTGGTCGCTTATGCATTTTGGCGAGATCCAACTACATGCATATGCAGTGGTGATATATGCTGAAATTATCATCTGGCCAATCAAGCTTTTTAATCAAGTCTTTATTTACTGTAATTGCTGCCGCCCTTTTCATCTTTCTTATCTATTCCTTCAGTTCTTTCAGAGCAAATGTAATTGAACAAAAATCAGAATCAGATTTCAAAGTTTCTGTCTTAAACATCCTTCAAAAATTGATGGGCGATGAATCCTGCCTTGCTTACAAAGAGGGCAGTCCACAAAAACCAATATTGAGCAAAGACAAAATAGACCAGTTTGCGACTAGCTATAAATCAGCAGAACCAACTTGCGCAAAAGCAATCGATTTCGATTATGCCATAAGAATAATCCAACTTCCATACAATTTCACTCTTCTCCCAGGGGAGAAAAAAATACTTGGAGAACTGAAATTATCAAACGAATTTTCATCTCATCCATACGGGTCTGATTCCAGCAGAGCCATATATTTCGATTGTAACTTTAACCCACAAGATCACCCTGAACTATGTCAGACCACAGAACTGGATTTGATTGTATGTCCCGATTGTTTGGAAGATCCAAGAGTAAAATGCCCGTATCCGCATTCTGGAGCAACAAGCCCATGGGCTCCGCCTGGTGTGTGTTGCGTATATTATTCTTGCCCTAGAGATGCTTGTGAAACTAGTGAAACAAAACCCGGCAAAGGAGATTGCTCTTCTGGATGTATAGTTTCAACAAATTGCAACACTTCAAGATGTGAATTTATAAACTATTTTGGTGCATATTCCGGTTGGCACGGTGCATGTGGAATGACTTACGACTATATAATTGTCCCAGCAGGTGAGACAAAGTACATAAACATAGCACAAAACATCTGGGAGTTCGGTCTGTCCTTTGGCCAGACCTCTTTCTCTCAGGGCAAAGCAAAATATAATGAAATGGAGCTTTCATTGCCCATTACAATAAGATACAATGAAACATTTTCCACAGAAGGGTCGATATACATATACGCTGTGAGAGGAGAGCTGGAAGATTTGTCCAGCATGTTGGATGATATTTGTGAAAAGGCAAAAGTAGGGATGACGGATATAAAATTCACAAAAGAATTTCACTTCTCCTATCCAGTTAGCTACGACAATTCAACTAGCAAGCTGTGCATGGGCTCCAACTGCAAAACATTCATTTGCCCTTCTAGCCTAGAATTTCAGGATATAGAAAAAGATGGCGATTACCAATTAAGTTTCAGCTTTGATCCAACAGCAAATAAAATAATAGTGAGAAGATGAAAAAAACCACATTAATTGCCATCGTCACAGTAATAGCAATTCTTCTATCAATCTACTTGGTTAGCCTTTATAAACCAGCCACTCGCACCACTATTAAAGTGAATTTCTGCGATGGAATATACTTTCAGCCACTGAAAAAAACCTGCTTAATGGTTTTCTCCAAAAATTTGGATGGTTGCAATGATGTCGAAAACGGATATGATCAACTTTGTTATGATATTCTTATCGAGCACATCGATGTGTCTCAAACAACTTGTGATAATATAAACAATAACTATGGAAAATTTTTGTGCTACAAAAAACTGGCAGTTCAAACGAAGGATATAAATTTCTGCAAGAGCAACCCGGAGTGCTATAAGGAAGTGGCTATTAAATCGAAAGACACGAAGATATGTGACCTTTTGGCCAACCCATTCGAGGTACAAAAGTGTTTTGCATTAGTTTTCAATGACAAAAGTTATTGCGAAAATATAGATGAGGAAACCGAAAAAAGAATCTGTATAACTTTAGTTCCACAAAATGCTGACGACTGCAATGCTTTTAACTACTATGATGCGGCTTGCCTTACAAAACTGGCGTCTGAAAATAAAAACTCGGAAATCTGTAATTTACTTACTGGCAATTCTGAAATATACAAATGGACTTGCTGGGTAACTGTTACAGACAACCCAAAAGCGTGTGATGACGCTGGAGATTTCTTTTCTGATATTTGCAAAATCACTTATCTGCAGAACCATTTGAAAAATATCGGGTAATCCAATGAAAAACTTGTTGAATTCAAACCAAAAAATCAAATATCTACTTATCGTATTGTTGATGTTCGTAATCTCTTTGCTTGTTTTAACCAAATATTCATTCAACCCGTCTAATAACATTGAAGTCTGCGACAAGATGAGCTCTAATGAACTGAAAGTAATGTGTTATTCGATGTTTTTAAAACAGTATAAATATTGCTCTCTTGTCGGGACATCATCCTCTATCTGTGTGGATTTTGTTTCTTCTTCTCTAGATTTGAACGAGAGCCTTTGTATGGGGCTAGAAGATTATCAGAAGTCATCCTGCATTTTTTCATTAGCAATTAAAAACAAAGACCCGAACATTTGTAATTTACTTGGTGGCAACGATACAATATCCTCTTGCTATTTTTCCCTATCGCCTTACCTAGACGAGCTTCCATTAAATGAAGAATTCTGCAACAAAATTTCTGAGGAAAGTTTGAGATTTGTTTGCTTGACCAAATTGACTAGAGATGCGAGCTTATGCGAAAACATAAAGCAGGAGCCTTTTGAAAAAGCAAATTGTTTAGCGGTTGCATCAAAAAATATAGGTTATTGCCAAAACGCAACCAATTCTGATTATTGTTTGCTTCTTGTTGCTTTGGACAACAATGATTCTGCATTGTGCGAAAAAATAAGCACAGAAGTTTCTAAAGTTGATTGCCTTTTACAAATTAAGAAAGATATCAGCTATTGTGATAATTTTGAAGGTACATGGAAAGATTATTGTATTTTAAATTTTTTCAAACTAAAAAACCTAAACATCATATAAATGGAATTCTTGGATAAATTTACAAATGGTATGACAGTAACCAAGACAAGAATACAATCAATTTTGAACACAAGTTGGGATTTGAGATTGATGAACTCATGGTATCCTGGCCAACAGTTTCTGGCCAAATATGTGATCAAAATCAATGCAATTTTCACTTGCAAGTTAGACATAGAAACTCAAGGATCATGCACTCCAACAATGATTGAATTCGAGACTATCAATGTCACAGATTATTTCGAGAGTGCGAAATAATTTTTGAAGAGGCAATATTTCTCGAATCAGTATCTTGTGATTACTATTCTATAACTTTCTTTCTTTTGGTTCAAAAGCTCCAACATCTTCAGCAACCTTTGCTACATAATCTGGATCTTTGAATATTTGACCGACTACTTCAACTGCATGGAGTCTTGTTTGTGCAGATTTTCCAAAAGTATCCAATCCTTCATTTAAGTCTCTCATGTCCTGCTCATACAAGATTTCGTATAACCTTCTATCAAAAGATAAGCTGTTCATTCTTTTCTTTCTGTCGACAGTGCTACCCAACAAACCAATCATATGCATCAAATCAGCTGTCTGAGATGATTTGTATTCTTTTATTTTTGCGGCTGCAACAGTATCATCAAGTATCCTTCTTATTCTTGGATGATGTCTCAAGAAATTAGAACGTTCTTGGTCTTTTCGAGCGTTGAAATAATTTGCAGCTTCCAATTTTTCATCTCTGCTCAATTCACCTGCCACATCTTCAGGACCATATTTGGACAAATGTTCTACGACTGACATTGTGTCTATGGCTTGATGATTATTAGGCAAAGAAACATACATTGTGGGCATTTCATTCTTAGCAACATCTTGCCATGCAGCATTCTCATACTCAGCTACAGCATTCCTCAGAAGATACCCGAACCCTGTATCTAATCGATATGTCGCTGGATGAGAATCTAAGAAAGAAAAGACTGCCAATTTAACTTTTCCCATGGTTCTATTCAACCCTCTTTTTATATGCATCATGCTTCACTACTTAATAGTGAGTACTATTTAAACATTTATCTACTGCAGAATATAATTGTCATATTTCAATATTTCCTGTAAATATTTCTGCGATGGCCAACAGTTTCTGGCCAAATATGTGATCAAAATCAATGCAATTTTCACTTGCAAGTTAGACATAGAAACTCAAGGATCATGCACTCCAACAGTAATTGAATTCGACACAACCAATATCACAGATTATTTCGAGTCAGCAAAATAGTTTTTGAAGTTCAGCTAGCGTATGATGGCAAGCCATTGAGCTTTAGAAAATAAAAAAATCCAAAATTAAAATCTGTATCTGCCCTGCGGTCTTTTTCTTTTTGTGAAATTTGATTTTTTACTTCTAGTTCTCATTGTGGAAACATTTCTTGGCATCTTTATCTCCACCTGTCTTGTTTTTTAAATTTCCTTTTGCTCCTTCTCCTGCTTCTCACTCTTTGTTTTGCAGTTCTCATCGTGGTTCTTCCTTTATTTTATATCTGATTCAAACATAATTAAACTTTTTTTAATCAGGCACAACAAATGAACTGGTTCACTTAAGGAGGGTTAGATGAATTAAAAATACTTAATTTAAGAATGTTTCAATTTTAGATATGATCATATCTGTAAAAGTTATCCCTAATTCTAAAAAATCAGAAGTCAAGAAAATTGGTGAGAATATTTTCAAAATAAAAGTTGATGCGAAGGCTGAAGACGGTAAAGCCAATAGAAGATTGGTAGAAATCCTGGCTGAATACTTCAAAGTTCCTGAATCATCTGTGTTCATATCAAAAGGAGTGAAAAGTAGGAATAAAACAATTGAATTCAAATCAATCTCAAAAAGTTTTGAATGAAATTCAATTTAAAAAAGTAGATTTTCAAGAACCTCTTTCAAATCTGTAGAATATTTATGAACATCGTATGGCAATTTAGGAACTTCACCATAAACTTTTTTGTTTCCCAAATCCGCTAAGAAAATATTCCCTCCTCCACCTTTGATTCTAAACACTCCAAATAGACCAAAGCTATCTCTTTTCAAACCCTCAATTACGCTGGAATCCATGCTGTTTGCAATGATGCAAAGTAAAAAGCATTTTCCCCAAATCCAACTCTTTGACTTGTCGCTAATTGTGGAAAACATTCTACTAACTTCTTGAATGTTTTTCTCATCTAAATTATCTAAAAATTTCACCAGCACTCTCCATTTTGTTAAGGTAAACCAGCGTTCTCCAACAACATCAAAATTGAAATTCATATATTCTGAATTTTGAGCAATTTTCTTCCATCCTTTGGACTCAAGCAGCTCAATTAATTTATTGGCGTCCATATGAATAATTTCAATTCACTAATTATAAATAATATCATAAAATTTTCTAAACTGGTGCATTCCATCTTTTCCTTTTCCCACATCTCAAGCAATATTGCTCATAATCTCTAACATTCGAGCCAAACACATAGTTCATCTGAGCTTTACTCCATTTGTGCAATCCTAATTTACATAAAATACTCATAATTAAACCATGCTTCAATTGAATTAAAAAACTTGCTGATTGAATTTTTCAGTGCATCTAAGATGGACTAAACAAAACATGAAACTTAATTGCCTTTCGTTCATTCTATTATTCATCTAAAAATTTTTAAGAACTTCCACAGATTCCAGCATATCCTGCCCTTCTCCACCAGAAGTCGGCTCCAAGAACATCAGAACCGCCAACACCATACTGAGATTGATTCCCGAAAAGAAGAACCGGTTGATACTTGAATGGTTCTCCAGAATATATGTCATGAACATTTCCCCAATTTCGAGGATCTTTCTCGCATGTCCCTGGTTGAATTAGATCACAAACAGCTTTATTAGCAACCGTTTCATTTCCCGTTAGAGTAGTATAATAATCTTTCAATACTGTCAAGCAGTTCGCTGAATCAAGTTCATAACTGCCACAACCACAAGAATAGACATGAAAACAATATAATCCATCTTCACAGTACGGTATGGCATTTATCACACCATAGTGTCCTTTTTCACCAGCTACGTGATTTGCGTCGATATCTATGCTCACTTTTTGTTTGCAATAAACAGCAGCGGAGGTTATATTAACACATCCATTTTCTATGTGAGTACGGCATAAATCATTACATATCGCCTTTTCTCTAGCATAGGAATATTCAAATGAATTTGGTTGACAAGAATTTTCATCAACCCATTCTTTGGCTGCATTTCGGTTGAATAAGCTTAACCACCAAATATTCCAAGGCATGGGTTTATCATGAATTTCATCCAAATAATAATAACATCCACCATAAACACATCCATATTGCTGGAGTTGAGGAGTGCAGCCTTTAGTTCCTTGCAATAATTCTGGGAGCAGTAAAAGAATAGCTATAATAATAGGGAATAAAATTAGTGCAAACCAGCGCTTTCTCAAAATCCTTTTCTCCTTGTGAACCTTGTAATTAAATTTTAGTTTTGACTAAATAAAAAGTTCGATTGAGATAACTTTGAAGCTAGATTCTATTTTAAATCTTTTTAAATTGATGAATTGATTATGCCGCACTTAAAAAAAAGATTTGTAATTGGAACATACGATCCTGAAGACTCCGCAACTTTGGAAAAATATTTGAAAGCAGAATGTGTTCCATCTGCAACAGTTCGCTTCCCCGAACAAAATGCAATTTATTATTTTTTAGAAACTGTAGATCCTTATTTGCAAATAAAAGTTTCAGCTGTAGGCAGACTTTTTAAAGATAGATTTGTGCTTGGAGATATAACTGATAGCGCAAAGGCCATTCATATAGCAATCGGATATGCTGAGAAAAAAATTAAGAACGCTCAAAGCAGAATTGAAAAAAAGAAAAAAGAAATAGCCCAAGAAGCAGACAGAGCAATCATGTCTGGAAAACCTTTTCCACCTTAAATTATTTCTTAGTTTGATAGTCTGCTCTTAAACATATTGGAAAATTATTAAGGTGGCTACTCCTAGAAAAACTGGTATTGGCAGCCCGGGCAGCACTCTTTTGTATTTGACCAATATGAAGAGCGTTAGGATAATACCAGCATTAACTGCGATCAAAGAAGCCATAGCAGCAATAATCCCTTTGATCATGAATCCAGCTGCGGTAATCAGGGAGTAAAAAACCAGATCGCCTGTCCCAAGCGTAAAGCCGCCAATGTTTGCCACCAAGACTCCCAGGTTAATAGACTGCCTTACTTTACTGATGCTAGGTCTCTTAGTGCGAGGAAAACGACTTTTGACTAGTTGAGAAAGAAGAATTTTCAGCGGGCCTGCAAAGACGGCATAGATGTCATAGATGGCAAATGCAAGAGGCACAAGAAACAGTGTCGGTGGTTGCAGCACTAGAGCAAAAAAGGATCCGACTTCAGCCGAGATGATGAATGTTGAAAGACTGGAGAGCCATTGGATGTGCTTGACAGTTGAGTAGAAGATTGCAATTATGAGCACAACGGTTGAAAGCAGTGCGATTGAATCGGCTGCACTAGGCAAGAAATTGTTCACGGTTGTGGATATGAACATTGGATTGATGAAAGCAACTATTCCAAGAGGCAGGATTGAGATGAGATACATGAAAAACTTGAAACCGAAAATTTTCAGCAAAATGATGAAGACCAATGTCATGATTAGAACGGGCAAGACCAATGAGATTGCGTTCAGTCCAGCTTCAGTGACTGTAGCATTGCCAAAAGGTTCATAAGGCGGCACTTCGACTTTTGCTGATAAAAAATTGTAAGAGAAAAATATCGCCAAGAGCTGCACGCCCAATGAAAATAAAAATAATGCAGAATAATTTTTCTTTTCCATAAACCAATTCAGAAATTCTGAATTAATAAAGAAGCTTTTGCCAGGAGCAATTTCTAAGGAATAAAACCTACTTTCTTATTCTGTATTTGAAATACTCAGGATATGACTCGGACTTTAATGCGCAGAATTTATCCCAATTAGGAGACATGGCAAAACTTTTGCTCAACACTATTGCGCCGTTTGGCAGATACTTCAAAAGCGGTTCTTCTAATTCCCAGTTCGGGGTCGATGATAAATAAAGATAGACTTTGGTCGCTTCGCTCAATCCGCTCAAATCATCTTTGAAAAAATCTACTCGCTCTACTTTGATTCTATCTTCCAATCCAAGAATTTTTAATTTTCTTCTGGAATATTCCAGCAACGACGGTCTTTTTTCATAACCTACACAACTTATCCTTCCACCGCTCAAAATAAATGCTCCAGCAAGAACTCTGCAGTCTCCAGAGCCCAATTCAAATAATGTGTCACCATAATGAATATCAAGATGATTGACAATAGTGGGAATTTGATATACGTCCGTTGGTAGCCACATCACGTTTCCTTGATCTTTTATCCAGTCGGCGAAGTTGTTCGGAAAAGTCTCTGCGAGAAGGCGGATAGCAGGATTAGGATCTACAAGTGTTCCATTTACTTTTGCATATCCATAAGATGGAAAACTGTCATCTGAATCACTATTTATCACATTAGTGAAAAATATAAATTCAATCTCAATTAATTCAAGGCGCTCTTATCTCAAGCAACTCAGTCACTGCATCAACATATTCTTGTATAATGTCGACTCTTTGCTTAGTTTGTGGCAAAACTCCTTGTAAACATACCGAAACAGGTAAGACACGGGACAGGAAATGATACAATCTTTGGAAAGTGGACAATTCTCTCTGGACTTTCTCCAAATATTCACTAACACTGTCTCTTGATTCAGCATCAATCACAACATCAAACGTTCTAACACCAACTTTCAATCCACAGACATAGCCATAATCAGCATAGAAATGGCGATCTGCACGAGTCACCACATTCGATCCAGACACCCCCAATCTTACCCATTTGGTTCGGTCATCAACATTCCTCTCGGCATATGAGATTATTTCAAGTATCTTTGTTTCGTTAACAAGATTTTCGTGCTCTGATGGTAGATATCTCTGCAAGGTTTCCATCTTAAAAATATTAGAACTAAATTTTTTATGTCTTTTTGTAATAATAAAAAATTTAAATACTTGTTGGATTACGGTTCTAATGAAAACATCTAAAAATAATCCAAAGTTAAATATATTTTATGG
>Ga0315282_10001508_pt1 | contig 43606 bp, 44 predicted proteins | sample YL17G07_20_MG_FD_203693 | JGI IMG/M metagenome (GOLD analysis project Ga0315282, IMG submission 203693) | Sediment microbial communities from Yellowstone Lake, YNP, Wyoming, USA - YL17G07_20 | ecosystem: Environmental > Aquatic > Freshwater > Lake > Sediment | place: USA: Wyoming | collected... | reverse complement strand
ATGGCGGCTCCATTTTGCAGGAAATCATCCCAGGTCCAGCCCAGTTGGGGATAAGCCACCCCATACTGGTCGAATAAATCCTTGTTGTAATACATCACCCACGGGTCCAGCCCGGCCGGGATGGCAATGGTCTTGCCGTTATTTTTGAAGGCTTCCAGCGCGCCCGGGTAGAAATCTGGCGGGTTGAAGCTGAGGTCGGTCTCGAGCAGGATATCGAGTGGTTTGGCGAACTTGACGATCTGATCCTGGGCGTTAGCCGAGGCTTCCCAGTTGAAGACGAACACATCACGCTTGAAATCAAACTGCCCGGGGACAGACTGCATGGGGTGCAGCTCGACGGTGATGTTAGCCGCCTGTTTTTTGAAGGCGGGCAGCAGGCTTTGATAATAGGTCTGGTCGTAGGAGGGAAAGGCGAAAGTGAGGGTGATTGGCTTGTCAGCCAGGCCGAGGGTGGTGCAGCCCGGCAGGCAAGCCAGCAGCAGGGCTGCCAGGCACACCAGGCGCAGCAGGTAGGAGAATTGAGTTAGATTGGGGCGTCGCATGGCTATATTTTACCTTTAAAAAGGTTAAAAAAATTCTGGCAGGGGATGGCTCTGCCAGAATTTTTTTGACAACCGTTGATTTAGTAGTGGCCGCTGCGGCGTTCGTAACCGCCACCACCGCCACCAGGACGGCGCTGGCCACTACCGCCTTCGGTGCGTGGGCGGGCTTCGTTGACCGTCAGGGCGCGGCCCTTAAGGTCCTTGCCATTGAGACCGGTAATGGCAGCCTGGCCTTCGGCTGCAACGGCCATCTCAACAAATGCGAAACCGCGAGAGCGCCCGGTTTCCTTATCCTTGATGATCGCCACCGATTTGACCTCGCCGTAAGCCGCGAATGCAGCCCGGATATCCTCTTCGGAAGCCTGATACGAAAGATTACCTACATAGATGTTCATGAAATCCTCTCTCAAAACTGAAAAAACGGTTGCAATTCCCCATCGGACTGATTCGTGCGCCATAACTGGCTACGGGAGGTCTTGCTCAGACGATCATCCTGCGAATTCGTACACGGAGGGGCGACGACACGAGGGTGGTTTGCGGCTTTAGAAAAATAAAGCCCGTCCGGTAAGGCCAATAACCGGATAGGCACGTAGTTTCAAATCAAGCAGCCAACACCCACAAAATAATTATACACAATATATCCAGAAATACAAGCGAATCGAAAGAAGAATATCAAAAAACTGGGAGGGAACTGTTGGACTGTTAGAACCAAAAGCGGAGGTTTGAGGCAACGACTCACCCCTGCGGGTTCACCTTGGGTGTTAGTCGTTTCTTTTTTACCGCCGGTCGGGCCTTTATTTCTTGCGTAATATTTTCCGTAAAAAATCGGGGATTTGCCTGGCTTTAGCGGCCGGCATGCGCTGGCGTCCAGTGATGGCAGGCCGGTGCTTTGGGTCCAGGCTGATAGCGAGGTCATAATCTTTTTTTGCCTCTGCGACTCGACCTTCTCCCTGGAGCGCCAGGCCGCGCTGGACCGGGGCATAAATGCATTCAGCGCGCTGGAGAGCCCCAGGTTATACAGCCGGATGGCAGGTAGCCGGCTGCCAGAACAAAAGTACTTGTCGGCTTGGGCGATAAGCTGCCTGGTGTTTTCCTGGAGCGGTTACCTGGCCATTATTTTTCCTCAAATTCGGGAACTTCACCAGGATGGCGGCGAAGTCCAATACCGGGTCCGGGCTGGGGAGTTGGGCGAACCATTCCAACGCCAGGTGACTCTGCTCCAGTTTGACCAGGATGCCCACCAGCTCCTCGAACTCCGGGCGCATTTCGGCGGGAGAATCGGCCAGACGCGCTTCGAGCTGCTGGCGGAGTTGCAGGGCACGGTGAAGGTCGGCGCTGGAGCAGGGGAAGTTCACCATGATCCTTTTCTAAGAAAGAAGAAAAGATTTAACACAAAGTACACAGAGAAGACAAAGGACACAAAGAAGAGATGGAAGGGAAAAATATAAATGAAGAATCTGAAAAAATGATGTCATTGCAATGGCGTCTTCGCCCTAAGCAATCTCATAAAAACTGTAAGCAAGGCTGGTACCCCTTAAGTAATCCATAAAGGTCGTTTTCAGCGGGAATATACTATGATAGTTTTAAACTCGGCAAATCCTCTGGAGGAATGATACCAAGATATTCTCTATAAATTCTATCTTTGTAATTGGGCCCGATCTCGTTGACTGCTTCAATGAATGCTTGATAAGTACCTGCCCCACCAATCTTGTCCCAAAACTCATTACCAATTAGAACAACTTCATCTTTTTGCATGTCAAACCACCTTGCTGGAAATGACCAAGAATAATTTTCTTTCTTTCCATAAGGATTATATGGTAATGCAAAATAGGCAGCAGTAACCTGCAATGGTTCCATGCAATATAGTTTGAATAATTTTTCTTTGCTAACTTTTGTTTGATCACTATTGGGTAGTGGGGCTTTTAGTTCAAAAGCGTATTTAAGACCATTTTTTGCGTCCTCAACATATACATCACACTCAACGAAAACTGGGATTAATTCGCCATTTGCATTTTTGATATAATTTAATTCCGATTCCCAATTTGGTTTTTGCTTCTTCTCACCTTTCTTAGAATGTTCAAGGTAGTTCAATACTTCTTGGATCCTCTGAAGTCTACCCGATCTAGCCATTCCATCGATCCGATAACCTTTAATACCATACCCCAAACCTTGTTGAGCAGCAACAATAGCTAATTGTTCCCAAACACTACCAAATGGCGTTACAAATCTTCTCTCGAAGTGGGAACCTTTGAAAATTTCATCTGGAACTAGAGCTGCATAAAGAGGTTTATCTGCGTGGTGCATTTCAGTTATAAAAGGGTCAGTCTTTAATACTTTATCCATAACCCTTTCCATTAGATTTTTTATTACTTCTTGAATTGCTAATTTCATTTGGTCTTGACCATCATTACCCATTAGGAATCCCTCCTTATTATTATTTAAGCTATCATGTTTTACGCCAAATAAAAACAGACTCAAAGAAGTTAGTCGATCTTCTTCCAGTACGGCGATTTACGTGCCGATTCAAAACATAATCTGTTTTTAATCCGACTTTTACTGCTATTTCACGATAGAGGTTATGTCTATCCCCTGCAATAACAATCATCCTTCCACCAGGAATCAGGGAATTGGCTGCGTTTTTAAACACTTTAATAAGATCATGTTGATATATTTCTTTTGCTTTTTGGCTCGATCCATTAGAGGCAGCGCCAATTTCCTCAGTTCTACAATCTGTTAAACCAAGCAAATGATATGCATAAACATGCTGTTCGTGGTAGTCTATAAGGCCCACATAAGGGGGGCTTGTGATCAAACCATCGATTGGAGGTATGTTAGCAGTTCGGCTATCACCATGAATGATGTTTGTACTTGCATTTGTTCGTAGTTTATCAAATTCTGCAACTCTTAAAATTGTATCCAGACTATACCTGTAAATAAATTTATAGGCTTCTTGAGTAGGTTGACAAATTCTATTATGTTTCAAACATGAATAAGGCTCAGTTTGGGGTTTGGATGGAAAATCTAAATCAAAATGAGTAACCAAACGAGCTGATCGAGCAGAACGAGAAAGAATTATTTTGAGTAAATCCTTGTATTCATAATTACCTGTTTCTATATAATGCCGGTACGTTAATAACTCTATTAAAGCTTGTGGCGCGAACCATGAATCAAGATACTCACTATTAGAAGAAGGCAGGGACAGTTTTCCTTCTTTTTCCTTAAATAAAATATTATGACTCCCTTGAGTTTCGTTTCTCACTTTCTCAAGAATATCGAGGATTTCTTGCTTCGCTTTCTTTATGTCATACTTTTGAGTTTTAGCATTACATAATAAAATATTAAATGCTGAAATATCAATACCTATCGAATTAACACCCATCTCATTAGCTTGAACAAGTGTTGTTCCAGAACCACAAAAGGGATCAATAATCGTTTGGCCAGCTTGAAAATATTTTCTCAAAAAAACTTCGACAATTTGTGGAATGAATTTTCCTAAATATGGATGCAAACGATGAACATGTTTTGTTCTTAACCCTTCAGGTAAATCTCTTTCTGTCCAATTGAGGTTTAATGTATTAAGAGGAGTTTCATGATTAACTAAAGAGGGTTTGGTAGGTTTATTCCCATCTTTATAGGCTTTTATTGTTTTTTCTTCGTTGGTAAGATTATCAAAAAGTGGCAAAGATTCATTCGTCATATCACGGACCTATTTTTTTGGCAAGAATAATAAAAATCTACAACTTAAAGATCAACTGATTCTATATAACTTAAGAATTATTATTGGCTTTCTTATTGGTCATTACCAACTTATCTATAAAAGTTTATATTCACATTTATGGAAAAATTTCTTTTTTGCTAACCCTTTTTATTAACTTCATTGACGATTGTATCATACGCCGCATTAACCAGTTTCATCATCTCGTTGGCCCAGGCCGGGTTGGCGGGGTTAGCGTCGGGGTGCACCAGACGGGCAATGACGCGGTAGACCTGTTGCACCATTTTAGGGCTGGCGGCGGGCAGCAGCTCGAGCACCTGGTAGGGGGTCAGGCCGGGCCGGATGTCCCACTCGCCGGCCAGCGGCAGACCCAGCGCCTGCTGGTAAGCCTGGTTCAGCTCCACCGCGCTGACCGGGGGCACGTCCTCGCTGATCTCGCCGGAGCGCACTTCGAAGGCCTTGTGCAGCACGGGAGCGTGCAGGCTGGGCTGGACGCGCAGGATTTGATAGGGGTCGAAGCGCAGCGGGGCGCCAGGCGGGGCTTCTTCGCCGATGCCGCGGGCTTCGCCGGCGAACTCATTGCGGTTATATGCCCGGTTCAATTCCTCGCCGCGGTTGGCGCGGTAGCTATAGGCGCTGAAGTGTGTCATGGGGGCGCGCCCCAACAGCAGGCCGGCCAGCGCCAGCAGAGCCGGCTTGCTGAGCTGCTGGTTGCCGCTGTCGCAGTGGCCGATCTGGGTGCAGCGCGGGCAGCCTTCCAGCGAACGGCAGGCGCAGTCGCCCACCGCCCCGGCGCCGGCCTCGATCAGCGGCAGGATTTTATCGTAGACCTTTTCGGCGGCGCCCATGCCGCCCTCATAATCGTCGAACCAGAAAATGGTCGGGGCGCCGGTCTGGTAGTGGCCCAGGGTGGTGTAGGTGCCCAGGTCAGCCTGGTCGCCCAACGCCAGCGAGGGGTAGCGCATGAGGACGGTATGCTCGAGGGTGTGCAGCGCCTGGAAGAGCACGCTGGTCTGGCACTGGCGGCAGACGTGGGTCAGGTTGTCGGTGACCGGGTAGGCAGTCAGCGCCTGGAACAACTCGAGGGCGCGCGGCTCGGGGCAGACCTGGCGCAGGGCTTGCATTAAACACTGCCCGTAAATGGCGGGGAAGAGCAGCGCCTCACGCCGGGAAGGGCGTTGGTCGGACAGCGCTTCGACGGCGTGGCGCTGGTAGGCCTCGATGGCGGTCTTCTCCCCGTCGGAAAGCCCGAGGCGCAGCGGCAGGCGGTCGAGCGCCGGCGGCTGCTGCAGCCAGCGCAACACAGCGTTTTTATCGCCGGGCAGCTTGCAGGGTGAGGCCCCTTCCAGGCGGGTTTCGAGGACGGCGGGGGCGACCAACCAGCAAGCGGCGGTCTTGAGCACCAGCTTGAAGCCGTTCTGGCGGTGCGGCTCGGGAAAATCGCGGCGTTCGGGCTTCGAATAGCGGAAGAAGGTCTCGGCGGCGCGGCCGCAGTCGGGGCAGGTGTTGGTGGTCTCGTCGTATTCCTTACGGCAGCGGCGGCAGCGCCGTCCGGGTAATAAGCTGTGGGTGAAGTAGCCGGTAAAGGCGCGCGTCAGCACCACCTCGCCCCAGGCCATCTCGACCCCGCCCGGCAGGCTCTTCCTGGCGCGCGGGGCGCCGACGATCTCGATGCTGGTGTCTTCCTCGACGTAGGTGCGTTCGAGGGTGCGCTCGGGCAGCTCTTCGGCCCAGGCGGTGCGGGCAGCGTCATCGAAGCGGGTAATGCGGTACAGGCGGCCGTCCGGCGCCTCGTAAATCGCCCCCGGGTGGCAGTCGCGGTAGATATATTCCTGGTCGAGCAGCACGATATTGTCCGGGCAGCGCGTCTTGCGGTTGGGGTTGAAGCACTCCGGCCCCGGCTGGCAGGCTCCCATGCTTTGGCCGGCGCCGCGATTGCCCTGGCTTTGCCTGCTTCCCTCCTGCGGGGATGCAGGAGGGAGCCTGGGGTCGCCCCGGCTGCCCTGACTTGCACCCCAACGACTGCTCTGACCTGCGTCTCGCAGGTCAGCGGCGTTCAGCCGGCGGTCAAGGCACACCGCGTAGGGGCGGCGCATGTTCGAGCGCAGCCCGTTGATGGCGTAGACGTCTTCCAGGTTATCATAAGAGCGGCGGGTGCCGTAGTAACGCGTGCCCTGTCGGCGCATCACGCCATCCTTCACCGCCTGTTTGACCATGCCCAGGGCGCGTTCGCCCCAGGCCAGCTTCAGCTCGCTTACCTCCAGCCCGCCCAGGGCGTGGGCGGCGGCGTTGATGTGCTTGCGGGCGATATAGGCGTTTTCGGGGTCGACCACGAATACCTCGGGCGGCTGGTTGAGCAGCAGATCGGGGTGGTCGCGGTAATATTCATCCAGCGAGCTGCCCGGGTGGGGCACAAACAGCACCAACCCCTCGGCCTGGCGCCCGACCCGTCCGGCCATCTGGCGCATGCGCATCACCGAGAAGGGGAAGCCGGCGATGATGCAGGCATCCAGGTGACCGATGTCGATGCCGGCTTCGAGGGCGTTGGTCGAGACCACGCCCATCAGTTTGCCGCTGTGCAGGCCCTCGTAGATTTCCTGCTTGGCGCCGATGGTCAGCTCGGCCGAGACGTATTTGCGCACCTTGCCGGCCAGGGCGGAGGCGCGCTGGCGCAAGCCCTCCAGCACCAGCTTATAAGCGCGGTTGACATCGCTGATCGAGCGGGCAAACAGGATGGCATTGAGCGGGGCAGGGTGGCCGCGGGCATCCTTACCGCACAGCAGCTCGACCATCGCCAGGGCCGCCACGGTCAGGTAGCCTTGGTAGTCAGAGTAGCGTGTGCCCCAATCGGGGTTCAACACCGCCCAATGCTTGCAGGCCTGCTGCGAACCATCGGAGCGCTCATCGAGCAGGTCGAAGCTGGCCTCAGGCAGCCCGGTCAGGCGCACGGCCAGATCGAGGGGGTTGCTGACGGTGGCCGAGGAGAGGATGTATTGGGGGATAGCGCCGCTGCGCCGGGCAGTCAGCAGCAGGCGGCGCAGCAGGCCGGCCATGTGCATGCCGAAGATGCCGCGGTAGGCGTGCACTTCATCTAATATAATGTATTTCAGGCTGGCAAAGAAGCTGCCCCACTGCTGGGAGGCCTCATCCAGCATCACGCTCAACATCTCCGGGTTGGCGGCGATGATGTTCGGGTTGCGGCGGGCGATCTCGATGCGCCGGTCTTTGCCCAGCCCGCCGCGCAGCACTTCAGCCTCCACCTGCAGGCCCTGCTGCGCCAGGCCCTTGCGCAGCTCGTCGATCTTCTGCTTCTGGTCGGTCATCAGGGCGTTGAGCGGGAAGATATACAGGGCGTGGGCGGCTTCCCTCTTGGCGAAGCGCTCGAAAATGGCCGGATTGTAGCACAGCGTCTTGCCGCTGGCAGTGGGGGTGACGATCACCAGGCTGTGCCCGGCGCGCAGGCAGTCGAGGGCGCGCGCCTGGTGGTTGTACATTTCGACAAAGGCCGGGTCGGCGCTGCGCAGGGCGGTCTGCAAGCCGGCTGCCAGCGGCTGGATCGGGCTGGCAAAGCGGGCGCTCTTTTCTTCTCGCATGCGGTACCACTCGACCAGCCCATCTTGCTTATGCTCGTTGAGGAAGGCCATGATCTCGAAACGGTGGTCTTCACGCTGGCGGGCGGCCAGGTAGGCCGGGTCGACGCCGTAAACCTCGACCGCCAGCGGAGCAGTATGTTTCTTCTCGGCGACCTGGCGGCCGGCGGATCTTTCAGGTTTGACGGGTGAGGTTGGATCCTGGCGGGTGGGCGCAATCTCTGGCCTCTTGAGCGGCCGGGTAGGCTGCAGTGGGAAGAGCGCCACCCGGCGCTGGCCTCCGGCGTCGTAGGTGTATTCCATCTCCAGCCGGCCGCCTACCTTGAGCTGGCTGATATCCTCGCCGGACGGCAGCCTCACCTTCAGGCGCTCGCTGCGTCCACCCGCCACGCTGACGATGCGGCGCTCGACATCGATGGCCTGGATGGTGACCGACAGCTTCTCAGAGAGCAGGCGGGCCGCGGTGATAGCTTCATCGACGACGGTCAGCTCGAGGACCGCTCCCACCAGCAGCTCACGTCCCACCTGGGGGGTGACCAGGTGGTCGGGCACCAGGCGCGGCAACCCGGACTGGAGCTGGACGCGGTAGGTGACCTCCTGGGGGCCGGCAATAACCGCCACCACCCGCCCGCGCAGTTTGACCGCCTCCACCGGCAGGCCGCGCTGCAGGTCAGACGAAGCCCACTGCACCACCCCCAGGTCGTGGGCGATCAGCAGGCGGGCGCCCTTTGCCAGCAGGGTGGCGCGCGGCGGCTGCACCTGCTCGTGGCTGACGATGACCACGCTGCCGCTGTCAAGCTTGACCTGGTAATAGAGGCCGCCGGTCTTAATGGCGGCAATGATCGTGCCGGGCTCGGTATGCAAAGACATATGCTTTATTTTAACCCAGAGAGGATGGGAAATGTAGGTTGGGTATGCCCCTTTTTGGGGGTGAAGCGATTTTTGCGAAACCCAACTTCAGAGATAGAAAAAGCATAACACAAAGAGACACACTCTTCAGTGCATACTCTTCAGTACACCCGCAGGGGTGCCCGTAGGGGTGAAGAAAACAAAGTGCACAAATAAGATATCTTTACGTCTGATGTGAAATAAGGAGAGTTGATGATAAGGGAATTGCATCGGAGATTTAAGGTGTCAATCCCAATCTGGCCGTATGTTAGCGAATTTCTTTCATCAATCCTGAATCTGAAGATGATTCACCAATTCAATATTCTCTTTAGTGATTTCAAGTCTGGCCCAGGCCATTAGGAAGTTCACGATAAAAAGAACATTAAACATGGCCATCAGATAAACAGATCGCTCATTCCATTCTGTAAGCAGCAGCGTTCCTGTGGTTGAAAGAATTGCAAACAGAAACAGACCACCGGCAAAGAGCACAATTCGATGGTATGCCGTCTGTCGAATTTTCAAGAGAACCAGGTAATTGCTCATTCGATCAGTGTTTTCCATTGCCCATCTCCTTTTGATGATAATTTTTTATCTCCTCTTTCTATTTGTACCATATTTTGTAGTGTTGTCATTGATATGAATGAAAAGAAGAAAAGTTGAAGTGCTAAAGTACATAGAACCTTTTCTGATGTTTATTGAAAAGCGGGATACCGGTCGGAATATCGAGCGCTTGTTGGCAAAAACCGTACTGGGTTTGACCGCTCGGGTGATCACAAAGATGACTGCCCATCTTTTGCGTCACCTACTGGGTATTGATTTCGGTATTAATGTTCAAACCTTTGAAGTGACTTCCGTTTCTCAGGCGCATTTCACATCAAACGTCTTTATAAAAATCCTTATCTCTGCTACCTTTGCGTTAAGAATGTTTTCCCTCAGGCTTGATCCAATCCACAATGGCGGAGGTCTTCTGGCAGATTATGGATGAAACCAGGATCAGCAGCAGGCTGGTTATAAAATAGGGCTGCAGGAGCTGGTTTTCACCGAGCAGCAGGCTGACAATCAGCAGGCTGGTGAAGGGCAGGATTAACATCAGCGAGGCAATGGCGGAAATATCCTCCTGCTGCTGGTGCGCCAGCCGGTTGGCGCGGATCCAGGCGGTATAGCCGATGCCGTCCAGCAGCCCGCCCAACGCAAAGGCAGCCGCCAAATCTTTCAAGGTGAGCGATTTCAGCAGGTCCAACTCGCCCATCGCAAAGCCGGCGATGAGCGCCAGGCTGACCAGGGTCGCCACCAGCAGGAAGACCCCCTGCCGGTCCTCCTGGATGGTGCTGCTGTAGGCGCTGAAAACACCATACGAGAGACCGGTCAGCAGCCCCCAGAAAATGCCGGGCAGGTTGATCTGAAATGCAGCCGGGTTGCCCCTGGTCGCCAGGATGACGATGGAGCAGAAACCCAGCAGGATGCCGGCGGCTTCCACCATCCTGAAAAGCAGCGAGCGTCGGCTTTTACGGTTGAACACCAGGTCGGTGAAAATGATGGTGAAAACCGGCCAGGTATAGTTTAAAATAGTCGGTTCGGAAATGCTGTTGTAGCTGCGCGAGCTCTGGTTGTAAGCCACTGAATAAACGAAATAGCCCAGCGGGCCAAACAGCAGGTAGCCGAGTTTCAGGCTCTGTCGGTTGATGAATGAAAAACCCCTGTGCTGGATACCATTGACGACCAGCAGGGTCAGAAAGGCAAACAGGAAGGCCAGCGCCAGCAGCAGGAACTGCGAGCGCAGGGCGATCAGGCGGGTCAGATAAGCGCCGAAGCTCCACAGCAAAATGGTGAAGAGGGCCAGGATGCGGGGGTTGTTCATAAGGGGGGTTTCACTGTTAGGTTACCGCAAAAAAGGTGTGCGGCGGGGCGTACGCCCCGCCGCACACCTTTTTAGCGGAATTCTCTTTTAATCCTTCAAATACTCGTGCCCCAAAATCAAAAATACAGACGACGTCCAGGTGTAGGCGTGGTCGCGCAGACCGGCGCCGGTGAGGGCGTCGAAGTTTTCGGCCATGCCGTTTTGGGCGGCCATGTCGCAGAACTGGCGGGCCAGGTCTTTGGCCAGTTTGTCCTTGCCGACGGCAGCCAGGCCTTCCACCATCATCAGGGTGGGTGGCGCCCAGATTGGGCCGCGCCAGTAGCCATCCGGCTCGTAGAGTTTGGAGCGCGGACTTTCGGTCGCCAGGCCGTATTCGGTGAGCAGGAAACCGGGCATGGTGAGCGCCTGCACCAACGCCTGCTGCACCTGCAACGGCAGGCGGCGACCGAGCAACAGCGGCAGGAAATTGAACAGGGTTTCGCTCCAGCTTTCCTGGTGGGTGCCGGACTGCACTACCATAAAGCGGTTGACGCGCCAGAAGTGCGACAGCATGTGCTCCAGCAGCGACTGTGAGCGGCGCTGCCAGTTGCTGGCTTCAGCCTTGCGCCCGAGTTTGGCTGCCACCTGGCTGAGCGCATCCATCTGGATCACCAGGAAGGCGCTTAAGTCGGGGGCTTCCAGCGGCAGGCTGCCTTCGAAGGCAGTACAGTTATCCCAGCCGGAGTCGTTGCCGTGGTGGTACTGTGGGATGCCGTCGTTGTCATAATCGCGATGTCTGAACCACCACTCGGTCCAGCAGCTCAAGGGACCGTAGACCTCCTCCAGCCGTTCGTGGGCGGCCAGCTCGGGCTGCTGCATCAGGTGCAGCAGGGTCCAGCCGTGGATAGGCGGTTTGCAAAAGCTCCACACCCGGCGCAGGTCGTTGACCGAATCGGGCAGTGCGCCAAATTCATCCTGCTGGTCGAAGAGCGTCATGAACTGGTCCCAGGCCAGGTCGGGCTGGTGGTAAGCCAGCGCCATGGCGTTGAAGCAGTGATCCCAGCTCCACACGTTGGTCATCCAGTTTTTTGACATGAACATGGAGGGGCGCATCAGGATGCCGCTGGGCGCTACCACGCTGGCCCAGTTGATATAGGCGGCTAGCTCACGTGCCGCCTCATACTTGCGGGGCAAGCTGGGGGTGCGCTCCAGCCAGGTCTTGAACTCCAGCTCGAGCTGGGCGGCGTCGTATTCAAAAGGGTTGGTCTTTTCAGGCGGCTGGTAGGAGCTGGTGAACTCGCTGATCCAGCCTTCACAGGTTTGGCTGAGCCAGTCTGGCTGCAGGTCGGCCTGCAGACGCTCGGCGCGCACCCCGTGGAAGGGGGCGTCGACCCGCCATTCGCTGGCCTGGGCCGAAAGGTGAAGATTGACGGCACTGGCGAAGGTGATGACCTGCCAGTCGCGCCCGTGGGCCGGGAAGGCGCAGTCGAATGCGCCCGGTGCAAAGGTCAGGCGCAAACCAATGCCCCGCCCGCGCAGGTGGATGCACCGATCACCCGCAAAACAGATTTCCACCCGCCCGCCTTCGGCTTCCAGGCGTAAGACGGAAGCCGAAGCTTGCGTCTGGAAGGGCAGCGACGCGCCATCCTTGGTCACTTCCAGCCGGGCGACCTCGCGCACCTGGGCCTCGCCGTGCAGCGAGCGCAGGTACAACCCCGCCGGGCGGGTCTCGGTTTCTGGCAGCATGGAAAATGCCAGGTAGGAACCATAACGGCTGAAGGGGACCGTATTCAGATCAATTTGCATGGTGATCTCGCAAGGGCAAAAGATGCTGAGGTGATTATACATTCTTTTTTGAAACCGGGTTTCGGGCTCTCCCTCTTGAAATCGGGTTTTTCCTGAAAACCCGATTTCTTCTTACCTATACAGAAAAAACCGGGTTAGGAGGAATCGCTGATTTGAGCAGGCGGGCGCGCTCGAAGGCTTTTTGGAAGCCGGGCAGGGCTCGCTCGATCATGTCATCGTTAGTGGTCAGTGAAATCCGGAAATAACCGGGCATCTCGGCCACCGAGCCGGGCAGGAAGTAAACCTTATACTGCAGTAGCAACTTCACAAAGGCCAGATCATCCCGCCGGTCACCTTTTGAGCGGATTCCAGCAACAGCCCGAGCGAATTGAGCGTGTCGTGCGGGTAGATCCTGCCGGTGGAATTGTTGGGGGAATTGACGATGATGGCGCGCGTGGGAGGGGGAAATGCCGCATCAATCACCCCCAGGTCGAGATCGAAATCTGCTCCAACCTTGACCCTCACCGGCACACCCTGGGCAGCCAGGATCATGGCTTCATAGAAGAACCAGGGCGGGCTGATGAAAATTACCTCGTCTCCCGGGTCGAGGATGGCGTTCAACTTCACGGCGATGGCTGAGAAGGCGCCGGTGGTCAGGAAGATGTCCTCCGGCTTGAAAGCGACCCGGCGCCACTGCTGCAAGCAGGCTGCCACGGCCTGCTGGGACTGGGGTTCGTTTATTCAAACAAGCAAACCAGTCCTTATTCTGGGGGACCAGGCTGTGCTGGAGGGCTTCGACAAAACCCGGCAAAGGGATTTCGCGCGGGTTGCCGAGCATAAAATCACAGGCTAACGGGTCATCCATGCGCCGATTAGAATCCGGGTCCTGCAATTGGGCCAGCAGATCCACCAGCACGCTGGAAATCCGGCTCATCCGTTGGGTCAGTAATGGGTTTGGTACATTTCAGTACTACTATTTTCTGGCAATAGGTGGGAAGGTTACGACCAATATTTGGAGAATGCGATTGTCCTGTGCAGGCCCGCCAAAAACTCTGGCAAGGGACAAAAAAAGTGCTATAAATAAGGTGTATGAAAACTCCGCGGCGGGCTTTGCTCGAGGTGATCGTCCTCTTCCTGCCCTCCATCCCGGCGTATATCTGGCTGTGGCCGAATGTATCGGGCGCCAGCCTATGGGCTGCCGACATCGTGGTTTACCTGTATGTGCTGGCAGGCACGCTGTTCATCGGCCTTCGGCGCTGGAAACCGGACGCGCTGGGGCTGAACAGGCGCGGCCTGGTGGTCAGCCTGGGCAGCGGACTGCTGCTGGTGGGCGGGCGCGTGCTGGTGATGCTGGCGGTGAGCTGGGGGAAGGCGCCGCCGCCGTACAGTGCGCTGCGGCTGGCGGGCGATATCCTGTATTATTTCGGGCTGGTCGGGTTGGTGGAGGAACTGCTGTTCCGTGGGCTGGTCTACCGCATCTTCCAAGACTGGCTGGGGCTGAAATGGGCCATCTGGGGCAGCAGCCTGGGGTTTATGCTCTGGCATATCTTCGGCCATGGCCCAATCATCGGGCTGGCGACGCTGTTCTTCGGCCTGTTCTTCGCCCTGGCGCGCTGGCGGGCCGGCGGCATTTTGGGATTGGTGGTGGTGCACGGCCTGATGGACATCACTTCCGCTGCCATGCTGCCTGACAGCGACGTCCTCGGGCTAGGCCGCCCGCAGGTTCCTTATCCCGGGCTGCTGGCGGTGGGCTGCCTGTTGATCCTGCTGGCGCCGCTGTATTTGTGGAAAATCCACCCGCAGGTCATGCGGTGGGTATTGAAACCTGAAAACCCCATAAAACCAGATGGCAGTTGATTAATAATTATGAGGCTGTCCTAAAAGAGGGCGGACACGCCCCTTGCAGGGTGCTTCGCCAGGGTCCGCCCCTACCTGCAAGGGGCGACTTTTGCGAAGCACCCCGTAAAGGATGTGTTGCCCCTATCCGTGGCGGTCCATAACCGCATCAGGATTCTTTTCAGACAGCCCCAAACAGGTTGATTTTTGCCTATACCTGGTAACCCGCTACCCTGAGACCTTCGAACAGGTTTTTTTCGGTGTGGCGTCCGCCGTTGATCAGGCTGAAGACGCGGTAGAAGGTGCGCTCGCCCCATAACTGGCGCTGCTGCTCGACCGGCAGGCATTCCACCTTGCCGAACAGGGCGGACTGCGATTGGTGGCAGCGGATGGCCTGCAGCGCCTGGCGCCAGTAATCCGCGGCGTCGATGCGGGCGGAGTACGCCCAATCAGGCCAGGTCACCCACCCGCGGGCGGCGCCATCCACCGGGAAGGCCAGCTCGCCGAACACCGCGTTATACACCCGCACCAGCTCGTTGTCGGTGGTCAGGTAATACAGCTTGCTGACCCGGTGCGAGGCCAGGTCGAGCGGGTCGCAGTAAGCCGGGTCGGCGGCGCTGACCACGGCGGCGGTGGTGAGCTGCGAGATCGCTACGTGGTCTGGGTGGCTGAAGGTGCCGCCCGGGCCGAAGGTGATCACCACCTGCGGGCGGATGCGGCGTAACTGCGCGACGATGCGCCCCACCACTTCGCCCGGGACGGCGTGGTCAAGCTCGCCATCGAGATAATCCAGGAAAGTCACCTGGTGGATGCCGAGGACGCGGGCGGCGGCATGCAGTTCGGTCGAACGGGTTTTGCTGAATGCCAGAAGGTCAGGGTCGTCTTTTGGGCGGCGCGGGGCGGCTTGTTCGCCGCGCTCGCCGCGGGTGGCCATGACCAGATAAGTTTCAACTCCTTCAGCGCCATATTTTGCCAGCGTGCTGCCCAACCCGAGCGATTCATCGTCGGGATGAGCCAGTACACACAAAAGTTTGAAAATCTCTGCCATACTGAACTCCTGCATAACGCTAAGCAGGTATTTATAAAGGATCAAGGGGCTACCGAAGACGGGTTATAATAAGATAATAATACTCCTATTTGGATGAAATATCAAGTAATTAGAATTGAAGTTTGGATATAAGTTCGGACAATTATTTAAAAGAGGATGTCATTGCGAACAGCCAGTGCTTTTTCCGGCTGCTCATACTAATGACATATTACGGATTTTTGCCCTATAATTAACCGCGGAGGGACTTATGAAACGACTGCTCGTTCTGCTCTGCTGTTTCTTTTTCCTCACCGCCGCCTGCGGGCCGCTGAACACCCCCGCTACGCCAACCCGCGCCCCGGCGTCGTCAGCCATTACGCCGCCCCGTCTGAGCTACCAGGCCGGCGCCTGCGATGAAAAAAACGTGGCTGACCTGCAGGACCAGGTGACCTTCAGCACTACCGCCAATAAAATCCTGATCGAGCAGCAGGCGCGCTATGTGTGCTGCGCAAAGATCGACATGGTCCTGCAGCAAGAGGGCAGCCTGCTGAAGGTGATCGAGACCAACACCGGCAAAGTGTGCAAATGCATCTGCGGCTACCACCTCCAGGCGCAGATCGAAAACCTGCCGCCGGGCAGCTACCAGGTGCAGGTGTGGGGCATCCAGTTCGAGAACAGCCAGGAGGCAAAACTGCTCGGCGAGACTTCGGTTATTCTGCCGGCGGGCGATAAACCCTGATTTTTAACAGGAGTTATAGCCGTAGGTTGGGTATGCCCTCCTCGGGGGTGAAGGTCTTCTGAAACCCAACATTTCTCTCTGTAATTGTTGGGTTTCAGGCGAAGCGCCTTCAACCCAACCTACAACATATCCTGAACCAAGGTTATTTATCCTCTGCATCCTGTGTATCCTGTGCATCCTGTTAAACCAATTTCTTTATAAGGAGATAAAACATGCAATGGGAAAACCTGACCTCACCTGATTTTGGCGAAGCCGTGCGCCAGACCGGGGTATGCATCATCCCGCTGGGCGTGCTGGAAAGGCACAGCGACCACCTGCCGCTGGGCACCGATTTCTTGAACAGCCACAAGCTCGCCAGCCTGGCGGCCGAGCAATCGCCGGCGGTGGTCTTCCCGCCCTTTTACTTCGGGCAGATTTACGAAGCGCGCTGCTACCCGGGGGCTTTCACCCTCAAACCCACCCTCTTGCTTGAAGTGCTGCAGGCGGTGATGGACGAGATTGGGCGCAACGGCTTCAAAAAGATCATCCTGTTGAACGGGCACGGCGGCAACATTCACCTGCTGCATTTCCTGGCGCAGTGCAGCCTGTGGGAAGAAAAACCTTACTCGGTCTATCTCTTCGAGCGCCAGCTTAGCGAGGCGCGCCAGAAAGAATGGGACGCCATCCTCGACACCCAGCTTCACTGGCACGCCTGCGAATGCGAGACCAGCATCTCGCTGGCCAACCACCCCGAGCTGGTCAAGATGGAGCGCGTCCCCGCCGCGCCGGCTGAGCCGCTCAACCGTCTGGCGGACTTGAAAGGGGCCTACACCGGCATCTGGTGGTACAGCAGCTTCCCCGAGCACTACGCCGGCGATGCGCGCACCGCCAGCGCCGAGAAAGGTCTGCGCCTGCGCAGCCTGATGGTCGCCGAGCTGGCCGAGTTCATTGCCGCCGTCAAAGCTGACCGGGGCGTGCCCGCCCTCAGCCGCGAGTTCTTCCAGCGCGCTGCCCGCGTGACCCGCGGCGAATAAATTTATTTTTTCGTGGCGGCGTAATCCTGGCACAACTTGACTGTGATTTCCCCTGCTTCACGGCTCAAAATAGTGAAGCGGCTGCCAGCCGGGCCAGTCTTATCCAGCTCTGCTGTTTTATCATTGTCCACTGCCCATTGTATTATCGCACCATAGAAACCATCCATTTTATCGTATTCTACTGAGCCCACGTTTGCAGAATTGACTCTGGATATCTTTCCATTCTGGAAGGTAAAGACGACATCCTTATCCGGTACGCCCTGCAAGCCGGCGAGTTTCGTGCATTCATCACTATTGATCGCAGATTTGCGGGCAACGGTATCTTGTGCCTGTACACAATCTGAAAAATGACTCTCCGTGTTCATCGCTGCGCTGTAAACAAAGTTGTCGTGTATCTGCTGGGTGGGGTAAGATCCGAGGTACCAGGCATTGTCGGCGAACATCGCCGTGGCGCCATCCACATCGTGGCGGTTGAAGGCGTCCTCAAAAGCTTTAACCTGCCCTACCAGGTCCGGGGTTGGAGTGGGTTGCGGCTTGGCTGCTGAACTGCATCCGGCTGTGAGAAAGATAAAGGCGATTAAAAGTATGACCGACCCGGCAATGAGGAAGTTCACCTTTCGCTGCTTGTTCATGATCAATTCTCCCCGTTCAAATGTTATTATATTGATACAGTTTAATAACGCATTGGTTTCATCATGCGAAACTGGACCGCGTTTGTCAACAGCGTGTATGTAAACTGGCCAACACTGCATGGGGATCGGTCTCCTGGCTAGCCTACGCCGCATGGGGATCAATCCCCATGCTATTCAACCCCAAACCCGCTGAAAGCGGGTTGGTATTGAAACCCTCCTTCAGCGGGTTTGTGGTGATTAAAGGCTGTCCTAAAAGAACCAAAATGCGGTTATGAACCGCCACGGATGGGGGCGGACCTGCGTGTCCGCCCTCTTTTGGGACAGCCACGGCGCAGGCGTCTCGCATATTCCAAAAATCGGGTTTTGAGGAAAAAACCCGATTTCAATTGCGGGCCTGTTTTGTGGGATAATTGCCTCTATCTTTCCGCAGAACAGGATCATCCCGCATGGCCGAGTCATCACCCTCTCAACCCCTCAATAAAAAGCTCATCGCCGCCGTCATCGCCGTGGTGTTCTTATATTGGGTCAGCCTTTACCTGTATGTCCCCACCCTGCCGGTGTACGTGCAGGGCAAGGTCGATGACCTGGCGCTGGCGGGGATAATCCTCTCGATGTACGGGCTGTGGCAGATGTTTTCGCGCATGCCAACCGGCATTGTCGCCGACTGGATTGGCCGCCGCAAACCGAATATTTTCATCGGGCTGTTATTGACCGGGCTCGGGGCCTGGATCATGAGCGGCGCCCAGGGGAGCAGCGGATTGCTGGTGGGGCGGGCGATCACCGGCATCGGGGCCGGCGCCTGGGTGCCGCTGGTGGTGCTGTTTACCAGCCTGTTCCCAGCCAAGGACCTGATCCGAGCCACCGCCCTGCTGACCGTGGTCAACACCCTGGGGCGCATGGCCGGCACAGTCTCCACCGGCTTCCTCAACAACCTGGGGGGCTATCCGCTGGCGTTCCACCTGGCCGGCGCGGCGGCGCTGCTGGCGATCGTCGTCCTGCTGGTCATCCCTGAAAAGCGCCGGGCGGTCCAGCCGCCTTCCCTGCGTAAACTGGGCGCCTTGTTCATTCGCCCGGAAGTGCTGGTTCCCTCGCTGTTGAGCGCTGTGCTGCACTACGGCGATTGGACCGGTTCGTTCACCTTCTTACCTATCCTGGCCAGCCGCTACGGGGCGGGCAATGTGACGCTCAGCCTGCTGATGACCCTCAACCTGGCAATGGTGCTGCTGGGCAATGCCATTTCAACCGGCGCCGTCAAAAGGCTGGGTGAAAAACCGCTGCTGGTGACCAGTTTTATCCTGATGGGGCTTGGTCTGGGAGGCGGGGCGCTGGCTCCTTCGCTGACCTATGTCTTTCTGGCCCAGTTCGCCGCCGGCTGCGCCTTTGGCGTCGGTTACCCGGTGCTGATGGGGATGAGCATCAAGAAGGTGGATACCAGCGAGCAGAACTCGGCCATGGGTCTGCACCAATCGGTGTACGCCCTGGGGATGTTCGCCGGTCCCTGGTTGAGCGGTCTGCTGGCAAAGGCCATCGGGGTGCAGCCCATGTTTGGGATCACCGCCGGGGCGATTTTAGTGGTTGGCCTGGCCGGACAGAGGCTGGTGGATTAAAAAATTGAATCGAAAAAAAGGAACATCTGGCGCGAGAATCCCGCCAGATTTACCTTTTTTTTCGGATCTCTCTTCACTTAATGAAAAGAGTCAGAATCCAGGAGAGGATCAAGAGCACCGCGATAATCGCAAAGACCGTCTGCTGCCAGGAGCGGCGGCGGGCAGATTTGGGTTCCTGGTAGCGCTTATTTTGAATCTGTTTAGACATGCAGTAACCTCCACAGAATAACAAAGGAATTGTACCATTTAAAAAGAAATCGTTTGAAATTGGGCGCCTTTTAATCTTGTTCTCATTTATGTCTGACATTATAATAGGATATTCCCAATTCGTATAATAGAGGTGTTTTATAGGAAAATACTAATTCAACTCTCATTTATCTGTTTCTTATCACTATACCCATCTTCAGGAGAATTAAAATATGCCTGAGCAAACAATTCGTGCCTTACTGGTACTCGGTGTATTGTTTGTACTGGTAGCCATCGGATTGGCGGCCTGCAGCACACCTACTCCACCCCCTGCCACTCCCTTGCCCGGCCTGCCTGGTCTGCCCCGAAAAGGTCTGCCCGGCGCCACCGCCGGTCCCGGCGGCTGCCCCCACCCTCAACGCGCCCAACCAGGCGCTTTGGGAGACATCCGCCCACAACACTGCCGATGCTGCCGCTTTCCATCACTGGGACACGGCCACCCCGGCTGAAATCCCGCCGGAATGCGCCAAGTGCCACAGCCAGGCAGGCTTCCAGGATTATGTGGGTGCGGACGGCAGCACAGCCATGAAAGTTGATAAAGCTGCCCCCATCGGGAGTACCATCTCCTGCATTACCTGCCACAATACCGGCACCAACAATCTCGCCGAAGTCGATTTCCCCTCCGGCCAAAAGGTCACCGGCCTGGGTTCAGAAGCCATCTGCATGACCTGCCATAGCGGCGCGGCTTCCGGGGCAACCGTTGACCAATCCATCAAAGACAGCGGCGCAGCCGGCGATGATACCCCGTCAGACAAGCTGACCTTCACCAATATCCACTACCTGGCGGCGGCGGTTTCCCAATACGGCAAGCTTGCCAAGGGAGGCTACGAATATGCCGGCCAGAGCTACGATGCCAAATTCGGCCACGTCGACGGGATGAACAACTGCACCGACTGCCATGACGCGCACTCGTTGCAAGTCAAGTTCGATAAGTGCTCCATCTGCCACGCCGGGGTTGCCTCTGCCGACGACGTCAAGAAGATCCGCATGGCCGACTCGGAAGTGGATTACAACGGCAACGGCGACGTAAAAGAAGGGCTCTACAGCGAAGTTGACGGCCTGCGCCAGATGCTGCTGAAAGCCATCCAGACCTACGGCACCGAAGTCGTGAAGAAACCCATCGTCTATTCCGCTGACGCCTATCCCTACTTCTTCAACGACACCAACGCCAACGGCCGATGAGTTGACGGCCGCCAATGGCTACAAGTCCTTCACCCCCCGCCTGGCCAAAGCGGCCTATAATTACCAACTTTCGATCAAGGATCCCGGCGGCTATGTCCACGGCGGCAAGTACATCATCGAGCTGGTCTATGCCTCAATCGCCGACCTGAACACCAAGCTGACCACCCAGGTCGATCTGAGCAAGGCTCAGCGCGAGAGCTCGGGTCGCTTCGACGGCGCTGCGGCCCCATTCCGCCATTGGGATGCCACCGGCAAGATCGATGCCGGCTGCGTCAAGTGCCATTCAACCGGCGGTCTGCCGCAGCTCCTCGCTGAAGGCGCCAACACCAGCCAGCCTATTGGCAACGGTCTGGCCTGCGCCACCTGCCACAACGACCTGGTGAAATTCACCCGCTATGAGGTGACGGCGGTGGCTTTCCCGAGCGGCGCCAGCCTGGCCTTTGCGAATGACACCGACAGCAACTTGTGCCTTGAATGCCACCAGGGCCGCGAGTCCACCATCAGCGTCAACAAGGCGCTGGCCGGCCAGCCGCCGGATACGGTGAACGCCAAGCTCGCCTTCAAGAACGTCCACTACCTGACAGCTGGCGCCACCCTGTTCGGCACCGAGGCCAAGGGCGCTTACGACTACGCCGGCAAGACCTACGCCGGTAAATTCGCCCATACCAAAGGCCTTGATTCCTGCAAGGGCTGCCACGACGTCCATACCCAGCAGGTGAAGGTTGAAGTCTGCAAGGGCTGCCACGGCACCGACGACCCGAGCAAGATCCGCATGAACTCCAAGCTGGATTATGATGGCAACGGCGATGTCACCGGCGGTCTCGCAAGCGAAGTGGAAGGTCTGAAAGCCAGCCTGATGACCGCCATCCAGTTCTACACCAAGGAAGTGGCCAAGCAGTCCATCGTCTACTCGGCGGCGGCTTATCCCTACTGGTTCATCGATACCAATGCCGACGGCAAGCTCGATCCAGCCGAAGCGGATGTCAAGAACACCTACGTTTTATGGACGCCGCGCTTGCTGGAAGCGGCTTACAATTTCCAGTACGCCAACCAAGACCCGGGCGTTTTCGCCCACAACGGCACGTACATCATGCAGATCCTGGTCGATTCGATCCAGGACCTGGGCACCAGGGTCAACGTCACTTTCAAGGGCAAACGCCCATAAAATAGTTGTTATGAAGATGGAAGCCCGGTTTTTTCCAAAAAGCCGGACTTCTTCTTTAGGTGCCAGTGTCATTGCGAGCCCGATTCATACGACCAACTACCCCCTGCGGCTAACAAAGGGGCGACACACAGGGTGCGGGCGAAGAAGCCCTCCATCATAAAATACAGCCAGTTTTCCGTGGTTTTTTCTTCTGCGCTGATCCGGCTGATCAGCTTATCTCTGTAGACTTCATTCAAGGCTGCATGATTTTTTTCGATCAATTGTAGAAAATTATGGGGTTCCATGCTTAATATGAAGGCGCTTCGCTTGAAACCCAATAAAACCGGGATTGTTGGGTTTCGGAAGACCTCAACCCGATCTACAACTGTTCCAGGCCAAATGCAGCGCCTGCCAGGTTCGTCCGGCGGGTTATCGGTTGTCTCTTACAGCGACCTGCTGAAGGGTGGCAAAGATGGTCCGGTGATCAACCCCGGCGACCCGGCCAACAGCCCGCTGGTGATGGTGCAGTCCAGCGGCAGCCACCCCGGCCTGTTCAGCGCTGATGAGCTGAAGCAGGTGGAGGATTGGATCAAAGCCGGAGCGCTGGTGAAGTAAAAAAATCAGAAAAATAAGATAGTGCGGGCGCCAAGCGCCCGCACTATCTTATTTTTCTGGCAGGCGCAGCCGCGTCCCGCATGTCCGGCAGTAGGTATCGCCCCGCCCGGCTTCACGGCCGCACTGGTGGCAGTAAACCGAAATTTTGCCATTCTTCGAGCCTGCCGCGGCGTGGGCATGGCGGCGAGCGGCACCGGCGTTCTTCATGCGCCCGGTCTGCCAGAACCAGATCACCCCGCCGGCGATCATCAAGCCGCCCAGCATGCCGAGCATCCAGGGCATCATCTCCGCCAGCGAAGTGCGCCCGCTGGTGCTGGCGTTAACCGGCTGCACCGGCTGCACCGGCTGCGAAGTTGAGCTGAGGGCGTTATCGCTTTTATCGTAGATCAACTGAACGCTAAGCTGGGCGCCGGCTTGATCCTCGCCAAACACAGACGTGTAGTAATTGAAGCCATCCGCCGCCAACCGCCCGGCTCCCATATTGGGTGAGATCTGCATATTGCTGGCATTGGTCGGCTGCTGCACGGTCACGGTCAGCGAACTCACCGTGTAATCCGCCGGCCAGGTGAACTGGTATGTGCGCTGGATGCCAGAACGCTTCAGGCCGGAATCGTAATATTCGAGCTGCACTTCAGCCGAAGGCGCCGTAAAGGTGACTACTATCCAATCACCTGGCGGGGTGGTCGATGTGTAATCGAGGTTGTAAAGTAGCCCGTCGGTATCTTTCATCGCCAGGTTGGCAGGACCGCCGCTGCTTTTTGGCAGGCGCAGGCTCAATTTGGCCGGCAGGCTATCTTCAGACGCCAGCGTAATATGATAAATGACCAGCACTTCCGGACGGTCAAACTCGGGCCAGATATCTATCTGCAGTCGGTCAATCACCGGCTGCGTCTCAGCCCGGGCCTGGCTGGCTGGTAAAAGCAATACCGCTAAAAATAACAGAGAAAACGCACCGCGCAATAATTTCATGATGACCTATTTACAAGTCGTGAGGAACACTATTCACTCTTCCTGTATTTCTGAGATGGTTTTCGGGACTGAAAATATCAATGGGTTTAACTGGCTCATATCCCTGATCCCGTAGCATTTCGTGGTTTTCCTTACCAATCTATCATATACCAATACTACCATAAACGGGTTAAAAAGAACTGAGGGACGCATAAATTTGAGTTAAGACTTGTATCAGGGATAACTACCGGATAAATAAAGATTGTGGCGGTAAAATCGCCACAATCTTTATTTTTCCGGTAGGCGCTTATCTTTTTGGTTTTCTCGCCATCACCAACGTTTGCGGGCGTGGGGCGCGCGGCAGCGGGCTGCGTTTTATCGTGGGTTTTAACCAGGCTGCAACTGCCCCCCAGGTCTCACGCAGGTTCTTATGGGCGCGCTTCTTGCCTGGCTGAGGGTCGAACGGCTGGTCGCCGTGGTGGCGGGGGATGGTCTGGCTGACCGCCATATAAGCGGCTGCCTTTTCAACCTTTATCGCCCTGATCTTCTGGATGGCTTTGTAGATAAAGAGGGTCAAGGGGATCAACAGCAGGCTGAGGCCATACAGCAGCGGGGTTCGCTCGGCAACTTCTTCCACCTGGATGGTATACCGCACATCGGTGCCTGCCAGATCGGGGTGGCTGGTGACAAAACGCATCAGGTACATGGCAGTCTTGTCAGCCGTCCAATCCAGCACAGTGGGCAGCTCTCGCCCGTGGGCCAGGGCCTCAGCCCCAGCCGGGTTGGTGCCGCCGGTGGTGGTGCCATCTCCCTCAAAGATTTTGAAGTTAACCGAAGCCCCGCCGGATAGAGGGTTAGCCGTAATGCGGTACTTCTTACCCTTTACCATTGAAACTGCCACCCAATCCTGGTCGTTAGCCGGGCAGAAGTTATGCTCCTGGACCTGAAGCAGGTTCAACATGCTGTAGCCCTGGGGCTCGTTGTCCTTCCCGCTTTTTTCATACTCATCGGCGTTACAGTTGGTCTCAAGGTTGGCAGTCACCTGGGCCTTGCTCGGGTAAGGCTCGGCAACGCCGTGTGAATTAACGGCATGCATGCGGAACGAGTAATTATGTCCCAGTTTACCAACGTACCAGGCCTGGCGCGCCGAAGCTGGATAAGTCTGGCCTATATCTTCCCAACCGTGTCCGCCATCGTTGACCTGGATCTCGAAGTGGTTCAGGTCAACCAGGCCGGAGACCACGCTCCACTTCAACAGGATGGCGCTGCTGCGGCTGACCTGCGGCGGGTCCATCTTGGTGACAGGCGGCATGTCTGAAAAACTGACTGTGAAGTTCATCGTAGACTGGTTCTTACCGCCCGCATTGCGAGCATAAACGGTCCAGGTGTAATCACCTGCCGGCAGCTTGCCAACCTGCCAGGAGGTCGTGCTGGTTTGCCATTCGAGCTTGCGGTCGCTGCCAGCAGGGCCTTTCAACTCGCTGCTGTATTCGATGCCCTGACTGCCCTTCCAATCCAGCCGGATTTCATCCTTATCGGTGATCTCGCCATTCAACCAGGAGATTGGGCTGACCAGCTCGGGGGCATCCGGGCCTGGCGGCAGAGGCGTACGGGGCGGCAGATCGAGGGTGGGCATCACCCTGGTTTTGCTGAGCGCCGGAGTCTTGGTCGGGGCCGCCGGTTTGGTTGGCCGGGCTGTCTGGGTAGGCAGCGGAGTTTTGGTCGGTGGGCGGGTGCGCGTGGCAGTCGGGCCTACCGGGGTTTTGGTGGGCGGCGCCAGAGAAGATGTGGGGGTTGATGGCGGGGTACATGGATAGGTATTGTGCAGGTGGATCATGCTCGCCTGCTGGTCACTTTTCTTGCCAGCCTTATCCACCACCTGCAGCGCCAGGAAGAAATCGCCATCTGGAATATTGAGCTGGCACAGGTTAACTGTGGTGGATAGAGAAGCGCCCTTCACCGGCTTCCCGGCCGGGTTCCAGGTGCCATCGAAAGTGTAGAACAGTTGGATTGTATCCACCCCTTTATCGTCTTTGGCCTTAGCGCTGACTTTGAGCGTTTTAGTCTTGATCGATTGGTCCTTGCCTGGTTTGGTAATGGTGCCTACCGGCAGCTCACGGTCGCTGTTTCCAGAAGTATAAAGGTTCCCCGGCATGCATTGGCTGCCGTAACCGGGGAAGGCGTGCGCTTCCAGGCAGGTGCGCGGCCGCCCGCCGTTGACCGAGACTTCATCGAAGACAATATCCACCGAGGCGCCCCAATAGAAATTTTTGTTGGTGTGCACCATAAAATGCAGGTGATGGCCGGAGCTCGGCCCGGTGTTATCAGCCTGGCCAATGTACTGGCCTTGCTGCACTTTGGCGCCCACCACACGCAGCTCGGGCGGGATGCTGTCTTGCGCCAGGTGAAGGTATAACTGGTAGGTGGTCGGGCTGGTGGTGGTATCTTCCAGCACCAGGTAGTTGGCGGCCTCTGAGAAACCGTTCGGGTAGCGCCAGACGGCATACTTGACCGTGCCGCCGCGCGCCGCCAGCACCGAGAACATGGTGCCGTCGGCAAAGTCGAAGGCGTACAGGCAGTCTGCCGGGCAGGTCTTATAGGTGAAGACATGCCCGATGCTGCCGGTCAGGTACTTGGCCTGGCCGGATGCCCAGGGCAGGCGGTAGCCGCGGAAGACCTTGCCATCCTTCTGTTCGGGCTGGAGCGCAGCCAGGTAGCGCTGGCGCAGCTCAGCCCCGAGCATCTTATCCGGCAGGGAGCTCAACAGCTTGGTCCATTCCTTGTCAGCCTGGAAGTAGAGCACCCACCCCCTGAACAGCGGGGGCTTCTGCGGGGCGCTCTTCTTATCTGGTTTTTCCAGGCGGGCAATTGCAAGGCTGAGCTCGCCGGGTAAGATGGCGAGACTATCCGGGTCGATCCACGCGATCCACACCAACGCCAGTTTGCCGTCATCCGAGAAAGCCACATGGTCGATGCGCGCCTGGAAGATCAGCAGCGCCACGATGTCCTCGCGCGTGCGAGCAGCCTGCTGTAAGGCTTCATCGATAGCCTGCAAACGCGGGTCGTCATACTGCGGGGGCGGGTTGACAGTCGCCAGCTTGGGCACAGCGTAGTTTTGTTCTTGCACCGATGCATTCAACGATGGCGTACAGCCGAGCAAAAGGCTCAGGCATAAAACAACAGCCAGACATAGGGGCAGGGGGTGGGGGGTTTTTGTTTCCATGCCCCCTTAGGATGCAAAATCCATACCAGATGCTATAATCAGGATATGTCAGAAGCGCTGAACCCCCAAAAACAAGAACAGGCGCGCCGCTACGCCCGCCTCCAGCGACGTTTGATGTTTTTGGACCTGGGGCTGGGCGCCATCTACCTGCTGGCCTGGCTGCTGAGCGGCGCCTCGTTGGCGCTCTCGCACAGCCTGCAGCGCCTGACCGCCAACGCCTGGCTGCAGGTAGCGCTGTACGGCATTATTTTCGGCGGGGTTTACCTGCTGATCAACCTGCCGCTTTCCTATTATTCAGAATTTATCCTGCCGCACCGCTTCGACCAGTCCAACCAGACCCTGGGCGGCTGGGTCAGCGACCAGCTCAAGGGGTTGGCGCTGAGCGGGGTGCTCGGCCTGTTGATGCTGGAGCTGATCTACCTGGTGCTGCGCATCGCACCTGCCACCTGGTGGCTGTGGGCCGGCATCATCCTGCTGTTCTTCACCGTGCTGCTGGCTAACCTGGCGCCGGTGCTGATCATGCCGCTATTCAATAAGTTCATCCCGCTGGGCGAAGAGCACGCCGAGCTGGCTGACCGGCTGATGCGCCTGGCCGAACTTGCCCACACCCGCGTCAGTGGGGTGTACAAGTTCGATCTGAGCCGGCGCACCAGGGCCGCCAACGCTGCCCTGACTGGCCTGGGCAGCACCCGCCGTATCGTGCTGGGTGATACACTGCTCAATGAATTCACGCCCGACGAGATCGAGACCGTGCTGGCGCACGAGCTGGGCCACCACGTCCACGGCGATATTGCCTGGGGGATCGTGATCGGCAGCCTGGTCAACCTGGTGGGGCTTTACCTGGCCTCGCTAGGACTGGCGTGGGGCGCCGCCCGCCTGGGCACGCTCCCGTCCGACCTGACCGCCATGCCGCTGTTGGGGCTGGTGCTGGGGGGCTTTGGCCTGGTAACCCTACCGCTGCAATCCGGCTACAGCCGCTGGCGTGAGCGCCTGGCCGACCAATATGCGCTGGAAAGCACCCACAAGCCGGCTGCCCTGGCCTCAGCTATGGCGCGCCTGGCTAACCAGAACCTGGCTGATGCCGATCCCGAACCGTGGGTCGAGTTCTTACTCTACTCTCACCCCGCACTCAGCAAACGGATCGCCATGGCAGAACACTATGCGCTTAATCATCCACAAATATGACCACGCCTGAACAACCTACCACCCCCACCCCCAACAAGCCCGGCCTGCTGCGCAGGCTGCGGCAAGTGCTGCCGTTCCAGAAGGCGCGCGGGCGCATCACCATCATCCTCAACCCGGCCTCGGGCCAGAGCAGCCCCGCCCTGCGGACTTTCAACCGCATTTTTCACGATGCCGGCTACCATTGGGAGATCCGGCTGATCAACCAGTTCGGCGATGGGCAATTATATGCTCGCAAGGCGGTGGCTGAAGGGGCCGATATCGTGGCCGTCTACGGTGGCGATGGCTCGATCATGGACGTAGCCGCCGGCATGCTGGGCAGCCATGTACCGCTGGGCATTCTGCCGGGCGGCACCGGCAACGCCCTGGCAACCGAGTTCGGCATCTCGCGCATTTTGTCTGAATCATGCGGCCTGGTGGTCAACCCCAACCACACCATCCGGGTGATTGACGCCGGTTGCATTAACGGAACCTGCTTCATGCTGCGGGCCGGGATCGGATTGGAGGCCGCCATTGTCAAGGAGGCCGACCGCGCCTCGATTGACCGCTTTGGTGTGATCGCCTATGCGCTGGCTTCGATCCAGGCGCTGAATACCATCAAACCCTGTCATTTCTACCTGGATATCGACGGGAAAAAGATCGAAATCGACGGGCAGGCCTGCATGATCGCCAACGCCAGCACGCTTGGACTGCCCGGCCTGATCCTTTCGACGCACACCAGCATCAGCGACGGCCTGCTGGATGTTTTCATCATCCGCAAAACTGACCTGATGGGCCTGCTCACGGTAGCCTCACGCGTGGTAGGCCGCACCGATGACCCCTACGACTTCCCTCACTGGCAGGGCGCCCGCATCCAGGTCGTGACCGACACACCCCAGGATGTGGAAGGCGATGGTGAGATGATTGGCCGCACCCCGATCGAAGCCACCGTCAACCCCGGAGCGCTGCGGGTGATTGTGCCGTAAAAATTCTCACAATCCGTACCACACCAGATATCCGCCAAACACCAGCGTAATCGCCCCGGCCATCTGGTAAAAATGCACGTCGATCCAGCCATTGAGCGCCGCCAGCCAGGCAATCGCCCTGGCCGGCGCAAGGATATAGCCCACTAATGGCGCCCAGGCCGGCAGCAGACTGACCAGCAGGTATACCAGCAGCGCCGCCGCTTTAACCGCCAGCCCGCTGGATGAAATGGTGATGCGGTCCATCGCCGCCAGCGTGAAGATGATCACGTGTGAATTCGTAACGGTCAGCATAAAACTGACCAGCGCCAGGTGTGCCGGACGGAAATTTTCAGGCAGCGCCGGCAGCCTGATCTTTACCCGCCGCACCATCACGATGATGCCCGAGACGAGCAGCGCCGCCCCCAGCACCAGCTCAACCGCTTCCACCACCGGCAGCTCGCTCCCCGGTGTGATTACCGGCAGGCTGGCCCCGAACATTCCCGTCACCGAACACAGTAAAAGCAGGCCGATCAGGATACCCGCCAGGCAGAAAAACCCGCCTACCCTGGTAGGGCGCTTGTTACTGAGGAAAACGAACATCAGCGCCAGCACCTCGGGCCGCAGGCTGGGCGCCCAATCCAAAAACAAAGGCGGAAAGGAATATTTTGATCATAGCCAGGCTGCTTTGCTGGATCGCCGGTTATTTGCTAAGCGCTTGTAAGTCCTTTCATCCACAATCTGGATTATACTAAATTCGCATATAAAAAACCGACTACACGCTTAATCAACCAGGGACCTTGGCCAGACAAACGAACTCTTCAAGCCCAATCGAAAAGCCCTTCTGGGAGGTTAAATCACTGAGTGAAATGACGCCCGCAGAATGGGAGGCCTTGTGCGACGGCTGCGGCAGATGCTGCCTGCATAAGCTGGAAGATATTAATACCGCAGAAATCTTCTACACGCGGGTCATCTGTCGTTTTTTCGACCTGGAACAGGGCCGCTGCACGGTCTACGCCGAGCGCACCCACCTGGTGCCCACCTGCCTCAAGCTGGATGCCGCCCTGGTCACGCAGTTGAAATGGATCCCCCGCACCTGCGCTTACCGCCGCCTGGCTGAAAACCAGGGGCTGGCAGACTGGCACCCGCTGGTCTGCGGCGACCCATGGAGAATGCGGCACGCTGGTATTTCGGTAAACCATAAGGTGGTTTCAGAAGCGGATATCGATATGGACAGGCTGGAAGATTTCGTTGTAGAATGGTTTGATTGATTTATGGCCCAGCAAAAAGACGCCAAGCAAGAGGTGAAAAGCCGGACGATCGTCAAATCCGATCTGCCTTTCCTGGCCGATTGGTTCGTGATCTCGCTGCGCTGGTCGTGCCTGTTGGGGTTTACCGTGGCTCTGTCGCTGTCACCCACCCTGAATACGCTGCAAGGCATCTCCCTTTTGAGCTTGGCGCTGTGGAACCTGCTTATGTCGCTGTTCGCCATCTTGAACACGCGCCTGACCGCTCACCGCATCATCAACACGGCCATCGACCTGGTTATCAGCTTATTGCTTTTCCAGATGACCGGCGGGCTGAGCGGGCCGTTGAACTGGGCCGGCCTGCTGCCGCTGTTTACCGCCGCCATCTATTACGAATTCACCGGCAGTATGTTGGTCGCCGTTATGCTGTGCGCTGCACAGATTGGCTGGCTGTACCTGAACCGCCCTCTCCCGTCTGATCTGAGACTGCTGGGGATCCTGGCCGGTTTCAACCTGGGAATTGGCCTGCTGCTGGGTTTAATCAGCCGCCCGCTGCTGCGCCGCCTGCGCCGCAATTACCAGGGACAGGTGCGCCGGCGCCAGGAGACCGTCCAGCGGGTGCAAATGGAGGAACGTGACCGCATGCAGGCCATTTTCCGCATGATCGAGACCCTCAGCGCCACCCTGAATTACGAGCTGGTGCTCAACACCTTGCTTGATTTAAGCCTGAGTTCCTTGAGCGAAACGGGACAGATCAACAGCTACCTGCAGCAGACAGTTTGCGCTGTGTTGCTGTTCAAAGAACACGATCTGATCGTGGCTTCATCGCGCCGCTTCCCGCCGCCCGACCTGCGCCAGACCTTCCCGGCTGAAAATGGTGTGCTGCACGAGGTCATCCAGACCGCTGAACCGAAGGTGATCCAGAACCCCTTCAGCGATCCGGAACTGCACACCCTGCTCAGCGTGCGCGGCTGCCGCTCAGCGCTGGTGCTGCCGCTGCGGCGTGGGCTGGATGGCTTCGGGGCGATGTTTTTTGCCCACCCGGATGCCGGTTTCTTCACCGAAGAGCGCGCCGAGCTGCTGGAAGTGATCAGCCACCAGGCGATTATTTCCATCCAGAATGCCCGCCTTTACGAAGAAAAGGAACAGGAAAAACAGGCCATGATGGAGACGGAGGAAGAAGCCCGCCGCAAGCTGTCACGTGATCTGCACGATGGCCCTACCCAATCGGTGACCGCCATCGCCATGCGCGCCAATATCGTGCGGCGCATCATCCGCAGTGATCCCGAGCTGGCTGAGGCTGAGGTTGTTAAAATTGAAGACCTGGCGCGCCGCACCACCCAGGAAATCCGCCTCATGCTCTTCACCCTGCGCCCGCTGATCCTCGAAACCGAAGGGCTGGATGCCGCCCTGCGGCTGATGGCAGAAAAAATGAAGGATACCTTCCAGCAGAATGTCAGCGTTACGGTTGATCCAGAGCTGGTAGAGAAGCTCGAAAACAACAAGCAAACCGTGATCTTCTTCCTCGTGGAAGAAGCGCTCAACAATGCCCGCAAGTATGCCAACGCCAGCAAGATCAGCGTGCGGTTGGTCTTTACGAGTGACCGGAATATCGCCCTGCTGGAAGTGGCGGATGATGGGGTTGGGTTTGACGTGACCGCCATCAACGCCGACTATGAAAAGCGCGGCAGCCTGGGAATGGTCAACCTGAGCGAGCGCGCCCAGTTGATCAATGGCCTGCTGCACATCGACAGCAACCCCGGCAAGGGCACCCGCGTAGAGATCTTCATCCCGCTCAACGAAGAAGCACTGGACAGGCTTCAGCGGGGGTTGGTTAACTAGAGCCAATCTCCAACATTTTGTTTAGGCTTGAGTGCATAATAAAACCCTTGCGAAGGTAAAGAAACCTTCACAAGGTTGGCATAGGATGCACCTTCTCTCAAGCAAGTAGCAGCTAAAAAAACCTTTAATCCTCCGTCCTGTGAGACGCATGACGGCTCGCATGGAAGGTTCCACCTGCAAGGGAATCTTGACAAAAGCCGGGCTTTTGCTGTCGATCAATTAACTTACACCATAACTAAAAGCCGGGCTTTTTTGTGCCGTAGATTCTCGTAAATTTTGCGCAAAAAAACCTTGCGAGGGTGAAGAAACCTTCGCAAGGCATTCCCCTTTTCTTCTCTGATCGGACAAGTCAGAGCCTTTATTGGGTTTCGCAGGTTGACACCCGGCGTAAAACGAGGGATAATCATCTAAATATCCCCCATGGGGGGATGGGGGATATGGGATTTATCCTTCATTAATAGAGGACTGATTCATGGAAAACCAGCTTCCTGCCGCCACCCAACCCGCAGACTCACGCACCAGCTTCTTCACTCGCTACCGCAGTTTCCTGCTCTCCAAAGAAACCATCATTGCTTTTATCAACGGATTTCTTTTGATCGCCGGGTTTGCGGTCTCGCTCGCCGGTGCGCCGGGGATCGGACGCTGGCTGTACTTTGGCTCGGCCGTGATCGGCGGCATCCCGCTGTTCATGCTGGCGGGCAAGGCGATCATCCTGCACCACGACATCACAGCCGGGTTCATGGCTTCGGTCGCCGTGATCGCCGCCATCATCATTGGCGCATACAGCGCTGCCGCCCTGGTGGTGTTCATGTTCGCCATTGGAAACTGGCTCGAAAACCTGACCATCGCCCGCGCCGACCATGCCCTGCGCGACCTGGCGAAACTGGTCCCCAGCACGGTCACGGTGGTGCGGAATGGGCGCGAAGACCTGATCCCCATCGAGCAGGTTATCCTGGATGACCGCCTGCTGGTGCGCAGCGGCGAGAGAGTTGGCGTGGACGGGAAAGTAGTGAGCGGGAGCGGCTCGGTTAACCAATCGGCCATCACGGGCGAGTCGCTGCCGGTTGAGAAGCAGCCAGGCGACGAGGTCTTCGCCGGCACTTTGAACGAAGCCGGCGCCCTCGAAATCCGGGTGACCCGTCTGGGGTCGGATACCACCCTGGGGCAGATCGTGAGGCTGGTCAAGGACGCCCAGAAGACCCAGGCGCCGGTGCAGCGGCTGGCCAACCAGTACGCCCGCATCCTGGTTCCGGTGACGTTTGGGATTGCCATCCTGGTCTACCTGCTCAGCGGGAGCATCACCCGCTCGATCACGGTGCTGGTAGTGGTGTGCCCGTGTGCGCTGGTGCTGGCGACCCCCACGGCGGTAGTGGCCGCCATCGGCAACGCCGCCCAGCGCGGCATGCTGGTCAAAAACGGCGCCATCATCGAACAGATCGCCAAGGTGGAGGTGGTCGCCTTCGATAAAACCGGCACGCTGACCCACGGCCAGCCGGTGGTGCAGGAGGTGATCTCTTTAGACAGCGTCTCTGCCGACCAGTTGTTATGGCTGGCGGCATCCACCGAACGGCGCAGCGAACATCCGATTGGGCGCTCGATCGTGCAGGCCGGCCTGGCGCGCCAGGCGGAACTGGTGGAAGCCTCAGACTTCGCCGCCCTGCCCGGTTACGGAGTGACCGGGCGGGTGCAAAACCGCCAGGTGGTGATCGGCAACCGGGCCTTACTGGCAGACTGCGGCGTACCCTGGGAGCCAGAGGTAGATCAAAGGGTAGCTCAGCTTGAAAGCCTGGGGCAGATGGTCGTCCCGGTGGCGGTGAACGGCAAGCTGACCGGCTTGATCACGCTGGCTGACACGCCGCGGCCCGCCGCCAAACGGGCCATCACCGAGCTCAAACGCCTCGGGATCAAAAAAGTGATCATGATCACCGGCGACAACCCGCGCACGGCTGAACGGATTGCCAGAGAATTGGGCATCGACCAGTTTTACGCCGAGGTGCTGCCGCAGGATAAGCTCAGGATCATCCGTGAATTACAGGCCGGTGGCCAAAAGGTGGCCTTTGTGGGCGACGGCGTCAACGATGCGCCAGCGCTGGCGGCGGCCGAGATCGGGATTGCGATGGGCCTGGCCGGCACGGATGTGGCCCTGGAAACAGCCGGGATTGGCCTGATGGCAGACGAAATCGAGCGCATCCCCCAGATCATCGCCATTTCACGCCAGGCGCTGCGCGTGATCCGCCAGAACGTGATCTTCTCGATGTCGATTAACCTGCTGGCGGTGCTGTTGGGCGGGTTTGGCATCATCGGCCCGGTGGTGGGCGCATTGATGCACGAAGCCTCGGCCCTGCCCGTGCTGGCGAACTCGGTCCGGTTGATTAATTACCACCAAAAACGTTTATAAATTTTTAACAGGATATACAGGATATATAGGATTGTGAAGAGTTAAATTATTTTTTTATCCTGTATATCCTGTTATTCTTTAGACCGTAGGTTGGGTATGCCCCCCGGGGGTGAAGGTCTTCCGAAACCCGACGGTTTTCCCATCAATTGTTGGGTTTCAGGCGAAGCGCCTTCAACCCAACCTATTAATCTGATCAATTATAATAAAGAATAAAACGAAGAAAAATGAACAGGATGCACAGAACCTACGGTAGGATTTGGAAAGAAATATCTTTTAACCTAAAATGGATATCCTGTTCATCCTGAATATCCTGTTAATTTTCTTTCTTGAGGAAATATTATGCAACCCAATGATTTTGAAGAGATGGGCGATGAAATGGCGGCGAAAAGCGGCGGCGGCGAACCCAACCACCACGAACACCACCAGAGTGTGATCAACCGGCTGGCGCGCATCGAGGGACACGTGCGGGCGATCAAGCGCATGGTCGAAGAAGACACCCCCTGCCCGGACGTGCTGGTGCAGATCGGGGCGGTGCGCTCGGCGTTGAGCAGCGTGGGCCGGCTGATCCTGGAGGACCACCTGCAGAGCTGCATGGTCGAGGCCGCCAAAGAGGGCGATTACCACCAGGCGCTGCGCGATCTGAAGAACTCGCTGGATAAATTTATCGATTGAATTTACAAATAATCCCTTAACTGGCGCGCCCGGCGGGGGTGGCGCAGGCGGCGTAGCGCCTTGCTCTCGATCTGGCGGATGCGCTCGCGCGTCAGGCCGAACTTGGCGCCCACCTCTTCCAGGGTGTAGTAGCGCCCATCTTCCAGCCCAAAGCGCAAGCGCAGGATGCGCGATTCGCGCGGCGGCAGTGTTTCGAGCACCTCATCCACCCGTTCGCGCAGCAGCTTGGTGTAGGCGCTTTGGATGGGCGTGGGCGTGAGCTGGTCTTCCACAAACATGCCCAGCTCTGAATCTTCCTCGTCCTCGTTGATCGGGCTTTCCAGCGAAAGCGGCAGCCACGACACGCGCATCATCCAATCCACTTTCTGCGGGGTGGAGTCGATCTCGACCGCCAGCTCTTCGGTGGTGGGCAACCGCCCCAGCTTCTGCTCCATCTCGTGGGTGGTCTTATAGAGCTGGCGGATGCGGTCGACCATGTGCACCGGCACGCGAATGGTGCGCCCCTGGTCGGCAATCGAGCGCGTGATCGTCTGGCGGATCCACCAGGTGGCATAGGTCGAGAAGCGGAATCCGCGCTGGTACTCGTACTTCTCAACCGCCTTCATCAGACCCAGGTTGCCCTCCTGGATCAGGTCCAGGAACGGCACGCCGCGCCCGATATAGCGCTTGGCGATGCTGACCACCAGGCGGGTGTTGGCCTTGATCAGGTGCTCGCGCGCCAGCACGCCATCGTTGCCCGCCATTTCCAGCTCGCGGCGCTTGCGGGCCGGAGTGCGCCCGTTGCTGCGTTCCAATTCCTGCCTGGCCTGGCGGCCGCGTTCGATGCGCTTGGCCAGACCCTGCTCCTCCTCCAGCGAGAGCAACGCCACGCAGCTCATCTCACGCAAATACAAGCCGATGGTATCGTCACTGGACACGGAGACCAGGCTGGCAAAAGACGGATCAAGGTCGCTGGAACCCGATAATTCATCATCCTCGCCGAAATCCGGCATCCCATCCTGGTCCAGGAAATCGATCCCATGCCGGCGCAGAGTCATCACCACCGCCTCAAAGCGGTCGGCATCTGAGCTGACATCGGGATAAACTTCGATTAAATCTTCGGTCGTCAGGTAACCCTGAACGTCTGCTTTTTCAAGCAGCATGCTGATAATTTCTGTACAATGCCTGCGCCTGCCTGTGTTTATCAATCAACAGCCCTCCTCAGAACAAAATAGGCGACAGGATCGTCTCTCAAATTGCGATGCGCCTCTGGTGTTCGCATGTTTCGAGGTTGAGGTTAGCACCACAAACGATGCACAATCCCTTACAATCCTCCCGGCACATGGGTCGGATGGGGACCTCCAACAGCATATACTCTCTGACCAACGGCGCCAGGTCGATATTGCCATCATCTGGCACCATCAGGCCTGATTCCGTCACCGAACGGGCGTTAAAAGCAAATAATTCATAAAATTGAACATGCAGCGGTTGTGAAAATTCTGTCAAACAACGGACACATTCCATCTTGGCGCTTCCTTGAAAGTCCCCCTGAACCATCACACCCTGCGGCGTGCGGCTGAGGTGCACTCCCCCGCTAAAAGATTGCAGATCGAAATCCGGGTGAAGATGGAGCTCCGGAAACTCGAAATGCATGTCACGGTAGATACCAATTTGTTGATGTACAAGAAAGCCAATATTGATGCGCAGCGGGGAGCGTGGTGAAATCACAGTGAATAGATTAGAATCAGGTAAGATAGTGTACCTTGTACAAAATTATAACACAAAGGTTTATACAAGTCAATTATTTATGATTAAATTGATATTAATGGAGTTAATCTGATGGCAATCGTCCTCCTGGCAACTCACAACCCCGGCAAAGTGCGCGAAATCCAGGCGCTGGTGGATGAATTACCACCTTCTATTGCGGGGTTAATCGAACTTGTGCTGCCGCAGCGGCTTGACATCCAGGTAGAGGTGCAAGAAAACGGCCAGACTTACCAGGAAAATGCGGCGCTCAAGGCGCTGGCTTTCTGCCGCGCCAGCCGGCTGGTCACCCTGGCCGACGATTCCGGGCTGGAGGTGGATGCGCTGGACAGCGCCCCCGGGCTGCACTCGGCGCGCTACAGCCTGTTGCTCGCCGCCAGCGACGCCGACCGGCGCACCCTGCTGCTGAACAATCTGCAAGGGTTTCCGCGCCCCTGGCTGGCGCGCTTCCGCTGCGTGGTGGTGCTGGCCGCCCCGTGGTCTGAACCGCCAAAGCTGGAATTTTACGAAGGCATCTGCCCGGGCGAGATCATCCCCGGCGAGCGCGGCGAGAACGGCTTCGGCTACGACCCGATCTTCCTGCTGGCTGAACTGGGCAAGACCATGGCCGAGTTGAGCACCGCCGAGAAGAACCAGCTCTCGCACCGCGCCCGGGCGATCAAGGCGGCGTTGCCGGGGCTGGTGAGGATGGTGGGGAGGTAAAAATGGACATATCCATTGCCGATGCGCACAACCGCCTTTCAGCGCTGCTCAGACAGCTGGAAAAAGGACCCATCAGCATTACCCGGCGCGGGAAGAGGGTTGGGGTGTTAATTTCTCCCGAGGAATACGAAAACCTGCGTCAGGTGAAAGCCTATGTCCAGATGCTCAACCTGGCCCATGAACTGCGCGAAACCGCCAGTGCAGCCGAGCTTTACCGGGCTTCACGCCTGGAATTGGAAGCGCAATGATCGTGGATGCCAGCGTGCTGCTGTGCGCTTTCTTTCCGGATGAAGCCCAACCCCAGGCCCAAAAGCTGTTAAGCCAGCATGTGGCCGGACGGGTTCAGCTTAAAGCCCCGGCGCTGTTGGTATACGAACTCAGCAACGCTATCTGTCAGGCGGAGCGGCGTAAGCGCATCACCACCGCGCAGGCGGATGAAATTTTACAGGCTTTTGCCGGGCTGGAGATCGAGATCATCCCACCGGCCTTTCCCCTGCCGGAATCTACTGAGAGTGAAATGTTATTACTGGCAAGGCTGAAACCTCGAAAATGGCAGGTCATAAACCCGTAAAATGGACACCGGATTCTACCCAGCGTAATATAACATCAATTTGGGATAAGAAGCGTTGGGTTTCGGGGCAGATTGGACCCCAGGGATAACGCCTGGAAGATCGAGGGATGAGAGATACCTCAGTGACTAAGCCATAACATGGCCGAGGGCGGCGGACTGGTAGGTATTTCCAGCGGCTGCCTGGCCGTAGAAGGTGACGACTGAAACAGAGCCATATTCGAGCATGGCCAGGTAGTGATAACCCACCGAAAAAACATACTCTAATTTAGCGATGACCTGGAGACGAGTATCCGTTTTACCGGAGTAAGAAGCGACCTGGGCGCTATTGACATTAACTGCATCGATGCCAATACCCACCGCGCCATAAACAGACGCGCCCGAGTTAAGAACAGCAGTGAAATCAAGACAAACCGGATCCTCGGGCCAGCCGGTGACGAAGTCGACCTTGTTGGCGGCGGCTGAGTTCCATTGTTTCCAGGCCGCAGTATTATCGGTCCAGCTTGCAGTAGTATCAAAATTTAAGAACTGACGACGAATGCGGTTGTAGTAATTCCATACACCGCGCCAGGTTAGTTGATCCGAGACCTGGCCGAGGGCAGAGCAGCCCAGGGTGCCGAGGTAAAGTTTTTCCGGGCTGCCGGACTTGACCAGGGACCCATCCTGGGTAGCCAGGGCAACGGCGCGGGTAGTGGGGTTGGACCAGGAGACCAGCTCGAGAGCAAGGACGCCGGCGTCGTCGTAGATAAAAACGTCGATCACGGATCCGGAGGCTTTGCCGGTCAACGAGGCTGAAAGTTCTGTAAAAGTGTAGGTTCTCCAGCCATAGTCAGCCACATAGAGCGAAACCAGGTTACCCTTGTATGGAGTGAAGTAAATCGTACCGCCATAGCCATCGACCCCAGCAGGAGACCCGCTGGTGACGGTCAAGCGCCCGTTGACAAAGTGAGGGTTTGCCAGGTAGAGGTTCGACTGGATGAAGGCTGACAGGACGGTGCGGATCGAGTCCTTTACGATCTGGGCGCCATCCCAATAGAAATAACCGATCAGGCGCTTACCGGATGATTCGGAGGCGGTAGTGTTGACTTCGAGGGTAAAGGTAGTCAATCCGGCAGAACGGACCGCGAAAATATACCAGTCGGCTGCCACGCCGGAGGGTTTCCCGCCGGAGGGAAGGTCCACGTTTGCAGCAGCTTTGACAGGAACGCCATCGATCACCAGGCAGGCCGGCTGGATAGAGTTGGCAGGGATGCGGAGACGATCGGTTGAGAGGAGCTGGATAGCGACGCCGGATTCGTATCTGGATAACAGATCGCCCAGGTTTACGGCGTCGGCGGCGAGCTGGCCCATGCGAAGGGAATCCGAGCGGAGGTTATTATAATGGTCGGCGGCGGTAGGCTGGCCGGCGACCACATCACTTGAGAGAGGGTAAGTCATTTAACGTCTCCTTTCGATATCACGGTCTATATCTGACTGGTGACTAGTCCCCTGAGAAGCGGGGGTAAAACCAGGATCCACCTGGTGTTGATCTGGTTCTGTCCCCAATTCATTAGTGATTGAACGATAAACAGCTGGATCTGAATTAGTAACCAAGGAATTAAGTAATTCTATGGCCTCGGTGTACCGGTCGTAGAGCTCAGCGCAGGCACGGTTGCGGGCATTATCAGAGTGGTAAATCTTGAACATTCTTGCGTCCAAGCTGATATTAAAACGCTGAAGACAGATGGCTTCCACGGCGATCTGAACGGCTTTTGATAGTTTCATGGTTTTATCTTTGTCTTGTGAAGGGAATGAGAGAATTGAATGAGGAAGGGAAGGCTGGTTTTTTAGCCTGACCGGACGAAAGAAATGAACGAATGACCGGAACAGTAAGTTGAACGACTTTCATTGCTGCTCCTTGGATATTATTTCATCGCCGGTTGCAGGATCGATAAGTTTAGGGTTCTTGACCCTGATGATGGGCTGGGGTTTGCCAGGCGTGGCCTGATCCACGTTGGATTGGTCTCCTGGTGGTTTAACACCCAGCGGAGGGCCGGCTTTGCGGCCGGCGGCGAGCAGCTCGTCGACCTCGACGGTCTCGCCGGCGAAACGATAAGCCAGGCGAAGGAACTCGCTGTCATCGATCATCTGGCGGTCGCGCAAGACGGCCAGGCTGTTGACGATATTCGAGACGGCCATGCCCAGGCTGACGTTATCGCGGGCGGAGATGTCGGCGCCGGTGACTTCGAAGTCAGGGCCGGCCGGCAGGTGGCGGTCCACCATGGCGCGTCGGCGAACGACGATGCTAAGGATATCGTTGACCAGCCACATGAAGTAATTTTGGCGCTGCTCGAAGCGGCGGAAAGTTGGGCCGCCGGCGGCTTCGGCGGTAGTACGGGTGGCCGATTCAGGCTCGGCCAGGAAATGGAGAGGAAGCCCGGCGCCGGCTGCGATCATCTTCTTGAGGGCCAGGCCGTCCTCATTGGCTTCGCCGGCCGCCAGCTTGGGCTCAATGACGGACCAGACCTCGTTCTCATCGATAACGAGGATCGAGCCAGGCGAGGGCGGGGTAGCGTTGAGCTGCTGCTGCCGGGACAGGCGCTCGGCTTCGCTGGCGAACCTGGATTGGACGGTATATAGAAACGCGGTTCGATAACGATTGAGGCGGGCGCGGTCCTCGAGCCAGTTGGCGTAACGAGAAAGCCAGCGAAGGATGGGGGCCAGGTCCGATTCTCCCCACTGCGCGCCGACCGGACGGTTGATGGCGTAGTGCAGCATGACCACCGGGAAGGATCCATCTTCGTTTTGTCCATCGGCCTGCTGGCTATAGGCGGTGTAGGCGACCTCAGCCGGCGTCAGGTGCTCGGTGTTCTGCACGTAGAAGGTGAAGCTCAGCGGCTGCTCGACGTCGTTGTCGGCGCTTTTGATTTCCTTGACCTGGGTGGCGGGAATGGCCCGGACATAAGACATGCCGGCGGCGTCGGTGGTGAGCACGATGAAGAGGTTGCCGGTGCGGCTGAGCTCGTCGCACCATTCGGTGCAGCGGATGCTCATCCGGTTCAGGCGGTGATCCCAGAACTTGTTGATAAACTTGTGGGCGACCTCGTTCTTACACTCGAATGAAAGACCACCGCCGACCACGTACTGGCTGGTAAGCTCTACGATCCGCCGGGCCAGGGGATTGACGCGCCAGGCCTCGAGGGCCTGTTCCATGACTTCCTGACGATCGTAGTCGAAACGGTCGCGGTCGCCCTGCTGGAAAGACCTTGAACCTTGTACAAATGTAGCATCTGTTTCGTGGACTGCGAGAGCAGCCCGGACCTGGCGGGTGATTTCGGATTGGAAGAGGCGTTGGATAAGGTTCATTGCGAAGCATCCTGTAAGGGGAGAAGGGATTACATCCAGGAATGTGGGTCAAAGGGGTCGAGGATGTCGGGTTCAGGGGCATTGAGTGTAAGACTAATACTGCCATCGAGGTTGAAAATAAGGTACATTGGTAAAAGAGGAAAGAGAGAATCAGAGATAAAGCCGTCCTCGTTCTCTTCGACCGGTTTCAAGGTGCAGCGACAATTGTCATGTCTTGCGGGCATGAAAGACCAATATTGGAAGGAGCGCACCAATCCGTTGAGGTCTTTGCAAGAAGGGCAGGCGTTTTGATCGTGGATAGTCCATTTGTAGCAGGTGGTGGGATCGGGGTTGAAGGGCATTTTAGATTTTAGATTACCTCCAGTAGCTGGTAGCCCAGGTCAAAGTACCATCCCAAATGGAGGCGTTGAATAAGGCGGGGTTGGCGGGGGGGAAGTAGACGCCGATATCGGTGAGCTGGCAGACGACGATCGAGTGATCGCCATAGTGCATTTCGGTTGAGACGTGACCCAGGGCGCACAGGCCGGGAAGGACGCCGGCCGGGAAGGTAAGGATCATGTCTGAGGGCTGGGACAGGAAGTTGAGCAGCATGGCGTACATGGCGGCGCGGGCGTCGGCGTGAGAGCTGCCATCGGGGTTGATCAGGGAATCGCCGAGGATGACGGAGAAGAAGACGCGGGTCTTGACCGCGCCGGCGGAGTCGATCTCTTTTTGGATGGAGACGGCCGGGCCGGCGGCGGGGGCGCGGGCGTCCCGCTGCAGGACGAAGCCGTAGGCGGCTCCGCCATTGACGGAGGCGTGCTGGAGGGTGAGGTGACAATTGGAACCGAGGGTATAGGGCATAAGAATCGCGAAGCATCCTGTAAGGATTTAGATTTCCAATTCCCAGGCGGCGGCATTGTTGGAGAGGAACTGACGCACGGCGGCCTGGCTGTCGGCATAGGCGGCAGCCACGCCGGCAAAGACTCCCAGCCGGAGCTGAGCGACGCTGTCATAGGTGAACGTAACGAGAGGACCGTAAGCGGTGGTGGTAGTGGCGTAGGTGATGGTGGTCTGCGAGACGCCGAAGATGGCAGCCAGGCGGTTGCGGGCCTTGAGCGAGGTAAGATCGCTGCTGTCGAAGACGCCTTCGAAGATGGCAGCCTGGTTGTCGGGCCGGATGCGCCAGTGATTGCGAAAGCGGGGGATGGCGTCGTCATTGCGCTGGCCCAGCGCCTTTAGCTGGGCGACGAGGGTATTGACCTGAGCAGGGGTGAGAGCCAGGTTTTCGATGTAGAAGTACAGATTAACATCAGTCATCAGGGCACCTTTGCGGCTATGGCAACTTCGGTAGGGGTGGCTTCACGGTTGAGGATGAGGGCATGGGCGAGATATCCGGAGTAAACATAGGATGGTGTTTTGGCAAGTGCACCGAGTAAAGTGGTGTTGACATTTAAAGCACCTGCCCATGTTCCCAAGCCGGTAACATCTACGCTGTACTGGGAACCATTTAGAAAACCTCTCACGCGGTCATTGGCCAAAGACCAGGTGAGTGCGTAATTGACCCAGCCTGTTTGAGATTGTGCACTCAGGGTTAGTAGACTTGACACTGCGCTGCCAGTCCGGCGAAGATAAAAAACATTGTTTGTGGTGGATTTGTAAAGTCTAATGATATTATTAATATCAGAAGAAAGATATAGAGCATAACGACCCATGCCATCTATCCACACACCCGCGGCACTAACCTTTGCCCAGAGCATAACAGTACCTTCGTTGCCATTGAAAGCGCCGGCCAACCCGGCCGAGTAAATGTCAACGTAATCGTTAGCGCCGTCGAAGTAGGGGGATTTCTTGCCATCGCCGACGCCAGGATAGCCGAAGTCCACGCCGGTGTAGGCGCCGTGGCGAGCATTGCCGCTTTTATCGGCGGCCACGGATCCGCTGGATTCCCACAGCGGCCAGTAGGCAATGAGAGAAGATCCAAACATGCGGATGATCTTCTTGTAGTAAGCGCGTTTACCTGGCTTTAAAATGGTTGGGCTTTGCATGGTTTTACCTTTGTAAGATTTTTAATTGAAAAACCATAGTTTTAGCCTTTCAGAACCACAGTTAACGATCGGTCTGCGCCCTGGTTAGTATCCACGCCGGCGCCGGCGGTCTCGGACCAGACCTGGAAGTACAGAGATGCGAACAGCTCATCGGGCAAGGGATAAGCGGCGGCTGCGGCGGTTTGAATGTTGGTGATTTCGACGATAGCGCCGGACTGGTCGCGCAATGGAACAAAGGTTCCATCAGGCGTTGAGCAGACCTTGAAGGCGGCGGCGGCGGCGGTCCAGGCGGCCGGCATGATCAACATGCCGCCGGAGAAGTCAGCCATGGAGATGGCGTTGGAGATGGCTGCGCCATTGAGGATGGCAG
>Ga0315282_10001507_pt1 | contig 43639 bp, 43 predicted proteins | sample YL17G07_20_MG_FD_203693 | JGI IMG/M metagenome (GOLD analysis project Ga0315282, IMG submission 203693) | Sediment microbial communities from Yellowstone Lake, YNP, Wyoming, USA - YL17G07_20 | ecosystem: Environmental > Aquatic > Freshwater > Lake > Sediment | place: USA: Wyoming | collected... | reverse complement strand
GACCGAATGACTCGGGACGTGATAGTCAAGTATATCGAACAACATCGCCAACTCGAGCAAGGGCCTGCGCAGCTTGCCTTGAAGCTGCGCTCTTAATGCCCCGCGGCTTGCCGCGGGGATATTTACTGTGATGCCTTAGCCCGGGCCCTCTATGGATCTGGAGAACTGGACAAAGCCCGCAAAGAATACGAAAAGATCACGCTGCTTACGATCGGCCGCTTTTACTACGGCGATGTCTACGCCAAGGCGTTCTACATGCTGGGCAAGATCGCTGAGCAACAAGGGGACAAGCTGCGGGCCCGGGAGAACTACCGCAAATTCCTCGATCTCTGGAAGGACGCCGACCCCGGCCTGCCCGAGGTTGAGGATGCCAGGAAGAGGTTAGCCGGTCTTCAGAATTGATCCCGACGGCCAGGCTTTCTTCGTTGTCTCGGGATCAGTCCGTAGGCCGGATTGGTCAACGCATCTCTCCAACGTAACGGCAGGCCACTCTGGCTTAGCTGTCATAAGGCCTCAAAAAAATTGAGCAGAGATCGAGCAAACTCTTGCTCAAAACAGCTCAGCCTAGCCTAAACGTGATCAAATCATCAAGATCTGTAAATGCAAGAAAAACAATCTGGATGCGGTCCAACAGGGGAGAACGCACCGAGGCCGGATTCCGCCGGGATCGTTTTTAGAGGACAGTGAAGGTTTTTTCAAATTGACCGCGAACGCATATGCCCCGCGGCTTGCCGCGTGGGAACATTTGGCTGGGATTCCAAAGGGGCGCAGCAACCCTTTGGTCAAGGGCGGGGTCCATGCCCCGCCCGAGAATGCGAGCGTGCGAGGCGGCCGAAGGTCGCTGAGCCGCGAGTTGACTGATTCTGAAGCGGCTGGCTTCTCTTTAAGATCATACGCTTGGACTTTTTGGCGACTTTCCAGTGTGAGAACAGAACCTTCTTGATTTGTTCTGCTCATCAAAGGAGGTTGACACATTTCTCCCGAGACTCCCTTTTGCAGGGCTATCCTGTGGTTGTTGACAGATGGCGCGTGGCGTACGAGAATTGGGCCACCCGAAAGGAGAATCGACAATGTCAGCTCTCCGGAGAACCATGATTGCCGCCTGTCTCGTAATCGTGCTGATCTTCGCAAACGGCGTATTCAACCTCTTCGCCCAGCAGCCTCTTCCACAAAGTCTTTATTCGGGGTTGCGGTGGCGGTTGATCGGGCCATTTCGAGGGGGCCGGGTGAATGCCGTGAGCGGCGTGCCAGGACAGCCGAATACGTTCTATTATGGCTCGGTCTGCGGGGGCGTGTGGAAATCCACGAATGCGGGTCGCACGTGGACTCCGATATTCGATGGGCAGCCGGTCGCCTCGATCGGCGCCATAGGGGTCGCCTCGTCGAATCCGAATGTCTTATACGTGGGCACGGGCGAGTGCGATATGCGCGACTCGATCTCGTTCGGAAACGGGATGTACAAATCCACAGACGCCGGGAACAGCTGGAAGCCCATCGGGCTGGAGAATACACGGCAGATCGCGCGCGTGCTGGTCGATCCGAAGAACCCGGAGGTTGTCTTCGTCGCCGCCTTGGGCCACGCCTATGGGCCAAGTCCGGACCGCGGCGTTTATCGCTCACGCGACGGCGGCGCGACCTGGCAACAGGTCCTCCACAGGAAGGATGGAGTCGGCGCGGTCGATCTTGCGTTCGATCCGAGGAATTCGAAGGTCATATACGCGACCATGTGGGCCACTCGCCGTCCCCCGTGGTACGTCTATGGTCCGTCCACGGGCCCCGGAAGCGGCCTATTTAAGTCCACCGATGGCGGGACGACATGGAAACAGCTCCTGGTGGGCCTTCCGTCCGAGAACTTCGGGCGGAGCGGCATTGCCGTGGCGCCAACCAATCCCAAGCGGGTGTATGCCATTATCGATGCCAAGGGCGGCGGGCTCTTTCGTTCCGATGACGCCGGGGCGACGTGGCGAAAGATCTCGGGCGACAATCGAATCTGGGGCCGCGGCTGGTACTTCGGCAAGATCTCGGTCGACCCGCAGAATCCTGACGTCGTTTATGTGTCCAATACGGCGCTTTATAAATCCGTCGACGGGGGCAAAAACTGGGTCCCGCTCAAGGGGGCGCCCGGCGGGGATGACTATCATCAGCTCTGGATTGCCCCGGAGGACCCCAAGCGGATGATCGTTGCCAGCGATCAAGGGGCCATTGTCACGGTCGATGGCGCGTTGACGTGGAGTTCGTGGTACAACCAGTCGACCGCCCAACTCTACCACGTCGCCGCCGACGACCGGTTCCCGTACTGGCTCATCGGTGCGCAGCAGGACAGCGGCCCCGTGGGCGTGCCGGTGCGGAGCGCCCATTCTGTGATCTCGATGCATGACTGGACAGGCGTTGGCGCCGGCGGCGAGAGCGGCTACGCCGCGCCCGATCCGCTCCATCCCGATATTTTGTATGGGGGCGCCGTCTCCCGCTGGAATAACGTCACCGGTGCGTCCCAAAACGTCTCTCCCGAACGAGGTGCCAAGGGGGGACCGTTCAGGCATGATTGGACCCAGCGGCTGGTGTTCTCCGCGGCCGACCGGCACGCGCTGTACTTCGCCAATCAGTATCTTTATAAAACGACGACCGGAGGCGATAGCTGGACACAGATCAGCCCCGACCTGACGCGGGAAGATCCCGGCGTGCCGCCCAATTTGGACGCGGCTGCCGCGGCGGATGCTCCGTCGGGCGGGGGCGCCCGCCGGGGCGTCATTTATGCAATCGCGCCCTCTCCGGTGAACGCGCCGCTCGTCTGGATTGGCACCGATGACGGCTTCATCCAGGTCACGCCGGATGATGGCCAGACCTGGCAGAATGTAACGCCGCCGGCCTTAACTTCGTGGAGCAAGGTGACGATGCTCGAGGCATCGCACTCTGATCCAAACGAAGCCTACGCCGCGGTGGAACGGCATCAGCTCGAAGATTACGAGCCGTACATTTATCGCACCCGTGACCGCGGCAAGACCTGGCAGAAGATCACCAACGGATTGCCCGCGGGCGTGTATGTGCAAACCGTCAAAGAAGACACGGCCAGACCGGGGCTTCTTTTCGCGGGGACTGAGCTTGGAGTCTACGTGTCGTTTGACGATGGCGATTCGTGGCAGTCCCTGCAACTCAACCTGCCCCCGACGTCGATGCGAGACTTTGCCGTCCACGGCGACGACCTCGCCGTTGCCACGCACGGACGCGGACTCTGGGTTCTCGACGATATCACCGTATTGCGTCAGATTGACAAAACAGCCGCGAATGCCGAAGCGATCCTCTTCAAACCGGCCGACGCCGTCATTATGCCGCCAGGAAGCGAGTACGGTACGCCGCTCCCCAAGGACGAGCCGTTCGCCGAAAATCCCCCTAATGGCGCCATGATTGATTACTTCTTGAAGTCCGCCGCCACGGGTCCCGTCACGCTTGAGATTTTGGATCAGACGGGCCAGGCGTTGCGCCGCTACTCAAGCGATGATCGGACGCCTCCGCGCAGCCCCGAAACATCAACCGTTCAGGCCATTTGGATGCCCGCGCCCGAGCCGCTATCGGCGGCGGCGGGGATGCATCGCTGGGTCTGGGATCTGCGTGGTCCGGCGCCCGCCGGCGGAGAAGAGAGAGGCGGCGGCGGATTTTCCCGAGGAAGAGGCGTTCCCGTTCAGCCCGGAACCTACTCGGTCAGATTGACAGTCGGTGGAACTACCTTTACTCAGCCGCTTACAGTAAAGCCCGATCCTCGCATGCCGAGTCCCGGGACGCTCACCGGCAATCCGTAGAGTTTTCTCGAGGGAGATCGGCGGCATTCGCTGGCCGTGGCGGGCCTCATCCCCAGAACCGGGCCGAAACAGGGGCAAATCCAGAGCTTGATAATCTCACTTCAGGGTGGTAAATTGAGCGCGGCCAGGCAATTTCTCAGGCGAGGTGCGATGCATGGACGCGAAGCGAGTGCTTGAAGAGGCCACGGCGCACCAGGACTGGATGGTCGGCATCCGCCGCGAACTGCATCGGCATCCCGAACTGATGTACGAAGAGGTCAGGACGAGTGCCCTCGTTCGCCGCGTGCTGGACGAGCTCGGCGTTCCATTTCAGTTTCCCGTCGCCGAGACCGGCGTGGTCGCCGTCCTTGGCGACGGCCAGGGGCCGTGCGTGGCCCTGCGCGCCGACATGGACGCGCTGCCGATCGTCGAGGAAGCAGACATCGACTTCAGAAGCGAGGTGGATGGCCGCATGCACGCGTGCGGGCATGACTGCAACACCGCCATGCTGCTTGGGGCCGCGCGCATGCTGAAGGCGCGCGAGCCCGAGATCCACGGCACCGTCAAGCTGCTCTTCCAGCCCGCCGAGGAAGGCGGCGCCGGCGGCCTGCGCATGTGCGAGGAAGGCGTGCTTGCCGCGCCGGCCGTCGAGCGGGCCTTCGGCCTCCACGTCTGGCCGTATCTCCCGACCGGGCACGTCGGTTCGCGCGCTGGCGCGTTCCTCGCCTCGGCTGGCGTATTCGACATCACGGTCGTCGGCACGGGCGGTCACGCGGCCATGGTCCACATGGTGGTCGACCCGGTGTCTGCAGCGGCGGCGATCGTATGCGCGCTGCAGACGATCGTGTCGCGGGAAATCGATCCGCTCGAGGCGGCCGTCGTCAGCGTGACGACCATCCACGGCGGGGAAGCCTTCAATGTCATCCCGCCCCAGGTCCGGTTGGGGGGCACGATCCGCTCGCTCACGTCGAAGGGGCTGCAGTTCCTGCAGAAGCGGCTGCGGGAGGTTGCGACGCACGTGGCATCAGCGCACCGGTGCGAAGCGCGTGTCGAGTTCCCCGGGCACGATTACCCGGCAACAGTGAACGATGCCTCCAGCTGGAAGGCGGCGCGGGCGCTGGCCGCCGAAATGCTGGGCGACGACGCCGTCCACGAGATGACGCCGATGATGGGCGGTGAGGACTTTGCCTACGTGCTCGAGCGGGTGCCCGGATGCTTCGTCATGCTCGGCGTCCGGAATGAGGCCGCGGGCGCCGTCGTGTATGGCGTTCACCACCCGAAGTTCGTTGTGGACGAGCAGGCGTTACCCATTGGCGCGGCGCTCCACGTGGGCTTCGCCCTACGGACGCTCGCCGAACTGCGCGCCGCTTCTTAGGGCATCGTAGGAGGAGGATCTCTGCGTCCTGCGACGTTATGAGTCAACCAGCAAGGGATTAGGGGAAGTCGAAGGTCGGCCTTCACGGAAAATCTGTCTTTGCCGCCGATTTCATGAGCTTTATCGACAAGCGCGAATTAGCTGTTGACGGCCAGACATGGATGCCAAACTTTCAAGGCAAATCGATCAAAACTAAGTAGAGCCAGCAAAAAGCCGAGGAAGCTTAGAAGAAAGGGAGCGGGCTTATCAACCAAATAACTCGGGATGCCATTGGACTCCGGATCCAGAGGTCCGAGGTTCGAATCCTCTCAGGCCCGCCGCGTTTGACCGCGAACGCATATGCCCCGCGGCTTGCCGCGTGGGAACATTTGGCTGGGATTCCAAAGGGGCGCAGCAACCCTTTGGTCAAGGGCGGGGTCCATGCCCCGCCCGAGAATGCGAGCGTGCGAGGCGGCCGAAGGTCGCTGAGCCGCGAGTTGACTTCCCGTCCAACCCTCTGATAATCTGAGGCCAAGCTAGAGTAGGGGAGCTCACGTGGCAAACAAGTGCCCGACTTGCCATTCCGACAACCCTGAGACATCGCGGTTCTGCGCCGGATGTGGCACTCAGCTTCCTCCGCCACAGAACCATCCTCCGGTCGTGACGGAAACCCTTATGACACCCGTTCACGAGCTGACCACGGGTTCCACTTTCGCCAACCGTTACCAGGTCATCGAGGAGCTAGGCCACGGCGGTATGGGCAGGGTCTACAAAGTCTTCGATACCGACATCAAGGAGAAGATCGCTCTCAAGCTGCTGCGGCCTGAGATCGCTCTGGACAAAGAGACGGTCGAGCGGTTCTCGAACGAGCTCAAGCTCGCCCGCAAGATCAGCCACCGCAACGTCTGCCGGATGTTCGACCTGGGTAAGGCCGAGGGCACGACCTTCATCACCATGGAATTTGTGCCGGGCGAGGACCTGAAGAAGTTCATCCGGAAGTCGGGCCAGCTCGGGGCGGGCCTGGCCGTTTCGATCGCCAAGCAAATATGCGAAGGCCTGGCCGAAGCCCATCACCTCGGGGTCGTCCACCGCGACCTGAAGCCCCAGAACATCATGGTGGACGAGGACGGGAATGCCCGGATCATGGACTTCGGCATCGCCCGGTCGCTCCGAGGGAAAGGGATCACGGGCGCCGGGGTAATGATCGGGACGCCGGAGTACATGTCACCGGAGCAGGTCGAGGGCAAGGACATCGACCAGCGCTCGGATATCTATTCGCTTGGGGTCATCCTCTTCGAGATGGTGACGGGTCATGTGCCGTTCGAGGGCGACACGCCTTTTACCATTGGCATGAAGCACAAGAGCGAGCGGCCCCGGAACCCGCGCGAGCTTAATTCCCAGCTTCCCGAGGACCTGAGCCGGGTCATCCTCCGCTGTCTGGAGAAGGACAAAGTCAAGCGCTATCAAACGGCCGAGGAACTGCGGACTGACCTCGAAAAGGTCGAGCAGGGCCTGCCGACGACCGAGCGGATCATCGCTCCCAAGAAGTCTTTCACCTCCCGGGAGATCACCGTTAAGTTCAACCTGAGAAAGCTCGCCGTCCCTTTATCGGCCGTCATCGTGCTGGCCGCCGCGGCCGTCGTTCTTTGGAAATTCATTCCTCACAATAAGCTGCCTGCCGCGCCGAAGATCGAGAACTCCATCGCCGTCATCAGCTTCGAGAATCACACCGGAGACAAAGCTTTCGACTACCTGCAAAAAGCCATCCCTGACCTTCTGATCACCAGCCTGGAGCGGGAAAGCGGGCTTTATGTGGCCACCTGGGAACGGATGCTGGACCTTCTTGAACAGATGGGGAAAAAGAATGTCGAAGTCATCGACCGGCCGCTCGGTTTCGAGTTGTGCCGGAGGGAAGGCATCAAAGCCATCGTTTTGGGCAGCTACATCAAAGCCGGAGAGACCTTTGCCACGGATGTGAAAGTGTTGGATGTGGACACCAAAAAACTCCTCAGGAGTTTCAGTTCAAAGGGGGAGGGTGTTTCGAGCGTTATCAATAAACAGATCGATGAACTGACCAAGGAAATCTCCGAGGGTCTAGGCCTGGGGGGGAAAGGCGTCGAACCCGCAGAGAGGCCGATCGCAGATGTCACAACGAGTTCGATGGAAGCCTACAGATATTATGTGGAGGGGAGGGAGAATTACCGAAAGTTCTATTTCGATGATGCTAAGCTTGCTTTCGAAAAAGCTGCTGAGCTTGACCCGGATTTTGCCATGGCTTTTTTAGGACTCGCCAGGTCAAGTCTTTACCTTGATAATATGGAAGCGGAAGCCACCGCCATCAAGAGGGCTAAAGCTCTGGCGCTCAAGACAACCGAAAAGGAGAGGCTCCTTATCGAGGCGTATTATGCCGACGCGATAGAGAAGGATCCGGAAAAAGGCTGCCGCATCCGCCTGCAGATAGCCGAAAGATATCCTAAGGAAAAAGAAATATTTCATAGTCTGGGGATTTATTACAGGAATATAGAAGCCTATGACAAAGCCATATTAGAGATTAATAAAGCCTTGGAGCTGGATCCCAACGACGGGGAGGGCCATAATGAACTGGGTTATGTCTATATCGTTACAGGGGATTTTTCAAAGGCGGTTGAGCATCTTAAAAGATACGTGTCCTTAAGACCGGGTGAGGCCAATCCGCTTGATTCTCTGGCCGAAGCATATTTTGATATGGGCCTGTTGGATGAGGCCCTGGCGAGTTACAAAGAAGCGCTAAAGATCAACCCTGCTGTTGAAAGTTCTTTCAAGGTCGCCTATATCTATGCCTTGAAGGCGGAGTATGCTGAAGCGATAAGATGGATCGATAAATTCATTGCTGCGGCCCCTTCTCCAGGGTTAAAAAGGACGGGGTATTTTTGGAAAGGGTTTTGCCGCTTCTTGTCGGGGAGTTTGAAGGACTGCGATTTTTACTTTCGTGAAGCCGAAGAAACGTCGGAACCAGGTTATGTTTGGGGACGACCCTTCACAAACTGGGTCAAGGCGTTCATTTATTATGACCGGGGAGAGTTGGATCAAAGCCGCAGGTTCAATGAAGCCTGGCTTAACGAGTTTATAACAGCCTATCCTGAAAGAAAATTACATTATCAGGCAATCCATGACTTCCTATCGGGGCTATTGGAATTAAAAGCCGGGCATATGGATTCAGCCAAGAATATGTTATCAGAAATGAAAGCACTCTTTGAAAAGATGCCGCCCTGGCGGAAAGAAGGGTGGGAATCGTTCTATATGAAATGGGTATCGTTCTATATGAATCTCTTAAGCGCCGAGTTGTCGCTAAAAGCCGGATTCCCCGACAAAGCCATTGCTGTTTTCGAAAAACAGACACCCCTGCGCCCGCTGGATTTTAATTATACAGACCATTTGATGCTGTATAACCTGCCCCTGATGAAGGACGTCTTGGCCCGGGCGTATGAGCAGAAAGGGGATCTCGACGGAGCCATTGCCGAATATGAGCGGCTGATCACCTTTGACCCCGGAAACCTCTCGCGCTATCTCATTAACCCCAAGTACCATTACAGGCTGGCAAAACTTTATGAGCAGAAGGGCCTGAAGGCGAAAGCGGTCGAGCAATACCAGCACTTCCTCGACCTCTGGAAAGACGCCGATGCGGGTCTGCCCGAGGTCGCGGATGCTCGGAAGCGGCTGGCCGGTCTTCAGAATTGATATTGGCGGCTTCGCCTTCCCCGTTGCCTCGGCGTCGGTGGAGGGGCAGAGTTAGTCCTCGATTCTTCCCAACATAGGGGCGGACCACTCCACCATAATTGTCAACAGGTCCAAAATAGTTGTGCAGAGATTGAGCAAACTTCTGCTCAAAATAGCTCAGTCTAGCCTGAACGTGATCAAACCATCAAGATCCGTAACTGCAAGAAAAACAAAGAAGATGCGGTCCAACAGGGGAGAATCCACCGATGCCGAATTCCGCCGGGATCGTTTTTGAAGTCCGGAAGGCCCACCGGGACCTTGACCCTCCCATTCCTGTCTAATTCACTGATTCTGCATGGGTTACCTGACCAACTCCCGGGGCTTGACGTCCCAGGTTCAATTTTTTAAGGAGGAGGAGCTTCACGTAATCGTTGACGATCAGAGAAAGCGCGAGGTTCCACCCGAGAAGAAAAAGGGTCATCATGACGGGGAGGGCCGGGAACAGGCCGGGGATGCCGAGCGTCGAAATCAACGCTCCCGCTATGATATCCAAAACCATGATGGTCAGCAGTAGCCGGCTGGGACGCGAGCTCCAGAAGCGCCGCCGTTCGCGGATCACGAAAATGGATGTCACGGCCGAGAAGAGCAGAATCTCGAAACTGAACGTCCGGATGACCGGGTCGGACGTCCGCAGTCGCCACAACGCCTGACCTAGGGCCAGGGCGGCGTAAGATTCCAGAACCATCAGGGTGCCCAGGGCGGCCGCGACCCTGACGTAGGCCTTGATGTTCCAAGTGTCCGGCGACGGCGACCACTGGACGCGGTCCGTTGACAGGGAGATCTTCATAAAGTCCGTCATCAGCAGCAAAAGAACCATGGCAAAGGCCGATATGACGAAATCGCCGGTGACCAGAAAAACCCCGATCACGAAGGCTGATTTCAGGATCGTCCTCATGATCTTGTTCAGGACCCAGGTGTTGATCCGCTGATAGACCTTTCGGCCGTTCTTGACCAGCTCAAGGATGCCCGAGAGGCCCCCGCTCGTCAGGACCACGCTGGCCGCCGACTTGGCCACGTCCGTGGCGCTGTTTACGGCGATGCCGACCTCGGCCTGCTTGAGCGCGGGGGCGTCGTTGACGCCGTCCCCGGTCATGCCGACCACGTGACGCGAGGCCTGCAGGCTCCGGACGATCATGTACTTGTCCTCGGGATAGACCTCCGCGAAACCGTCGCTTTTTTCCATCAACCTCAGGCCGGCGGCCGAATCGGCCTTCAGCAGGTCCTTCAAGTCTGCGACCCGGCTGATGTCTCCGCCGACGCCGAGATCGACCGCGATTTCCCTGGCGATCGGAAGGGCATCCCCGGTCAGCATCTTGACCGACACGCCGAGCGCATGGAGCTCCTTGATTAATTGTCTCGAATCGGGCCGGGGACTGTCGCTGAGGGCGACGAGCCCGACGACGGCGGGTTTCCCGCCCTCAGACATGGCGACGGCCACGGTCCGATATCCCCTTTTTGAAAGGTCCCGGGCCCGCATTTCCAGCGCCTGATCGTCCTCCGGGCCCAGGCCGCAGGCCCGGGCGATGACGGACACCGCGCCCTTCATGATGTGAAACCGATGGCCGCCGCGCCGGACGACGGCCTCCGTTTTCCGGGTGGCCGGGTCGAAAGGCGTGAAGCTCTCCTGGACGTCGCCCGGGTCCAACCAGCCCTTTTCCCGCGCCTGCTTGATGAAGGCCAGGTCCAGCGGGTCCCGATTGGCTTCCTGGGAGGCCAGGGCCCCCAACAGAACGGCCTCCCGCTCGGTAAACGGGCCAACGGAAAAGACCTGGGAAATGGACAATTCGTTTAGCGTAAGTGTCCCCGTTTTGTCCACGCATAGGACGTCCATGGTGGCCGCGTCCTCGGTGGCGCTCAGCCGTGTGACCAGGACACTCCGCTTCGCCAGGTCCCTGGCGCCGACGGCCATACTCACGGTGTACATCACGGGCAGGGCGACGGGGATGGCAGAGAGGAGGAGGACCAACATCAGGGGCAGGATTTCTAAGAGGGCTATGTTGCGGACGACGGAAACGGTGATGGTCAGGGCCAAAAGGCTGCCGATGATCAGAAGCAGCCGCCGGACGAGCTTCGTTACCACTTCTTCCATGTGAAGCTTGGGGCGGGCGATCTGGATGAGCTCCACCGTCCTGCCGAATTTCGTCCCCGCGCCGGTCCGGAGGACGACTCCGGTCGCCTCACCCCGCTTGATGACCGAGCCGGAATACAGGAGGTCCCCGGCGCCTTTTTCCACCGCCAGCGACTCGCCCGTCAGGGCGGATTGGTCCGCCGCGAGCGAGCCGGTCGCGACCTCGATGTCGGCCGGGACGACGTCCCCGGCCCGGAGACGGACGACGTCTCCCGGTACGAGTTCCCGCGCGGGAACGGTCGCCCAGGCTCCGTCCCTGAGCGTCCGGGCGTTGACCCGGAGCTCTTTTTTCAGGGCCTCGACCGCGCCGGCAGCCTTCCGTTCTTCCAAAATGGAGATGACGGCGTTCATCACCAGCAGGGCGGCGACAATCGCCACATCCGGATATTTGCGGAGGACCAAGGACAGGGCGATGATGAGCTCGAGCATCCAGGCGGTCAGGCCCCAGAATTTTTTCAGGAATAACAGGAGGGGATGAGTCTTTTTCTCCGGAACCTCGTTCGGGCCGAACCGCTTGAGGCGGTCGGCGGCCGAGGCCGAGGTCAGGCCGGACCGGAGGTCCGTCTGATGGACATCGGGGGCGTCATCGGGCGTCTTGTTTCCGCCGCCTCCGGGAGACGGCTCTGGCATGGGGACGGTGTTTTCTTGCATGTGGCTTGGAGATGACCAGTGTATTCTATAGCCCGGCCGATCTCAAGATGTCCCGCTGTCATAGGGGGTGAGGGTGGATTCCGGCATAAAAAGCGTCCATGCGAATGGATCAAGATCCGGGGACACGGCGGGTAGCCGACGACGAGCCCCGTGGCCGGGTGGATGACCTGGGCGCCGTTCTTGATCATCTCTTCCGGGAGATATTCGACATTGCCGCCCGGACAGCCGCCGCACGTCGAATACCCGACGATCTCAACGGGCTCATCTTTGGGATAAGCGGCGAAGGCGCCGGCGCGCTCGCGGAGCGCCCTGAAGCATTTCCCGCCGCCGCAACTCTGGTAGCGTCCGCAGATGATGATGCCGATTTTTTTCATCGTTCCTCCTCGAACATGTTAGGCCTCGTTCCGGGCCCCGTGAATGATCCTGCTCTTGCATTCCGGGCATTCCTGCGGTCTGCCCGTTCCGTGCGGGATTCCCCATTCATGAGCGCATACATAGCATCTGAACCTTCTCACGCCGGCCATTTTGAAAACACCGCCTTCGATCTTGATGGCCTTACCATTGACAATGGCCTCGGCTATTTTCCTTCTTGCCGATAAAATTGTTCTATGGAACGTCGGCTGCGAGATGTTCATCCTCTTGGCCGCTGTTTTTTGGTCCAGTCCTTCAAGATCCTTGAGCCTCACGGCCTCGAATTCGTCAACGGGCAGGACGGATTCTTCCAGGTCGACCATCCGGATCCCCGCCGGCTTGAAATAGGTCACGCCCGGCGCGACGCAGACTCTCCGGCAAAGCCTCGGCCTGGGCATCTCATGTCCTCCTGGTTAGAGGCACGCCGCACTTGGGACATTTCGCCGATGAGCACGGCACGCCCCTTTCATGTCCGGCTTCGTATCCGCACTTCGGGCAGACGCACGATCCGTTGTGCTCCCGGGCCTCCCGGTCCGTTCGCCCCTTCCCCCGCCATCCGATGCCCCGGCCCCATCTCGAGGGCGGGTGATATCCGGTCGAGATCCCGCGGCTCTTGATCTGAACGACGACATAGTCGAGATTTCCGATGCCCTTCATCAGGTCTTCCCTCAAAGAGATCGGCCGTCCGCGTGGCCTCATCGATCTTCAACGTGGCGGGCAGCTCGATCTCGAGATTGGCCGTGATGACGCAGCCCCTCTTCTGCGTTCTCAGGCCGGAGAGCGCGACCTTCCGTTCCTCGGCGATGGCTTTGATCCTCCGCTCGACGTCTTCCCCGGCGGAGACATCGAGTAGGGAATCCGTCGCCTTCCGTCCGAGAACGAAGGATTCCCGGAGGATGTAGAGCCCGATCAGCAGGGCCGGCAAGGCGTCCGCATGAACGAACGACCTGGCCAGGAACAACCCCCCCAAGACCGCAAGCGAGGTGAAGACGTCGACCCTCGAATGGACGCCGTCACTCAGCAAATGGTGATGAACAGGCCCGCGTGCGCGGACGTCGGCCGCGCCATTTCAGGGGAGATCGGATCATTTGTCCAGCAGGAAGAGCACCAGGTGTTCCAGCGAGATGGCCTGGATGCGAGAAAAACCGGCGGCGGTCGCCCGGCGGAGGACGTCTACGGTCTTCAGGCGGTGTTTCAGGGGCGGCCCCATGGCTCCTTCCCTGTAGGGCCATTCCAAGACCGCGGCCCTCACAGCGGAGACGCGGTGAGCCTCGCGAAGGGCCCGGAGAGGACGGCTCGATTCATGCAGGACAAGACCCAAAAAACACAGGTCGAACGAACCATCGGCAAACGGCAGATTTTCGGATGTGCCGAGTTGAAAGTGCGCTCGGGGGATAAGCTTTCTGGCGACTTCGAGCATCGAATCTTGGATATCGATCCCCGTCACATCGAGCCCCAGGCCAGAGAAAACTTCGGCAAAGACGCCGCTTCCTGTCCCGATGTCGAGGACCGTCCGGACGTCGTGGTCATGGAGGCAGATGGAGGCAACCCGATCCGCTTCAAGAAGAGCCAGGCGTTCAGGAGCGCGGAGCCCCTGAACGTCCCGATAAACTCTGCCTCCGCCCATCTCACAGGCCCCGGGGCCGCCTTCGGGCCAAGCCGAGTAGCTGCAGGATTTCCTGGAGGTCCGGCTCCGTCAATTCAAATTTCCAGTCGCTGGCGAGAACCTCCTTGAGGATCGTCGGACCGTTTTCTCGCTCGGGGATAAGGGACAAAAACTTCGAATGGATGTCAGGGCTGATCTTGAGGACTTTGATGAAATCACTGACGGTGTATTTTATGTTCTTGATGTTCACCGGGTCGAACATGCATTTCTGGGCCATCAGAGGGCAGGTAATCTTCTCCCGCTCGATGCCGAATTCGAAGAATTTCCGGCACATCCCGCAGTAATACTTGCCCATGTCTCGTTCGCCTATGATTTCCATCTGGTCGAACTTGATGTCCTGTCGAACACCCAGCCTTCCCTTGAGTTCATCCAAAGCGTCTTTGAGCAGGGGGAAGAGGATTCCCTCCTCCCAGATTTTCCGCGGGTCAGTCACGACGAACGTGACTTCGCTTTCGGCCACGCGTTGAGCCGTCTCGCAGCCGCTGAGGATCAGGATAAAGCTCCTCATCGTCTGCAGCGGTTGGCCGCGATGTTCGATTTTCCAGTCGGCCAGGAAATCCATATAAGCCACCGCCAGGCTTTTGCCGATCGGCGCAGGATTTTCCTTGAGAAGCGCGGCCATGACCCTCTGGGGGATCTTCGGGTAAAAAAGGGCCATCCTTTCCAGCCACTCGGCCGATTCCGGGGGGAAATTTTCCAGGGTGATCGGCGAATTCACGCACATCGCCGTCATATACGGACAGACGGGTTGCCCCATCCGAAAAAGTTTCTTGCACGTGACGCACCAGTAGCGCCCGGATGAGGAAAGGCTTCCCTGAGGAAGCGTCTTGATTTTATCCATGATCTTCTGGCGTTGGTCGAACATGGAACTGCCTCCTTGAGATTATTCGGAGCGATAGGCGATCCAACCTCTCCGCACGCCTGAACGCAGGCTTATCTTATCATAAAGGGGGATGTTTCATTTGAAGAGATGCCCGAATGAACCTTCCGAAGAGGCCCTGAGGCCTGGCGGCTCGTTAACAATCAGGAAGGCCCAGGCGCTGCGCTTCTTGCGGCGAGCGAAATCGCTTCGGCCCAGTGATCGGGCGCGATTCCCGGCGACTGGATGGACAGGGCGCGGTACTTTTCCTCGAGAACGACCCGGACGGCCTCGCGGCCCGGAGACGATCCCCGCAAGGCCCGCTCGATCTCCCGGACAGCCGTTTGCGGGAAGATCGTGAAATCGCCGGAGATCGACAGGTCGTCGATGCGGCCGCTCCGGAAGCGGGCCGTGATCCGGATCAGCCCCCCGGGCGTCTTCAGGGACGATTCGACGACCTGCACGTCCTCGTGGATCTTGATCCCCGGCCGATCGAGGGAGCCCTTTTGTGACAGCCAGTCCGGCGAGACGAAGAGTTCGTCGTACTCCTGCGCCCGTGCTTCCTCGTCTCCGGTCCATTCTCCCGGAACGACCTCCGCGCCCAGGACATCGGCGCAGTGCCTCACATACAGGTCTTTCACCTTCTGACGGTCAGGGGTCCCTCCGGTCTGCTCCCGGATCGTGGTCATGTACTGCTCCAGGCTCTGATAGACCTTGTCCCGCATCTTCTCAGAGGGGACCTTGAGGACCCTGGCCATGGCGGCCTTGTCGAAATCGAACATCAGGCTCCCGACGACAACCTCGGCCCGCCCGATGCGGGCGGCCCCTGTCCCGCCGATCTTCTTCCCCCCGACGTGGATGTCGTTGATCGGACGATGATGAGCCTCGATGCCGAGGCTGCGGTAGGTCAGGACGAGGGGCCGGATGTAGAGCCGAAATCGGTCCTCGAGGCCGGCCGGCAGGGAGGACGCATGGAAAACCCATTGGATGAAGACTTGGCTCCCGTCCAGGTAGACCGCGCCGCCGCCCACCTCCCTGCGGAAGACGGGCAGGTCGTGGGTACGGCAATACTCCACGTCCACTTCCTTCTCGAGATCCTGGTGAAAGCCGACGCAGACATAGGGATCCGAAGGGCTGACGAGGATGATGGTGTCCGGGGAACTTTCGCCCAGGACCTGGGCCGCGGCGTGGTAGCAGGTCTGTGACCGGAGGGGCGGGACGGTCCCGAGATCCAGCAGCCGGATGCTCTTCATTCTAGACGAGCCTCCACTTTTTCAGGACGGCGACGGCCCGGTCCGCGAGCTCCGGGACAAGCTGCTCGATGACGGGACTCAGCCCGTATCCGGTGGAGGTGTCGGCGGGCTGGGCTCCGACGAGACGGAGATGGCCCGGGAGGTTGCCCCGAATGCCAGCGAACTGGAGAACTTCTTGGAACGTCACCTGGTGCCAGGAGAGCTTGACCCGGGGGAAAAGCGGGATCTCGTCTCTTGAAAGCTCGATGACGGTCCCCGGCGGCTTCCCGGCGTCGACGGCGTCCAGGATGAGCAGGTGGCTGCAGCACTCGACGAGGGGGAGCAGGTCGAGCCCGAGGACGCCGCCGTCCAGGATGTCGATCGCGGGGAAGCCCTTCAGGCGCTCCCGGAGAGGTTCGAGGCAATGGACCCCGACGCCCTCGTCCCTGTTCAGGGTATTGCCCAGGCCCAGAATGATCTTTCTGTTCTTTTCCAGCATTCTGTTCTTCGAAAGATAGCCGCGGATTCCCGGCCCCCGTCCTACTTTGACCCGCCTCCGGGACGGATTAGCGGTGGCAGACGATATTGAACCCGGTCCCCACCTCTCCTAGGGACCGGCCTTCCGCGTCGATCATGTGGATCGCGCAGGCCAGGCACGGGTCGAAGGAGTGGATCGTCCGCAGGATCTCCAGGGGCTGGTCCGGGTTTGCCATCCGGGTGCCGACGAGGGCCGCCTCGTAAGCCCCGGGCTGGTTCTTGTGGTCGCGTGGCGAGCCGTTCCATGTCGTGGGCACGATCATCTGATAGTTCTTGATTTTTCCGCCTTCGATCACGATCCAATGGCCGAGGGCTCCCCGGGGGGCTTCCATGAAGCCGAAGCCCTCCGCCCTTTTCGGCCAGGTCCGGGGTTCCCATTTCTCGCCGTTGAAGGTCTCCGTCCGCCCGGCCTTGATCTCCGCGACCAGGTCGTCATAAAGCTTGGCCAAAAGGTCTCCGAAGACCTTGGTTTCGATGGCCCGGGCCGCCGTCCGGCCAAGCGTCGAAAACAGGACGGACGCCGGGGCGTTGAGCTTCTTGAGAACCGCGTTCACCAAGGCGACGGTTCCCTCGTGGCCCGACGCGTACATGACGAGGACGCGGGCCAGCGGGCCGACCTCCATGGGCTTCTCGTTCCACCGGGGCGCCTTGAGCCAGGAGTATTTCTCGTCCACGTTCAGGTGCTCATAGGGCGGTTGAGGGCCGGTGTAGTTGAAGACGGTTTCGCCCTGCCAGGGAAAAAGCCCGGCGTCATTGCCCTGGGTGTAGGTGTACCAGGAATGGGTGATGAACTCCTTCATTTCGGCGGGGTCGCGGGGGTCAGGCATGATGAGGTTCTTGAGGTCCCGGTTCAGGATGGCCGCCCGCGGCACGACGAATTTTGACAGGTCATCGGCGTCCCCTACGGGGAATTCGCCCCAGGTCAGGAAGTTCCCCAGCCCTTCGCCGAGCGCCGCGTATTCCAGGTAGTACGGCGCGACGGCCAGAATGTCGGGCAGATAGACCATATCGATGAATTCGTTGAGCTTCTTGATGGAATCGGCGATGATCGACAGCCTTTCGGCGTTCAAAGCCTGATCGCTGTTCATGTCGATGGGCATGGGGACGCCGCCGACGAGGAAATTGGGGTGCGGGTTCTTGCCGCCGAAAATGGTGTGGATCTTGGTGACCTGCGATTGCCAGTCGATACACTCCAGGTAGTGGGCGACGGCCAGCAGGTTGATCTCCGGCGGCAGCTTGTAGGCGGGATGTCCCCAGTATCCGTGGGAGAAGAGCGACAGCTGCCCGCTCTCGACGATGGCGTTCACCTTCTTTTGGATGTCCGCGAAGTAGGCGGGAGACGAGTTCGGCCACCCCGAGATCGTCTGCTGGATCTCCGAGGTCTTCTTGGGGTCGGCCTTCAGGGCGCTGACGACGTCGACGAAGTCCAGGGCGTGGAGGATGTAGAAATGCATGACGTGGTCGTGGATGTACTGCTGGGCGATCATCATGTTCCGGATGATGTTGGCCGCCTTCGGGATCTTGATCTTGAGGGCGTCCTCGACCGACCGGACCGAGGCGATGGCGTGGACGGTCGTGCAGACGCCGCAGGCCCGCTGGGTGAAGGCCCAGGCGTCCCGGGGGTCCCGTCCGATAAGGATCTTTTCGATCCCTCGGACCATCGTCCCGGACGAGTAGGCGTCCGTGATGGTGTTCGCGGCGTCCAGGCTGGCCTCGATCCGCAGGTGTCCCTCGATGCGGGTGATGGGATCTATGACGATGCGCTGACTCATTCTGAACCTCCTATCGGTTCCGAAGCCAGGCCAGGGCTTCCTCTTCGGTCTTGAAAAGCTGGACGTCGTTCGCGTAGTAGCTCTTGTCGATGACCAGGATGTCCGGGTTGATCGGAGCCCCGAAAATGGCCGCCGTCGGCATCATCGGCCGGAAGTGCCGGATGTGGCGCGAACATTCTTCGACGTCGGCCCCCGTGAGGTCGATCAGCAGCTTCCCGGAATACTCCCGCAGGAAACCGGCCAACGATTGGACGTCCTCGGGCGTGAACGGGCCCGTGTGCCGGCAGCGCAGGATGCTCTTGTCAACAGGGGTGAGTGTGAAAGATGCCATACGAACCCCTCCTTTCCATCCTCAATAATCCTTCATTCTTCTCCACGGGCTCTCATTCCAGGGCCTGGGAAACCATCTCCGAGAGCCCGCGGACCTTGACGTCGGAGTTGAAGTGGGCCACGCCCTCGGTGAACTGCAGGCGACAGTTGCTGCACACCATGCAGACCGACTTGGCCCCGATCTCCTTCATCTGGTCGACCTTCATGCCGAAGACGGCGAAGCGCAGAGGGTCCGCCTCCTGGATGGAAATGACCCCGCCGCCGCCGCCGCAGCAGAGGGCCTGCTCCTTGTTGGGCGTCATCTCCTTGAAGGACCGGGGGGCGAGCCACTTCAGGATCTCGCGCGGCTCCTTGATAATGCCGCCCCGACGTTGGATCTTGCAGGAGTCGTGGAAGGTGATCGTCCCGTCGTCGTAGATCCCTTTTTTCAGCTTGATCCTCCCCGCTTTCCAGAAATCGTGCATCACCTGCGCGATGTGGGTGATCGCGACGCCTTTGGGCACTTCCATGATGTTGGCCGCCGTCCAGCGGAAGGCGTCGTAGGCGTGGCCGCACTCGCTGATCATGATCCGCTTGACCCCGAGCTCTTTGGCCGCCTCGAAGACGCGGTTCAGGAACAGTTTGGTCAGCTCCTCGTCGGCTTTGAAAAAGCCGAAGTTCACGACTTCGCGGCCGTTGGAGCTCGTCGTCCACTTCTCGCCGGCCTTGTCCATGATCTTGGCGATGGCGGCGATGCTGTCGGGGAATTTCATCAACTCGATGGAGGTAAAAACGACCAGGGTATCGGCGCCTTTGACGTCCACAGGGATCTTAACCTCCCACTCGTCGCCGATCCACTCCATGCGCTCGGCCCAGGTCTTGCCGGTGACGCCCAGCGGGCTTCCGACTTCTTTTTGCTTCATCGTCGCCGACATCAGGTCGCCGGGGACGACGCCCGCGGCCGCCATCCCGGAGCGGACCTCGTGGATCAGCGGGCCGAGCTGAATGCCCATGGGACACACCATGGCGCACTTGTTGCACAGGGTGCAGGCCTCGTAGACGATCGTGCTCCAGTGTTTCAGGTCCTCGTCCGTCACCCGCTTGTCCAGTCCCACGGCGAGCTTGAGCCTTCCCGCAATGGTGAAGCGCTGCTCATAGGCCCGGCGGAGCAGCTCTGTTTTCCACACCGGCGCGTACTCGGGATTGCCGGTCGCCTGATAGAAGTGGCAGGCGTCGGCGCACAAGCCGCAGCGGGTGCAGGCCTCCAGCTGGCTGGCCGCCCAGCCGCCGATCTCCTTGACGTAGGTGTTGATGGCTGATTGTGTGTTCATGCTCCGCCTCGCCGTCACGGGGTCACGGCCCGTTTCCCCGCCTGGGCCCCGTGGATCGTTCTCGAGAAGAAATAGAACAGGAAGTGCGAGATCCGGCCGAGGGGGATCCAAATGAGCAATATGTCCACAGTCATCATGTGCAGGCTGAACAAGACCTCATACCGGGAAAAGAGGTGGTGGGTCATGACGTAACCGGTGACAAACGGCAGGAACACCAGCGTCCAGTTCAGCCAGAGCGGGCTTTTCGTGATCAGCTTCAGGACCGGGTGCGTCAGCCGGTTGACCAGCAGCACGAGCAGGGAGACGATCCCGATCGCGGACAGCCAATCGGCGACCGGAAGCGGCAGCGTCGGCCAGCCGAATCCGAGAAGGCTCTTCCAGACCAGCATGTGGGGCGTCGCGAAAAAGATGACGAGGACGAGCGACAGGTGGAAGAGCCCGCCCGCGATGTAGGTCAAAGAGTTCTTGCCGAAGGTCCGTTTGACCCAGGGGATGAAGGGGAAAAGGACAAGGCCCTTGAGATAGGTCCGGACGATCCCGACGGCCTTGCTGCCCCGGCTCTCAACCCTGTCCCGCGGCCATCCCAGAAGAATGATGCGGAACAGCCGATAGGCCATCCCGCCGACGAAGATGATCAGGGAAACGGCGAAAAATGGTCCGCGGAAAAACCGAAGGATATCCGTCCACTCCATCACATCCTCCTATTCCGAGCTTCCCTTGTCCGGGGGAGGCGTCGTTTTGCCGGCGTTTCGTTTCTTGAGGCTGTTCGCCCCGGCCATCGCAATGCCCAGCGCCGCGCCGACCCCGGCCGCGGTGCCGATCGCTGCCAGACTCGGGCGATCCAGGGGAGCGGATTGCCCCTGATACAACCCGCCTCCGTCCCAGAAATGGGGCTCCGAACACCCCAAGCAGGGGTGGCCGGACTGGACGGGGAAAGACAGGCCCTGTTCCCATTTGAGGGAGGAACAGGCGTTGTAGGTCGTCGGCCCCTTGCAGCCCAATTTATAGAGGCAGTGCCCCTCTCGGGCGCCTTCACTCCGGAAGCCCTCCGCGAATTTTCCCGCCTCATAGAACGGACGTCTCAGGCAGTGGTCATGGATCGTGTGGCCGTAAAATGTCAGGGGCCTATGCAGGCTGTCGGTCTTCGGCAACTGGCCCATCACGAGGAAATGCGCGATCGTCCCAGTCGTAACTTCGGGGATGGCCGGGCAGCCGGGGATGTTCACGATCGGCCTGTCGGTGATGACTTCCCAGACGCCGCGCGCACCGGTCGGGTTCGGTTGAGCCTTCGGAATGCCCCCGAATGAGGCGCAGTTTCCCGTGGCGATGATCGCCGCGGCTCCCTCGGCGGCCTCCTTGAGCAGGTCCAGATTGCTGCGGCCGCCGATCGTACAATAAACGCCGTTCTCGCCGATCGTCGGGCTCCCTTCGACGACGAGAACGTATTTTCCGTGGTACTTCTTCATCGTGTCGAGCTTGGCCTGCTCCGCCTGAAATCCGGCCGCCGCCATCAGGGTCTCCTGGTAATCCACGGAGATCTTGTTCAGCACCAGGTTGACCAGGCTGGGCGACGGGGACCGGGAAATGGCCTCGGTGCAGCCGGCGCAATCCTGAAGCTCCAGCCAGATCAGGGGCAGGCGGGGTTTGGACTCCAAGGCCTCGGCCACCATCCGGGCCGGGTCGGGCCGCGCCAGAGCGCCCAGGGCTTTTGCCGGAGCCACGAATTCGAGCCCCATCATCCCGGACAGGAGGCCGCAGAACTTCATGAAGTCCCGCCTCGAGAGGCCCTCCTCTTTGAGTTGCTGATAGATGGTCTTTTCACCCATGGGTTTTGACCTCCGAAACTCGGTGACGCCTCATTCGCACGAGATCTTCTCGGCTTCGAGCTTCGCCTTGTAGGCGGCCAGGCCGTCGGGGCCGGTCAGGAGATTCGCCTTCTCCGCCTCCCAGCGGCCGGCTTCGAGCTCCACGATCCAGCCTTCGCCGTAGGGATCGCTGATGGCGAGGTTGGGGTCCGAAGCCAGTTTGTCGTTCGCCCTCTTGAGGACGCCGCTGACGGGGGCCGGGACCGGCCCGACGTACTTGCTGCTCTCGACCGTGGCGACGCTTCTTCCGGACGGGATTTCCGCGCCGATATTCTTGGCCCTGACGGTGACGGCGTTCAGCTTGCCCCCGGCGAGCTTGCCGGCGACCGTGTTCATCCCGACCCGGACGATCCCGCTGCCCATCGGCTTGGCATAGACATGTTTCTCGGCGAAATAGTAGAGGTCGTCCGGAAGATCACAGCCGTTGATTTTTCCCATAGCACTCCCTCCTTCCTTTTTCCCTTTCTTCTCTAGAACGAGAGGACGGTCTTACAGCCCTCCGTCATCTGCCAGAGCGAAGCTCCCCCCACCATCTTCACGCCTTCGATCAGATCTTCAGGCTTGAGGTCATGAAGTTCCAGCGACGCCGAACAGGCCGTTAGCTTGACTCCGGATTCCACCGCTTCCTGCAAAAACGCTTCGACGGATTTTCCCCCTTCCTTGGGATAGACCGTTTTGGCCAGCCCTTTTTTCAGTAGCAAGGCGCCGTCGATCGTGAAAAACATGGTCACTTCGTATTCCATGGCCGCGGCCAGGGTGGCCATGAAAAAGGGCGTGGCGCAGCGGCGCGGCGTGTCTGGCCCGCTCGTCATCATGATCAGGACTCTGTCTTCGTCCATCTTTCTCCTCGTGCTCAGAAGGTCAGCGTAATGGCGTTATGGCTGGCGAACTCCAGGAAGGTCGCGGCGCCGCCGAACTCCAGCCCGTCGATCAGGTCTTCTTTCTTGACGCCCATGACGTCCATGGTCATCCGGCAGGCGATGAGCTTCACGCCCAATTCCTTGGAAAGACTCAGGAGCTCGCTCAGCTTGGAAACGTTGGCCTTTTTCATCCATTTGTTCATCATCATGGTCGCCATCGCGGTCATCCCGGGCAGCATCCCGATGATATTAGGCATGGGGACCGGCATGGCGGGGTTGGCGATGGGGGCCACCTTGAGCTTGTCGATCTTCCCCTTTTTCAGGAGCTCCAGCCCGTAAAAGGTGAAAAAGATGGCTACTTCCATGTCCATGGCGGCGGCGGCGGTCGCCAGAATGAAGGGCGGGTAGGCCATGTCCATGGTCCCGTGCAAGGCGATGATCGCCAGTCTCTTGGCTGTTTCTTCAGGCATCATTCTTCTCCTCAAAATCTTCGTTCATCGGGTCGTCCGGACGACGTCTCACTTCGTCTTCTTGATGTAAAAAACATACTGGCCGCCGGACTCCTCGTGGCTGAGCAATTCATGGCCGGTCTTGCCGGTCCAGGCCTTCACGTCGCTGACGGAACCGGGGTCGGTCGAGATCATCTTCAAGATCTCCCCGACCTTCATCCCATCGATGGCCTTTTTGGTTTTGATGATGGGCATGGGGCAGGCCAGACCGCTCGCGTCCAACGTCTGATGAGGGATGATATCCATTGTCAATATCTCCTTATTTAAAGTTTGATATAGGACGAGGCAGGACGTCGTGGCGTAAAGGGAAGCCGTAGAAGCGGGCAAACCGGTACACAGTTCGATGCTTTTTTTCCATCGTCCCGGAGAAACCGCACTTTTCCCCTGTCTTCATGGGACAGTTCTTGACGTAATCTATCCCAGGAATAAATCATAGTCAAATCCGGCCGACTATTAGGTCACATCCGGCGGCCAGTTCGAAAGCCAGCAGCGGGCCCTCCGGCACCCTTCGCTGCTCATGCTTCTCGTCATCCTGATCATCTTCGTGACCCTCTTTTCCTCCTTCGGATCCGTGCGGCAAGCGCTTCCGGCCATCATGAACATCCGCTCCGCCCTTGTCGGAGGAATCGTCGGGCTTTTGCCGATGGCGCTCATCACGACGACCGGACAACCTAGGGTCTTCGTTATCGGAACCGCCTCTATTCCGAGAGCCCAACCCGTCGGAACGGCCCGCTCTTTGATAACTCGTTGAATTATGAGGGCTGAGGGATTGTCAGACGGATGGAGAAAGGTTATGATTAAGATTGCGAAATCAGATCATCATTACAGTGGCCATATTCCGATGGGCGTGCGCAGTGCATGACCGCCGGGTGAAATCGGAAAGATATTGAGATCACCGCGAACTCAACGGACCTTTCATTCTCCAAAAAAGGCCTCCGACCGCGGTGCCGCGACCGAGGCTATCCTCGAGAGCATCTCCGACGGCGTTTTCACTGTGGACATGGAATGGCACATCACCTCGTTCAACCGGGCGGCTGAGGAGATCACGGGGGTCCCGCGCGGGGAGGCCCTGGGGAAACGGTGCTCGGAGGTCTTCCGCTCCAGCATGTGCGAGGCCGAATGTGCGCTCCGCAGGACGTTAAAGACCGGGAAGCCGGTCATCGGCAAGTCCGGATACATCATCGACTCGGACGGGAACCGCATCCCCATCAGCGTCTCCACCGCCGTGCTGCGGGACGCCGCCGGACGTGTGACCGGCGGCGCCGAGACCTTTCGTGACCTCTCCGAGGTTGAAGAGCTGCGCCGGGAACTGGAGGGGAAATACCAGGTCGGCGATCTGACAAGCCGCAGCCCCTTGATGCAGCGGGTATTCGAAGTTCTGCCCGCCATCGCCGCCAGCCCCAGCACAGTCCTCATCCTGGGAGAAACGGGAACCGGCAAGGAATTGGTGGCCCGGACGATCCATTCTCTCAGTCCCCGCGTCCGGGGCCCGTTCATCGCGGTCAACTGTGGGGCCTTGCCGGAGACGCTTCTGGAGTCGGAGTTGTTTGGTTACAAGGCCGGAGCGTTCACCGGCGCGAACAAGGACAAGCCCGGCCGTTTTGCCCGGGCCAGGAGGGGAACCATCTTCCTCGACGAGATCGGCGAGGTGAGCCAGGCCCTGCAGATCCGCCTGTTACGGGTTCTCCAGGATAGGACCTACGAGCCGCTGGGGGGAACCCGTTCCGAGAGCACGGACGCGAGGATTATAGTCGCCACCAACAAAGACCTGGCCGAGCAGGTGCGACGGGGCGTTTTCCGCGAGGACCTCTACTACCGGGTGAATGTGGTCCGCATTGAACTGCCCCCGCTGCGCCGAAGGAAAGAGGACATCCCCCTTCTCGTAGAGCAGTTCGTCACCCGGTTTAACCGGTTGCAGCAGAAAACCGTGCCGGGGATCACTACGGAAGCCCTGTCGCTCCTCATGGCTCATGATTGGCCGGGAAATATCCGCGAGTTGGAAAACGCCGTCGAGCGCGCCTTCATTCTCTGCAACGAGGGGCGCATCGGCATCGAACACCTGCCCGAGGAGCTGACGGCCCGCGGCGCGGCGGCGGGCGCGGCTTCCGGTGCGCGGTCCGCCCACGATATCCTCGACGCCCAGGCCATCCACGCCGCCCTCGAACGCAACGCCTTCAACCGCCTGGCGGCGGCGAAGGAGCTCGGCATCCACAAGACCACGCTTTTCCGCAGAATGAAGAAACTGGAGATCTCCCTGCCTGAGCACGACGGCCGTTCGCGGCGCCGGCGGAAATAGGTGCGGCCGCGCACCTTTTTCTGCAGACAACAGTAGCGTCATCGCTACTCAATGGTTCGCCGCCATCCATCGTGGATCGCTTGAACTCATTGTATTCCAATGGTTTGGGAATATTCCGGGTCATGCTTCGATGTTGGCACAATAATTGCTACTAATCGATGTGTGGACGAAAAAACGGGATCCCGGATGATGAAGGCGGCGTTCGCGCACTGGAACAATCGGATCGCGCCGGTCTTTGACATCGCCCGGCGGATCCATGTCGCCGAGGCCGAGTCGGGACGGATCGTTGTTGAAACGGAGGAGGCCCTGGCGGATAACATGCCGGTTCGGAGGGCCCTTCGCCTGGCGCAGCTCGGCGTCGGCACGCTGGTTTGCGGCGCGATCTCCAGGCCTTTGCACGCGATGGTTGCCGCTTACGGCATCCGGGTCATCCCGTTCGTGGCCGGCGACCTGAGCGAGGTCATTCAGGCATGGCTCCGCGGCGGTCTCGATGGCGACGAGTTCGCCATGCCCGGCTGCTGCGGGCGCGGTCGAGGCCGTGGCCGGGGAATCAACGGTATAAACCAGGAGGGATATTTCATGAATGGAAGAGGACGTGGTGGAATGGGATCAGGCGGTGGTCAGGGGCAAGGCCGGGGCGGCCCAGGCCGAGGTCGCATGGGCGGTCCCCTTGCGGGGGGTGCCGGAGGCACCTGCCTGTGTCCGAAATGCGGGCATCGCGAAGCGCATAAGATTGGAGTGCCTTGCCTACAGAAGCCGTGCCCGAAGTGCGGCGCGGCGATGATAAGGGAATAAAAAAAAGAAAGGAGGCTATGACCATGCCATTAGGAGACGGAACCGGGCCCATGGGAATGGGCGCTATGAGCGGACGCGCAGCCGGATACTGCGCAGGGTTTGGAATGCCGGGGTACGCGAATCCTCTTCCGGGGCGAGGCTTCGGAATGGGTTTCGGACGGGGCCGCGGCGCCTGGGGGCGCGGATTCGGCGGCGGCGGTCGCGGATGGCGGCACATGTTCTACGCCACGGGCCTGCCGGGCTGGGCGCGATTCGGCGGGTCTGCCGTGCCTTATGGATCCTTCACGCCGTACCAGAAGCCCGACCCCGAGACGGAGAAGCAGGCGCTCAACAGCCAGGCCGAGGCCTTGCAGTCGGAACTCGACTTCATCAAGAAGCGCCTCTCCGAGATCGAAACCGGAACCGCGGCGGAATGACCGCCACGGGCCTGCCCTGCTGCGCAGCAGGGCAGGCGGATCCGTACCAGTTCCGCGGCGGCCACGCCGGCCTGCTGATCGGCGCTGCCGCCATGAGGCCGATTTGAGCAAAGGAGAAAACAAAACATGGAACAGCCGGGCGGGGACGTCCACAGCGGCCGGGGCCCCGGCCTTGCCAGGACCGGGACTGGGAAGCCCGGCCCCGGGCTTACCCGGGGGTCCACTTCCGCCGTACTCGCCCGTGGATATAAGCCACGGGCGAGTGGCGAGCCGAAGGCTCGTCCCTTGACTGTCTGGACTGGTTCCTGTGCTTGAAGAAATGCCCGAAATGAAAAAGATCGGGATCATCATCTGCGCGCGTTACAAGGATTGCGGCGGCGGCAAGTGTTTCCGGGCCTTGCGTGAGCGGCAGGGCGCGTTTTCCATCTACCTCGCCGAAGAACCCGTGGAAATCGTCGGCTACTCAACCTGCGGCGGCTGCCCCGGCGGCAACATAGAGTATGTGCCGGCCGAAATGAAAAAGAACGGGGCCGAGGTCATTCACCTGGCCACCGGCTTGGTGGTGGGCTATCCTCCGTGTCCCAATATCCGGCGTTTCAAGACCTTTATCGAGACGCAATTCGGGATCCCCGTCGTCGTCGGCACCCATCCCATCCCCTTGAAGTATTGGGAGACGCACCGGCGCCTGCCCTTCTGGGACGAGGCCCATATGCGTGAGATCGCAGGAGAGCTGTTGGACGAAGATCGCGACATCATGGAAGCCTATAACTGAGCCGTCGAGGCCGGTCGCTACGAATGCTCATGAAGAGAACGGAGAGGAGATAACCGATGAAAATCGCCTTTAGTACGCCGGGAGAGACCCTGGAATCGCCGCTGGACGCGCGTTTTGGCCGCGCCCCGAAGTTTCTGGTCTACGATCTGGACAGCGAGACCTTCGAAGTCGTCGACAATCAGCAGAACGTTAATGCGGCCCAGGGGGCCGGAATCCAGTCGGCGGAGACCGTGGCTCGTCTGGGAGTCAAAAATCTGGTGACCGGGCATTGCGGCCCGAAAGCATTTCGTGTCCTTCTGGCGGCCGGGATCAAGGTCTACACCAGCGACGCGCCCACCGTGGCCGCGGCCCTGGAACGCTATCGGTCCGGAAAGCTGACCGAGGCCAAGGCCGCCGACGTGGACGGCCACTGGGTGTAAGCGGCCATGTGACGCCGTCCGACGTGCGCTTGACTGTTGTCGAACGGTGGGTTGGTAACTATGTCCGGGCGCAATCCTGCGCCGAGTTCTTGACTTCAGGAGAAGCCTCTGATGCCGAGGTATGACGGAACAGGGCCAAGAGGTCGAGGCCCCCTGACGGGCGAAGGGCGCGGATTCTGTCTTTTGAAAATCCCCGGCGCGCCGGGCGAGCCTCTCTCAGGTTTCGCCGGGAGATCGGGGGTTTACGTGCAGTTCTGGTCTCCGGCGGTCAAGACAGACTTGGAATCCGTCCAAGCCCATCTCAGGAGGATCGAGACGAGCCTTCGCAGCATGAAACATCGCTTGACGGCTTTGGCAGCTTGGCGGTATGAAGCAGGACATGGTCCTACCGATTCGCGCTGAGCAAGGGAAACACGGTGTCCGAATGATTCTGGCCGTCGCTTCGGGCAAAGGTGGGACCGGCAAGACAACCGTGTCGGTGAACCTGGCGCGGGTGTTCGGCCCCGGCATGCGGCTTCTGGACTGCGACGTGGAGGAGCCGAATGACCACCTCTTTCTCAAGGGGGCCCCGCGCGGGGAGGAAACCGTCACCATTCCGGTTCCTCAAGTGGATGAATCCCTTTGCGACGGCTGCGGCGAGTGCGGCCGTTTCTGCGAATACCACGCCATCGTTTCGTTTGGGACGACACCTCTCGTCTTTCCCGAGATGTGTCACGGCTGCGGGGGCTGCGCGAAGGTATGTCCCAAGAAGGCCATCCGGGAGACGGGGCAAAGAATCGGCGTGGTCGAAACGATGGAATCGGGGAACGTCACCTTGATCCAAGGACGGCTCGACGTCGGGGTGGCCATGTCTCCGCCCCTCATTCGCGCGGTGAAGGCGCGTCTGAGGAACGGCGTCCCCGCGATCCTGGACGCGCCCCCGGGAACGTCATGCCCGGTGATCGCCACGCTCCGGGGAGCGGACTTCGTCGTGCTCGTCACCGAGCCGACGCCCTTTGGTCTGCACGACCTCAAGCTTGCCGTGGATATGGTGCGGGTCCTTCGGATTCCGTTCGGCGTGGTCGTCAACCGGGTCGGGATCGGTGACGACCGGGTCCATGCGTTCTGCGGGGATGAGGGCATCCCCATTCTCCTGGAAATTCCGGATGACCGGCGGATCGCCGAGGCTTATTCGAGGGGCGAACTCATCGTCGAGGCCCTGCCGGAGTACCGGGCTCATTTTGAGCGGCTCCGGGAGGTCGTTTTGGAGCGGACATCGAGCGACCGTCATGACCCCGGCCGGGTCACGACACGGATTGCCGCTCCGCAGGGATCCACTTCCCAACGCTAAGAACGAAAGGGATGGCCATGGAAGATCATGAGGCTATAGTCCGGAGAAAGGCCGCATTTATTGTCCGGACAGAGCAGTACTTGAGTCTGGGCTATGACCGATTTGCGGCGGCGGATTTCGTGGTCAAGACGGGTGGACGGCTTTCAGGCCCCGCTCTGGATATCGGCACAGGCAAGGGACTCACGGCCATGGCCCTGGCCCGCCTGGCATTAGATGTGGTCTCCGTGGATCCCGATGCGGATGAACAAGCCCTGGCCTTTCTCTTGGCCGCCGAGGCGGGTTTGAAGGACCGTATTCGTTTTGTCCGGGGAGATGCCTCCGTCTTGCCCTATGCCGAAGATCATTTCGGTTCCGCCGCCATGGTGGATGTCCTTCACCACTTGCAGGATCCGGTGCCCGTGTTTGAAGAGATGACCAGGGTCCTCAAGCCATCCGGAATTTTGATCCTGGCGGACTTCTCGCCGGAAGGATTCGAGCTTGTCGCCCGGGTGCACCGAGAGGAGGGGCGGGAACATCCCGTCAGCGGCGTGACGCTGGAGTCGGCGGCGGCGTTTCTTACCGAAAGAAGGTTCGAGGTTGCGGGTCGCCTGAGCGGCCACGAGCACGATGTGATCGTGCTCACGAAAGAAAATGGAACAAGGGGAGTGACGACCGATGCCGACCTATGAATATGAATGCCGTCAGTGCGGCCTGCGGTTCGAACGGCGACAGTCCATGACGGACCGTCCGCTTGCGATATGTCCTGAATGCGGAGGCGAGGTCCGCCGGTTGGTCAGCGGCGGGGTAGGTTTTATAATCAAGGGTGCGGGCCGCCAACCGGCCGAACAGCGCGCCGGCTCGTGTTCCCTCGAACAAGGCGGCAAAACATGCTGCGGTCGGGACGAGCGCTGCGGCAAACCGCCGTGTAGAGGGGAGAAATGAAGGAACCCGGCTTCCGATACGTTTACGGGCCCGTTCCTTCGCGGCGATTAGGGCGCTCCCTGGGGCTTGATCTCGTACCGTTCAAGACGTGCACTTATGATTGCGTCTATTGCCAGCTGGGACGGACCACAAATAAGACCCTTGAGCGGAAGGAATACGTTCCGGTCAAGGAGGTTCTAGCCGAGCTGGAAAAGAAATTGGCCGGTGATATTGACCCTGATTACATCAGCCTCGCGGGATCCGGCGAACCCACGCTGAATGCCGGCATCGGCGACCTGATCGGCGAGATTCAAGGCCTGACGGATATCCCGGTGGCTGTCCTGACCAACGGTTCGCTTCTGTGGATGAGCGAAGTCCAGGATGCCTTAATGGCGGCCGACCTTGTCCTTCCCTCGCTGGACGCCGGAGACGCACACCTCTTTCGGTACGTCAACCGTCCGCACGGAGATATCCCCTTTGAAAGGATGGTTGACGGCATCGCCGCTTTCACCAAGCGCTTTCCTGGAGAGGTTTGGCTGGAGGTCCTCCTGCTCGCAGGTGTGACGGGTATTCCCTCCGAGGTGAAGAAGATCGCGGCCCTCGCCGAGCGCATCGGACCGGCGCGGGTTCAACTGAACACCGTTTCCCGTCCACCCGCCGAGGAGTTCGCATTGCCGCTTTCCACGGATCAGATGCTCGGCCTGAAAGACATCTTCCCAAGAGAGGTGGACATCATCAGCCAGAGCGAACGGGGCGGTGCGCGCGTCTCAGCCTTCTCCGAAGCAAGGGACGCGGACATCCTGGCGTTGCTCAGAAGGCGACCGTGCACATCCGCGGATGTGGCGAGCGGTCTTGGCATTCATGTGAACGAAGCGCTCAAACGCCTCGAAGCTCTGATCGCCGCCGGAAAGGTGAACACGGCGGTCACAGACGGACGGAGCTTCTACACCGTGAGAGGTTAGGAGAGAGACTGCATATAGGAAATCTCAATGAGTGGTTCCAAAAACATTGATCGGTATATGCAGTCTTGTCGGACGGAGTTCTGGCAAGGGGTTTTCCGGATCGAACTCGAGTCCATCTTACAGTACTTGGTGAAGGACGAGGAAGTCCTGAGCGTTGGTTGCGGACCCGCTATGATTGAAAGCGCGTTGAGCGAGTGCGGATTTAGTATAACCGGGCTGGATGTCTCGCAGGAGGCGTTGGACTGCGCGCCGGATAGCGTCAGAACGGTTGCGGCGCGAGCCGAGGATATGCCCTTTCCGGCATCCTCTTTCGACGCTGTGATTTATGTGGCCTCTCTGCAATTCATCGAAAACTACAGGAAAGCCATAGAAGAGACAACGCGTGTGCTGCGACCGGAAGGTACGCTCCTCGTAATGTTGCTCAACCCCGTGTCGGACTTTTTCAAGGGAAAGCTCCGTGACCCGAATTCGTACGTGCGCAAGATTAGGCATACGGATTTGAGGGAGATCGAAGAGGTGATCGCTGAGAATTACGGCGTTCATAGGGAATATCAGCTCGGCGTGAAGGGCGATGCCATATTCGAGAGCCGAGATGTTACTGACGCGGTTTTGTACATCATCAGGGGGACAAGGAAGCCAATGAAAAAGGATAAAGACGCGTGAAGGAACTTGTTGTCATCAGCGGCAAGGGCGGGACGGGCAAGACCAGCCTGGCCGCCTCGTTTGCCGTTTTGGCCGACCGGCCCGTGATTGCCGATTGTGACGTCGACGCGGCCGACTTACATCTTGTCCTTTCGCCTCGGGTCAAGGAACGCCATGAGTTCCGCAGCGGGCATGAGGCCGTCATCCGGCAGGATGACTGCACCGGCTGCGGAGCGTGCCTGGCGCATTGCCGGTTCGGGGCGGTGGTGCAGCATCCAGCGGCCTATGCCATCGATTCCTTCGCCTGCGAAGGTTGCGGCGTATGCGTCCGGTTCTGCCCGGAGAAGGCCATCGATTTTCCGGAGCGTCTCTCGGGCGAATGGATGGTGTCGGAGACCCGCTGCGGACCGATGGTCCATGCCCGCCTGGGTGTCGCGGCCGAGAACTCGGGCAAGCTGGTGTCTCTGGTCCGACGGGAGGCCCGCCGCATCGCCGAGGCGGAGAACCGTCCGTTGGTCATCGTGGACGGCCCGCCGGGGATCGGCTGTCCGGTCATCGCCTCGGTGACCGGCGCGACGCTCGTGCTGGCCGTCACGGAGCCCACGGTGTCAGGGGAGCATGACCTGGAACGGGTCCTCTCTCTGACACGGCACTTCAACATTCCGGCGGCCGTCTGTATGAACAAGTGGGACCTCAACGTCGAGATGACGGAACGCATCGAGGATCAAGCCCGGAAAGCGGGGGTTCGCATTGCCGGCCGCATCCGGTACGACCGCGCCGTGACCTTGGCCCAGATGCGGGAGCGGGCCGTCGTGGAGACCGAAGCCCCTTGTGTCGAGGATATTCAACACGTCTGGAACGAGCTGGGCTTATAGGAGGCCACAACGGACATGGAATGCTTTGATCTGGAAAGCTTTTCCGCAACGGCGCGGGATCACGCCGTGCGCCCGCGCCATCACGGGCCGCTTGAGGTTTTCGACGGCCACGCGCGCATCACCGGACCCTGCGGGGACACCATGGAGTTCTGGCTCCTCGCGCGAAACGGCAAAGTGGACAAAGTCTCATTCATCACCGATGGATGCGGGCCGTCCCTGGCCTGTGGAAGCATGGCCGCGTGCTTGGTCGAGGGCAAGCGAATCGAAGACGCAGCCGGCCTGCGACAGCAAGACATCCTGGAGGCGCTCGGCGGCTTACCCGAGGAATCCGAACATTGCGCCCTTCTTGCTGCCGGCACCCTGAAAGCGGCGTGCGAGGATCGGATGAATCATCAGGAAGAGCCCCGACAAGAAACCCGCGACGAAAAAGGACCATGCGATACCTGCGAGGAAACGGATTGCTCGGCATCCCGGCGCAAGAAAGACGAGAGCGATGAGGAATTCAAGGACCGCCGAAAACTCCAATCGCGGCTCTGCCGCATTCAGCACAAGGTGATCGTGCTGTCGGGCAAGGGAGGCGTCGGAAAGAGCACGGTGGCCGTGAACCTCGCCGCGGCGTTGATGCTGTCGGGAAAGCGCGTGGGCCTCCTGGACGTTGATATTCACGGCCCGAGCATTCCGACCATGCTGGGTCTCGAGCGGGAGAAAATCCACGGAAGCGAGGACGGGCTGCTCCCCGTCGATATCGGCGGGCTAAAAGTCATGTCCCTGGGTTTCTTGCTGGGAAATCAGGATGATGCGGTGATCTGGCGGGGGCCGATGAAAATGGGTGTCATCAAGCAATTCCTCAAGGATGTGGCCTGGGGAGAGCTGGACTACCTGATCATCGATTCCCCACCAGGGACCGGGGACGAGCCGCTTTCGGTTTGCCAACTGATCGGCACATTGGACGGCGCGGTGATCGTCACGACCCCACAGAAGGTGGCCGCCGTGGACGTGCGAAAGTCCATCACGTTCTGCCGGCGGCTCCAAGTGCCGGTCCTCGGAGTCGTTGAAAACATGAGCGGGTTTGTCTGCCCGAAGTGCGGTGAAGTCACCCAGATTCTGCCTTCGGGCGGGGGAAAGCGCATCGCGAAAGATATGAACGTTCCGTTTCTCGGCTCCATTCCCATGGACCCGAAGATCGCCGAGGCCGGCGACAGCGGGCGGGCGATGCTCGGTCAAAATTCCGATTCCCCCATGGCCCGGGCCATGACAGAGATCGTCAGCCGGCTTGCCGGCCGTGCCACCGGAGCTCTTCTCCCGGGCGAAGAAACCGGGGGCCAACAAAAAATCTCTTGAGGCGATAGGCGATGAAAAACAGGCGATGCTGTCACTGCTGGTGGGACGGCAGCGGGGAAAGGCTCGAAGAAGGAATTTGGGGCAAGGTCAACAAGCAAGTCAAGCAAGAAGGCAAGTTGGAAATCAAATCGAAATAGGAGAACAAACACATGAAAATCGCCATTCCTTTGGCCGGCGGGAAACTGGCCATGCATTTCGGACACTGCGAGCGCTTCGCTCTGGTCGACGTGGACCCGTCGGAAAAGAAGATCCTCAAGCGGGAAGACATCGATGCTCCCCCGCATGAACCCGGGCTTCTGCCAAAATGGCTGGCGGAGCGGGGAGCGAACGTGATCATCGCCGGCGGCATGGGGCAGCGTGCCCACGATTTGTTCGTTGAGCAGGGCATCCAGGTGGTCGTCGGTGCCCCCTCTGATACGCCCGAACGCCTGGCCGGCGATTACCTGGCCGGGACGCTCCAGGCGGGAGTGAATGCCTGCGACCACTGAAATCGCCGTCTCTCCCGGCCGCCGACGGTAAAATCCGATAAGGAGATGTTCTTGAAACACAATTCTCAAAGCCCAGAAACAACCGTCATCCACGCCGGGCAGGAGCCGGACCCCGTCTACGGCGGCGTTTCGGTCCCCATCTACCAATCCTCCACCTTCGCCTTCGAGAGCGCCGAGCAAGGCGCGGCCAGGTTCGCCGGGACGGAGAAAGGCTTCATCTACACGCGCATCGCCAACCCGACCATCCGGGCCCTCGAGGAGAGTCTGGCCACGCTCGAAGGCGGCTTCGACGCCTCGGCGACGGCAACGGGCATGGCCGCCGTATCGACGGTATACACGGCGCTCCTCGACAAGGACGCCCACGTCGTCGGTACCGCCTCGATCTACGGGCCTTCGCGGACGATCCTCGAGAACGAGTTCTCCCGTTTCGGCGTGAGCGCGGATTTCGTCGACACTTCGGACGTCCGGAATATCGAGAGACGCCTGCGGCCGGAGACGCGGCTCCTGTTCATCGAGACGCCGGCGAACCCCACGCTGGCCATCACGGACATCAAGGCCTGCGCCCAGCTGTGCCGCGACAAGGGCATCATTCTCGTCGTCGACAATACGTTTTCCAGCCCCCTCCTCCAGAACCCGCTCGCTTTGGGGGCCGATGTCGTCATCCACAGCCTGACCAAGTTCATCAACGGCCACAGCGACGTCGTGGGCGGCGTCATCATCGCCCGCGAGGAAGCGCTCCATCAGAGGCTTCGGAAGGTCCTCGTCCTCATGGGCGGGACCATGGACCCCCATCAGGCCTGGCTCGTCCTCAGGGGCGTCAGGACGCTGGCCCTTCGTGTCGAGAAGAGCCAGGATAACGCAGCTAAGCTGGCCCCATGGCTTGCCGCCCATCCCAAGGTCCGCTGGGTGAATTATCCGGGACTCGAGAGCCATCCCCAGCATGCCCTGGCCAAGGTGCAGATGCGCGGCTTCGGGTCGATGATCTGCTTCGGCCTCCATGGCGGCTACGAAGCAGGGCGCAAGATGATCAATGCCGTCGAGCTTTGTACGCTGGCCGTCTCGCTCGGCGGTATCGAGAGCCTCATCCAGCATCCGGCCAGCATGACCCACGCGGGGCTTCCAAAGGAGCACCGGGAGATGGCCGGCATCACCGACGACCTCATCCGTCTGTCGGTCGGCTGCGAGGGTGTCGAGGACCTTCGAGCGGACCTCGAGCAGGCCCTCGACAAGGCCTGAAGGCACTGTGAGAGGGATACGAGTATGAAGTTCACCAGAACCGACTGGAAATACGTCGTCGACACTCTGATGTTCCTCTGCATCGTGGGGATAGTTGCCCTCGGCGTTTTGATGGGCTTCGTCATCCCGGAGGGACGCCTTGGGCCCGGTCAATTTAAATATTTCCTCGGACTCCACCGGCACCAATGGGGTAATATCCACCTCTATCTCTCCCTTGCCTTCACGGCGCTCCTCATCGTCCATGTCGTCCTCGCCTGGGGCTGGATCAAGGGCAAGGCCACGGGCCTTTTCGGGAGATACTGGAAGGCCGCGGTGGGGCTGACGGTTCTGGCGGCGGTCATCGTCCCGCTCGTCTTTTGGGCTGCCGTGTCCAAGAATGATCCGGCCTACGCCGAATTCGGGGAGGGACAAGGTCAGCAGGGCAGAAGGGTCGTGGAGAGCGGCCGTCCGGCGCTGGAGCCGCTTGACCAAGCCGCCTCGACGGCCTCGGTGGGAGCGCCCGCCGCAGCGCGCGAGCCGGGCGGAGAGGCCCCTGCGGCCCCGCAGGTTCATGGCGACAAGGCCGTGGCCGGCCGGATGGAGGCAGGGTCCGCCGAGGCCGTGATCACCGGAAAGATGACCCTTCGGGAGGTCGAACGGGTGATTGGGGTCCCGGCTAAAGACATCGTGGCCCGTCTCGGCCTGCCGGCCGACGTTTCGCTCGAAGAGACTCTAGGCCGGCTCCGTCAAGCCTACGGGTTCGAAATGCAAGCCGTTCGGGACGCCGTCGCCGAGCTCCTCAAAGCCAAACGGCCGCCCCTGCCGTGCTAGCCCCAGGCGACGGACGAGGCCAAGATCCTCCAGTCGAAGCGCCGCCTTTCGAGCCACGCAGGGATGTACCAGGCCGTGGCCGCGGAGAAAATGGGGATTTCCCGTCAGACCTTTGGCAACATCGTGGAGTCTGCCCGGCACAAGGTCGCAGATGTCCTTGTCAACTTGCGTCCCTCCAAGGACGAGAGGTCGAAGCGCTCATTACCGGAGGCATGGGTCTTAGGGCCGTCCGGATGTTCCATGACGCCGGGATCAAGGTTTTCAGAGCCGAGAGCGGGACCGTTGAGGATGTCGTTCAGGAGATCGCCGGGGGCCAACTCGAGGAAATCACGCTCGACGATGCCTGCCGGCATCACGGAGGCTGCCGCTGAGCTTGCTCACAAGCTCGGACGGAAATGTAGTTCAGGAGGCTGAACGGACGCCGAGTGGGGACAGAACGGCGGGGCAGGCCACTCCGCCGTAAATGTCTACATACACTTAAAAAATTGAGTAGAGATTGAGCAAACTCTTGCTCAAAATAGCTCAGTCTAGTCTAAACGTGATCAAACCATCAAGATCGGTAAGTGCAAGAAAAACAAGCCGGATACGGCCCAACAGGGAAGAATCCACCGGTGCCGATTTCCGCCGTGAACGTTTTTGAAGTCCGGAAGGCCCACCGGGACCTTGACCCTCCCGTCGGATGAATGATGGTATTCCGTCGATAGATTTGTGTCAAGAACTCGGACTCGATATCCTGTCTGCCTCAAGACTTGATAATCTTACTTCAGAGGTGGTAGATTGACGGAGGGCACTCCTTGAGACGAGAAAGATTATGAGGGGCCGCTCGTAAATCAATGAGATGAAGGAGAATCATCATGCGTAGAGCTTTACTGGGAGTCGCTGCTTTTCTGCTCCTCGCCGTGTGCCTGAGGGGACAAACGGCTGAGGAGATCATCAATAAGTATCTTAAAACCGTCGGAGGTGCGCAGAAGATCCAGAGCATAAAAACGCTGGTCCGGACAGGGAAAGTCTCCGGCGGGGGAGGATTCGAAGTGAAGATCCGTCAGGAGAACAAGCGGCCCAATCTGGTGCGGCAGGAAATCACGATGCTGGCCATGACCGGCGTCACCGCCTACGACGGCAAGACCGGATGGAAGATCGAACCCTGGGAGGGCAAAAAGGATCCCGAGTCTCTCGGCGAAGAAGAGATGAAGCAGATCCTCGAAGATGCTGACTTTGACGGCCCGATTGTGAATTACGAACAGAAGGGGGACAAGGTCGAATACCTCGGCACGGAACCGGTCGAAGGCACGGATGCACTCAAACTCGAAGTGACGCTCGCGGACGGCGACACCTGGACGTACTACATGGACACGGACTACTACGTCCCGATCAAGGTCGACATCAAACGCATGATCCGCGGCGAGGAACACGAGTATGAAATATCTCTAGGCGACTACAAGGAAGTCGACGGCTGGTACCTGCCACACTCGATTGAAACCAAGGTGAAGGGCAGTGCGGACCGGGGGACGGTCACCTACGAGAAGATCGAAGCCAACGTGCCGATCAATGACAGTGACTTCGCGAAGCCGGCGATGCCAGCGAAAGCTAAACACTAAGTCCACACTAGGGAAAGGGTCTCAACATGAAGAAAATGACATTTGCTCGATGGTTATCAGCAATCATGCTCTGTGCTGCGGTGGCTGGCGGCGTGCCGGCGCAGGAAAAGAAATCGCCGGTGAAGATCGACCCGGAGACGATCTCCGGCCTGGGCGCGCGAAATATCGGTTCGGCCGCCATGAGCGGTCGTATCGCGGCGCTTGACGCCGTACACGAAGGCCAGCGCCTCACCGTGTATGTCGGGGCCGCCAGCGGCGGCGTCTGGAAATCGGTCAATGGGGGAACGACGTTTAAACCGGTTTTCGACAAACAGCCGGTGCAGTCCATCGGCGCCGTGACGGTCGACCCGACAAATCCCAAAGTGATCTGGGTGGGAACGGGCGAAACGTGGGCGCGCAATAGCGTCTCGATCGGCGACGGTATCTACAAATCGACGGACGGAGGCGACAACTGGACGAACCTGGGCTTGAAGGAATCCGAGCGGATCGCCAAAATCCTTGTCGACCCGACCGACCCGAATACCGTGTACGCCGCGGTCACGGGAAAATTATGGAGCGACAGTGATGAACGCGGATTGTACAAAACGACCGACGGAGGGAAATCCTGGACGAAGATCCTCAAAGGAGCTAACGCGTCCACGGGTTGCGCGATGATTTCGATGGACCGTCAGCATCCGAAAACGCTCTTCGCGTGCATGTGGGATTTCCGCAGGAAGGGCTGGACGTTCCGTTCCGGCGGCGATAGCGCGGGCGCTTTCAGCGGAAGCGGCTTCTTCAAGACCACCGACGGCGGAGCCACGTGGACCGACCTCGACGAAAAAACGGCGAAGGGGCTTCCTTCAAAGCCCTGGGGACGCCTCGCCGTGGCGGTCGCTCAGTCGAAGCCTAATGTTGTATACGCATTTGTCGAGGCCGAGGAGCCCAAGAACGGCCTCTATCGCTCCGACGACGGCGGGCAGACATGGCAGGCGCTCGACCGGAGCCAGAGCATGCTCTGGCGGCCGTTCTACTTCGCCAATCTGATCGTCGACCCGAAGAACGAGAACAAGATCTACAAGACCGATGGACCGCTCATCATGAGTACGGACGGAGGCAAGAGTTTCAGCTACATTTCGGGCGGCGCGCACGGCGACTTTCACGATGTCTGGGTCGACCCCGACAATACCGACCACGTCATCACGGGAGATGACGGGGGCCTCTGGTACTCCTACGACGGCTGCAACCATTGGTGGAAAGCCGACAACCTCCCCATCTCGCAGTTCTACCACGTCAGCGTGGACATGGACATGCCCTACCACGTCTATGGCGGACTCCAGGACAACAGCTCCTGGGTCGGCGTTTCGCAGTATCCGGGCGGTATTGCCAATAGCCAGTGGGAGAACATGTTCGGCGGCGATGGGTTCTGGATGTTTGCCGATCCGTCTGATCCCGATTACATCTACGCTGAAGCTCAGGGGGGAGAGATCGGACGGGTCAACCGGAAAACGCATGAAATCCGAAGCATCAAACCGCTGCCTCAATACAAGGAAGGTAAACTGCGATTCAATTGGAACACACCGATTCACCTAAGCCCGACGCAAAGAGGGACCATCTACATCGGGGCGCAGTTCCTGTTTCGCTCGCGCGATCAGGGACAGACGTGGGAACGCATTTCACCGGAGCTGACGACCAACGACCCTGAAAAGCAGAGACAGGAACAATCCGGCGGCGTCACGGTGGATAACTCCTCGGCTGAAATGCACACGACGATCTTCGCGATCGCCGAATCCCCGAGGGATCCAAATGTCATCTGGGTGGGAACGGACGACGGCAACCTTCAGGTCACTCGCGACGGCGGGAAAAATTGGACGAACGTCGTCGGCAACATCCAGGGATTGCCCAAAAACGCCTGGGTCTCATCAGTTGACCCCGGCCACTTCAGCGACGGCACCGCGTATGCGACTTTCGACCTGCACATGTTCGGCGACATGCGGCCGTATGCCTACAAAACCACGGACTTTGGCCGGACCTGGACGTCGATCCTCAGTGAGGGGACTCCTCTGCGCGGCTACGCGCACGTCGTCAAAGAGGATCTCGTCAATAATGACCTCTTGTTCGTCGGCACCGAGTTTGGATTGTGGATTTCTCTCGACGGCGGCCGGCAATGGGCGCAGTACAAGGGTGGTGACTTCCCGAATGTTGCGGTTCGTGACCTGGCCATACATCCGCGCGACCATGACCTCGTCATTGCTACGCACGGCCGGGGGATCTGGATCATCGACGACATCACGCCGCTCCGCGCGCTGACGCCGGAGGTACTTGCACAGGACGCGATGTTCATTGAAGCGAAACCTCCCATCCAGCGGATTCAGGCGGGGGGCGGGTGGTCAAACGGGGATGCCTCGTTTTCCGCTCCGAATCCCACCGACGATGCGTCGATCACGTATTATCAGAAGAAGCGCCACATCTTCGGCGACTTCAAGATTGAAATCTTCGATGAGAACGGCAAGTCGATGGGCACGCTTCCCGGAAGCAAACGCCGTGGACTCAGCCGAATGACCTGGGGAATGCGATTGAAGGCGCCGAAAGTCCCGCCCGCCGCTACGGCAGCCGGCGGCAGTGTCGGCCCGCGAGTCCTACCCGGGACGTACACCGTGAAGATGACGAAGGACAAAAAGGTCTATACAACCAAGCTCACCGTCGGCCTCGACCCCAGGTCGAAACACACGCTCGAAGACCGCAAAGCGCAGTTTGACCTTTCCATGAAGTTGTCCAACATGCTTGGTGACATGACGTTCGTCGTTGATCGGATCAACAGTGCCCGGGCAGCACTCGATGACCGTGCGTCGAAACTGGCGGCGGGCGATCCGCTCGGTCAGCGTCTGCGGACCGCGTCCGTGCGTGCCGACGAGTTCCGTAAGGAGATCGTCGCCACAAAAGAAGGCGGTATGATCACCGGTGAGGAGCGGCTTCGCGAGTACCTCTCCGACCTCTACGGAGCCGTGATGGGATACGAGGGCAAGCCGACCCAGGCACAGGTCGAACGCACCGGTACGCTCGCGCGGGAGCTGGACGACGTCGCGAAAGACTTCGACGCCTGGGCCGTCAAGGAGCTGGCCGGCGTGAACAGGGGCCTCGCAGAGAAGAAGCTGGAACCGATCGTGCCCCTCACGCGAGAGGAGTGGGAGAAGCGAGACACGCAGAAATAAATACATAACCCCCTGTCTCCGGTGTCCCAGCCCCGGTTGACTTCCCGCCCATCCCTCTGTTAATCTGAGGCCAAGCTAGAGAGGGGGAAGCCGCTTGGCCGACAAGTGCCCGACCTGCCACTCCGACAATCCTGATACCCTGAAATTCTGCGGGGAATGCGGAACCTAGCTTCCTCCGCCCCAAGAACATCTGATCAGCGATCGGACATTTATTCACTGAGCGTTATTCTCTAGGAGATGGTAACAGGGCGGCTTCCGTTTGCCGGCGATACACCGCTCAGCGTCGGCCACAAGCAAAAGCATGAAGCGCCCGAGGACCGAAGAAGCTCAATACGCAGCTTCCCGATGACCTCTCCCGGGTCATCCTCAAATGCCTGGCCAAGGATAGAAACGAAAGGTTTCAGAGTGCGGCCGAGCTCGGGACCGAGCTCGGAAGAATAGAACAGGGCCTTCCCAAGACGGATCGGATCATCCGCAAGAGAAAAGCCCTGACGTCGAGGGAAATTACTGTCAAGTTCCGTCTCACGAAGGTCCTGGTTCCCGTTTCGGTCTTCATGGTTCTTGTGCTTGCCACCTACGTCCTCTGGCGCGTCGTTGCCTCAAGAAAATCTGCCCCACCGCCTTCCGCCTCCGGCAAACTGTCTCTTGCCGTTCTCTATTTTGAAAATATATCGGGTGATAAAAGCTTAGAGGGATCCCTGGGAAACCGGCCTTACGGAATTGCTTGTCACAAAGCTCTCGCAATCAAAGTTCATTAGAATATTAGATATCAACAGCATCAACAGCATCCTCAAAAAGCTGAATCTGGACGAAGCAAAAAAATATGCCAAAGAAGATCTCCAGAAAGTCGCGAGTGAAGGTGGGCCAAGCCATTCGCTGAGTGGAAGTCTGATGAAAGCTGGAGATACGATCATCATAAACTTGACGCTCCAAAAACTTTCAACGGGAGAGGCCATTACTTCGCAGGCCGTTCCATGCAAAACCGAAGCCGAGTTGTTTACAAAGTTGGACGAGGTAACAACAGAGATCAAATCGTCCTCGTCCGCCTGGATCGTCCGGAAGTCGAAGAGCACGGTGTCCTTGCTGATCCGGGGAAAAGATGGGCGGAGAGAGGCGGCGGAGTTTCGCGGCCAGCTCGTCGGCCGCCTGTTCGCGGAGAAGGGCGTCGAGGGAGGGAATTTGCCTGAGTTGCGCTTCGTTCACGATGACTCCATTCTGCCCGGTCGGGCAGGAGATTCCGGCTACTTTTTGAGCGTCCTGAAAGGAATTTTGTCGAAAATCTCGGGATGAAGGTCGTGGCTTTCCCGGCCGGCCTGGACAATGGAGACGGCGACCTCGAACGGCAGGTCCCTCGGCGGCAAGCAGGAGGTATTGTCGCAGGCCTGGTAGCTCAGGGTGGCCTTGAGCTTCAGCGGCCCGGCCGGGATGCCCGCCTTCGCTTTGAGAAGGGCCCCGAGAACGGCTTCGCCCTCGTAGACCATAAGCTCGGCCTGAGAGTAGGCGAAACGGCCGCGATGGCCGGACGGGTAATAGATTTCTACGACGTCGAGGCCGGGGTTGTCGTCAAAAGCGAGCGTCGTGGGGATCAGGAACTCGTCGAGAGGCGCGTTGTCGTTGATGTGATAGCCGGGCTGGACCTTGAGGATGATCGCGGCCTTGAACGTTTCCCCCGGGCGGACGGCGTCCTGCGAGAGGAGCGCTTTGACCTCGACGACCTGTCCGTCCTGCTGCGCTCTTCCGGCTGAAGAGGCGAAAGACAAGCCGGCGGGGAGGAAGCCGGCAAAGATCAGGGCCAGGAACGGCACGATCTTCTTGGCGGCGGTTCTATTCATGTTGGGCCTCTTGACCCATCCATTAAACAGGTTGGGCGCCGGGCTTGTCAAGCCGAGGTCCGGCGGTCATTTCCGCATTTTGTCATCTCGCGCCCGAAAAAAAAGGGGACGGTTCGGTGAACCGCCCCCTCTCAGGGCATGGCTTCGTCCCCGGAGAAATTTCCGGGTCTGAGAAAGCCGCTCTTCCGGTTTCGCGGGTCTTAATACCGCCGGCTGCCGAAACCGCCGCCGGTTCTCGGCCTGTCCGTGCGCGGCTTGGCCTCGTTGACCGTGGCCGCCCGGCCCTTCAGGGCCTTGCCGTTCAGCATGGAGATGGCCTTCTGGGCTTCTTCCCCGTTCGGCATCTCGACGAACCCGAAACCACGGGACTCGCCGCTGAACTTGTCCTTGATGACCGAGGCCGTGGCCACTTCGCCGAAGGCCTGAAAGGCCTCCCTCAGGTCGGACTCGTTGGCGCTCCTTTCCAGGTTGCCTACAAAGATATTCATGCTCGTCTCCTTTTGACGATGGAAAAACTCTCCCGAGTCTTTCCTCACTTGAGAATATTTGAACTCGTTAAAGGAGAGGAGGATGTGACCGATGAGGGCCGCGGGCCCCTTCCTTTACGAAAACCTTTGCAGAATGCCCCGTGGCTTGCCACGGGGAGGAATGCATGCCTTGCCGAGGGGGTTATAAGGGGGACCGGGAAGTCCCCCTTATCCGCATAGGCCCTTGCTCGGCAGTGTG
>Ga0315282_10001506_pt1 | contig 43639 bp, 40 predicted proteins | sample YL17G07_20_MG_FD_203693 | JGI IMG/M metagenome (GOLD analysis project Ga0315282, IMG submission 203693) | Sediment microbial communities from Yellowstone Lake, YNP, Wyoming, USA - YL17G07_20 | ecosystem: Environmental > Aquatic > Freshwater > Lake > Sediment | place: USA: Wyoming | collected... | reverse complement strand
CAACATTCTTCCTAGGACCATACACTCTCTGCAGAAGCGTCAGATTAACCGTCAAATCGACTCTCCTACGACCTTTGAAATCTCTTCATGAAGCTTTCTGAACCTCTTTATTGCGGGATGATCTGGCCCGAGTTCTTTGGAGAAGTCCTTTAGCGCTTCGTCAAAACTAATGTAGTGGTCCCCCTTGACAAGTTTGTCAGCGTATGCAACGATCTTCTCCTCCAAGGTCAAAGGAACAAAGTCACGACCCGGCAACCCTATTTTACGTGCCTCCTCCTTTCGAATCCCGGCCCCGATGTGCCTTTCTATAATATTGACAACTGTGTCAGGAAGATCAAACGAGCGGGCAAGGTCTGCTCCGATAGCGGCATGACCCACATCGTGCGTCTTTGATCTGCCTATGTCATGGAGTAGACCACCAATCTCAACCATTTTCAAATCGATGGGTATGCCTCTATATCGAAATCTAAGCGCGATCTTCACCGCCAACGATGAAACGGCTTCACAGTGCTCAATTATCTTTGACGAACATCCTGCCTTGCGAAGAATACTTATTGACTCTCTTCGTGACGGAAGCTCGGGCAAGGTTCAACCATCTTGCCTATTTGACTAGTTCCTTCTTCAGCTCTTCGATCTTCTTGTTCAGTGCCTCTATGGTCCTCTGTTTATCGAAGTGTTTAAGAGATTGCCCACATGTGGGGCAACGGAACATGCGCTCCATAGCGTCCTCAAACGTCACGCGTTTACAGCCAGGGTTGAAGCAGGAGTAAAACTCGTGGCCCTCCTCGTATTTGAACCTCGTCTCAAGCTTCTCCAGAGTCCGCCTCTTCATGTTTTGAAGGTATCCTTCGACCTGGTCTGGCTGCAACTTCCACTTGAATATGAACCACCCCGATTCAGGATCCCTCGACCTGGTAAAACTGATGATGGAGTGGTCGCTTAGTTTGTAGAGGGTTTTTCGAACGTCGTTAAGCCTGATTTCCGTCTTCCGCGAGATCTCATCGTCTGTCGTTTCCCCTAGAGACTTTATGACTTCTACTACCTTAACGGCGTCTTCTCCACCGATGATCCTCGCCACCTTTACCAACACATCTTCGTTAAAAGGCATCATCGGGGAATCGGCTCCAGCGGAAGAATTTTTCTACATTATAATCGGCGGCGGCAAACTTAAACGTTAACAAACTCTGACACCACAGAAGATTAAGGCTTAAAGCCGAGACCTTCTACAAAGTCGCCTGTGCAACCGATGCCAAAGATTGTTGTCTTGAGATTGGGACACAGGTACGTTCGAGATTCTAGGCTGACGACTCACCTCTACCTGATCGCTCGGGCCTTCGGAGCCTCCTCAATGATCTTGGCCGATGTAGTCGATAACAGACTCGAAGAGGCTGTTTCAAAGGTCGGAGATAGGTGGGGAGGTGATTTCACGATAACCATGGGCGTACCTTGGAAGAAGGCCATCAATGAGTGGAAAGAAAAGGGCGGCATCGTCTGCCATCTCACAATGTACGGAGAGAATATTGAAAACGGCGACGCCCTAGAACGGATCAAAGAAAGCGGCAGAGACATCATGGTGGTAGTAGGCGGTCAGAAGGTTCCCGGAGAAATGTTCCAGTTGGCGGATTTCAACATCGCCATAGGAGGGCAACCCCACAGCGAATGCGCTGCCTTAGCCGTATTATTGGACAGATACTTCGAAGGGAAAGAACTGCTGAGAGAGTTTAGAAATGCTAAGATAAGGACTGTTCCTCAGAGGCATGGAAAGAAAGTTCTCGAAAGTCTATGACTGTTAATGTATGGAAACTGTTCCAAGCATTCTTCCGCCCAACTTCTCTATTTGTCCTTTAACTCTGTCAATAATCCACGAATTGGCTCTAAGTCTAAGATTAACCTTTTTGCCCTCGTACTCAACCTTGACATCGCTACATTGGTCGTGAAGGCAGGATATTAAGGCCATCGATTCATCGTTTACGGGTAGGACGAAATCTGCCTCGACAAGAGACTCTAGAAGATTATCGATTACTTCTAGTATTTTTTCCAAGTTTAGTTTCTTAAGTGCGGACACATGTACTAAGCTTGGAGCTTCTCCCTTCAGTCGGGAGACTTTATCGAGTAACTCTGTCTCTGTGATCAGATCGATCTTATTCAGAGCCGTGACTGCTGGGACGCTTCCAGCCCCTATTTCTCTAATCGTGTTGAGGCACACATTCATTTTTCTTTTAATATCCGAGATGGGCTCGTTGGCGTCTACGAGTAGAATTATGGCGTCGGCGAATATTGTTTCCTCAAGCGTCGAACGAAATGCTTCTACCAGGACTAATGGCAGACGGTCGATAAAGCCAACAGTGTCTGTGACCAACATCTTCCTACCGTGAAAGCTGATGGACCGCGTCGTAGTAGACAGCGTTGTGAAGAGACCTGAACCCACGGGCACAGATTCCTCCGTTAAAGCATTAAACAGTGTGCTCTTACCAGAATTCGTGTAGCCTGCCAACGAGACGAGTGAAAAACCTAGTTCCAGCCTACGGGTTCTTTGCAGCACCCTTTTCTCACGGAAACTCTTCAACTCGCGTCTAACGTGCGCAATCTGACGCTTAATCGCCTCAAAATAGACCTCGACCTCATACCTACCCAATCCCATGAAGCCAGGCTGTTCACCTCTTCTGGCAAGCCTTACGCTTTCCTTTGCGCGTGGGAGTTGACGACGGAGGTCCGCCAGTCGAATTTGAAGCTGCGCTTCTCTCGTAGACGCTCGTCTAGAGAAGATTTCAAGAATCAGTTGAAAACGGTCTATGACCTCTACTCCTGAAATTTGAGCGATTTTGTAGGATTGAACTGGGGTTAAGTTGTTCTCAAAGATGATTTTGTTAATCGAAAGCTTCTTGGCCAACTCGGCCAATTCTTCGGCTTTGCCCTTCCCTATTTGATAGCTTGGATCCCGTTTGCGAATCTGTTCAATGGAATGAACGACAGTGTATCCCGCAGACTCTGCCAGACTCTTAAGCTCTGCAAGATTTGAAGGCTCTGAAAGGCTTCTCCTATGTACGATTATCGATCTCGTTCGGACTTGCCTCCGACATCGCCTTCTTCTTTCTAAAATAGGCCACGTCGCCTAAGGTTGCCTCATAAGGCTTCTGAACTAACAGTTCTTTAGAGACAGTAGGAGAGGACTGAGGAACAAGGAGTTTAATCTTTAGAGCGCTTTCCAGCTTCTTAGTAAGAGTCTGATCCGGAACAGTTTTTCCTGTCTCAATCTTTTGGAGAAAAGAAGCCCTTTCACTTATCATCCTTCCAAAGTCTTTCTGGCTTATCCCCAGTTTTTCCCTAGCTCGCCGAATCATTCGACTGTAATCCTGAACCAATTCCATTTCTTGGCCCGTTTCTGAAGGTCTTGGTCTAAGGCCTGGTGATGAACGCTTGATGAGAGGCTTAGTCAGAGGTCTGGTTCTTTTCTCTGATTTCGGACTCGACGAAGAGAGGGTCGCGCATTCAGAGCAGACGGTAAGCCTTGCGCCGTCGATCGTAACATTGCGGGGCGAACCAAAGATTATTCTCCCGCAGACTTCACATTCCATTCTTGAGATCGACCCGTGATCAAATTAATGAATGTGTCTGTGCGTTCTTTATACCTTTGCCTAGCGATAGATTTACACACAGCATCGCGCACACGATTGAATGAGAGCTTTGCGATCTCATCGACAAATAGTCCTTCATGCATTGGAAAGCGTTTTCTTGCAAATACGAATTGCGGAGAATCCTGTTTCTCTGTAACTAACGAATAAGATTGGAGGTTCGGTCGAACAATCTTTTTTAAAAGGGCCAACCATGTAAATCGCACATAAAGAACTCAGAATCACGTGTTAAGTGGGGGAAGTTACGTACGCGAACTGCGAGTCCAAGGCAAGCTAGAAGAATGATGCAACGCTTGGGAATGAACGTCGAGCCAATTCCTAACGCAAAACAGGTCATTATTCGAACGGAGAATAAGGAGATCTTGATTAACAACCCCGAGGTCGCTGCAATAGAGATGCAAGGGCAACGGATGTTTCAAATCGTCGGAGGAAGCGTTTCTGAAAAAGACCTTGAGAGGGAAGAAGCTGAGAAAGTCGAAATACCTGACGAAGACGCACAGCTCGTCGCCAGTCAGACGAAAACAACTTTGGCCGAAGCCAGAAAAGTTCTCGAAGAGACCAAAGGCGACCTCGCGAAGGCTATACTTCTACTTCAATCAAAGAGTTAAAGTGCGCCCTGTCAGAGCGCTAACTCAGGTTAAGGGAGTTCTACTTCTCAAACTGCTTCAAAACGTCCTGTTTTTCCATGATCCTACCGCAGTAATGACATCTCAAGACTAGTGGGTCTTCGTTCTCGACTGAAAATGCTGGTTCAACAGGCTCGCGACTGTTGGAAACACATGTGGGGTTTGCACACTTCAATATCTCGCGTATGAATTTTGGCAGCTTCACCTGCTGCTTCTCAATAACAGTGAAGTCACGTATGATGTTTATGGTAGCTTGGGGCGCTATGAGAGCAATCTTGTCCACTTCATCCGCGTTTAGTTCGCGTCCCTCGATCTTCACAATGTCTTTACGACCAAATTTGCTACTGGGCACGTTAATAGCCACACTAACTACTTGTCCAGTGTGATTTGTTATTCCGAGAATATTTAGAACAGTTAGAGCGCTGCCGGCACTGATGTGATCAATAACAGTTCCTTCTCTAATTTTTTTTACCCGAAGTTCCTCTGTCTCGGTCAAAGTAAGTTCCACTTCCAATAAGATTATTTTAAAAAATTATGAGTCTGCAGTAGAATTTAGGCTAATTCTCTTTTAATGTTTTACGAGGTGAGCACAGGGTTCGTCTTATAAATGGGCTTCTATAAATCATCCCGTATGGTGAAACTGCTGAGGAGGTTAAAGTAAGTGGGATTCGAGGGAAGAGACATAATTTCTATTCGAGACCTAACTCGTGAAGATGTTGATTACATTCTTGAAACAGCCGAACTGATAGAACCTCTCACGCGTGTAGGTTCGGACATCCTAAAAGGAAAGATTTTGGCAAACTTATTCTTCGAACCGAGTACTAGGACGAGACTCAGCTTTGAGGCCGCCATTCGTAGACTGGGCGGTGATCACATAGGCTTCTCCCAACCTGCAGGAAGCTCAGTGGAGAAAGGCGAAAACCTAGCAGACACCATCAGAACCGTTGAAAATTATGCGGATGTAATCGCATTAAGGCATCCTCTAGAAGGCGCAGCTAGAATGGCGGCTGAGTTCTCAGCCGTTCCGGTAATAAACGCAGGCTCCGGATCTGAGGAGCATCCGACCCAAGCTTTACTCGACCTCTACACCATAAAAAGGGAGATGGGAAAGATCGATGGTCTAAGCATTGCCGTCCTAGGCGACCTGAGATACGCAAGAACCGTGCACTCGCTAGCATATGCCTTGGCACTCTACAACGTGACCTTGTACTTGATTTCTCCAGAACTTCTTCGAGCACGCAAAGAGGTTTTGGAATATGTGAAGAAGAAAATAAGAGTCTTTGAGACAGACAACGTCGATGAAATCATTCCTAAGATAGATGTCTTATATGTGACACGGATACAGAAAGAACGCTTCCCAGATCCCGAGGAGTACGAAAAAGTCAGGGGATCATATAGAATAACGTTGGACACTGTCCGCCACGCAAAGAGCAGCCTTGCCATCTTGCATCCGCTCCCCCGAGTAGATGAGATAGCGCCAGAAGTGGACTCAACAGCCCATGCAAAGTATTTTAAGGGAGTCTGGTACGGCCTGGCTGTGAGAATGGGGATACTGGCTCTCGTCCTAGGCGCCGTCTAATACTAAACTGTTCATACGCCCTGTTATGTCAAGACGATCTGGGTGAAGAGATGCGTCGGCTTTGATCAACATCCTTGACACACGATAACTACAGGTCGACTGTCAGATACGCAGTATGACTTCGTCGACGTAGTTTTTCATTATGCGAACGAAACCGTCAATCATGCTCACAGCATATGGTTTGACGGTGTTGAAGCTTTTGTTCAGAGTGTCACCAGGGACGAATTGTTGGAATATGTAACGTTTTGCGCCTTTTACGATCTCGCCAATTATTTGAACACTTTCATTGTCGATAAAGCTTGGAACCAAGGTGCTCCTAAACTCATAGTCTACCTTTCCATCTTTCACCATCGCGACGGTTCCCAGGAAGTCGCTTACGTCTTTTGCTCCTAACAAATAGTATCTTTCTGGCGAAGTTTTAACATCCACTGCAATATAGTCCAGATAAGATAAGCATTCTTCAAGCATTTTTGGGAAAAAACCATTCGTATCCAACTTAACAGCAAAGCCCTTTTCCTTAAGTTTCTTCAAAAACTGCGGAAGATCGCTCTGCATAGCGGGTTCCCCTCCAGTGACGACGACCGCATCTATATTCTTCTTTCTAGATTCAAGGATCTCGAAAACCGTTTCTTCAGATAGAAAAGGCCCTTTAGGATCTAAGATCAGCCTCCAGTTGTAACAGAAGGGACACCGCAGGTTACAGCCGGTGGCAAACAACACTGTAGATATTCGATCCGGAAAATCTATAAGGCTGGTTTTTTGAAGTCCTCCAAATTTCATCTTATTCACTGAGCTGGCGGCGCTGTCAACAATACAGATTTGTCGAACGTCCTACGTATATTGAACTCTGCCTGTTTACCATCATTCCACTGGTCAACTGGTCTTAGATAGCCTACTACTCTGGAGTAAACTTCGCATTTAGCCCCACATGTCGGGCACTCTCTGTGTTCTCCTGAAAGGTAGCTATGCGTTGGACAAATGCTGAACGTCGGCGTCAAAGTGAAGTAAGGTAGATGCGATTCTTTGGACATTCTCTTCACCAACTCTGCAGCTACCTTCCACGAATAAACTCGCTCGCCGAGGAAAACATGAAACACCGTTCCTCCAGTATATAATGTCTGAAGTTTCTCTTGATGCCCTAATGCGTCAAAAAGGTCGATCTCGCAGTTAACAGGGAGTTGAGAAGAATTCGTATAAAACGGTTCAGCGCCCTCTGAAAGTTTTTTCTCGTTTGCAACGACTATCTCTGGATACTTTCTTTTATCTACCCGCGCGAGCCTGTAAGATGCTCCTTCTGCCGGAGTTGCCTCAAGATTATAAATGTTCCCGGTCTCTTCCTGATAATCTTGGAGTCTGTTCTGCATGAATTTCAAAGTCTTCACAGCGAACTCAAGACCTTCAGGAGTAGATATGTCGTGCCCGAAAAGATTGAGAATTGCCTCATTCATCCCCACGAGACCAATTGTTGAGAAATGGTTCTTCCAATATTTGCCAAAGGCCTCTCTTATTTGAGATAAGTAATGCTTTGAATAAGGATACAATCCGTTCTCTGTAAAACGCTCAAGCAACTTACGTTTAATCTCCAAGCTATCGCGTGCAAGGTCCATCAACTTGCCTAGCCGTTCAAAGAAACCTTCTTCATCGCTGTGAAGGTAACCAATCCTCGGAAGATTGATTGTGACTACGCCTATCGAACCTGTCAGTGGATTTGCCCCGAAAAGTCCGCCTCCACGTTTGCGCAATTCTCTATTATCTATTCTCAGGCGGCAGCACATGCTTCGAACGTCTTCCGGCTTCATGTCGCTGTTTATGAAGTTGGAGAAATACGGTGTTCCATATTTGGCGGTTACTTCGAAGATTTTCTCCGAAACAGGGGATTGCCAGTTGAAGACACTGGTAATACTGTATGTGGGTATTGGAAAGGTAAACACTCTGCCCTTGGCGTCGCCCTCACTCATAACTTCTGTAAAGGCCGTATTGAATATGTCCATCTCCTCTTGGAAATCGCCGTAGGCTTTGTTCGAAACCTTTCCCCCAATTATTACTGGCTCGTTCTCCATAAAATGTGGAACGAATAAATCCAGTGTTATGTTTGTGAACGGCGTTTGAAAGCCAACACGTGTCGGGATATTTATGTTGAAAAAGAATTCTTGAAGCGCTTGCTTCACATCTTGGTAATCTAACCCATCGCTACTGATGAAGGGTGCAAGATAAGTGTCGAAGTTGCTAAAGGCTTGAGCACCAGCCGCCTCCCCTTGCAAGGTATAGAAGAAGTTAACTATTTGACCCAAGGCAGTTCTAAAGTGTTTGGCGGGTTTACTTTCTATCTTCCCGGAAACACCGCCAAAACCGTAAAGCAATAGGTCCCTTAGATCCCAACCGACACAGTAGGGTCCAAGAACTCCAAGATTATGAATATGCACGTCTCCAGAAACGTGGGCGTCTCCTATGTTTGGCGGATATATCCGTGAAGTCCAATATTTTGCTATTAAAGTTGAAGAAAGATAGTTGTTTAACCCTTGCAGTGAATAATGCATATTAGAATTTTCGCGAATACGCCAGTCTTCAACATCGATGTACTGATCCACTAGGTCAGCATTGCTGAGGAGTGAAGCTAACTCTCTCAAATCTTGGTGTTGCTTACGATACAGAATATATGCTTTGGCGGCTCTAGCATAGCCCTTCTCTATAAGCTTTTTCTCCACAATGTCTTGGATTTCCTCTACCGTAGGGACTACTTCATGTCCAAAGCGTCTCTCAAGTTCAACTACCACATCGTTACTTAATTCTTCTGCAACTTCTGTGTCAGGACCGCCTACGGCCTTAAAGGCTTTCAGTATCGCGTTAGTTATGAGGTTCTTATCAAATTCGGCTAATTTTCCATCTCTTTTTCTAACGTATTTCACTTTTCCACCAATCTTGAAGTTCTCTGCAATCTACCTGTTCGGGGCGTAAAAATGCTTGGATTCTCGCTTGGATTTAAATGCGATTAAATTAGGTTACTTGAAAAGAACCGTACTTCGGGTAACTTTAGTATTTTGAACAGAATGATTTAAAAATTTAGGGTCAAACATGTCTTCCTTTTATATATTTAAGAGGCCATGTATCTGACACGTCTATCAAACGCCTTTCGCTTCGAAACAGGCCATAAACTCAAAGGCAAGTATCTAGCTGATGCGCGGTCATAGAGCGTGAGGGAGTCGACCGACTCACATTTCAGGCATTTTGCAAGATGACCCCCGAAAACTTTCTTACAATTATTGCAATAACTGAGGCTCCTTGTGTATGCGAAGGCGCCTATGGCGGAGGACAGACATATCGACTTTGTTAAATCAAGTAGTTTTTCAGGGTCTTGTTCCGGCTCATCTAGTTCGATCAGTGTAAGTTGCCCTCCTGTAAACAGTGCATGAAAATCACCTTCAATTCTCAACCGTTCTCTAAGGGGGATGTCAGCTTCCAGTGGAACCACCCCTATGTCTGTGTAATATGGAGCATCCTTCGTTCCCTGATTGTATATCGACGACCAACCATACTGATCTGCATCCAATTCTGCAAGTCTTTGAGAAGCTTCGTCGCTCGGTGTTTGAGCGATGACCACTCGTTGATTAAACTTTTTGGATAGCGATTTAACTAGGTCTCTCGCATGTTCAATAATCTTCTTGGCAAAGTTCAACGAGTCTTGAGCCTCGTACAGCTTGGAACCAGTCTGAGTCTTTACAGCCTCGTTTAATCCAATGAACCCGACCAGCTGAGAAGCATTAGTGTGCCTGAAATACGGGTCTTTAGGAACCAAGCGAGACAGAGTAGGCAGCAAAAGCTGACTCAAACGTTCTTCGATTGCACGGTGCTTCATCCTTAGAGTTTTGCAGGCCATGTTGATGTATTCGTCCAGTATCTCAATGAACCTATCGTCGTTTCCTTTTGCTTCGTAAGACAACCTTGGCAAATTGACTAATGTCGTGCCAAGGACTCCGGTTCTAAGAGTGTCAAGGTTCCAATCTAGGGTCCAGTCTACCCCTAATTTGGTTCCCAAGGTGAAGTAAGTGGAGTTCCCATGTCCTTCTCTAACCAAGTTTGCAAAGAGAGGTGTTCCATACCTTGAAGCTAGTTTGTGAACTTGAATTAACGATGACTCGGCTTCCTTTCTGTCAAAGTCTCCTGGTCTCAAATTGAATATTAAACGAGGTCGAAAAACCGGCAGATGAAAATCGTCTTCGACCATCGCTTCCAAAAGAGCCCTCAACACCTCATGTGCCTCATCCACGAAATCTCCATAGCAACCGGCATCTCCTCCAGAGCCAAAGACCTCGACCTTCTCAAGGTGACCGGGAACATGTGAGTCGACGCCCAACGCCACTTCAGCTAGAAAGCCCCTAAATGACGATTGACTTAAATTGAAAATGAATAAACGAAGAGCCTCTTTAACTTCGTCGAATGACAAGTGGCGTACAAACGGAGCTAGAAACGTGTTGAAGTAGTTCATAACTTGTTCACCAGCTAACTCGACAGTAGCAGATTCAACTATTGCAGACATAAGAGAGAGGGCCGCATGAAAGGTTTTAGGAGGGCTCAAGTGTAGTGAAAGAGGGTCACTCGGACCAGGTTTGAAGCCATCCTTTAGAAAGACCCTTAAGTCATGCTGAAGCCCGAACGGCTTCAGTATCCAACTACCTAGATCACTTATATGAATGAATCCTGAGAGATGCGCGTTCGCTATGCCTTGAGGAATTGCATTTATCAGAACGTATTCGGTCATTATACTGTCGCTAGTCGAATTACGGATGGCCTCGACGTTTAGGAGCGTGTTTCCAGCCATTTTTATGAGATGTGATACATCATAAACTGGAAGGCCAAGTCTTGTCAACTTGTCTCTATACTCCTTCAAACCTTTCTCGATGAGGACGGCGTTGACAAATTCCCTTATCAACGGTGCCGTCAGATAGAGAGTTCCGAGCTTGAGTAGCCTCTCCTCAACCTCACCAACGATCTTTTGCGCTAGGGCCGTTGGAATTTTTGCTTCTTTAATTAATGACTTGGCGATCTTGTTTTGATCAAACTCTTCCAGTGTAAGTCTAGAAGTCCTTACAAGAAGCTTCCCACGCTTCTTCAAAGCATACTCTTCTAGACTTCGAGAAAAATCAACCATTTCTCCTCCGAGAGGGGTAAGCATGTATTTTTTAGTCTCATTGTCAACCATTACCAAGCCTGATTGACGTATTCGACGTAGATGGTAGGCAAATTTTCCGGCATCTCTACTTGGATGAAGCTTTATGCTGCTCATGATATCGCTATAGCTTAAAGGGCCTTGGGTATGAAGAAGTTTCAAGATTCTGAGACGAAGTGGGTCGGAAGCAGCGTCTAGAACCTTTGAACTCATTCTGTCCGAATGGTACGACAACTATGACCCCTACAATTCTAGGCCAACCCTAATGTTATAGTTTTTGCCCAAGAAGATAGAAGAAGAGTAGCGATTTTCCTTATCGTTAAACACAATCATGCGCCTTTACGAGATAAACTCTTGAATTAAACAAACTAAATTAAGAACAAAATACTTTACCTCTAGACAAAGTTGGGGCCGTCGGCTAGCTTGGTCTAGGCTTGGAGGCTCGGGAGCATGTCAAAAGCCGGGAACCCTTCAGACTCCGGTTCAAATGCCTGTGCCATCAATGACGCAGGTTGAAAGTCCGGGCGGCCCCACCAACAAAAATTGTCTGTTAATGATTAAACATTGTCTTTGAGGGATGAAGGTTAGAAAGCCGACAACTAAAGATGGAAAAAAGAGGCAAAAAATTTGCTGATCTAAGGCCTCTCATCCCTTATCCGGCTCTACTTTTTGACGACAAGTCATACAGGATACTGATAGTAGTGGATTTACATATCGGCTTTGAGCACGAACTTGCTCAAGATGGTATATACATCCCATCACAGACACCGAAGATTCTGAAAAGTTTGCTTCAGGTTTTAGATGAGGGCAAGCCCGACGAGCTGATTATACTTGGCGACGTAAAGCAAGCCATTCCTAGGATAAGTCTAAGAGAATGGAAGGATGTCCCTGAGTTCTTCGACGCGATCGGTGGGACTGTTAAGAAGGTTTCGGTCGTTTTAGGAAACCATGATGGGAACTTAGGGCCTCTGACACCATCTTCGGTCAGAATTATTCCTTCAAGCGGCATCGTCGTAGGGAAGAAGCGGCGGATCGGCTTGTTTCATGGACATGCATGGCCCACACCAAAGGTACTTGCCACAGATATATTGATTATGGGCCACATCCATCCGGTCGTGAGGTTCTACGATAGGTTCGGCTTCTCAATTGTTCGACAGGTATGGGTGAGGACAAGATGTAACGGTGAGAAATTGGCCCAAGCATATCTGAAATACGCGGGAATTAAATTTGAAGGTGATCCAAAAGAGCATTTAAAAGGACTCGGTGCCAACATAAACGATCCTACACTGATTTTGATGCCAGCGTTCAACGAAGCTTTGGGAGGCATGGCAGTAAACAGGATAGAGAAGAAGTGGATGGGGCCTGTGCTTAACAGTGGCGGAGTTAACATTGAAGGTGCTGAACTTTATCTTTTGGACGGAACATACATAAGTACTGTCGGACGCTTACCTGCTCGTTTCTAAAATTTGGATGAGTTTCTACTAGGCAAAAAATGTTGTGAAGCATTTTGGATGAAGACATTTCAGAGAACGACTTGCTACGGAAGCTATGCGATGAAGTATCTGGGGCAAGAGAACTGAGTGATGATCAGTTCGAATTGTTGTCTAGAGCCTTTGACATAAGATTTGAAAAAGCATACAAGACTGTTAAAGACGGTCGAGTGAAGAAATATGTCTTCCAGCCCAGTAGAAGAGTCGTTTGGATTGTCATAGGTAGGGAACGGGATTATCAAGTCATGCCTTTGGCCAATTTCTGCACGTGCGACGATTTCTATTTCCGTGTCATAAACCACAGAACTGATCTATGCTATCATATAATTGCACAAAAGCTGGCAGAGGCACTGAACGTTTACGAGAGGATTGAAGAGTCGGACGGACTTTATGAGGCTTTAATGAAGGACTGGCGAATAGTAAAGATAGAAAAGAGAAGGCTTCCGGCGACAGAGATGGAAAATGTTAGAGGGGCTGCCGTTGTGACCTTATTGGAAAGAGAGAATGCGACAATTCATCAGCTTCTGGAGGAACTTAGAACTGCAGGATTCGATGTTTTGACAACCCGCCACTTGGCAGCAGTATTGTCGGCGGACAAGAAGAAGAGATTTAGATGTGAGAGAGGACGGTGGAAGCTTAAGTAGAACAAAGATATGATGTGTGGAAATTCACCGTTTCATCGCGCGCTTGTACTTCAAGATTGCCACGCATTCTTTTTTTGCCAAATTTTGTACCGTTGTATTTTCCTAGCCATTTAGAAGTCTGATTAGAGTGTTAGTGTTCAACACCCCTTGAATTCTGCGGACTTTATCAACCTTGCTATTAAGCTCATCCATATTATCTGCCTCAACTAGAACCGCGATGTCGTATTCTCCGGAGACCTCATAGACCTTGCCCGAAATCTCCTTCATCTGTCGCGTGATTTTATTCGTTTCCGCCGGATCAGTATTCACGAGAATAATTGCTTCTACCGCTGTCCCGATATCGACTGTGAACCTTCTTATGATTCCTAGGTTCATCATCTTCTTCACGCGTTGTCTGACTGCGCCCTCGGTGAGTGATACTTCTTTCGCGATTTTCACATATTTCTCGCGGGCGTTCTTCTTCAGAAGCTCAAGAATCTTCTTGTCTGTGTCGTCCACACCTAATTTAGTCATCTGACAAATATTAAAGTCTTACGAAAATCGTATAAAAAAATACTAAAATCTTATATATCGCCTGTCCAAAGAACTTCTAATTCCGATCAAATAGGAGTTCAAAAATGACTGTTTTCTGCGGCTGTTATACCGCTATCATAACACCTATGAAACCAAATCAAGAGGTGGACTATAAAGGCCTGCAAAGACTTGTCGAGTTCCAAGTTGAGCAGGGTGTATGCGGCATAGTAGCGTGTGGAACTACCGGCGAAAGCCCCACGCTATCTTGGAATGAGCACAACCTCGTCACGAAACGCGTACACGATTACTTAGACGATAGAGCGACGACGATAGCTGGAACGGGAAGCAATTCCACTAGAGAGATGCTACGTGCCACAGAGCAGGCATATGACTTTGGCATCAAAGCCGTACTACTTGTTGACCCTTACTACAACGGTCCAAGTTCTCGCGAAATTAGACTCGAATACGTAGAGCCGGTAGCGAAACGCTTTCCTGAAGTGCAAGCTATACCTTACATTATTCCTGGAAGAACAGGCACTCAGCTACTTCCGCAAGACCTAGCAATTTTGCACAGTCAATATGATAACGTTCGTGCCGTTAAAGAGGCGACTGGAAACATAGAAAACATGAAGCTCATAAGGAAGCTCTGCGGCGCGGACTTCGACATCCTCTCGGGCGACGACGATATAACGTTCGACATGATGACGACGACCAATATTTTAGCCAGTGGCGTAGTGTCGGTGGCGTCGAACGTCTTCCCCTCCGCAGTTCAAAGAATGGTTCAATGCATTAACGAAAAGAGGATTGAAGAGGCAAGACGGCTTAACGAGACACTTAAACCCATGTTTGAAACCATAACCGTAAAGACCCAAGAAGATACCCCTTACGGTCCGGTACTATGCAAGGCTAGAAACCCACTTGCCTACAAGACACTGATGAACGTACTTGGGATGCCCGCGGGCCCTTGCAGACCACCACTCGGAAAGATGACCACTAAAGGCACAAAGATCGTCCTTGATGCAGCAAGAGCGGTCTACAATCGAAACCCCGAATTATTCCGCTCACTCGAGGATTTTTTCGACGTTGATCTGAACAAAAGATTACACGATGAGAAGTACTGGGAGAAACTTACCCATGATTAAGCTCTGCGTAGCCGGCGCAACTGGCAAGATGGGCAGTACCCTCATAAAAGACGCGTACACCAAAGGCTTCGAAATCGTTGGAGCTGTAGCCGCCCTCGAAGACCCAGAGCAGAACAAGACACTGCGCGAGGTTGGGCTCTGCAACTCGGAAGTTAAAGTGGTTCCTCCCTCACAACTTAGTAATGCGGTCAAGGAAGCCGATGTATACGCGTCTTTCGCCACGCCTGAGGCTGAGGTTTCTAACCTCCCATTGGTAACTAAGCTGGGAAAAAGGATCATCATGGGAACTACCGGCCTTACAGAAGAACAAATGGACAAAGTTTACTCGGCTGTATCTGGCAAAGTTCCCGCTGTCTTTGCGCCAAACTTCGCGTTGGGTGTAAACCTCCTCTTCAAACTCGTCGAAGCGTGTAGGCTACTGCCACCTGACTACAATTTCAGCATCGTCGAAGCACATCACGTCGAAAAAAGGGATGCCCCGAGCGGAACCGCAAAAAGGCTTGGCAAAACAGTGTCAGAAATGAGAGGTTACACAAAGACTGTTCAAGGGCGTGAGGGCGTTTCCCCAAGATCATCAGATGAGTTGGAAATGTTCTCAGTCCGCGGAGGAGGCATAACTGGTATACATGAGGTAATAATAGCTGGCCCACATGAGATGATCAGAATTGAGCACACGGCCTTTTCGAGAAGTGTCTTCTCCCAAGGCGTTCTGTACGCGGCGGAGTGGCTAATGCGCCAGAAAGAGCCAAAGATTTACACAATGGACGATGTCTTTCGTTAAACCTAGAGGAGAAAGCCAGCTATGACGCAGATTCTGGAGAAGATAGACGGCGTCTTGTGCTTCGATGGTGCTCCGATACCGGAGCTTGCATCTAAGTACGACACCCCGCTTTATGTCATCAGCGAAAGAAGAATAAGAGAGAATTATCGGAGAGTACGCCAGGCCCTAGCAAAAGAATATGATAGCGTTAGAATCTACTATTCTGCAAAGGCGAATACAAGTCTATGCGTACTAAGAATCTTGGAGAATGAAGGCGCATACCTTGATGCTGTAAGCCTTGGGGAGATCTTTCTAGCTAAAGCCGCAGGATTCTCCCCCGGTCGGATACTCTTCACAGGAACTAGTGTAAGAGACGACGAGTTAAGACACATTCTAAAATCGAAGGTGACAATAAACATAGATTCCATATCTCAGCTTGATAGACTTCTCAAAGCAGCCGTGCCCGAACGACTGTCTTTCAGAATAAACCCCGAATTTGGAGCTGGACACCATGAACATTGCATAACCGCCGGTAGAGCGGCTAAATTTGGCCTCTGGGAGGATGATGTGCCAACAGTATACAGCAAGGCCAAAGAGGCGGGCGTGAAACTCTTTGGGATTCACATGCATATAGGCTCAGGCATCATGTCGGCTGAGGCCTACCTTATTGCCACGCAGAAGCTTCTAGAGGTCGCGAAGAGGGTACATGATGAGACGGGGATAGAGTTCGAGTTCATCGACATCGGCGGAGGTATGGGAATTCCATACAAGTTGGGAGAGGAGGCATTTGATCTGAACCGATTCGCCCATGGGATGTGTGACCTTTACAAGCAAAGGACAAGAGAGTATGGGTTAGGTCAGCCGATTCTCTGCGTGGAGCCGGGAAGATATATCGTAGGCGACGCTTGTATACTTGTAACGAGGGTAAACACCGTCAAGAAGACACCCTACAAGAAGTTTGCAGGCGTAGACGCTGGATTCAACACACTCATGCGACCCGTCATGTACGGCGCTTATCATCATATTCTGGTTGCAAAGGAAGGAACCGGTGAAGAAGAGACCTACGACGTAGCAGGACCTATTTGCGAATCGGGAGACCTTTTAGCCAAGGATCGAAGACTACTACGAGTTGAAGAAGGAGACTTGCTCGTCATCTTGAACACCGGTGCCTATGGATACTCAATGAGTTCCCAATACAACTCTAGGCCAAGAGCGGCCGAAGTGCTGGTTCAAGATGGGAGGCATGCGTTGATAAGGAAGAGGGAAACCATGCGGGATCTTAGAAAGGGGCAGATGTTAGCAGAATGGTTAAGGTAGCCTTCTGGAAGATGCACGGACTTGGGAATGACTATATAGTAGTGGACAATCGAGAAGGCGTCTTACCAGAAGAGAAGATGAGCAGAATTGCCGAGCGTCTATGTCGAAGGAGGTATTCTATAGGTGCCGATGGACTTCTCCTGCTTTGCGAATCTGACTCAGCTGACGTGAAGATGCGAGTGTTCAACGCTGATGGTGGTGAGGCCGAAATGTGCGGAAACGGGATAAGGTGCTTGGCAAAGTACTGTTACGAAAAGAAGGTGACACACAAAGAGGCCATGAAGATTGAAACTCTAGCCGGCGTAAAGACCGCTTGGTTAGACATAGAGAACGAGATGGTACAAAAGGTAAAAGTGAACATGGGCAAGCCAAGCTTTAGAAGGAAGGATATACCGATGCTCGGAACTGGCAAATGCATAGATCAAGAACTTCGACTGGACGGAGAAAGCTTTAGAGTAACTTGTCTTTCTATGGGAAACCCGCACTGCGTCCTATTTGCCGAGAATGTTGATGAGTTCCCGGTTCTAGAAATCGGACCAAAAATCGAAAGACACCCGACTTTCCCAAATAGAACAAACACTGAGTTCGTACAGATTACGAAAAAGAACGAAGTTAGAGTGCGTGTATGGGAGAGAGGATGCGGCGAGACTATGGCTTGCGGTACCGGGGCTTGCGCCAGTGTAGTCGCAGGAAATGTCCTTGGACTACTGGACAAGCGATGCGTTGTCCATCTTTTAGGAGGAGATTTAGAAATAGAGTATGCCGATGTTGTTAAGATGAAAGGCGACGCAGAGAAGACATTCGAAGGCGTAGTGGAGATGTAGGAGGGAGAAGACGCATGCCTGAGACGAAATTCGGTTTTGCTGAAAGAGTGAATAGGATTCCTCCGTACATCTTTGCCGAACTGGAAAAGGTTATACTTGAAAAGAAATGGCAAGGCATACAGATCATCTCTCTAAGCATTGGTGACCCTGATTTGCCGCCGCCTAGATTCGTATTAAACGCTTTCTTAGAGGAGGCTGGGAACCCAAAGAACCACAACTACTCTTTCAGCCAAGGTGAACCTGAGTTCAGAGAAGCTGTAGCCTCGTGGTACAAACGCAGGTTCGATGTTGAACTCGATCCTCGAAAGGAGGTAATAGGCCTCATAGGATCGAAGGAGGGGTTAGCAAACATTGCAAGGGCCTTCACAAATCCAAGCGATAAAATCCTTGTGCCGGACCCGGCATATCCGGTCTATGCAAACGGAAGCGCCATCCTATGTGATAGCACTCCGGTTCCTATGCCTCTCCTAGAGGAGAATGCGTTTAAGCCCGATCTCGACGCCATCGGAGACATCAAAGCGAAAATGATGTTCTTGAACTATCCTAATAACCCAACTGGGGCGGTGGCCGAAAAGCCTTTCTTGAAAGAGGTCGTGGAGTACGCTGAAGATCATAGCTTAATCCTCTGCTACGACAACGCCTATTCAGAGATCGCCTTCGATGATTACGAGTCGCCAAGCATCCTGCAGATTGACGGTGCGATGGATACCGCTATAGAGTTCCACTCTTGCTCAAAGACCTTTAACATGACTGGAGATCGTATAGGCTTCGCTGTCGGAAACAGAAGGCTGATCGAAGGCTTGACACGCGTAAAAACACAAATCGACTCTGGACCACCTGTTTATGTGCAGAGAGTGGCGGCAAGAGCTCTTGAAAGCTACGCAGAGGGGAAGACACCAAGCTTTCTTAAGGAGAATCTCAAAATATACCGAGAAAGACGAGACGCCTTGGTTCAAGGCTTGAAAGCTGCGGATTTAGCATGCAACAGGCCAAAGGCTACCTTCTACGTCTGGCTTAACTGCAAGGAGAAGTCGATGAAATTCGCGACGAAACTTTTGGATGTGGGTGTAGTCGTGACGCCCGGGGCGTCTTTGGGAGAATATGGTGAGGGCTACGTTAGACTCGCCTTAACTCGACCAAAAGAAGAAATTGAAGAAGCATGTAGAAGAATATCCAAAGTCATTTAACCATACTTTGCACACAAAGTTGGGCGACATACTTAGCTTAGAGTAAGGTTCTCAGCAAGAACGCCTTATTCGCGGTAATCCAGAGAAGAATGCGAGCTGACAGAATATGGAGAAGCTTACTATTAACATGATCACTGAGATCCCTTACCTGAAAAGAATCTTCAAAGGCTCAAACTTCTGGGGAGGCACAGAGACAAGCTTTGAACTAATCAAGGAGAAGCTCGCTTCGGAAGGAAACGAGGTACTCGTAAACTCAAATAGAGAAGATTTTGACGTAATGCATGTATTCACTTATTTTTTCTATGCCTACTATTTAATGATGAGGTTTAAAGGTGAAAAACCAATAGTCGTTCACTCCAACACGACGCCCGCAGACATCAGAATGAGCGTTCCTTTTGACAGATTGATACTTCAGTTGGCTAGGCCTTACCTGAAACGCTTTTACAATGGAGCTGACTTGGTCATCTGCGTATCTGACTACGCAAGAGGATCTCTTAGAGATCTCGGCGTCAAGGCGAGGATGACGGAGTTGCCGCATGGTGTAGACCTTGGTGTTATGAAATACTCAAAGGATAAGGAGGAACTATTCAGACAGAGATTCGATCTACGTGAAGATGATCCTGTTGTTTTGAGCGTGGGGCATCTTATTCCGAGGAAGGGCATTAGAACGTTCTTTAATATTGCCAAGAAGCTTCCCGACGCAAAGTTCTTTTGGGTAGGTCCCTTTCTTATATCCCTCAACGCCGAGATAGGAAGTATCATAAATAGTAGGCAAAACAACCTCACCTTTACTGGCTATTTGGATGATGTTGTCTCGGCTTACTCTGCTTGCGACGCATTCGTTTTTCCCTCTTACAGCGAAAACTTTGGAATACCTCTTATCGAGGCTGCAGCATGCAAAAAACCGATCCTCGTTAGAGACATACCATCGTATTCTTGGCTAACACACGAGGTTGATTGTTTAAAGGCTAGAAATGACGACGAGTTCGTAGCATACACCAAGAGACTGTTAGAGGATGAGGAGTTAAGAAACAATCTGATCAGGGAAGGATTCAGAAAAGCGGAGAAACATGATATAGGAAGAGTGGTTAAAAGGCTGATTGAGCAGTATCGAAGTCTGATGACCGGCCGAGAAGAATAGCTTCGGCTAAGGAGAAAACATCATGAATAGGGTTAAGATCGGTGTGTTTCTAGGCAATGAAGAAGTTGTCTCTAAAGGCTGGGAAGAAGTCAAGAAAGTAGCTTGCGAATCTGAAAGGCTTGGATATGACTCCTTATGGCTAGGAGATCACTTAACTAGAGGCACCTACAGACCCGAATGCTGGACTGTCCTTACAGCCTTAGCGGTTTTAACTAAGCGAATTAGGCTTGGCTCCCTCGTCACGTGTAACCAGTTTAGGCATCCGCCAGTTTTGGCGAAGATGGCTGCTACGCTTGATGTGATTTCCGATGGTAGGCTGGAGTTCGGCATCGGCACTGGATGGTATAAAGACGAACATTTGGCCTATGGCCTTCCTTATCCGAAGCCAAGGATTAGGGCAGAGATGCTTGATGAGTCCGTTGAAATCATCAGAAGGATGTGGACTGAGGAAAAACCCAGCTTTGAAGGAAAATATTATCGGATCAGAGGAGCGGTGTGTGAACCTAAACCCGTCCAGAAGCCTCATCCCCCAATAACGATTGGGGGCGGGGGTGAGAGGTATCTGTTAAGGCTTGTCGCAAAACACGCAGATCGATGGAACTCTCTGGTTTCTGTAGACGACTATAGAAAGCGTCTAGGGATTCTTAGAAGATACTGTTCTGAAAATAGACGAAACTTAGAGACAATTGAGAAATCATACTTCTCAGATTTGGTTGGAATCTACGACGATGAAGAACAACTAACACGTGATATGATGAACCTACACACGAAGAGAGGGGAGCAGACTGCCTTCAAAGACTGGTTCAAGGGCATTAAGGAAAGAAGCATTCTAGGCACGGCTGAACAATGTGCAATTAAGATGCGAAAGTATATAGATCTAGGCGTATCTTATTTTATGTTAAGGTTTCTAGAACCACTTGGAAAAAGAGACGAATTGAAGATCTTCATCAAAGACGTTATGGAGAAACTTGCGTTCTAAGCCTCGAAACGCTATCGTATTACATGCTTCCCTGACTCTGACTTGATTGTTTAACATGGCCCAATTATCATAAGAATATGATAATAGAATACGCATGTGTTTAGACGTTTACGCTTTTCTTTATTCTTTTCAACGCTGCTTCAACGCCCTTACATCCTTCATTGTACTTTGCATAGATTATATCGAAAGCGTCCTTGGACGATGAGAAAGAAATGTCCTCACCAGTGCAATCTCTCACTAAGAAATGTGCAGCGTTCAGAACTTCTCCGTTCAAGGCAGCGTCGGCAAAATCTGCTATATGCACTACAAGCGCCTCAATGGTCCTAGGACTCGTAGGCCCTGATCTACCATGGTGAGCAGCTATTACATGAAGAAGCTCAAGAGGCGCCTTTCTTTTGTAAAGCTCGCCAAGAATAAGCGTTAAGTGATCTAGTCTCTCTCCAAGAGCAGATGACCCATACGTCCGATCCTCTCTTTGCACATATGTAATTGGTTTGAAGATATCGTGAAGGAGGACTCCTGCCAAAACTATGTCTCTATCAACACGCCCGCCATATACTTTCTCGATGGAATCGCATAATGCTAAAGCAAGACTAGCGGTGCCAGTTATGTGTTCGATAAGTCCTTTGGGATAACTGTGATGTTGATACTTTGCTGCGGGACTATCATGCAGAGGTATGCCCGTCTCTTTCGTTCTTTTCGTTTTTATAGATGGTATTGGTTTTTGTATTATCTCCCTAACAATTTCGCGAATTTTCTGATTCTTGATTCTGTTAAGGATTTCTATGAGTTCCTCCACCATAATTGTCACTATTCAACTGTGTTTAGGTTTCCTTGATAAACTCTTTATTCTGTAGAAATGAGTGCATTTTTATCGTTTCAACAGGTCCATCAACTTAGGCATGAGGTCTGATCCTTTTTCCAACACGCCTAAACTTCCCTTACGGCACTCTCTTTCTCCAAATTTTCCAAGCCCGTCTCCGTTAATATTACCTCCTGATATTAGAAGAGGGACGGGGTCGTCACTGTGAGTCTTAAATTTGCAAGGCGTCGAATGATCTGCTGTTATACATATAATCCATTCGCTGGATTTAATATGAGGCAATATGTTACCGACGAAGTGCTCGTCAACAATCTCTATCAAATGCTTCTTGAGTTGCGGATCTCCGTCGTGACCTGGCTCGTCAGGTCCTTTTATGTGTATGTAAAAGCAGTCGTAGAATGAAGCTGCCTCAAGTAGATTTTTGGCCCTAATTACGCTGTCATGTTTTAGATCCCCTGAGGGAGGCGGAAGTGGTATGGTTGAAATTCCAGCTAGTCTACAGATTCCTCGTTCAACAGGCATGTCAAGGAGGCAAGCAAACCTTACACCATATTTTTCATTTATATTGAAAAGTCTGGGTAGACCATTTGCAGGACTCCTTGAAAGGATTAAGTTCGCTTTTAACTTGCCAGCTGCTGCTCGTTTCTTATTGACTTCGTGCTCATCTAGTACTATGTGACTCTTTTTGGTAAATTCGTTTATCAGGTCAGCCGAGACTTTAGCCTCAGGGGTCGCATCAATTGGTTCACATGTATTGAGAACCATGTCGACTGTTTTCTTAGCTACACTAATCCCTTCAATTTTATCATACGCAGGATCGGTATTTGTGATCTGCGCAGAAAGAGGTCTATCCCTACTCTTGATGACTAGAACCCCTCTATGCGATATCGTGTTCTTGAATTCGAAGTCAGCTGGATACGACTCTAGTTTAACTTGCTCGTCTATCGCCTCGCTTAGTTTACTTGCCTCCTCTTCTGTTAGATCTCGCCCGGCCCTGCGATCTATAATCCTCCTTCCGTCACCGAGAGTTGCAAAGTTGCATCTAAGTGCAAGGTCGCCATCTTTCATGCTTAGACCAGCGCCTATAGCTTCTAAAGGCCCTCTACCGGTGTAATATTTGTGAGGGTCATACCCCAAAATCGAGATGACCGCCGCGTCGCTTTCAGGAGCGATTCCCTTACCAATAGTATACATCAGTCCGAGCTTGCCCCTCTTAGCAAGTAGATCCATGTTTGGAGTCTCAGCTGCCTCTAATGGCGTTTTCTTCCCAAGTTCTTCTGTGGGGAGGTCCCCCATTCCGTCTATTACTAAATAGAGTAGCTTCAATGCCTTCTAGCCCATCCACTGAGTCTTTGTTAAGATTTCAGAAAACACATAATCCGTTAATGTGTATATATTTATCTCTCGCTAATGGGCAAACCTCTTTTGATTTTGTAATAAATGTTAGCGGGAGAACCACTTCTGATCAGAAATCCATGAGACGTAAGGCGAGCTAGGTACGTCGATACTGTACTTAATCCTATCGGTTCTTTGAAGACTTCTTCGTAGACTGTTTGGACATCCTGAGACTTAAAAGGACCCACTGGAAAGCTTTCGTCAACGATTTGTTTTACTCTATCAAATTTTGAGAGATTGGAAGACTCTTCTCTCTCTGCGACATGAACGCCGCCAAGGATCTCTACAAGGTCAAGTAGTTGTAGAACCTTGTTTCTTGTGACCTTGCCTTCGAACGAGATGGTTGTCTTATTTCCTTCGTCATCGTAAACGTCTACTTTCACGCGGCGAGGAGGCATGATTCAGATCACATATCATTTTGATAAGAAGATGAGTGTTCACAAGTTAAAATGTTTAGCGGTGAAGCGCATAACATGAAAGGTTAGAAAAGGCCTGAAAAATGGTTAAAATGTCGAAACGAGCAAAAATTTTAAGGATTTTCTGAATTTGCAGCTTCACAATAGAAGACGAGAAAAGATACCGCTAAATCGAGTGAAATCAGACAGTTCCACTGGAAACCAAGGGGTATGCCTTATTCTCAAAGAAAAGCCAAGAAAAGAGGGTATTTTTAAAAGATAAGAAGAAATCGAGGCTCAATTCAAAGGCCTTTCACAATCTTTCACAAAGGCGATGAGACTAGTTAACCCCTGCCCCCTGTAGTTCCTGTGCACCTAGACCATAAAAAATAATTGGTTTCTGGTTCTGCATGTTTAAAAAAACAAATGAAATGGATAAAAAAAATTCGTGATAATAATTAAATAAAAAAAATCTAAATACCTACCGGAGACTAGTTTTCTATACACTCTTATTTTAGCAATAACAGCAAGACTACTTCAACTGGAAACATAGGGGTGGGGACACCAACAAGCCTCTACTTCATTTTTTCAAAGTTATTGTTTCTTTTTTTGTATAAATGATCTTTTATTTTGGAGTGGAAATAGAGCCATTGCTTCTCTAGTCGTGTCCATAAGATGCACACCAAAAACGATGTATTAGAGGATGTGTTCGAGAAGTTTCTACACGGTCCGTGTATCTTTAAGGATCGGGAGGCATTGCGGCCAGACTACGTTCCTGATCATCTCCCACATAGGGAGGAACAAATCAAACGGATTGGTAGCATCTTGGTGCCCGTTTTACGAAATTTTCGTGGATCAAACGTCTTGATCTACGGTAAGACCGGAACTGGGAAAACCGCCGTCGTAAAATATGTCCTTAAGCGACTAACACAAAGAGCTCAAGAAGCCGGAACTTCGGTCAAGGCCTGCTACGTCAACTGTCGCTTGGCTGGTACCGACTACCGCGTTCTCGCAAGGCTTTGTGAAAGCATCGGATTAAGAATACCATTTACGGGCTTAGCAACTGGGGAGGTTTTTGATCGCTTTAAAATTGAACTTGGAGCGAGTAAGTTCCTTTTGATAACAATACTTGATGAGATAGATGCCCTCGTTAAAGGGGTAGGCGACACTTTACTATACGAACTCACTCGCGCGAACGAGAGCCTAAAACATGGGCATATTTCAATTATAGGTGTCTCTAACGACCTCTGCTTCAAGGAACTGCTTGATGCTCGCGTCTTGAGCAGCCTTAGCGAAGAAGAAGTTGTTTTTCGTCCGTACTCTGCTCCTGAACTCTATGACATTCTACTTGAAAGAGCAAAGATTTCTTTCGTGGAGGATATCCTTACAGATGGTGCCTTAAACCTTTGTTCAGCCCTGGCCGCGGCCGAACATGGAGATGCTCGAAGGGCGCTAGATCTGCTTCGTGTTGCTGGTGAACTTGTGGAAAGAGAGGGTGATAACAGGATAACGGATGACCATATTCGTAGGGCACAGGAAAAGATCGAACAGGATCGAGTGGTCGAAGTTTTGAAGACTTTGCCGCTGCATTCGAAGATTGTTTTATGTGGAGCATACCTTGTGAAAAAAGAAACGATGAAGACAGCGGTTACCGGTGATATTTATGAGGTCTACCGGGAGCTGTGTGATGTCCTCAACTTAGAGCCTTTGACGCAACGTAGAGTTAGCGGTTTGGTAAACGAATTAGACACGATAGGCATTTTGAATACCAAGGTAGTGAGCTTGGGTAGATATGGTCGAACAAAGAGGGTCGAGATAAGCGTCCCTCGTAGCCTTATTAAAGGCGTCTATGCAGAGGATGATTGGGTTAGTAGGCTCATTGAGTACAAACCTAAATGTTTTACAGACAAATGAACAGGCCAGCGTAAAGGTCATCGAAGACGGAGGACATGAAGCGGTGAAACAGCATCCTAGAACTAGGCCCAATTCACAAGGTTTCAAGGTATCTTGGGTGATTCCCGGTTCTTCTTTGAAGCGATAGGTTGCGACCCATTTTGGGCTAAAGCTCCTATCGCTGAGCTTGCTACTTGTTGCAGCCTTCCCGAACAATTCGGGTTGTTAAATTGATTGCAGGAGGTTGACAACTATGGAGACGCTTGAACGTCTCAAAAAAGTCTCTTGAACCTGCGTCAAACAATTTTTATCATAGCTTTATTATAACATGAAATTCTTCAACGACAATTCATAGGTCTTCAAATTGACAATCGGCGCAATTCCAGGAGTTGGCGAGACATCCATTTTTCTTTGGAACTCTGTTTGCGTTTGCCACGCCCCGGAATTCAGAATAAGGGTTCCGCGATAATTTTCAGAGCCGATTACATGTACGTGGCCAACGTGAAAGATGTCAGGAACCCTCTCTACTATTAAACGGTCTCTGGGTTCTGGGGCGATGGATGTTCGACCACCATAGACAGGTGCGAGGTGGCGACCTCTAAGCAGATGCTTCATCGCTTTCGTGATAGTCTTGTTGAGATTCTGGTATGTAATTTCCGGGACAGAGCCGATAATGTCATCTAGACTCTTTCCATGGTATAACAATACTTCCACACCGTGTAATCGGACTCTCGCCGGATTGCCTAACATGATAATCTCTCTCGACTCCAAAACAGGCTCAACGTATTTTCTTGGAATGGCAGGCTGTGGTAGTGCTTGTCTCGTAGCGTCATGATTACCAGGAATAGCAATAACCTCGATGTAATCCGGGATTTGTCCTATTAATCCAGCCACGAGACGATATTGTTCATATATATCTTTTACAGCCAATTCGCTCTCTTGGTTAGGGTATACACCGATCCCATCGACGAGGTCGCCAGCTATAATCACATACTTCACTTTGCCAGCGATCTCTCTCTGGTTGCTGTTGCCTACATCTCCTTTCAACCAAGATAGGAATCTGCAAAAAACATCATTTAAGAAAGCTTTGCTTCCAACATGTAGGTCTGATATGAGGGCGGCGCAAACGTCTTCAGAGGACCCCCTAGGTTTCCTCTCCGGTATGTCTGGCAATATGAAGTCTTTAGCTATGAGGACATTTTCTCTACTTCTCGTAGCAAGTACACAGACAACCTGATCGAGTAAAACGCTTCCTGCTCTTTCGAGGGTTTTCTCATCAGATCCCGGAGGGACTAGGACGGTGGCTGTCGAAGTCAGGTCTTCGATCTGTATCAATATCGTCTTCTTTCTCTCTGTCTTTTGGGTTACAATTCCAATGGTCTTTACCTCCTTTTTGATGGGCGCCTCGAGTGCTTCACTTATCGAGACGGAGTCTCGCGCATCTAGCCTTTGCCTGAGAATTCGCTCAATTCGGGCGAAGCGGTCACGAAAATAGTTTAGAAAGTCATTCGTCTCGCCCATCGAACTTATCTCCTCCGTTGGATCCTCTAAGACTTGCACTTCGGATTCGACATTTTTTGCATAAGGCTGGAACAGTCCTTTTCCCGTCTCTATACTTACAGACGGGGGGGTCTCCTCAGTCTTTTCTTGGCAAACTTCTATTTCTCGCGCTAACAATTGTCTCGTTATTATCGGTGACTTACTTGAGGATTGATTCAGCTTGGCTATCAGTTGTTCCATCAGTTTTACAATATCCCTTGTCTCCGCTTGAGACGTGATGAATGTAAAGGCCTCTTGATCGAGCTGGTAACTTGAATTCAAGGCAAGAAGCAAAGCTTTTCTAATCTTCTCGTTCACAGCCGAACTAGCTTCCATGGATTCTTCGCCGAAATACAGGTTGCGTTATACCAGTCTTATGATCTTCAGGCATTTGACTTTTAGGGTTTGAACTGGCAACTCTAGAAAATACATGCAATATAAGCTAGAAACTTGACGAGAAAAGTTCAAGCAAAGAGCATGAGCGAATATAAGTAACTCTGAAAATCACACCAATTAACAATAACGCTGAAGAATGCTTTGATTAGATGTCACTTAGAACGATACTTCCGCTTTCATTCGGGCTGTAATAGAACCTTTTTCCATCTATGGGAAACAACGCTCGATATCTTATTTCGTAAAGCCGTTTCTCAATAAACAGCAAATCTTCTTCAGCAGTAATCCAATTTTGATAAAATTCGCCGAGGTTAAGTAACGCATAGCCTCGGAGGGTTAAGTCGTTTCTGTCTTGTGTGAATAGGTTGTAGTAGTAAGGATAATAGGACATGACCAACTGCCTATGAGTCCAATACTTCGGGAGTCTTCCGAGAAGATTGTCGTCTCTTGATTTTGCAACAGAACCTATTCTTCCCTCTTGCCGAAAAACAAAGATATTATGATCCATGTCCCTGGCCTCCATGCAAAGAATTATGGGGGGATAACCGTGTAGCGAAAGAATCGATGCTGCTGCTAATGCACCTTCGAGGCAATTTGCCTTCTTGTTTCTTACAACTCCTCTGAAAGAATGCGCAGTATCTTCGTAGTTGTACTCAAGTTCATTTAAGAACGCCTGTGCTTTTTCGGGATTGTCACATCTATTGATTATTGTCGCTTCTTCTTCTGTGAAGCTAAAGCGATTCTGCATACCCAAGATTTTCATCCTTTGTTTTTTAAAGTTTAGCTACTTTTACTATTATTCTTCGCCTTGGTACTTTCGTTCAGCTGAGTTAAGTTAAAATATCATATAATTATGATAGCTAATCTGTCTTAATCTGGTGGGAAAATGCCGATAGTGAAGAAAACGGTTAGGGGAGGCGTCTACCTCTATTATACTCATTGGGATAAAGGTAAACTTCACGAGGAGTATATTGGCCCGGCCGACGATGCTAACGCAATGGTCACAGCTCTGAGGCGGCGCTTGGTCTGGTTAAATGAGAAGAAGGCCAAGATACAAAGCGAGATAGATAAAGTTCAAAGCGAGTTATGGCGTATTTCTAAATCATGGGTTTAGGCTAAATGCTGCAGAAAAGTAGAAAAAGTGCGAGCCTGCTTCGTAGGCTCAGGAGCTGACGATAAACATCTGTCTTATTACCTTAGCTCTATGATAATTTTCTTTACGTTCTTGCTACCTTGGTGAGAGGTTGAAACGCAGGATGTTGTTAACGTGTAATCGAGCTAGGGACAGCCGCAGACTTTTGCTTGAAGTCTTTACTCTGAGTAATGCGGTGATTCAAGCTTCTGATTGCAGATCGTTTTCATGTAGACGAGATACTCAAAGGTCCTAGGGGGCTGTCAAATCCTAGTGTTGAAATGGATTCGGCGCGATATTTATCCAAAGGAAGATGTTGAGGCGAAAACTTCATGTAGCATTCTTTTCATGTCGTCCGATGATTTCTTGGCCAGATTTCTTTACCAGCCTCATATACTGGGTGAAGTTTGCCGGGCTTCATCCAAGCTACTGACTTAGGTTTATTAGGGCTAATGTTTTAAGGAGAATGAAAATTATCATAACAATAGTATAGGGTCTCTGTAAAGGTGAGAGGGATTGCGTTGGGCATCGACTTAGAGTCGGTTTTTCGCAAAATTGGTTTGGAATTCGACAGTACTCTTGGTACCTACGTTCACAAAAAGACGAGGATCCCATTAACCGTTCGATTTGATTACGAGAGAGGAAAGCTTGTTCTGCTAGATCAGACGAAGCTACCTTTCGAATTGGCTGTATGGTCGACGACTAACTGGAAGGAGGCTGCTTTCTCCGGTATAAGGGATATGATCACAAGAGGATCGCAATCGATTGGTTGTACTGCTGGTTACTGTATACTTCTTGCAGCCATCTCTCTAGCTTCTGATCAGACAACGTTCCTTCGTAAACTAAAAGCGGTGGGCAACGCGATTAAGGGGGCAAGGCCGACGGCTGTGTCCCTCACGTGGGCCGTCAAAAAGACTTTTTCGGCTGCTCAAAAAGCCATTGAAGGCGGTGGAAGCGTTGAAGAGGCGATTCAAGCTATTGGAGATGAGGCAGACCTTATTCTCGCAAGCGACCTTATTCTGTGTTCCTTTTTAAGGAATGAAGGTCGTAGATATCTGAGGGATGGCGATGTTATCTTGACTCACTGTAACGCTGGTTCTCTTTCATCCTCCTACGGTGGCCATGCGTTAGGAATGATTGAGGAGGCGGTTGTCGATGGAATGGACCTACTGGTCGTCTCGAAGGAGACCCGACCGAGGTCTCAAGGCTTCAAACTGACGACGTGGGAACTTATTCGGGCAGGTGTTCCCGTGATTATTATTACGGACAACATGGTTAGTAGTGCGATCAGTCGTTATAATATTTCTAAGATAATTGTTGGAGCCGATAGGATTTCAAGAGACGGGTCCCTAGCTAACAAGATTGGTACACACGACCTCGCTATAATCGCTTCCGCCTTCAAGAAACCATTTTACGTCGCCACAGGTTGCTCAACGATCGACATAGAAACGGCAAGAGGCAGTGATATTCCGATCGAGGAGAGGGACAGAGACGAAGTCCTATACCCTTATCGCCTTGAAGCGAGAGACAGAAGGACGCACGGCATATTGTCCGGAAGAAGTTTGACTCAATGGCCTACGGAAGGGCTTATTTCAGAAGAGGATATTCCATCAAAAGGAAAAGCAAGTGTATACAACCCGGCCTTCGATGTTACTCCGCCGGAACTTATCGATCGATACATAACAGACATAGGTTCCTACAGACCTAAAGAGATTACGTCGTTAACAGAAGAAGCAATGGGGGAGAAAGTTAGACGGAGGCTGGAAGATTGGGGCTTGCGAGAATAAGCCCCTCTACAGTTATACTAGGTTTAAGACGAATATGACCATATTGCGCTTCAGGACTTGGTTTTCTTCTTAGAAAAAGGTTAAAGATGCGGAAGAACTATACGAGTCTAGGCCGGGGTGGCTGAGTGGTTTAAGGCGCTGGACGCCTGAATTGGCCAGAATCGAGATCCAGTTCTCCCTTCGACTTGCAACGCAAGGGGGATGGAGAGCATGGGTTCAAATCCCATCCCCGGCGCCACCCTCCTATTTCTTGGTGTGAAGCGTGAAGGAGATGACGTCGATCTTTGTTATTACTCCAACCAGCTTCTCATGGTCCATGACGAGCACAGCAGGTTGTCCGCGAGATAGTATTGCCAAGACATCCTCGAGGTTGGTGGACGGGCTTACGACTGTGAATCTGTCTTCCATGATGTTTTGAACGGGTTCGTATACAATGTTTCTTTGTTCGCGACGGTATGCGATCTTCTCTATTAGGGTTGACTCTTGGATGCTTCCGACAATGGCGTCTTTCTTGACGACAGGTATTTGAGAGATGCCGTGTTTTCTCATAAGTCTGATCGCCTTATAAACAGGCTCTGTGGCGTTGATTGTTATGACAGGACTGTGCATTATGTCTCTCGCTGCACGTCCTTCCTGAGTCGTGGCGATGGCCTCCACGATTTTTTTCAGGGTCGAAAGGCGAGGGTCGACCGTGCCCGTCTCAATTCGGGCTATTAGGGATTGACTGACGCCTGCCCTTCTGGCGAGTTCCTTTTGCGTCAGTCCCGCCGTCTTCCTCAGTTGTTTGATCTCTCTTTGTGTTGGTAGTCTTAAAGCAACCAAAAACAGTTCTCCAAATTAAGGCCAGCCCGTCAGCGAAGATAAGTCTTTAGGTCATTAGGCTCATTTCGAAGCTTCTCTTTTTGAAAGGGCATTGGGCATGGTCAGTCTTTCTAGGATTGATCTGAGTTCTTCTCGCATAGCAGTCAGGTTTTTAAGCTTCTCCTTATCAGGGGCGTCATTTCTGAGTTCATTCCAGATTTTCCGGTAGTCTCTAGCGTAGGATTCCAGCTGGTTTGACATTTCTAGGTATCTGTTTAGTCTAGGCGTCTCCAAGATGCCGAGATAGCCTAGCAGAAGAACGGTGTATATAGAGCAAACTACATTTCTTTGGGCTTGCCTCAGCGTCCTGTTGAAGGCGCCTCTGCTAACGCCCTTCTCTAACGATCGGAGCTTCGACTTGTACTCATATGGTATGTTCTGTGCAAGCGTCTCCTCCGCTAGGACATCGATTAGCAGCGTTTCCAACTGTGCTCTCGTCAAATGGCTGCCTTCAGCCAATATTTTTACTAAAGGCTCATCTAGCGTTCTCGCTAACCAGCTTTCTATCTCTTCTTTCGCACTCAAGAAACTTCACTAGAACCCAATCTTTGAATGGATACAGTTTTGTATACATATAAACTCTTCCGTAGACCCGTAACGGTTCATGCCCCGAGCGCTTAGAAAAACGTCGAATAATACGATCGATTAACGTTACTGATGTTCCAACAGATCTTTCAAGGTCGCTTCCACTTCTTCAGGCGTACGTTCTGTCTCAATAAGCTGATGCTCTGCATATCCATCCTTTCTTTGAAGCAGTTTCACGGTCTTAAGCTCGATCGCCCTTTTTTTGTGGGTGCGTCTTAATTGTGACAAAGGCACGCAGAATTCCTGCGATCAAAGCTTCATGGAATATCAGGTCTCTCCCTTCGAGTCTTATCACTACTCTAAGATGTTCATGACACAAGGGGATCCCGATGATCACTTCCTTAACCTCCTCGTTACGGACAACACAAACCTTCTTACCCAAAACAATCCACCTTGGAGAGGTTCGTCACATTTGAAAACACATATTCCAAGTTCAACATCGCCGTATCTTTCTTTAGATCCTACAAATATAATCTTAAGCCACAGAAGTCCTCGAACCCATAAATACTCAGCGCAAAATTATCATATATATATGATAGAACTCGGAGTGCTTACAAGACTAAACATTCAATCATCTAACTAGTACAACCTAAACCACCGGCCCTTTCCCACATTCGTACAAACACCCGGAGCCGAATACAGTCCGTGTCCTACGAGCCATCAGCGCTATATAATCAAACAGTTAAATAATCACGAGGACAAATCAATCCAAACGATGGAGGGAGTAGCCATCGGTAGACGTCGACGAAGAGTAGTGCGAATCTATAGAAGAACGCTTCCGACAATCTTCCAATGCCCAAAATGTGGCAATAACGCCGTGGGGATTACCATGATGAAGGGAAAAGCTTTGGTCCAGTGTGGAAACTGCGGCCTCAAAGAGGAGATTCCAGCAACCCCTTCAAACAAACCAGTCGACATATTCTGTAAATTCATCGATCATTTCTACAGAGGCGAAAAAGTAGCATAGACTAACTTCCTGCTTCACGCATAAAAGAAAGGGAAACCTCGATGCGACAGGTCGAAAAATACATTCTACAGAAAATAAAGAGTGAAGGCGCCATTCATATGACGCTTTTGGACCCAGAAAAGGCGAGTCCTGAAGAAGCGTTAGAAGTAGCTTATGCTGCCGAAATCGCAGGAACTTCGGCGATTATGCTCGGCGGCTCCACCATGATAGCTCCCTCAGACATCGACGAAGTCGTCCATGTGATAAAAAGCAAGGTACGTGTCCCGATAATACTCTTTCCGGGCAACGTATCAGGCGTATGTAAAAGTGCCGATGCCATCTGGTTCATGTCCCTACTAAACTCCGCAGACGTATACTTCGTAATGGGTGCACAAGCCTTAGGCGCCCCCTTGGTGAAACGATATGGGCTTGAGCCCATACCTATGGGCTACATCATTGTAGGTGAAGGAGGAGCGGCGGCGCTAATCGGTTATGCTAGGCAGATTCCATATGATAGGCCCGAAGTCGCTGCCCTTTACGCGTTAGCGGCGCAATACCTTGGGATGCGTTTCGTTTACTTGGAGGCGGGTTCGGGAGCGAAGCAACCAGTGCCGTCAAGCATGATTAAGCTCGTAAGAAGCTACATCGATGTGCCTCTGATCGTGGGAGGCGGAATAAAGACAGGCGAAGATGCGAAGAACGCCGTCAAAGCCGGGGCAGACATCATAGTCACAGGCACAATAGTCGAAAAGACGGGATCACTGGTTAAAGAAAAGATAAGTGAGATAGTGAGGAGCATAGGTTTCTCGGAAAAGGCTAAACGCTGAACTCTCTTTCTTAGGCTAAGCTCGCGCGAATTATCTGTCGTTGCTCTACACGTTTTTCTGTCAAAATCGTTTCAAGAATTGTGACGTTGTGTAATTCTAAACGAATAGTGTGTTTATTACTGTCCTAGACTAACTTCTCTCAAACAGTGCAGTTTCTTGAACCTAACCGCGATAGACGACTACGATCAATACTTCCTTCAGATAGAACAAAGATTGCAAGACCTCTACGCCAGGGCTAGAGAAGCTCGAAAGCTTGGCATAGATCCCTCGCTGGAACCTGAACCCCGCGTCGCGAAGGATCTAGCCGAGATGGTTGAGGGGCTCGTCGGCCCTCCTGGAGTTGCGGAACGAATACGCGAGCTCACCGGGAAGACAGATCGCGAGAAGATGGCGCTGATCATCGCCGAAGAGATCGTCTACGCCAAGTTCGGTCACATGGACGAACAACAGGCCCTTGAGCAGTCCATAAAGGCCGCCCTTGCCATATTGACCGGAGGAATTACGGCAGCCCCACTCCAAGGAATATCAAGCGTTAATGTTAAACAAAACCCAGACCGCACCCGTTATTTAGCCATATACTTCGCCGGGCCGATACGTTCTGCTGGAGGCACTGAACAGGCCTTAATCCTAGTGATAGGCGACTTCGTCCGCCGCAAACTGGGCCTCGACAGGTATAAGCCAGCAGATCTTGAGATCCGTCGTTTCATCGAAGAGATCCGGGTCTACGAGAGAGAAGTTTCCCGTTTCCAGTATCATGTCTCCGACAGGGAGCTTGAAATTGCCCTTAGAAACCTTCCAGTCGAGGTCACGGGGGTCGAGACCGATCGCGTTGAAGTAGTCTCTTTCAGGAACCTTCCGAGGATAGAGACAAACCGCATCAGAGGCGGCGCACTACGCGTAGTGAACGATGGCGTCATCGGACGGTCTCGGAAGGTCTGGAAGATCGTTGAAGAATTCGGTATCGAAGGATGGGAGTGGCTGAAGAAGCTTGAGATAAAGGAGGGGCCAACCGAAGCGACAGAAACCAAGTATATGGAAGATGTGATCGCGGGCCGCCCCATATTCTCATTCCCTTCGAGAAGAGGAGGCTTCCGCCTGAGATATGGCAGGGCTAGAAACACCGGCTTAGCCGCCTTAGGCATTCATCCAGCAACAATGGCAGTATTGCAGAACTTCTTGGCAGCTGGGACTCAGATCCGAGTTGAGACACCTGGCAAGGCCGGCATAGTCCTTCCCGTAGACACCATCGAACCTTCCATCGTGAAGCTGAAAGACGGTTCCGTTGTCCGCGTGGAGTCGTCATCTATGGCAGAGGATCTGAAGAGTCAAATCGAAAAAATACTCTTCTTGGGCGATCTTCTAGTGGGGTTCGGAGAGTTTCTGGAGAACAGCAAGAGTTTGGTTCCTGCAGGATATGTGGAGGAATGGTGGGCACAAGACGTCCAGAGAGAACTTGCAGACGGCTTCAACGGTTCCTTCGACGAAGCGGCGGCTGCGGTCGGAATCTCCCTTTCCCGCTTAAAGGAACTTGTGGAAAAGCCGTTTGAAGCGAGGCCGACGGTCAAAGAAGCCTTAGACCTCTCCAAGACGTTGAATATCCCCCTTCATCCCCGCTACACCTATTTCTGGAACGAGATAGAAGTAGGGGAGTTGTCAAAGCTAAGGAAGAGCCTGATCCTGTCGAAAAAAACGGTGGAGAACGGGCAAATAAAAAAGATCGAGATTCCAATGAGTGCAGAGATCAAATCCATACTAGAGCGCATTCGAGTGCCGCACAGAATGTCTGATGGTATGATAGTGGTAGATGGGGAAGCCCAAGTTCTTTCCTCTTGTCTCCTAATAGACGATCAGCGCCTCAAGATGAGAAAGCGGGATACGACGACCGAGACAATCGGAGTGCTTTCTGGAATAAGACTTCGTGAAATAGGCGGTACCTACGTAGGCGCGAGGATGGGCAGACCGGAGAAAGCGAAGCCTAGAGCGATGGCACCCCCGATCCACGTACTCTTTCCTGTGGGCCTGGCAGGGGGGCCATATAGAGATGTCTTGGAGGCAGCAAAAAAAGGCGAAATCGAGATCGAAGTCGCGAGGAGAAGATGCCCACGCTGCAACAGCTTAACGTTTCGCAAGACCTGTGTGGAATGCGGCGTGGAGACGTTGGAGGAAATGGTTTGTCCGAGATGCGGTCGCGTCGTCAACGAAGAGATATGTCCAGTCTGTGCCGCAAGTGTCGTTGGTTACGATAAGCGTTCGGTAAACGTTAGATATGTCTGTGATGAGGCTTATCAGAGGTTGGGGTTAGGTCCTGCAGGGATCGTGAAAGGAGTTAGGGGTCTGACAAGTGAGGCGAAGACGCCTGAACCCTTAGAGAAAGGCATCCTAAGGGCAAAACATGGTCTCTTCGTCTATAAAGACGGAACCGTCCGCTTCGACGCTACAGACGCGCCGCTAACACACTTTAAGTCGTCAGAGGTAGGGGTTTCTCTCGATCGGCTCCGTCAGCTCGGGTATACTCATGACAAAGATGGAGAGCTACTTAATGAACCTGATCAAATATGTGAACTCAAGGTTCAAGATGTCATTATAAACGAGAAGTGTGCTGGCTATCTGCTGAAAGTCACCCAGTTCTTGGATGAGCTGCTACAAAGGGTTTACGGATTACCGCCGTACTACAATGCGAATAATGCTCAAGACCTGGTAGGGCAACTTGTGATCGGGTTGGCGCCACACACTTCAGCGGGCGTCATAGGGAGGATCATAGGGTTCACGAAGGCACGTGTCTGTTTCGCCCATCCGCTTTGGCACAACATAAAGAGGAGGGACTGCGACGGGGATGAAGACGCCATTATGCTCGCTCTTGATCCGCTTCTCAACTTTTCGAAGGCGTATCTTCCAGCCCAGATCGGTGGAATAATGGATGTGCCTCTTCTTGTAATCTCTAGGATTAATCCTCTAGAAGTGGATGAGGCGCATAACTTGGATGTCGCCAACATGTATCCGTACGACTTCTATGAGAACCCTCGGATGGGGGAGGATCCTCGGGAAGTTGGCCAAATAATAGACACGGTTGCCCACAGGCTCGGAACCTCGTCACAGTTTCAAGGCTACCATTACACTCACGAGACCGCGGACATCAATGCGGGAAACCATGAAAGTGCCTATATGCGGTTGGGAACGATGGCGAACAAGGTCGCAAGCCAGCTTCTTCTAGCCGATAAGATCGAGGCCGTGGATGCGGACGAGGTAGCGGAGAGGGTTCTTATGACTCACTTCATCCGGGACATCGTTGGAAACCTGAAGGCTTATGCGGGCCAAAAGTTTCGTTGCAAGAAATGCAACGCAAAATTTAGAAGAATACCTCTCTCCGGCAAATGTCCTAATTGCGCGGGGGGACTCGTTTTAACGGTTCATAAGGGGGGGATAGAAAAATACTTGGACGTGTCCGACCAACTTATCAAAAAATATAGAGTAGGAAACTATTCTAAGCAGAGAATCGATCTAGTCAAAGACGAGATAACCCTACTGTTCAAGTCGAAGGAGAAGCAGTTCTCCATTTCAGACTATATGTAAGCAATGAATCTTGTTGCATGGTGGGTTGCGGCTTCAATGGCTTACCATCCAAGAGCATACCTGTCTAGGAGGAGGAACCTGAGAACAGGTCTTGCAACCCGAACAAAGATACTGAATGTTCTTGAAGAGAAGCCATGTACCGCCAAGGAGGCATCGCAGAAGATTGGAAAAAACTATTCAAGTGTTCTTCGTCAACTCCATAGCCTAAGAGCCGAGGGAGTCGTTGATAGAAGTGGACAGAAACCTCCCTATGTTTGGTTGACTACTGGAATCGGACAACAAAGACTGAACGATATTGTAACTAATTGAGCATTATTGATTTTTGAAATCTATAACAAAGGATGTCCGTACGCATCTTTTGCGATTCAAGAAAACTGAAAGACTACACGGTAGACCGTTCTTTTTTATTCAAGAATAAAAATCGCTTGAGCGTGAAAAAGATGAGTTGGTACAAATGAGCCCCAAAGGAAACTGGGTGGCTGCCTATCTAACAGAGGCTGAGAAGTGCAAAAACCGCGGCGTCCGCAGCCATGTTCCCTATCTTAGCGTACTCATCTGGTTGATGTGCGGTCTCATCTATCGTGCTCCAACAAACGGCTGGAATTCCGATTTTTCTGAAGAAGGCTGCGCAGGTACCTGCTCCGATGCCTCCGACCTTAGGTTTGATTCTCCTAGATATTTCAAGAGCTTCGCGTAAGATGGAGACAACTTTCGAATCAACAGGTGTCTGTTTAGGAGCTCTGTTTTCCAGCATCGTTTCAATCTTTACTTTTGCTCCAGACTCTGTCTCGACCTTTTTTGCCAGTTCATCGGCATCTCTCAAGACATCGTGTAAATCATACTCCGGTAACACGCGGCAGTCGAAGTAGACGGTGTCCTCCCCCGGAATGATGTTTACAGCCTCGACGTTATTTTCTTTCTTGGTGGGCTCAAAAGTGCTCTCGGGAGGATCAAATGCCTCATCTCTTTTAGAGTATTTTTCATGCAGGAGCTTGTCCAAAGCAAGCGCATACCTCATTCCGATTCGGTGGGCGTTCAAGCCTTTGGCTGGAGTGCTTGCATGAACTTGTTTACCTCGTGTCTTTATTCTAAACCATAGCATGCTTTTCTCAGCTATCTCTATGAAATCTCCCTCACTGTTTCCATAGTCAGGCACAACCATAAGGTCCTCTTTCTTGAACAGGCCTTTGTCTATAAGGTGTCCGATCCCATACTTGTTCCCTTGCTCCTCGTCAGACACAAATACCAGCGCAAGTGTTCTTTTCAGTTTGACTCCCAGATTTTCTAAAGCTTTAACAGCGAAAATGGATGCAACGAGCGATTGACCGTTATCCTCGCTGCCTCTTCCGTAAACTCTCCCGTCCTTAATCGTTGGCTCAAAGGGGGTCGTCACCGTCCAAAGAGCGGCGTCTCCTGGTGGAACCACGTCCATGTGAGCCACAATCCAAAGTCTACTCTCTTGAGCCTCGTCATAGTGTGCTATAATGTTCGGCCTCACGCCGGAAGGAACCCGTTCATCCTTGGCGTCGTGTCGCTCTATTCTATCAAAACCAACTTCTTCTAGTATTTGCATCAATTTCTCGGCCTTTTTTGATTCTCCTTCTCCCCCGTTTTCAGGCGCTATGGCCGGAATTCTGATAAGACTCATCAATGCTTGCGCCATTTCATCCTTCAATCCTTCAACCTCTGAAAGGATGCTGCTCAATGTCACGTCAATCACCTATCAGACATCGAATTGTGAGTTGATTCATATAAACGATAAAGAATGTTCGACCGAAAAGGGGCGGCATCCGATATAAGAGATCCACATTCCTGAGGAGCAACATTTATATAATATCCCGCGGAAAATATGTAAAAATTACAATTTTCAGCATCAGAAATATAAGATCTTTACAAATTTGACCGTGGAAAATGAATAAAATTGTGGTGATGAGAAGAGTGAATACGGCGAAATGTCCCGACTGCGGCGCAGAACTGGAGGTCCCCGAAGACGTAACCCTAGGTGAGATTCTAAGCTGTCCAGATTGCGGCCTTGAACTTGAAGTGAAGCAGAACAACGGCAGTAATCTAGAACTTCAGAAATTGGAATTAACAGGTGAAGACTGGGGCGAATAACTAGTTTTTCAACAGCTTGTCGTAGGACAGAGGTTTCTTTTATCAGGAGACGCAAACCGAGTAAAGCCAGGATGCAATACAACAGATGAGCATAGCAATCTTATGCGATCATCCCGAAACTGATGAGATGGGCATCAGACTAACTGCGCAAGAGCTAGGAATAAACCTCTTGTACGTTCCTTTTCGGAAAATCTCTATCTGTGTAAGCAGCGGGCAATACAGCATCAGAGACAAAAAGAAAAGCTATTTCGGCGGCAAAGAAGACGCTGAAGTGGTATTGAACAGGGCGCAAAGCAAAAACCGCAGACTCTTTGCAGCAAACATACTGGAAGAATTTGGCAAACACGTGATAAATTCTTCAAATATCGAATTTCTATGCTTCAGCAAACTCAGAACACTGCTTCATCTTTGGAAAAAAGGCATTGAGATTCCGAGAACAGTCTATGTTCCATGCGACTCTCACGAACTCAAGGCGGATGGAAATCAAATTCATAACGAGAAAGACATCGCTGATCTGATCCTGCAGGGTCTCGGCAGCGAGAATATTGTCATTAAACCCGATGCGGGGACCCACGGTAACCAGGTTAAGCTCGCCAAAGAACGATCGGATCTATTGATGATCTTAGGAGAAATCATGCCATCGATAATTAATCCAGTCGGTATCCTTGCTCAAGAGTTTATTCCAAAATGGTTTTACGACCTGAGGATCGTGGTAGCCAGGGAAAGGGGCAAGACGGCACATTGCTATCCAAAGGCGTTGGCAAGGACCGGGTTCAGAGATTTGAGGACCAACACTTATCTTGGGAACATGGCGTTCGGAGTAGACCTTCCCAACCACATCAGGGAAACGGCAGTTAAGTGCGGTGAAGCGCTTAGTGAAAACAGCGACGCATGGGTTTTAGCACTTGACGCAATGCCTAACGTTGGTGAAGACCGCATCGTTGACGACGAATCTGTCAAGTCTGAACTCGATAAGCTTGCTCCAGACTTCGACTCGATACAGAAGGTTAGAAACTCAGGCGATAAGGGAAAGTTTGCGGAGTGGAACAGAAAACTTGAGGGCGCGTTTCAAAACTATGTGAATTCAGAACCATATGAGAACGTTAAGAGCGTAATTGGGGAAAGCATACGCCGGAAGAAGAACTCGGTACTGTTCCATGAAGCCAACTCCTGTCCGGATTTCTGGGAATGGACTCGGTTAGTGGCGGGTATAAACCTAGCAGTACCTCTACTTAGATGCGCCCAAAGCATTATTGGATCGAGTTGAAGGCGAGACTGAATGAAAGTGGGCGTGATCGGTGGATCAGGGTATGTTGGCGGCGAGCTTCTACGTCTGCTACTTTTTCACCCTAAAATTGATATTACTCTGGCTACTTCGCGCAGAGAAGCAGACGAGTTTGTCTTTGCATTACACCCGAATCTTAGAGGAGTTACCCAACTAAAATTCGCCAAGTATGACGTTTCAAGCATTACAAAGAACTGTGATCTGGTATTCACGGCCTTGCCTCATGGTTCATCGGCAAGCGTTGTTCCCGAACTACTTGAAGCTGGATTAAAGGTCATCGACATGGGTGCAGACTTTCGTCTAAGAAGTCCTGATGATTACGTTGACTGGTATGGGTGGGAACACCCTCATCCTGATTTACTTGGAAAGGCGGTGTATGGGCTACCAGAACTACACCGGCAAGAAATAAAGAACGCTAACCTCGTGGCGTGTTCTGGATGTATGGCCACTGCAGCCATTCTTGGTTTGGCTCCGCTTGTTAAAGCTGAGGCTATAGAAAAAGAGAGGATAGTGGTCGATGTTAAGATTGGCTCCTCAGGGGCCGGCAGTAAGCCTTCGATTGCGACTCATCACGCAGAAAGATACGGGGGAGTCAGACCCTACAAACCGGTTGGACATAGACACATCGCGGAAATAGAGCAAGAATTGAACCTTTTGACCAATACTCCTATAAAAATCTCCCTCTCCCCTCATTCGGTTAACATGGTTCGGGGCCTTCTTGCAACGATTCACGTTTACATGACAAAGTCTTTAACGAGCAAGGAAATTTGGGAATTATACCGTTCACACTATAAACAGGAACCTTTCATACGTCTTGTAAGATTTCTGAAGGGGCTTTATCGACTCCCAGACCCAAAGGTCGTAGTTGGATCAAACTTCTGCGATATAGGCTTCGAACTGGATCCGCACAGTGATCGACTTGTCATATTTTCAGCGATTGACAATATGATGAAGGGGGCTGCTGGTCAAGGAGTCCAGTGCTTGAATATAGTTCTTGGCGTTGACGAGAAGACTGGGTTGGAAGGCGCAGGATTCCATCCGATGTGATCTGAATGTTAATCGTTGTTAAGGCCGGCGGCAAAGTCCTAAGAGAGAGGCTTTCAGAACTTGCTACAGACATCAAAAACCTCTCAACAGACCAAGTTGTTCTTGTTCATGGCGGAGGCATAGAAGTCACTGAAATCGCATCCAAACTTGTCAAAAAACAAGAGTTCATAGTTTCGCCCGATGGTTTTCGTAGTCGATACACAGACAGGGACACGATTGAAGTATACACAATGGTCATAGCCGGCAAAATCAACAAGCATCTGGTTTCATCTCTCCTAAAGCAAGGCATACCTAGCGTAGGATTGTCTGGCATAGACGGTCTTCTTGTGCGTGCAGAACGAAAAAAGCGTCTCATAACTGTAGACGGAAGAGGAAGGAAGAAGGTTATTGACGGAGGCTACACCGGGAAAATAAGCAAAGTGGATCCTCAACTCTTATGGCTCCTCTTGAAAAGTGGGTACGTTCCAGTCATAGCGCCGATTGCTGTAGGAGAAGAATTTGAAAAGCTGAACGTAGACGGGGATCGGATGGCCGCCTACATCGCCGGAGCCTTGAAAGCAGACAAACTCATCCTTCTAACAGATGTGCCAGGAATAATGCTTGACGGCAAGCTGTTATCAAAAACGAGTGTTTCTGAGCTAAAGGAGATTCTGCCAAAATTAGGCCATGGAATGATAACTAAGGTCTATGCGACGATTGAAGCGCTTGAATTTGGTGTCGGTGAAGTGATGATCGCCTCCGGGTTTGAGAAACTGCCTGTCTCATCAGCGCTAGGGCACGAATCTTGTACGGTGATAAGCCGTGGATGAACGGGAAGTTATTGACGTCGAAGAAAGGTTGATGGCAAACGTTTACTCGAAGAGACCTGTTGTGCTTGCTAAGGGTAAGGGTGCTCTGGTGTGGGACATTAACGGTAAGGAGTACATTGATTGCATGGGTAGTTATGGGGTTTGCATCGTGGGGCACTCCCACCCAAGAGTTGTAGAAGCGATAAAGAAGCAGGCAGAAAATATCATCTCTTGCCACGGTTCTCTTTATAATGAAGCAAGATCCGTTCTCTTGCAAAAGATTACTAGCATAGCGCCCAAAGGCCTAAACAAGATTTTTCTGGGAAACAGCGGTGCTGAATCAGTTGAATGCGCCCTTAAATTGGCACGCAAGTTTTCAGGCAAACCCGAAATAATCGCTATGATGGGCGCCTATCATGGAAAAACTATGGGTGCCTTGTCTGCAACTTGGAACAAGAAGTACCGTGAACCATTCAAGCCTTTGGTTCCGGGCTTTAAGCACGTTCCACCTTTCAATATTCAAAAGACGCAGGAAGCCATTACGGAGAAAACGGCGGCTATCATCGTTGAACCAATCCAAGGAGAATCGGGCGTCAGGGTCCCTCCGAACGGTTTCCTTGAGGAGTTAAGAGAAGTCTGCGATGAGAAAGGCATCCTCTTAATTCTTGATGAAATTCAGACGGGGTTTGGGAGAACAGGTATGATCTTTGCTTGTGAACACTGGAAGGTCGTTCCTGACATTCTTTGTCTCGCAAAGTCGGTGGCAGGCGGCCTTCCAATAGGAGTGACGATCGCAAAAGAAGACATAATGTCCTCGTTCAAAGTTGGTGAGCACACAAGTACCTACGGTGGGAACCCCCTTGTATGCGCAGCCGCGTGTGCTGCAATCGACGTGATTGTTGAAGAAAGACTTCCGGAAAGAGCAGCAAAATTGGGGGCATACCTCAAAGAAAAGCTTGAGGACCTTAAGACCCGTCGTGGAATCATTAGGGAGGTTCGAGGTCTAGGCCTCATGATTGGGGTAGAACTTCGGTTTGATGTTCTAAATGTCTTGATGGAATCTGCGAATAACGGGGTTCTCCTCCTTGACGCGGGCAGAAACGTTTTACGGTTTCTGCCTCCTTTGGTCATTGAAAGAGAGCAAATTGATAATGTGATTGCTGTTCTCGGCAAGGTCTTGGAAGATGAGGAACATGGAAGATTATTCGGTTCGCCTCCTAACTAGGTTGCTTGAAATTTACAGTCCGTCCGGTAAGGAAG
>Ga0315282_10001505_pt1 | contig 43666 bp, 38 predicted proteins | sample YL17G07_20_MG_FD_203693 | JGI IMG/M metagenome (GOLD analysis project Ga0315282, IMG submission 203693) | Sediment microbial communities from Yellowstone Lake, YNP, Wyoming, USA - YL17G07_20 | ecosystem: Environmental > Aquatic > Freshwater > Lake > Sediment | place: USA: Wyoming | collected... | reverse complement strand
TTACTATATTCCTTCTCTCTAGCCTCTTCAAAGCGTCCAAGAACTCGCTCTTCTTCTTGCCACTTAACCTGAAGCTTTGAATCATCTCCCTGATGGGCATTCCGGGTTTTCCCAAACCTGCACTCCTCCTGCAGAGATTCTTCACTATCAGTCGCTCAAGCTTTCCGCATCTCCAAGTCGTGTTCCGAATGAGGATCACTATTGCCTTGACAATGTTCTGCCCATCACCGTTCTGTTTTGCAGTCAACGTTTCCCACGGCATTTTCATGATATACGGACGAAACGCTTTTAGAGTTTGTGTTTCAGAATCTAAGGTCATTGATGGCACGCAGAATGAGAGGGTGGTTGTCTCGTTGGAAGGACATTGTGGAAAGCTCTTCTTCTCGCGCCTGCAAGAAGATGACGACGTCGCTGAATCCATTAAGAAAAATGCAGATGAGAGTGGCGTGAAGGCCGGAATATTCATGCTTATCGGAGCATTGAAGTGCGCGGTGCTCGGATGTTACAAGGAAGGAGAGTACGTAACTACAAGGTTGAATGGCCCTCTGGAGGTGGCTTCGTGTATGGGTAATGTAGCTGTTGATGAAAAAGGCGAAACAATAGTCCACGCGCACATCGTTGTTTCAAACGAAAAGGGTGAAGCCTATGGCGGCCACTTGATGAAGGGTTGTCACGTTGGCCCGACAGCAGAACTGGTCGTAGTCGAAGCCGCCGGCGTGCACTTGCGGAGAAGGTATGATGAAAAAACGAAGCTGAAACTCCTAAAGCTAGTCTAAAACCTTCTTAAAGTATACGCCGTTCGCGTTATCATAATAGTTCCTGAGCTTACCGATCTTTTCGTAGCCCAACTTTCTGTAAAGGTTGATAGCCGCGACGTTGTCTTCCCTGACCTCAAGGTGAGAAGCCTTGACGCCTTTCTCCTTAAAGATTCGCTCTATCTCTTGGAGGAGCAACTGACCGATCCCCCTTCGACGGTACGCTGGCGACACGTCTATGGTCAGTATGTGTGCGTACAAAGCTTTCCTGTCAACGTACATCATGCCTATGACGAAGCCTGCGATTATTCCACCCACTCTGGCGACCAAGTTTACACAGTTGTATTCCTTGAGCAACTGAGTGATCTGCTCCCTAGTGAAGGCCTCGTCTCTGAAGCATTCGGTTTCGATTTCACAGAGTCTGTCGAGGTGTCTAATCAGAGCGTCTTCTATTACCGCTATCATGGCTTAACATCTTTCAAGAATATTCCAAGGTCAAATTTAGCTTTTCCATTCTGGTGCAGAGCCAGCTTCAGTGTCCTGCCTTGTGATAACAGCTTTCGCGCCTATCCATTGCTGTGCCCCAAAACCTATGAAAAACCTCAGCCAAAACGTCAGCAAACGCATCAAAATCGTGGCAGTTGCGCTTATTATCGGATTGACCCCGAAAAAGACAAGCAGCGTTGTTAAGGTTATTTCTGGCAGGCCCCCTTCAAACGGAACCCCTATCGGAACAGACTTCACAGCCACGAAGATCGCGGAGATCACAAGTATCGCACTCCAGCTTATTTGAGGATATCCCATGGACACGAACGTGAGATAGAACACTGACATAGACAGGACCCACGCAATCACCGTGAAAAGAGAGGCGATGAACAGCGTTCTTGGAGCGTGCACGTATTCTTTGATTGCGACGTGAAAAGCCCTGTGAATTTCAACAACTTCTTCCCGTAGCTTTTTTAATCTCCAATGCCCCCTGCTTATACGCTCTGCAAACCCGATCACGCCGTCAACGATGCGGAAAGTCCACTTTTCTCTGAAGCATAGGAGAAGGATCAGAATGAAGAAAAGGGAAATCGCAGTGATGAGAAAAAGTACGAGGCCCAGCATAATTCCGTAAAGCTGGCTCTCAAACAGCAAGAGGCCCGCACCTACCAACAAAGTTGCGATGTTTATTCCCATTCCAATAAGTCTGTGTGCAACAACAGAGGCCGTTGCTTTCCCTGCCGCTCCGTTTTGCTCCCTGTTCACCAGGTAGATCTTGGTGATTTCCCCGCTGACGGACTCTGCAGGGATCAGCGTGTCGACGAATATCCCTGCCCAAACGAAGGCGAATGACTTGAAGACTGAAAGCTTCACTGAAAGGAACCTGAGCAAGGAGTGCCAAGCTAGAGTGAAAAAGACTATGTCGAGGACGGATGCCATTGCCGCTAGAATGTAGTAGTAGGGGTTAGTCTGCTGGACTTTTATGATGATCTCCCAGATGTCAACGTTGAAAACGTAGATGTAAACGAAGAAGACGACTAGTCCAATGATCAGTAGTAGCAGAGTTTTCCAAGTAGCCTTATACTTCGGTGCAGACAAAAGCGTTCGCACCCATCAACGAAAGCAAGAGGGCACTCAGCACCATTATATACTTTGCCAATTTCCACACGGGCACCGCCGGTTTCTCCCGGGATGATAACAAAGCCTCGTACCTCAAGCATTAAATTCTATCAGCTCGTACATAGGTGCAGATGGCGCCTATGTTGACGCGTGGACAAGCCCTCGAGTTGGTGAAGAACCACGTCTTGAAGAAGAACATCGTTTATCACATGATCGCCGTTGAGGCTATAATGAGAGAATTGGCCACGTACCTCGCAGAAGACGAGGAGAAGTGGGGACTGACAGGCTTGCTTCACGATGTAGACTACGAAAGAACTGAGGCGACACCCGAGCGTCACAGTCTTTTGGCTGAGGACATGTTGAAAGAGTCCGTGAGTAGAGATGTGATAAGAGCTGTCAAGGCTCATAACTTTGAGCACACAGCCGTTAAGCCTGAAACAAAAATGGAGAAAGCCTTGATCGCTGCAGACGCGGCTTCAGGTCTGCTTATTGCCTGCGCTCTAGTCATGCCTTCGAAAAAGCTGGCGGACGTTAGGGTCGAATCGGTCGCCAAAAAGTTCAAGGACAAGGACTTTGCAAGAGGCGCGGACAGGGAGAGGATACTCTTCTGCGAGCAGATAGGGATCCCTAGGGAGAAGTTTTTCGACGTATCATTGAGCGGGTTGAAGAATTCAGCTTCGCAGATAGGTCTATAGAACTACTAACTATGCAGAACCGAACAGTCACTACAACTTCTTAAATAGTGAAATCAACTGGAATAGATACGAAACTTGGGAGCTAGGACTCATGTCAGCTGTGATCGAGATCGAGCTCAAGAAGATTCATCCGTCAAAGCTTAACCCGAGGTTGGATGTGAACATAGGGCGCCTCAACGAGCTTGCTGCCAGCATAAGAGAGGTCGGCCTGCTTCAGCCTATTATCGTCAGGCCGTTGAACGGCGAGTTTGAAGTAGTCCTGGGTGAAAGACGCTACAGGGCTTCGCAGCAAGCTGGGCTTGAGAAGATCCCTGTCATCGTTAGAGAGTACAGCGATGATGAGGTTGTGCAATTAAACTTGATCGAGAATGTGCAGAGAGAGGACCTCAGTGCAATCGAAAAAGGAAAGGTCTGCAGGTATCTTCTAGACAATTGTGGCGAAAAATATCCTTCTCAGGCTGCGGTAGCCAAGAAGATCGGTGTCAGCAGCGATGCCGTCTCTCTTTGGCTGCGAACGGTTGAAGTGGTCCCGAAGGAAGCGCAGAAGTATGTGGCTCCTTCAACGGTTTCTGGGCAGGTGCCTGAGGGTAAGATAGATTATTTGACAGCTGTGAGGGTGGGGCGGGCGGTTCAAGACCCTGGAAAGAGGGTGGAAGTGATCAAGAAGCTGGCTGAGAAGAGGCTTCCGGCGAAGGAAAAGGCGCAGGTCATCGAGAAGTTGGCCCATGAGCCGGAAAAGCCGGTTGAGCAAGTCATACAAGAGGTTGCGGAGGCCCCCTACGAGATGCAGTTCGAAGCAGTCGACAAGGAGCCGCTGCTCAAGGGAATGAAAACTCAGACTTCCAGAACAGGCGTACCTGACCCCAAGATCAAGGCGGGCGCAATAGTTCGCGCAGCCATATGGGAACCTCACGTTGCAGACCTGCGAATCTCATCCGTCGAAAGGAAACGTTTGAAATACTTTGATGAAGAAGACGCGAAGAGAGAAGGCGGGTACACTCTGGAGCAGTTCAAGAAACTGTGGAAAAAAACGCATGGTGAATGGGATGAGGACCAGCTTGTCTACGTCATTCACTTCGAGAAGATCAAATAGTCATGTTCAAAGAAGCACCATGCTAAAGTCCTTTTCACTTTTCGCGCCCAATCCCGGCTCAACGATGCGGCGAATCTCGACGCAACTCTAGTTCGCACAAGTAGCATTGGCTTATATGAAAAACCCACAAGGCAGGCCTTAGACGATGTACTTGTCGGGCTTTTCGAAGTCCTTAACGATTTCCATGACTCGTTTGGGAACGTTTACGCTGTCAAGAGGTATCCCCTTGAGTAGGACCCAAGGACTCTTAACGGCTATGTGGGTTGCAACGTAGTCTTGACCGAAAGATCTTCTGCACACCTCAATAACGAGCCCTCTGACGCCGACCTCAGAGACTTCACCCAGAGCGTGCAAGTATTCGTGCAGCAACAAGTTATACACCAAGGCGTTAACCACTCTCCTGCTTTCAATTGCTGCTTCCACGATCTGAACCAGAACTCTGTTCAAAACGATGTTGTTGGTCCCCAGCGAGTGGTAGGCGCCGAGCTGAATCGGCAAGTCGTCCAGAAACAGCATCATGCTGCCTCTTCGCCTGCGTAAGGCAAACTCCACCGTGTCCTTGACGATTTCCCAGACCTCACCGTAGCTAGCAGCGTTCTCTAATCGGCTGCGATACTGTTCAACTGAAGACGAATCTCCTTCGCTCTTCAAACCATTCCTCGGCAAGAGTCAGAACAGCCAGCAGCTTATATGGGATGTGGAGCCAAAGCATTCGACTGAAGCATTGTTCCGCGAAGATGGTTCTTTGCGCAGTTGCTCGGTACTACTTGTAGAAGTTCAAACACGACAGATGGTCGGCGAGCTATTAATAAACATTGCCGGAACAAGCCGAGGTAGAAAAATCGTTTCCCAACAGGCAGCACGCCGCCAGAACTTCGAATGTGATTTAGTTTTGGCACTCGTTTATGATCGTCGGCAACGAAGATTCTGGTACGGACGTGCAGACCTCTTCTAGCTTCGGCTGGTTGATGGGAATGCTTACTGTGAAAGTCGTTCCCTTTGCCAAAGCGGTTTCCACAGCGATTTTGCCTCCGTGTGCTTCCACGATCCGTTTGCAGACGGGCAGGCCGAAGCCCATGCCTTTCGCCTTTGTCGTGTACAACGGTGACCACATGTTTTGCAGCATATGATCCGTCATGCCTGTTCCCGTGTCTGAAAAAGCAATTTCGCAGTCATCAGTGGACCTTTTGCTTTTGATTGTTAGTCTTCCTCCCTTCGGCATGGCTTCCACAGCGTTCTTTATTATATTGACAAAGGCTCTTTTCAGTTTGTCAACGTCAACTTCTACCTTCGGCTCGTTCTCCGTCAAATCGAAGACCTTCACGTTTCGTGGAATTTTTACGAGAGACAAGGCCTCTTCTACCACCGCTTTGGGGCTGCTTTCAACCAGTTCAAGCTTGATTTCTCTTGAATAGTCCAGGAGGTCGTTGATGATCTTATTAGAGTATGCAATGTTTTTCTCGATGATTTCGAGCATCTCTCTTGCCTTGTCATTCGTCTTCTCACCCACTTTGTTCTTCAGGTAATAGGCTGCACCCGTTATGCCAGTCAAGGGATTGCGCAGGTCATGGCCAACCATCCCAGCCAGCTCACCGATCGCTGCGAGTCTTTCGGACTTGAGAAGTCGGTTTTGAGCTTCTTTCAACTCTCGCGTCCTCTCTTCAACCTTTGCTTCGAGATGGTCTGCGTATTCCTCAAGTTTGGCCCCGGCATCGTTCAACTGCTGAATCAGCTGAGCATTTTCGATGGCCACTGCCGCCTGGCTTAGGAAGAGTTCCAGAGGTCTCAGAGATTCCAGAGTGGGTTTCTTCCCATCCATAGGATCATCCATGACTAGTCGACCTACGATGCGTCCGTCAGCCAATCGCAGCGGAGCGTATAGCATGTCTTGTGGGTCCCAGTCAATCATGTCTTCAGCTTTGAGATGGCTTTCAACGAGGTTGCTGGAGCTTCTCTGTCTTTCTCTAACCCAAGGGTCACTCCAAGGCAAGTAGTAGAATTCGCCGATTCTGAAACGTTCATACTCTGGCCCAAAACTTTCACGAACGACGTTCCCCGGCGGTCTGTTGTTCCACATGTGTTCTCTCTCTTCATCCGTTAAGCCCACGGTTACCAAGTCATCGGGGCTCCTCATCTCCATGTTTTCGTCTCTGACGGAGATAACAACTCTTCGCCACCCGAGGTCTCTGATCGCCTCAGCGATCGTTTGGAGACGTCGCCGCAAGCTTGCGGAGTGAATGATCTCAGCAGAGCTCATCAGCAGCAAAGCCATTTGGTCACTGCGCTTCTCAATTTCCCCTCGTCTCAAGAGGTTGCTGATCGCTGTCCCAGCATGCGAAGCCAAGACCTGAAGCAAGGTCGCATCCTTCTCACTGAATGCTCCTTGTTTGCTGCTTTCGACGTTCAGAACGCCTAGGATCTTGTCATCTGCGGCGATTGGAACGGCAAGCTCTGACCGAATTCCAGGGTAGCCTGCAACATATTCCTTGTCTTTACTCACGTCTGGAACGAGGATGGGTGCGCCTGTCTTCATCGCTCTCACTGTTACACCGTTTGCCCCGTCGACCGGAAGTTCACGGAGTTGTGGTTCCGAACGTCCGCGGTAGCATACAACCTTAAGAGTGCTTCTCTCTGCAACCATAAATGTGGCATATTCAAAACCCAATGTTTTCTCCATGGCGTCTACAGTTATTTCATAGACTCCTTGAACATCCTTCGCCGTGTTCAGTTTTCCGCCGTAGAAGTTTAGTGCAGAAAGTCTTTCCTCTGTCTTCCTGCGATTAGCTAGGGATCCACGGATGAAAATTCCGAGAACAACAAAAGATGCCAGAATGTATAACCGCGCAGAGAAGGGGGCAGGCGAAGTGGACGTTAAAACATCCAAAAATGGTCCATAGTGGTAGACGAATGCATCAACTGCCACATCTATTATGTAGGCAGATACCCCAGCGACAATGAGGAGGATGATTGCTGCGTGTTCGTCTCTCAACTTCGACTTTTGTTTGAATTTGGAAGGATTCATGTCTGTTAGGATTGTAATCCCTCTTATGCTTACGCTCTCAAAAGCACCCTTGGACGGCGAGCATTCAAAAAAGAATCTGTTGCCTGATAAAGCATTTATGAAAACACAATCGTTATCAGAAATCAGAGCAGGCGCTAATGGATCATGCCAAAACCCTTGAAGAATGCCTTAAGTACGAGAAGCGGCGCCTTCAACCTGATAGCTCTTTGGAGGTTGAGGGTTTGAGCAAGGACAGCGTGAAGGAAATCCTTACCAAGTACAAGACCGTTGCTGTTGTGGGGCTGTCGCGCGACCCCTCCAAGGAAAGTCACCGAGTGGCTGAATACTTGAAAAGTCAAGGGTTCCGCATTGTTCCCGTGAACCCCACCGCGGACGAGGTCTTAGGGGAAAAAAGCTACAAGAGTCTGCTTGACATTCCGCCTGAAATTCAGAGGACCTTGGACATCGTGGACATCTTCAGGCCCTCCGCCGATGTGCCGCCAACAGTTGAAGAGGCGGTTAAGCTGAAGGAACGCTACGACAGGCCGTACGTCGTTTGGATGCAGCTTGGAATAATCAACGAACAAGCGGCAACGACTGCGAGAGCCGCAGGCTTAACAGTTGTCATGAACAGGTGTATGATGGTGGAACACAAGAAGCTGTTTCCAGACCATTGATGACGCGCTTCACGATGCCTACCTGAATTCAGGCTTCCGCCTGCCTTGTTTTTTGTCTAGGCACGCTTTTACGAAACCGTAGTATTCTGGGTCAGGTCTCCCAGGTCGACTCTTGAACTCTCCATGAAACTGTGACGCGAAGAAGAAGAAGCGATCGGCCAGCTCCAGAATCTCCATCCTCCTCGCATCTGTGCTCTTTCCAGAGAACACCAGCCCTTTCTTTCGAAGAGTTTCGGAATAGTCGAGGTTGACTTCGAACCTGTGGCGGTGTCGCTCGTAGACTTCCCCGCTGTTATAAAGGCAATGCGCCAGCGTGTCGGGTTCGATGACTATTTTGTGAGCACCAAGCCGCATCGTGGCCCCCTTGAGCTCTATTCCCCGCTGTTCAGGCATCAGATCGATCACCGGATAGGCCGAGCTAGGGTTGATCTCCGTGCTGTTCGCGTCCGTCAAGCCGCAGACGTCACGGGCAAACTCTATCACAGCAAGCTGGAAACCATAGCATATGCCGAGAAAGGGGACGTCATTCTCTCTTGCGAACCTGATCGCCGTTATCTTTCCTTCGGTTCCTCGCGGACCGAAGCCGTAGGGCACGAATATTCCATCAACGTCTTCAAGCATCTTCGCGCAGTCAGGATTTTGCTCAAGCTTCTCAGCTTCAATATAATCAACACACACTCTGCTTCTGCACGCTGCGCCAGCGTGTTTCATAGCTTCGCTCATGCTCACGTAGCTGTCAGCAAGGTTCGCGTACTTGCCTACTAGAGCAATCTTCACTTCGTGCTCTGGCTTCAAGACTGCGTCTACAAAGCTTCTCCAATCCTTAAAGTCTTGTGATCGCTCTGAAAACCCAAGCCTCTTGCAGATGAAATTGCTCATCCCCTGTTCATCCAGTATGAGAGGAACCTGATAGATAGACGGCACGTTGTACGAACAGAAGACCGCGTTTTCGGGTATCGTGCCGAAAAGGGCGATCTTTCTAAGGGCTTCAGAGTCGATCATCTCAGGGCTTCTCGCAACGATCGTGTCTGGCTGTATACCGATCCGCCGCAGTTCGTTCACGCTGTGCTGAAGCGGTTTCGTCTTCATTTCTCCTGTGACATCCAGTATCGGAACCAGGGCAACGTGCACGTACAGGGTGTTTTCGTAGCCCTCTTCCAGACGCATCTGCCGGATCGCTTCAAGAAAGGGTAGACCTTCAATGTCCCCCACTGTGCCTCCGACCTCGGTCAAGACGACATCAGCACCTGAGTCTTTTGCAACGTCGCGTATGCGATGTTTTATCTCGTTCGTTACATGTGGCACGATTTGCACGCATCTTCCGAGGAAGTCACCCCTCCTCTCTTTCTCGATCACTGCCTTGTACACCAGGCCCGTTGTGATGTTGTTCTCCTTCTTCAGGTTCAAGTCGAGAAAGCGTTCGTACCAGCCCAAGTCGAGGTCCGTCTCGCCGCCGTCATCCGTCACGTAGACCTCGCCGTGCATGTAGGGGTTCATCGTTCCAGCATCAACATTCACGTAGGGATCAATCTTTATCACGCTGACCTTGAGCCCTCTTGCCTGAAGAATCTTGCCGATAGAAGAAGTCAAAATCCCCTTCCCAACAGAGCTCAGAACGCCGCCAGTCACAAAAACGTACTTAACCACTTGCTCCTCCTTCTGCAATGAGACAACGAATAGGCTCAAGTCAGGATTTAAACTCTTTTATCTAGCGTCTTCCCGCAGAGTGATCAAGCACGAAGAGAACCAGAAACTGGGAAAGAAGCGAATCATCCAAGCAGCTCTTGGACTGGTTGACCTGTGACAGTTAGCGCGCTTAAATCAGCATCCTTAAAAGAGAAACGTGCGGACATTTCCAAAGAAGGGTTAGAATGAAAATCATGTTTATTGAGCCGCCTAAAGACATGTGGTTCGTTATGGGCGAGTACCTGCCACCGCCCTATGGGATTATTCAACTGGCCGCTTACGTCGAGAAGGAAGTCAAGGACGTTGAGATCGAAATCCTCGACTGCAACGCAGAACATGCGGATTGGAGCGGAATGGAGAAACGGATCGAAGCGTCCAGCCCTGACATTGTTGCATCCAGCTCGCTGGCCACCTGCAACACGTACGTGGTCGCCAGAACTCTCGAAACAGCCAAGAAAGTAGACCCAAACATCCTCACGGTCACCGGGGGCCAGCATTTCACGGCAACAGCTCAGGAAAGCCTGAAAGAATATCCCTTGATAGACGTGATCGTGCGCGGAGAAGGAGAACGAACCCTTGCTGAACTCGTAACCAAGGCAAAAGGGAAATCGAATCTTCCGAAAATCATGGGCATCTCTTTCAGACAGCAAGGAAGAATCATCCATAATCCGCCCAGACCGCTGATTGAGAATTTGGAGGAATTGCCGTACCCTGGCTACCACCTCGTACAGCATACCATCAGTAAGTATCACTTTGCAATGATGGCAGGACGCGACGCGGCCTACGCGCTGATTGAGGGTTCAAGAGGATGCCCGCACGAATGCACCTTCTGCACGCAGTGGAAGCACTGGCAGGGGACGTGGAGGCTGAAGTCGCCGAAGCGTGTTGCTGACGAAATGGAATTCTGCCACAGAAACTTCGGCAGCAGGTTCATCTGGTTGACAGACGACAACTTCGGCGCAGGCACGCGTGCCAATGACCTCGCCGACGAAATCATCAAAACCGAGGTATCCGACGATGCAACGTGGTTTGTGCAGGCAAGATGCGACGACATAGTCAGAAACAAAGAAGCCCTGCCGAAACTGCGGAAGTCTGGGCTTAACTGGGTTCTTCTAGGCGTTGAGAACTCTGAACCATCAACGTTGAGCGCGTTTAAGAAGGACATAACCCCGGAAGAAGCAAAGACAGCGGTGAGGCTTCTCAAAGAGAACGACATCTTCGCGCACGTGATGCTCATAGTAGGCGGACGAAAGGACACCGTCGAGTCGATAAGAAAGCAGAGAGAATTCGCCAACGCTCTTGACCCAGACTTTGTGATGTTCGGCGTTCTGACACCTTTCCCTGGAACTCAAGTCTACGAGGAAGCAAGACGAAACGGGTGGATCGAAGACTTCAACTGGTCACATTACGACATGGTCCACGCCATAATGCCGACAGAAACACTGTCAAGAACGGAGTTGCAGGAACAGCTTTACGAATGCTACAGAAGCTTCTACGGCCCATGGAAAAGAAAACTGCAAGGGGTGTTCTCAAGCAACCAGCTGAAAAGAAGGGTCTTCAGGTACATGGCGGGCAGAGCACTGCTGGAACAATTCAAGAGCCTTTTTCGGGGCGTCCCTGCATGAAGACCGAAACAAGACTACCGTTCATGATGAAATTTACGCTGTTTGTTTCGCTGTTCGGTCTGTTAACCACGTTCTTGATGATGGCGTATCCACCGAAAGTCCCAGCGGACCTCTTCCTGCGAAGACCGCTGATCGGCTCCACTTTCATCGTGATATGCGCTGCAGGAACCGCAGCTGCACTTTCGCCGAGAAAATGCTCCACGTCGTTCGACACTCACGTACCCAAAGCAACGTCTATACAGGAATCGAAAATCGTGTCCTCAGTGGGCTCCAAAGCACATCATCCGGACTGTGGAAGGTTCTCAGCCCATACAATTCGTTTCAGACGCACCTCGTATTGCGCCGCGTGCACAGGCTTAGTCGTAGGAGCTTCTCTTGCTGTGGCGATGAGTGTTCCTTACTTTTTCTTCGGAATTTCCATGGGAGGGTTCAGCCTTCTGTACGTGGCGATCGGACAGCTCGGGCCTCTAGTCGGCTTCATCCAGTTCACGTTCAAAGGATGGGTCCGCGTTGCCGCGAATGCCTTTTTCGTGTTCGGAAGCTCTTTGATTGTGATTGGAATGGATCAACACATAGGCAGTTTTTTCGTTGACATGTACATGATGGGTCTAGTCGTGTTTTGGATCATGACGCGAATAGCCATTTCACAGTGGGATCACTCGAGAATCTGTCTGATTTGCAACTACCAATGCAAATGAAAAAAAGAGTAGGGGCGCTACCTTCTTCGACTCAGCCCGTACAAGGCGCCGATGACGATCAGTATTCCAAAGATTACGATGGCAAACGGCCAAACGCTGACGCTAGTAGAAATGAGGCCTGCCTGCTGCATAAGCACTATGACACCTGCGAGCAAGATGATCACGCCTATGGCTATCACAACGATTACGCCGCCCCTCGGGATGCCGAAGCACTCGTACTCCATCCGCCTGTACGGCTCGCCCTGTCTGCGCGTTCCCCAGCATTCATCCTCAACTCGACCCTGCCCCTCGCGCTCACCAACTGCATACAGTGAAGCTCCACACTGTGAGCAAACCTTAGCACCGTCAGGATTCTTGGTTCCACATTTTGTACAGTAAACCATGAAGCCTCTCCGTTCTAGTGATTCACAGATGACACGTATTAAGACTTTTGGTGAAGTGGACTCTTCTCAGCCTGGCTCACGATCTTCTCGAATTCTTCTCTATTGAGTTGCAGACCGTGAACGAATCTTCCATGACGTTTTGAGCCCTTCAAGAATGTCTGCTTGACTAGCAACGGTTTCTCAAACCGCTTGACATACTTGAACTCTATGGCCCTTTTCCAGCTGCCTCTTTCACATTCGAGTCTGTCCTCTTCGGATAACGCGCTCATTTCGGCCACGTGGTCAACCACCCCGTAACCGACCAGAGCGTCTCCAGTTCGGGTTTTGTGAATGAACAGAATCGCTTGTCCAGACTTCCACTTTCTTTTCATGTTAGTGTAATAGATTGCCATTTCAAAAACGTGGTCGACCCATTGTTCAGTTGCTATTCTGAGAATGTAGCCCGCGACTTCAGACTTCGAACTGTCCATCAATTTATCACGGGATGATCCCGATCTTTATTTCGCTTTTGGACGTTGAGAGAATCTGAAAAGCCTCTTTGATGTCTCCAAGTCTCATCCTCCGCGTTACGAGCGGTCTCACGTCGATTGTCCTTGAGGCTATTAGGTTCAGAGCTTTTCTGAAATGTAAAGGAGTGGTGTGAAATGTGCCTAGAACCGTCAACTCGCCGTAGTGAAGCTGTTCAGCGTTGACCTTGATCTCTGTGCCAGGAGGGCAACCGCCAAACTCTAGGACAGTCCCGCCTTTCTTGGCCAGTTTCATTGCTTGCTCCCAAGTTGCAGGCAGGCCTATCGCTTCGATTGCAACGTCAGCGCCGTACCCGCTTGTAAGGTCCCTGACTCTTCGTATTACATTTTCTCTTCGGCCGTTGATAGTCTCATCGGCGCCTAGCTTCTTGGCAAACTCCAGTCTTTCATCCACGAGGTCAATCATTATCGTCTTTTCAACGCCCATCCTCTTGACGGTTAGAAGGTGGAGCAGCCCTATTGGCCCAGCACCTATGATCGCAACGGTGTCACCGATTCTGACCCCTGCTTCCTCAACGCCGTGCAGAACGCATGCTAAAGGCTCGGTGATCGCGGCCTCTTCGTAGGATACGTCTTGCGGGATCTCTTGCATGTTCACCAGAACCATGCGTGCTGGAACCTTGACGTACTCTGCGTATGCTCCCCAGAGCCAAATCATGTTCTCGCAAAGATTGTACTTACCCTTCTGGCACATCGTACAATGCAAGCATGGTGCGCTGTTGCCGGCACGCACACGCATGCTCTCCTTCGGCCACTCGAGCCCTTCGCCGACCTCAACAGCTTCGCCTGCCCACTCGTGGCCAAAGATTGTTGGAAGCTTTATCACGTTCTCAACGTAGCCTCTCTGGAAGATCTTCAGGTCTGTGCCACATGTTGTAGCGGCTTTGACTCTCACAAGAACCTCACCAGCTCCGGTCTTCGGAACTTCTATCTCTTCCACTCTCAGATCTGTTACGCCGTAAAGCATCGCTGCCTTCATTCTTTCGTCACTCACTTTTCAGCACCCTCAACAGCCATAGTGTCAACGTCACAGCAACTAAGGAAACTGGCCTAACTTTCTCACGGCTTCCTTCTCGTTGCGCCAGTACAACAGCCGATTGGCGTTCTCAAGCTGCGTCCAAGCGTAACCTGCAAGTTCTGACTCCTGAAGTCTCACGGGTTCTCTGGAGTCTGCCATCACTAAGAAACTGGACACCGTGTGTCTAATCTCGTTGAAGACAAACTCGTACTTGTGGACCTGATCCATGATCTTGATATTCTTAAGACCAGTCTCTTCAAAAATCTCCCGCCTAAGCGCTTCAACTTCTGTTTCTCCCTCGTTGACTCCGCCCTTAAGAAGTCTCCAGTGTAGAGTTGTGGCCCTTCTGTCCTTCTTTTGGACCAGTAGGACAAGTCTTCCGTCTTTCTGATCAAAGATGACACCCTGCACTTCGTTTCTGACGTTCATGGGAAGTAACCCGTCTCCTTCACTTATTCAACATGACCACTTTCAAGCTTTCTGTGCTTTCCAGGGCTGTTCTGAAAGCTTTTGCGGCGTCTTCCAGCTTGAAGCGGTGCGTTATTAACTCCTTTACTTTTATCCTGCCGGACTCAATGAGGTGCAACGCTGTTCGCGTTTCCAGGTGCGATGTTGAATAAGACGGTATTATCTGGGTCTCAGAGAAAAACAGTTCTTTCGGGCTCATTCGTAAGTGCGCGGCCGGATTGGTGGGAGCGAAAACGCAGAGCTTGCCGCCTTTCCTGCAAACATCGATCCCCGCCCTGTACGCCTCTAAGTTCGGTGCGGTGACGACCGCCATGTCCACACCTCTGCCCTCAGTTACAGACCTGACGACCGCTGTTAAATCCTCATTGTTTGGATTGACAAGCATGTCCGCTCCAAACTTCCTCGCGAAATTCAATCGAAAGTCGATCAGGTCGCTCACGATCGTCGTTGACGCACCGTAGATTTTTGAGAGAGCCGTGTGGATCAACCCAGTGGGCCCTGCGCCGATTATTGCCACAGAATCCCCTACCTTGAGATTGCACTTGTTGAGCGCCTTCACACAGCAGCCGACGGGTTCGATGAGAGTAGCTTCTTCGAAGGACACGTGTTCTGGGATCTTCAAGGTGTCAAGCTGAAGGTTTGGAGCTGGAACTTTGAAGAACTGTGCAAACCCGCCGGGCTTGATGTTAGTTTTGTGGAACTGTTCGCACAAGGTATAGTCGCCGTTCAGACAGTAGTGGCATGTCATGCAGGCAACGTGGTGATGGACGAACACCCTGTCTCCCAAGTTGACCTCTTCAACTTTCTTTCCCTTCTTTGCGATTATTCCGGCAGGTTCGTGTCCAAGGACAAGAGGGGCGCGAGGTTTGAGATACCAGTCCATGAGGTCTGAACCACATATCCCGCAGGCCTTCATCTCAACAAGGACTTCATGATCACCAATTTCAGGTACAGCAACCTCCTCTATCCGCGTGTCCCGCGGACTGTAGTATACGGCGGCTTTCAACTCAGTTCAATGGCTTTTCTTTAGCTGGGCACTTAAAACTTTCCAAATGCACGATTACGTAAAAAAGCCTCGATGCTCCCTTGGAAGCGTCACACCGATGACACAGAATGCTTCAAACGGTTAAGGGCTATTCTTGGAAACTCGAACTTCTCTCTAATTTGTCTTTGATTTTCCGGAGGAACTCGGCTGCAGGAGCGCCGTCGATTACCCTGTGGTCGTAGGAAAGGCTTAACATCATCATAGACTTGACCTCGACCTTGCCGTTGACTGACGCCGGCTTTTCAACGATTCTTCCAACGGCGAGTATAGCAGCTTCGGGCGGGTTGATTATTGGAATGAAAAAGTCGACTCCGTACATGCCCAGGTTAGTAACAGTGAAAGTTCCTCCGGTCACTTCTTCTCTCGACAATTTTGCCAGCTGCGCCTTTTCGGTCAGCTCCAAGACTGCAGCGTCAATGTCCTTCAAGGTTTTTTGATCCGCGTTATGTATGACTGGGACGACCAGGCCGTTTGCTGTGGCGACGGCAACGCCGACGTTCACGTCCGCGAAGATTTTTATTCGGTCGCCTTCGAGAGTTGAGTTTACGATGGGCATTTCTGTCAGCGCTGTTGCCGCGGCCTTTACGATGAGCGTGGTATAGGATACTTGGAGTCTTTCATGAAGCCCTGTGGCTTTGGAAACATCAACCTCCATCACAACCGCACTGTGCGGAGCTGTTCTGAAGCTCATGGAAAGCCGTTCTGCGGTGGTTTTTCTGAAACCACTTAAGGGTACGACTTCTTTGACCTTGGGCTGAGCTCTGTCTTTCGGTTCTATGAGTCTGGTGACGTCGTCCTCTACGATTCGTCCTTCAGGGCCGCTTCCATGTATCGTTGATAAGTCGATCCGATGTTCTCTTGCCAAACGTTTGGCTACGGGCGAAGCAACAACTCGCTTCTCACCCTCAGTTTCGGCAGTCTGGGGGGCTTCAGCCTGCGCCTCTATTTCAGGGATGGTCTCGTCACGCGTGCCTATTATGGCTAGGACGGCGTTGACAGGCGCATCGACGCCTTCTTCGACTAGGATCTTCCGTATGATCCCTGAAGATGATGCTTCCAAGTCGTAGGTCGCTTTTTCAGAGACTATTTCCGCAATTGGTTCTCCTTTTTCGACGGCTTCGCCTTCCTTCTTGTACCACTTGCCCACGGTGCCCTCCTTCATCGTCAGGCTGAGTCGGGGCATCACGACGGTCGTTGGCATTCTAGACAACCTCCTTCACGGCTCTGATTATCGCTTTCTCATTCGGGATTACGAACTGCTCCAAAGGTGGGCTGAATGGAATTGGTGTGTCCAATGCCGTCACACGTTTTATCGGCGCATCCAAATAGTCTATGGCTTCTTCGGCGACTACAGCCGCAATCTCTGCGCTCACGCCAGCTGTCTTGCAATCTTCGCTTACTATAACTATTCTTCCTGTTTTCTTGACAGAATCGACGATCGTTCTCTTATCTAGAGGTGTCAGGGTTCTTGGGTCGACGACTTCTACGCTTATGCCTTCTTTTTCAAGGCTCTCAGTCGCTGCCAAGGCTTTATGAACCATAAACAGAGTAGCGACCACCGTAGCATCTGACCCCTCCCTCTTAACATCCGCCACGCCGAAGGGAATCAGGCACTCCTCTTCTGGAACGTCTCCTTTGATAGGGTACAGCAACTTGTGTTCACAGAAAAAGACGGGGTTATTCCCGCGTATAGCCGTCTTCAAAAGTCCCTTTGCGTCATAAGGTGTCGAAGGCACAGCCACGTACAATCCGGGAACGTGCATAAACCATGCTTCCAAGCTTTGAGAATGATGGGAAGCGATGTTGACGCCTGCACCGAAGGGCGTTCTGATGACCATCGGACAGCTCGCTTGGCCTCCGAACATGTAACGTATCTTTGCCGCTTGATTCGCGATTTGATCCATAGCAAGGGCAGTCAAGTCTCCAAACATGATCTCTGCAACAGGCCGCATACCCGTTATTGCAGCACCTACTGCCGTCCCAATTATGGCTGACTCAGAGATCGGCGTGTCCCTGACCCTCTCATCCCCAAATTCCTCCGCCAAACCCTCAGTGACCTTGAAGGCTCCGCCCCAGTACCTGCCGATATCCTCTCCCAGCAAGAACACGGTGGGGTCTCTTCGCATCTCTTCTCTCAAGGCTTCACGGAGTGCTTCTCGGTAGGAGATTCTCCTCATGCGCCTCCCCTCCTTCTAGCCATAGACATCTTCCAGAGCCTCTTCAGGAGCAGGATAACGGCTGCCCAAGGCAAACCTTGCGGCTTCTTCAACTTCAGCCAAGGCTCTCTTCTCTATCTTTTCAACATCCTCCGCCGACAAAGTATTGTCTCGCAGCATCCTCTCCCTCAGTTTTTTGACAGGGTCTTTGGCTAACCATTCTTGAACCTCTTCCTTAGCCCTGTACTTGGCTGAGTCGACACGAGAATGTCCCTTGTGTCTGTAAGTTTTGCACTCGATGAGTGTTGGGCCCTCACCGTTTCTTGCCCTCTGGACCGCTCTGCAGGCCGCTTCATAAACATCCAGAACGTCGTTTCCGTCAACGACTTCACCTGGCATTCCATAGGCCACAGCGCGGTCTGCCACGTTCTGAAGCTTCATTATCCTAGACTGACGCGTTCCCATGGCGTAAAGATTGTTCTCGCAGACAAAAATCACGGGCAAAGACCATGCCGACGCTAGGTTCAAGCTCTCATGGAAAGTTCCTTGGTTTGAAGCCCCTTCGCCGAAAAAGCATGCCACCACTCGGTCTTTTCCGCCGAGCTTTATCGTCAGTCCAGCGCCGACGGCTATCGGTAATCCAGCTCCAACGACCGCGGTGGCACCCAGCATGCCGACGCTGAAATCGGCAATGTGCATCGAGCCCCCTTTCCCCTTGCAGTACCCAGTTTCTTTGCCCAGAATCTCAGCCATTACGCGTTTCAAGTCGGCTCCCTTGGCTATGCAGTGCCCATGACCGCGGTGTGTGCTCGTGATGAGATCATCTTTTCGAAGGCCGCTGCAGACGCCCACTGCCACAGCCTCTTCACCAGCGTAGAGGTGTATCGTGCCAGGAACAAGGTTCTGGCCGTACAGCTCGAAGACCCTCTCCTCGAAGAAGCGGATCTCTAGCATCTTCTGAAACATGTCAGCAAGCAGTCCTCTCGACAGGTTTGCCACCATTCGTCTTCCCAACCCTTGGCGTGATGGTTCACTTCATATAGACCCCCTACACTCTTATATTAATCTGCGATTGAGCATAGCCTAAGGAAAGAGTTCAAAGTCATATAGACCGATGCAAGGTAGAGTATTTGCGAACAACGCTCAGGGCATCACAAACAGAGTTTCGGTGAGATGTGATATGCAGAAGTCTTACTCGAGGCTGTTGGGCATAGTGGGAAAGCCCAACACGGGCAAGTCGACTTTCTTTAGTGCAGCAACTCTTGCGCCGGCCGAAATAGCAAACTACCCCTTTACTACGATAAAGCCCAACAGAGGAGTAGGCTACGTTCGAACCCCCTGCGTCCACGAAGAGTTTAACGTCAGCGACAATCCTGCTAACTCCATCTGCATGAGCGGCGTGAGACTGATTCCGATAGAGTTTATCGACTGCGCGGGGCTAGTGCCCGGTGCGTGGGAAGGAAGAGGCTTGGGCAACCAGTTCTTGGACGAAATCAGAAAGGCAGATGTGCTGATTCACATCGTTGATGCCTCTGGGGGAACGGACTGCGAAGGGAGACTCTGCAAACAGGGCGAGCATGATCCTCTGGAAGACGTAAGGTTCCTGGAACATGAGATAACAATGTGGATGGCGACCATACTGAAAAAGGACTGGCCCAAGATTGCGAGAACAACAGAAGCTGAATCAAAAGACCTTTTCACTATGCTAGAAGAGCGTTTGAGCGGCCTCGGAATAAGAAGAGGCCATCTTATTGAATCGTTAAGGAAAACAGGCTTGAGCGGCGAGAAGCCAACGTTTTGGAGTGACGAAGATTTTCTGAAGTTTGTAGATATGCTTAGACAGGTTTCTAAACCAATGTTAATCGTTGCAAACAAGATGGACATTCCCACTTCACAGGCGAACCTGGAGCGGTTAAGGGAATCGAACCGCCTTATCGTCCCAGTCTGCGCAGAGGCGGAGCTTGCGCTGAGGCGAGCCGCTGAGAAACAGCTGATAGACTACAGGCCCGGAGACTGCAACTTCAAAATAAACGCGCCTGAAAGACTCAGTGAAAGTCAAGTCAAAGCCTTGGAAATCATAAGAGAGAAGATCCTCTTCGACTTCGGCTCAACAGGGGTTCAAGAAGCGGTGAACACGGCTTTTTTCAAACTCTTGAACATGATAACAGTCTATCCTGTCGAAGACTTGGAACACCTGAGCGACCACGCGGGAAGAGTGTTGCCTGACGCCTATCTTGTGCCGTACGGCACGACCGCACGTCAACTTGCCTACATAATTCACACAGAGTTAGGAGAGGGCTTCATATACGCGGTTGAGGCGAGAGAGGGCAAGCGAGTTGGCGAAGACTACGTTCTAAGGGACAGAGATGTCGTCTCGATAGTGAGTGCACGCAAAAGGGCTTAGATGTTCTCATTCACCGAAACGTCTCTTGCGCTTCTGGAAAGTCCTAACGGCCCTTAAGAGGTCTATCAGTCTGAAATCAGGCCAGTAGACATCTAAGAAACACAGTTCGCTGTAGGCAGACTGCCACAACAAGAAGCCGCTCAGCCTCTCCTCGCCCGAAGTTCTGATGATCAGGTCTGGGTCTTGCTGAGGCATGTGCGATGTGTAAAGGTACTGCTCGAACGTTTTCTCGTCTACCTTCTCAGGGGTAAGCCTGCCTTCGTGCACCTGCTCAGCGATTTTCCTTGCTGCGTCCACAATTTCGGCCCTTCCACCGTAAGCGAAGGCGAAGTTCAAGAAGTGTTCATCATAGTCCTCGGTTGACTTCTCCACCTCCCCTATGAGCTGCTGCAGGTCTTCAGGCAAGAGGTTCACTCTCCCAATGACTTTGACGCGGACCTTGTCTTTGCGTATCCGCTCATCCGTCAGAAGCTCGCGAAACCGCTCACCCGCGATCCGCATGATCTCTTCAACCTCGCTGGGTGTGCGTCGAAAGTTTTCTGTAGAAAAAGCGTAGAGAGTGACAGATTTGACGTCCAGTTTCAGACACCAGTCAAGCAACTCTTCAACTTTTTCTGCACCTTTCTCGTGTCCAAGCCAAGGGTTAAGAACATTCTCCGAAGCCCATCTTCTGTTCCCGTCAAGAATTATCGCTATGTGCTCTGGCTTTTCACCGCTTTCTACTTGACGCCACAGCCATCCTTCATAGAGCCTGTAAACGCCGACAGCAGACAGCAACGTCTTGAACACTTATTCAAACCTCGCGCTTCGAAGTGCACTAGCACACTGGCAAGCTTCCTTGCGCTCCATGGGTAAACCCCTAACGCTCTCAATTAAGAGTTTCTCCAGCTTGGGCATGATCTGCTTGGAAACCCTTGAAACCTCATGGGCTGAAAGCCCCTTTCGTATCCCAGCAGCCATGTTTGATACGTAACATGCTGACGCGTAGCACATTTCAAGCTCTCTGGCCAAGACAACTTCTGGAAAACCAGTCATGCCTACGATGTCGCAGCCCAAGCGCCTGAACATCTCTATTTCTGCCGGCGTTTCTAAACGAGGGCCCTCGGTGCAGACCATCACAGCCTTGTCCCACACATGCAATCCAGTTTTTCTCGCCGCGTCGAGTAGGAGCTTCCGCATTTGTGGACAGTAGGGCTGTGAAAAGTCAACATGTGTAACTGGTGCTTCGTCATAGAAAGTGGTACACCGAGCTTTTGTGAAGTCCACAAAGTCGTGAGGGACAGCAATTTGGCCAAGCTTGAAATCGCGGTTTATGGCGCCAACAGCGTTTGTGGCGAGGATTCTTCTGACACCAAGCGTGTGCAGGGCCCAGATGCTTGCCCTGTAGTTTATTCGATGCGGAGGAACAGAATGGTTAGGCCCATGTCTCGAGAGGATAGCCACTTGTTTGCCTCCCACTTTTCCAATTGACACAGGAGGGGCTGTTCCGTAGGGCGTTTTTATGATTGACTGTTCTGGCTTTTCGAACAACTTCTCGAGTCCTGACCCGCCTATGATTGCAATTCTAGTTTTCAGCAAGTTCTTCGACCTGTTCTTCGGTCTCGCGGAAGAATTCCTTTGCGCGTCGGTGTAGGACGAATATTACAAGCACCGAGACTACGCCGATTAAGATGCCGATGAGTATCGCGAAAACAACCCTTTCGGGTCCCGCACTTCCTACCAACAGGTCCGAAGCTACGAGGAAAATCTCTCTGGACCAAGCGACCGTGACGATCAACGCCCCGTTGCGCAGCAGTCTGGCGTCACGTTCGAGGTACCATCTGATGGCTCTGCCTAATAGGGCTACACAAATCCCGACGACGATGAGAGAGATGGCGCCTGTGATGAAAAAGCCCGCGACTCTAGGCAGGATACCGAGGTATCCAGCAATATCGCTTTGGAGAGAAACCTCAGGTGCGGCCGTGGTCCAACCTAAGTAGACGCCAAGCACTACGCACAAGGCTCCGGCGATCCCAGAGAAATTTGAAATCTGCACTCGAAGAGGCGGCGGGGAATACTCTTTGATCCACGTGTAGAAACCTTTAGCCATCCTGTCTATTCCGAATCCCTTGACAAGCAGGACCACGCTTAAGACAAGCACGAAGGCTATCACGTAATATTGGACAAAGCCGACAATCGAAAAGATTGCTAGGATCAGAATGAGCAAACCAGGCAAGCCCAGTGCAATGCGTGAGTAGCGCGGATTCTCCACCAAGGTTCTGAGATACTTCCAGAAGAGGGCAGCTGTCTCCTCTATCGACTCACTGTGCTTCACGACTATCCTCCTGACAGACGATACGGGCACCCTGGATTGAACAACTGGCAACACTGCTTGGTCTGAGTATCCGTCAGTCACGAGAATTACTTCGCTCGCCGAAAAAGAACCTAGCAGGTCGTTCAGTTCAGAGACAACCTTTCTGTCTGCGCTGACCCCTCCAAGTTCAGAGCCAGATAGAGTTGCCACTTCAACGACTTCATCCGGCTTGTCCTCGGCCTTCAATCGGTCATATACGCGTACTGCCTCGAAGATGGCGTTTGCGTCAGGTTCCTCAGGGTCCTTCAGAGCCAAGGATACCGCAGCATCGAGGTTTTCTTCCCTTCCGACAACGGGCGTCTTGACTCCGGCCTTAGCTCCTAGATCATCGTCTCTGTCCACGCACAGAACAAGAATGCGTTTCTGTTCTTTTTCAGACGCCTCTTTCATGCTTATCTCTTTCTCTGATTATATCTGTGCGTAATCACTTTAATCTTATGTTTCTGGAATTAATCTTGTGCCTTTCAGCGCGCGCGGAAGCGCAAACCTTGCAAAAAAATCCATGGATTTGCTACAAATCTAAGAGGGCGCGGTATTCTAACGTTTTTCGCCGCAATCAAGTACGATGCTCGGAGAGTGGACGTGGAGCCGAGCGATGAGCTCAATCCTTAGACGTCAATCCCTTTTCCGCGAGAAGTTGGAATTCTTCCCAGCTCAGTTTCTCTCCTCTTCTCAGCTTTTCCATTGCTCTGTTCTCGAGCGTTTGGCGAAGCAGGCTCTCACTCTGCTTCCTTTCTTTCTCGTGTTCCTCTCGCACTTCGGTTTTCAACTGTCTGATCTTGCAGGAGACGGCTACGATCTCCTCTCGAAGCGGTTTGGTCTTTGCTCTTTCTTCTAGGAATCGCTTGTGAACGCCGTCGGCTTCCATTTTAGTTTTCCTTGACTCCTCTATTTTTGCCAGCATTTTGGCATGAATTTCCTGACTCTTCTGCGAGTGAGCGGTCAGTGCTCCGTGACAACGTTCACGTTCAGCCTTAAGATTCTTCACCTCATCGTGCAACGCGTCGATCTTCCTGTTCAACTGTTCAACTTTTCTGTGGACGCTCAATTGTGTCTCCAGCGCCTTCACTTTCGCGACCAAGTCTTTTTCTTCCTGCAGCGTTAAGGAGCTTGTCTGGATCTTCCAGTCGATGCTTTCGACTTCTTCTTCGAGAGCCCTATGGCTCCTTGAGGGTATTTTCTTTGAGAAATCATGCCTTTCCCCGCCTAGTTTCTTTATTTCTTCAATCTCTTCGTGGATTCTGGCCGTGGCGGTGTTCCGCTGCTGTTTTAGTTCCTTCACTTTTTCGTTTGTCTGGTCTCTCTCACTGCGCAGCTCTTGTATTTCAGTGCGCAGATTTCTCAGCTCTTCATTTAGCCTGTTCCGCTTCTCGGCCAGTCTGTTTGCTTCAATGTCGAATGTGTCTTTTTGTTCAGTCAAACGTGCGAGTTTCTGGGTTAGTTCGTCGATCATGCCCGTTTTCTGCTGTGTTGACAATGCTGTTTCCTTCTGTCTTTTCCATTTTGGAATCTGTTTAATTACTCTTACCCCTGAGCCCGGGGCTACGAGGCGAAGGTTTTGTTGCAACGTCTTTTGTTGAAAAAGGGCCAGTTTGTGGTTCTTTTTGCCGTTATGGGTTTACTCAAGTATGATTCTTGCGTCGACGGTCTTTGCTCCCTTCTCGTACACCATTATGGGGTTCAGGTCCAGTTCTTTGATTTCAGGATTGTCCATAACAAGCTTTGAAGTGTTCAGCAAGATCTTGATTATTGCCTTAAGGTCAGCCGGAGGCATGTTTCTGTAGCCTTTCAAGAGAGGATAAGCCTTCACCTCGCCTATCATTTCAGCTGCTTCATCTTCGTTTACCGGTGCGATTCTGAAGGTTACGTCTTTCAGAACCTCCACAAAAACGCCGCCAAGTCCAAACATCAAAGCCGGTCCGAACTGCGGGTCTTTAATTGAGCCTACTATGACCTCTGTCCCGGCTGGGGCCATTTCCTGAACCAGCATACCCACGATCCTTGCCTTAGGATTATGTTTCTTAACATTATCCATGATGTGTCTGTAGCCACTTCGAACTTCTCGGGCGTTTCTGATGCCGACCACGACGCCTCCAACGTCTGACTTATGGATGATGTCCGGGGAAACGATTTTTAAAACTATTGGAAAACCGATTGACATCGCAAACTTGAGAGTTTCTGTCTCGTTCTTTGCCAACTTGAACTTCGTTACGGGGATCCCGTACTCCATACAGACAGTCTTGGCCTCAGTTTCAAGAAGAGACTTCCTTCCGCCCTTGATGACTTGCTTGAATAGCTGAGATGCTTTAGACATAAGACAGCCTCGATTCGAGAAATCTAGTTTCGTGCCGACATTATTTAAGTGCTTTTCCTCTCGAAGCTTGCGAACGATTGCTGGACGGTTTAGCGCGCATGCTTGTTCCTAAATTCCGTTCAAGAGGCAGGCATGACGTTTTCCGATGACTACTGTTACGGTTCGAGTGGGTGTTTGCGTGCTCACACCCTCCCCCCCGGGTTCACTATATGACCCAAATATGGTTGAAGAGCAAAACAAGCAGTACAAGCCACTTCCCAAAAGAATTCAGGAACACGCTAGCGCGCGACCCCCAAGCCTCGTCGTTCAGGTCTTGGAAAATAGTTGCGCTCTACCTAGGGACTGATCGCCAAGGAAGCGAAGATTTTGGCATCGTCAACGAGGTTTACTATTTTTGCGTATTCGTTCGGTTGGTGTGCCATCTCATCCACTGTGCTCCACACAACTGCTGGGATGCCGATTCTTCTAAAGAAAGCAGCGCACGTTCCCCCTCCGATTCCTCCAACCTTCGGTTCCACTCGTCTCACACTCTTGATAGCCTCTTTCAGCATGAGTACAATCTTGGCGTTCACATCGGTTGGCTTCGGAGCCACGCTTTTCTGAATCAATTCAACGCTGATGTTAGCTCCAGTTTTCTGTTGATACTCTAGTGCAAGTCCATTGATGTCCGACAATATTTCTTCCACACTGTAGTGAGGTAGAATCCTACAGTCAAAATAGTTTACGTCTTCGCCAGGAACGATGTTTACAGCATCAACATTCTTGTCCTTCTTCGTCGGCTCAAACGTGCTTTCGGGAGGGTCGAAATGCTCGTCTTTCGCCGCATACTTCTCATGTAGCATTTTGTCAAGTGCCAAGGCATATTCCATTCCAACACGGTGGGCGTTGAGGCCGTCTCCCGGTCTGCTCGCGTGAGTCTGCTTGCCAACAGTGCGCACTCTAAACCAGAGAGCACTCTTTTCAGCGATCTCCACGAAGCTTCCAATCGCGTTTCCTCCGTCTGGAACGATTATCAGATCCTCTTTTTTGAAAAGTTCCTGTTTTATGAGGTGCTGGATTCCATAAGTGCTTCCCTGCTCCTCGTCAGCCACGAAGCAGAGAGCGACTGTCCTTCTCGGTCTGATTCCCAAGTTCTTTAGAGCTATTATTGCGAAGATGGAGGAAACCATTGATTGCGTGTTGTCTTCGCTGCCCCTTCCAAAGATCTTTCCGTCTTCAATAATGGGTTGAAATGGTTTTGCAACAGTCCAAAGTGAATCCTCCCCCGGTGGAACTATGTCGAGGTGTGTGATTATCCAAAGCGTTTCCTTTGTTGTCTCCCCCGCGTATCGTGCGATGATATTGGGTCTTTTCTTGGATGGAACTCTTTCGTCTTCCGCATCGCAACGTTCTATTTTGTCGAGGCCTGCAGCCTTCAAGATTTCAACGAGTTTTTCGGCTTTCTTTGATTCTCCTTCTCCGCCGTTTTCTGGAGCTATGGCTGGAATGCGAACAAGCTCCATTAAGGCCTGTGCCATCTGAACTTGCAGTTTTTCGATTTCATTGAATAGATTTTGGGTCTGCATAGCCATCACATCTAACGAGTTTAGATATTCTTGGCCCTTAATCTTTAACGGTTCCGCTCGTTAACCGTAGCAAGTTTGAGTAAAAGGCCAGTTCCTAGTTTAGTTCTTTCAGTGCCCTTAGCCTTTTGACTATGTTTGGATGCGTTGAGAAGATTTCTAGAATTCGTTCTGACGCGGTCAACTTCTTCGAAAGCATTTCATCAACCCACTTCTGACTCTCCCCTGCTGACACAGCTGACAGTTCAGCCGAGTCTACTTCCGCACGGTCAGGGTCTGTGATGAAAAGGGCTTTGAAGGCGCTGAGACTTTTTGTATCCTTTCTCACGTTCCGCATACTTTTGGTTGTCTTGACTATTTTTGCCAGGCCCGTTGAGAGTTTGCTCGATCCGTTCTCAACTGTCGCCGCGCTATGGCGGTCCGCGTAGTACTCGCGAAGTCGGCTGAGATGGAGTATGAATAGGTTCATCACCCATGAGAACGCCATGAACGCTATGCCTATTAGCGGCCCTGCGCCACCTTGGTTTTTTCTGTTGGTGTTGAACATGGACGAAAGCATCATTGAGTAGCCTATGAAATAGGCTATTGCAGGCAGAATGGAAACAAACATCATCACCTGCATGTCCTTGTGCTTCAAGTGTCCAAGCTCGTGTCCGACAACAGCCTCAACCTCCCCGTGGTCCAGCGTCTTCATAAGTCCGGACGTGACTGCCACGCGAGTACCTGCTATCGGTGAACCGTAAGCAAACGCGTTTGGGATTGGAATCTGGGCAAGCATGAGCCTTGGCTTCTTTATCTCACTCTTTCTGCTGAGGTTGTCAACCACTTCGTGAAGCTTGGGGTCTTCGGTTTGTGAGATCTCGTGTGTGTGGTAAAGACGGTCAATGATGTAGGGTGATATGAGCCATTGAACAACATTGAAGACTCCAACAAGGATGCCTAATGTCAAAAAGTCAAAGGCGCCCGTTAGGCTCAGGATCACCGTGAAGAACAGCGTGGATGCTCCGATTATCAAGGCTAGGGTTCCAGCCATTGACATTCTCAGTTTCCAAGCACTCATTTATGCACACCAAATATTCTCTGATGGACACGGTCCAACTTATATCTCTTATCCCGAAGTTTGCTCTTATTGTGACGTAGCTCTTGAAACTTGGTCACTTTCTGCAACGTCGCACTGTGCATCTTCTGAGGTTCTTTTTGGGCAATACTTAAATTTGATGAAGGGTGCTGATTCTCGAGAGTGTCGTCCGTTTGACTTCAAAAGTGGCTGTTGTTAAAGGCCAAAGAGGTCACGACCCCGTTTTGAGAGCTCTTGACCTGGTGGATTATGAGACTGCCCTATCAGGTTGGCATAAGGTGCTCATAAAAGTCAACTTTATAACCGTAGCAACATGGGAAACCGGCGCGACCACGGACCCAATAGTGGTTGAGGCGATCATAAAGAGGCTCAAGAACTTGCCTGTTGAGATCTATGTTGTCGAGTCAGACGCCACAATGACCAACACTGACAAGGCCTTTGAGGTCACGGGCATGAGAGAGATGAGCGAGCGTAACGGCGTTCAGTGTCTTAACCTGAGGCACGTAAGAGACAGGGTTAGGATTGATGTTCCTCATGGTGAAGCGCTGAAGAGTATCACTGTGCCTCGTATCGTTACCGAGTCTGCGATTATTAGTGCTGCTAAGCTTAAGACCCACATGTCAACAGGGGTCACGTTGGGCATGAAGAACATGTTCGGTCTTCTGCCTGACAAGCTCAAATCGAAATATCATCTGAGGGGCATAAGCACCGTCATCGTTGACATCAACTCTGTTCTCAAATCGAGGTTAACGGTGATAGACGGCTTCGTGGGGATGGAGGGACGTGGCCCAGTCGGTGGAAGACCTGTCCAGATGGACTTGATAATAGCGGGAAGCGACCCGGTGGCGACGGACTCGACTGCATGCAGAATCATGGGGTTTGACCCCCGAGAGATCAGTCATGTTCGGAAGGCTTACGAGAGAGGACTAGGCAATATCGATGACATACAAGTCTTGGGCGAAAGACTCGAAGATGTGACTCGACGGTTCGCAAGAAACTAGCACGTAAGAACGCTTCTTATCGCGAGGAAAAGGAATACAGAATCTTCCAGCACCTACAAACTGAAGACAGCTTTAAATTCCATCTCGACCAGACTTATTTGTATGAGCACACTGGTTGACGACGTTGGAAGTTTTCCACTGCCGCCTCAGACAGACCGGGAGTCATTTGATAGGGCATACGTTCTTGCAAGGAAGGCACAGGTAAGCAGAAAAGGGCTAACAAGCGACGAATTCTTGCTGAACAATTTCTACCAAGTGACGGTTGATTCCTTCAGGAAGAAGGTCGAAACTGGACTTGACATCGTGAACTATCCGCAGCACTACGATATGCACAGGCAGCTTGCAGATGTGCTCAAGGAAGTAATGGACAAGGGCACGTACCTGATCGATGAAAACCAAGCATTCTTGCCTGAAGTATGCGTGATCAAAGAGGAAGCAAAGAGATTGTATGAGGAATTTGGAAAGAAGGTACAGCTCCGTGTCTGCATACTAGGCCCGATGGACCTCTATCTCAGAGAGATCGGAACTGTGGCCTACAGCGATGTTCTCATGATGTTCGCAGAAAACGTTAAACGCTTCGCAAAAAACTCGATTTTGAACTCAGAGTACATCAAAACTGCCGCAGTTTCCTTAGACGAGCCGAGCTTCGGTTTCAGGGAAATCTCCGCAGAAAGAGAAACAATCATGGACGTTCTTGAGAAAGCCTTCGACTTTCACGGCGCAGTAAGACAGATCCACCTTCACTCTCCGTCACGGATAACCGACGTACTCGAGGTTAAGAACGTCGATGTGCTGTCATTCGAGTACGCAGCATCCCCAAAGAACATCGAAGGATTATCCAAAAGAATGCTCGAGCAGACAGACAAGCAGGTACGAGTCGGCGTATCCAGAACAGACATAGACTCGATCATGGCAGAGCTTTACGAAAGAGGCATTTCGAAGCCACATATCGAACAAATAGCTGAGGACGAGGCAACCATACGTAAGAGGTTCAGGGCCGCGAAAGAGAAATACGGAGAACGCATGACCTTCACAGGCCCAGACTGCGGGTTGGGCGGTTGGCCAACGCAAGAAGCAGCCCAGCTCCTCTTGAGAAGAACCGTGAACGCGGTTAGAAATGCAGAATCAAATTGACCTTAGCTCTTAGTCGTTGCCTTGCTTCCTCTCGTCGTCTTTCGCCGCTGGCGGGGGCGAAGACATTCAGCTTTTGACCATGTAGTACTCAGCCTAGCCGCTTCAATGTTCTTAGGGCAATTAGGGTGATCCACTTGCTCGGTTTGCCTTTCACCTCTATGTTGGCTTGCATCCTTCCAACAGGGGAGCTTTCAAGAATCCATTTTCCATCCTTCTGCCTTTTTTGAAGCAAAGCCTCCACCGCGTCGTTCAGGCGCTCATCCTTGACATAGCCAAGGCGGGTCACAACGTCTAGTCCTCTGAGAATGTCGTAGCCATAGAACACGGGAAAGCTCAGCTTTAGCCAAGTTCGGTTGATGACTTTGTAACCATGATGGTCAGCTTTGAACAAGCGATGCATGAGCAAGAACTCGGAACCTCCTTCAATCGTGTGTCGCATCTCTTCTGTCAAAGATTCCTTCTTAACGAGTGAAAATGCTTCCAATGGACAAATCGTCCCGTAGAAGCATCCATGCTTATCCCTTACGTGTGCGCGCCAGTAGGGGCAGAGCCATCCCCCGTCCTTGTTCTGAACCTTCACAAGCCATTCTAACGCTTTCTTCACCCTCAGGTCTTCCTCATAGCCCATTTGGATCAGAGCGGCAGCCATATTGCCAGTAAGACAGGAGTATTGATGCTCATGAACAAATGAAGAAACAAACGCTTCCTGGGGAGGCAACCTCTTCCCCTTCTGGCGTAGAGCCGTGTACTCTTGCAATCCTCGTTGATAAGTGTAGCTTGAGAAGCCGCCTTCCGCCAGTTGAAACCTGAAAATGTATTCGCATGCTTTCCTAACCCTTGCATCGGCCTTGCTCATCCCTAGTTGGCTAAGAGTCATTATTTGCCAGTATGAGGATTTGTACTTCGGAAGATAGGGACTTTCGGGTTCTTCCCAATAGCCTTCTTGCTTTTGCTTCTGCAACATTCTCCTGACGACCGGCGAAACTGCAATTGCTTTCTTGGCTGCTATTACTTCGCAGTCGCACTCACTTCTGTCTAGAACATCACGCAACGTGAAATACCGAACTGAAGAGTTTCCTTCTTCAAGAAGCCATTCGATTGGACTCTCGCTTAAGACAGCTTTCCAGCTGATCATAGCTAGGAAACATCACCTTCTTTCGCCCAACCAGTGAGATCTTTGTTGGCGGGCCCGACGGGAATTGAACCCGCGGCCTACGGATTAAGAGTCCGCCGCTCTAACCTTACTGAGCTACGGGCCCACGTGGTTTCTTTCAGAAAAGAACTAGCGGAGAGAATTTAGAGCTTTCGGTATCCTTTCATGCGTGCACCTTGCACGTTCAATTGTGTTTGTTTCTCTTTGCTTTTCTCAATTGCCTCCCGCATCAAATTCTTAATCGGGGAACGAGTGCCTCCGCCGTGGTTCTGTATCTAGTCCTTCGTACAACATAGCCATGTTTTTAGCTTTCATAGACCAAACTGCAACGCACGAAGTCGATCTAAGACTAAAGCTTTAAGTCTCCACTTTTAATTCCCGTTGTGAAGAGGTTGAAAGGTTTGGGTGAGCTGGTTTTCGTTGGACTTGGTCTGCATGATCATTTGGGGATAAGTCTTCGAGGACTGGAGGAAACGAAAACGGCAGACGATGTCTTCATCGAGCTCTATACAAGTCTGCTCCCAGACTTTTCGACGAAACTCTTCGCAAAACTCTCAGGCAAGAAGCCCCAGATGGTTGTGAGAAAAGACCTTGAAGAACAGAACGGAAAAATCATTCTGGACACAGCGGACGCTGGCAAGGCTGTTTTACTTGTTCCAGGCGATCCCATGATCGCAACGACCCACGTTGCCTTGCGGATCGAAGCTGAAAAACGTGGGATAAAAACCCGAATAATCCATGGAGCATCAATACTTTCGGCAGCAATCGGCGTCTCGGGATTGCACAACTACAAGTTTGGAAAAAGCGTGACCATACCTTTCCCAGATAAGAATCCGTCTGAAACTCCATACGAAGTCATTGCTCAAAACAAGAAGCTGGGGCTTCACACCCTTTGCATGCTAGACATCGAAGTAAGCGAAAATCGTTACCTAAGCATAGGCGACGCCCTGAGAGAGTTGTCGAAAACGGAGGCCAAGAGAAAAGATGAGGTGGTCACCATGGATACGCTTGCTGTCGGCGTCGCGAGAGCTGGAAGCAGCAACCCTAGAGTCAAGGCAGGGTCTGTGATGGACATCCTAGATTATGATTTTGGTCAGCCCCCTCACAGCTTAATCTTTCCCGGGAGGCTTCACTTCATGGAGGCTGAGGCATTAATAGTGTTAGCTGGTGCACCTGAAACCTTGAGAAGGCTTGCAGAATGAGCCTGGACGAGCTTGCTTCGAAATACATCGGCACTGCTGAACAGGTCTTCAAGAAGATGAAGTTCTCCAGAGACCCTCTCAGTGTGAATGTTGAAAGCGTGAGAAGGGTTGTAGACTGCGCTAAAGACTACCTAGAAGATGCAAGATACTACGGGGAAAAGAAGAAATTCGAGGTGAGTCTAACTTCCGTTGCCTATTGCGAAGGCTTGCTCGATGCACTCAGAATGTTAGGAGCGGCTAGTTTCGAATGGCCAAAAGAAACGAAGAAAAAGGGAAGGGCAAAGTAGTCCTTGCCTCAGGCGTGTTTGACCTGCTGCACCTGGGGCACGTGCGGTTTCTTGAAGAAGCAAAAAAAGCAGGCGGTCCGAACGCCAAGCTCATAGTGATCGTGGCGAGGGACAGCACCGTGGAGAAGAGGAAAGGGAAGAAGCCGGTGATGCCCGAGTATCAACGTTGCGCGCTCGTCGCTTCTCTGAAGGTCGTTGATGAAGCCATGTTGGGATATGAAAACTTCAGCATGCAGAAGGTTCTTGAGAAGATCAAGCCAGACGTCGTTGCGGTCGGTCATGACAGCAACGTCAGCGGCTTGGAGCGGCAAGTAAGGGACGCCGTCAAGAAAAAGGGGTCAGACATAAAAATCGTGAAGATCAGCAAGTTCAGCTCAGACGAGCTGGACAGTTCGTCAAAGATCAAGAGAAGAATCGTCGAGCAGTTCAAAGGATGAGAGCCCATGTCTAAGAGCTCAAAAACGTTCATGCCAACCTTCATACTTATCGCAGCAAATGTGGCTGTTTATGCTTACACATGCTTTCTGAGCAGGGACATCACTACAAGCGACGCGGTCGTCCTAAACTACGGACAGTATAACCTTGCAGTTTTTAACGGTGAAGTCTGGCGGCTATTCACAGCAATGTTCATCCACGCCGACATCGCACACATCGTCGGCAACATGCTCTTTCTACTGATATTCGGACTCAGAGGCGAAAAGCTGTTTGACCTCAAAGAATACTTCCTAGTCTACTTCCTAAGCGGGTTAGCTGGGGGTTTTCTGACACTTCTCTTAGGGCCTAATACGGTCTCGGTCGGAGCTTCAGGCGCCATCTTCGGCATGATTGGGGCGTGTACGATTTACGCCAGGCGTGCCATCGGTCAGTCTGTAGTTACCGCGTTGTTGTATTCTTTTTTCCTGTTGATGATTAATATTAGCCAAAACGTGAACGTTTTTGCGCACCTTGGCGGTTTGATCGCTGGATTACTGATCGGTTATCTGCTGGCAACGACGCGCAAGCCTCGGCAAATAGTCACATATGAGTACAACTATCCCAGTTCTTACGGTGGGTAGAAATACACTTTCCAATTGTGCTGATTGGAACGCGCTCAAGTCCAGCGGTCTATCGGCTCTTCAAAGAAGCTCTTTGACAAGGTGGAAGTACTCCGCTTCTATTCTGCCGCCCGATTTGATGTACAGCACCGCCCCCGGTGCCAAGGCATCGAGGTAAGCAAGGGTGTGCACGACAAGTCTTCTGCAGCCCAGCTGTATCGTTTTGTTCAAGGCAGCGTTCATTAGCATGGAACCTATTCCGCTCATGCGAAACGAAGGAAGGACTTACACGCCAGAGAACGAAGCCTCACCCCTCTCGGGACACGGAGTGACCCCTGTCACCCCGACAATCTTGTTGCGCACCCTTGCAACAAGCCACGAAGTCTGCCTCATCGAGTCGGCAAACTCGTTCAGGAGTATTTGTTTTCCACCTTTTTGTTCAACCCATCAATCCCAATACGGTTGCAACCCTTCGACGAAGACGTGTGATGCTTCATCCATATCATCCTCAGAGAGCTCAACAAGAGCTACTTTTCGGTTCTCATGTTTTTCCTCCGGGATTTTTATGGGGTCCCACGCAATTCGCAGTATCCTTCTAATGGGCTTGAAGCCGAACCGCCGATAGGCGTCTATGTAGGGTTGAATCGTCAGTATGACAGCCTTGACCACGGCACACTTTTTTGAATTGGCATGGTCTAATGCGGCTTCAATGAGACTGTTCACAATGGGCCTGTTTGAAAACGCGTCCTTAACGGCAAGATACCTAATTTCCAAGTATCCCTTATCCGGAAGGTCAAAAACGCCGACGCAGCCAACAGCCGCACTCTTTTCTTCCGCGATGAAGAAGCCTTCTGGGTGAAAGTACGGTGGAGCGAGCAAAGCCTTTACGCGTTCCGCGGTCAGAGTCTCCAAGTTCCTGTACGCAGCGTTAACTAGCTCGAGGAAAGATTGTTCGTCAACGTGCCGGAAAGTTCTCACGATCATAAGGCTATGCTCTCAGTCATGAGTTATTAATTGAGTAATATTCTGTTAATGCAAATATTGATTGTGATGGGATAAATTCATAAGGTTTTGTCAGCATTCTCTGACATCGTCAAATTGTTCGTCCGAAAAAGGAGGGTTGTGGCTCTCTAATAGCCCCTGCCGAAGTTGTTCCCGATCAGAATAAAATCAAGGATGTCGATGAGGTTGTCTTGGTTGAGGTCGCAAAATCTGTTCCACCGAGGATCGGACGGGGTTGACCCGAACGCTGCTGAGGCTCGAATTGCGTCAAGAATGTTCACTTTTCCATCATTGGTAGTATCGCCAAGAATTCTGACTTCTACAGAGCCATCTATAAGCACGTTGTTACCTGTGTTGATTTCCCCTTGAACAATGCTTGCGCCTGCATTTATCGTGTAGTTTTGACCCGCCGTCACGAAGGCCGTGTCCCACGAAAAGCTGAGGATCAAGGTCGCATTAGGTTGCAAGCTGTAAACAGGCTGCGCGGAAATAAGATTACTATCATAATACAGTGACACGGTGAAAGCTTCGGAAACGTTTCCAAGGTTGGCAACAGTTACATTCGCATCGACGACCCACCCTCCATATACTGTATTTGGCCAAACAGCAACGTCGACGACAGCAACGTCAGCAACGCCTACGGCCTGACCTGCAAGCCAATCGACCATGTTGATGGCAAGCTGCAGGTTGTCCATGGAGTTTATTGACCCATCCATTATCGAGTCTTCGTCAGCGATGCCTAGAACTCTTCCAGACCCCATCTCGGAAACGGCGAGCATTATGTTTCCGCTCTGGTCTCGAATGATATCTATGGCAGGAGAACTGACGTAGATTTGGGAAACTGGCGCGGCGAGGTACACCATGGTCACTCCTTGGGTCACAGGATGCGGTGTAATGTCCGCAGTGGGTCCACTTGTTCCGCCGCTCGTCCATGTTATGCCGGCGAACCCAGTCAGGTCAGTGTAGATCCACGGGTTATCATCACCTATCACGAGCAGACCACCGCCACCCATCACAAACGTCTGTATCGCCGAAAGCTCGTCTGGAGTGTACGTGGTATACGCCTGCGAAATCACAAACACGTCGTAACCCTCCAAAACAGCAGGCGTGATTGGTCCACTGCTGAGCGTGTCGACAACGTATCCCCTGTCTATGAGAATTGTTGTCCAAATGCTGTAATACCCAATGTAGTCAGTCCCGTGAGTCTGATCCCACAGAACATACCCCATCGTCTCTCTCACCTCTATTAGCCTCATGGCAACGTTGTTTTCAGTGAACTCTTCAGACGCTACTGGCGGGGCATACGCTGTGACGTTAAATATCCCTTCGGCGACCGGAGTCCACGTGTATCCTAGTGTGCAGAGTTGTCCAACTGAGAGTTCTGGAATGATGGTAGAGTCAACCACTATGTCATTGATCAACAGTTGCAGCTCTACGTCCGACTCATTGTTGAGTCCAAGGTTCATGACGGTGGCGTTAAGGAGCTTGGATTCGCCTGGTTCTAGATGCTTAGGAGCCTCCAAGGTCACGACTAGTTCGTGCTCACGTATGGGTGGCGTGAAAACTATGCTATTTATGTAATTCAAGTTTGTAGCGTCTTCTGCTATGATCTCGCCACTGCCGTCTGAAACACCGATTGTTGCCGAGACCGAGCCGTCGTTGTAGCCATAGTTAAACTGTATCAGGCCATCTACTCTCAAAATCGCTTCAAAGTCAGCAACTATGTTCGAACCGTAATGGCGAACTTGCCATTGGATGACAACTTGTGTCAAATTCTGCCAAAGGTAGATATCGTAGGGATCATACGTTACCCAGTCGTCCCACGCTGGGGCTATTGCCAGCTCAGTAGCCAGTTGAGGCATATTGTTGCCACAGCTTGAGTCTGGACCGGTGAATGTGATCAGGCCGTTGCTTGATATATAGATGGTTTGGTAATTTGCTCCGTAGAACGGGAACTCGAAAGGCAGAACGTAAGCCCAACTCTGGTCATCCGCATGTAAGTTCGCAGGGGAGCATCCGTAAAACCATTGGGGCGGAATGTATGTTCTTGCATAGAATGGAACGGCAACGATTTTTGACACGAGGTTGTTCAGAGTGATGTTTTCTCCCTGCACTGGCGGAGAGTAGGCAGTCACATTGTATTTCATACCTGGTGCAAACGGACCGAAGGGGTAACCAAGAGTGTAAAGCGCTCCTGCAGGCAACTCAGGGATGAGAACTGAGTCGACTTGAGTATTATTAACAAGTAGTAGTAGCTCGACATTCGTCTCGTTGTTCAGTCCGCGGTTCCGTACAGTTGCGTTTAGTAGAGTTGACTCGCCCGCTTGGAGAACTGAAGGAGCTTCCAGTGACACGGCAAGATCGTGCTCGCATGGAATTGGGACTGACAACCAATCTATCATGTTGTTTGCTAAACGTAAATTGCATGCTTGGCCGATTCCATAGTTCATCAGCGTGTCTTCGTCGGCGAACCCTATGACTTTACCGCATAGCTGCTCAGACACGGCCAGCATTATGTTGCCTCCAGTGTCCCTCACCAAACCTTGCGCCACTCCACTCGAGTACATGAAGGCTATGGGGGCCGCGAGACTCACCGAAAAGACGCCAGTAGTTACTGGGTGTGGTGTGATGTCTGATGTAATCCCGCTTATCCCGCCGCTTGCCCATGTTATGCCGGCGAACCCAGTCAGGTCAGTGTAGATCCACGGGTTATCATCACCTATCACGAGCAGACCACCGCCACCCATCACAAACGTCTGTATCGCCGAAAGCTCGTCTGGAGTGTACGTCATATACGCCTGCGGAATCACAAACACGTCGTAACCCTCCAGCAGGCCAGGTGTAACTGGGCTTGTAGTGAGAGTTTCGACAACGTACTCTCTCTGTGTTAGATTTGTTAACCATACGTTGTAGTTGCCAATGTAGTCAGTTCCGTGTGTTTGGTCGAACAGGATATGCTTGATTGGTCTAACAATGACAAGGCTGGTGGCAACGTTGTTCGTTGTGACCTCTTCGGCGGATACAGGTGGTGCATATGCTGTAATGTTGTATGTTCCCTCGACTGGAGTCCAGAGATAGTCGATAGTGTGAGAGGATCGAGTCCATAACTCTGGAACTAGTTCAGAATTTACTGTAGTGCCGTTGATTATTATTTTCAGCGTCACGTTTGTCTCGTTGCTCAATCCACGGTTTCGGACGGTTGCGTTCAGCATAACCGAGTCGCCAGGCTCAAGAAACGTTGGAGTATCTAAAGATACAGCGAGGTCATGCTCGAAACCTCTGGCCAAGTAAACAATGGCATTCTGCCACAGTTCGATGGCATCGAGCTTTCCGTCGCCGTTCTGGTCGTAACGAAATTCGTCCAACGCAAAACTGAAAAGCACCGTTTGATAGACGTTGCCAACAACTATGCCCGCATAGCCCTCAGTAGGCGATGTCGTGAAACCCGCGATCGGTGTGCCAGTGGTGGCTGCCACGTGGTCTCCCTCGTCCCAGTAAGAGTCTGCATAAGAAGTGAGATCGTCTACTGTGTTTAGAAAAGTGAATATTGGGTGCGAAGGCGCCCATCTATACACAGGCTCTGGATACGACATATCTGAGACCCAGCGAACCCCCAGTGTATCCCACAGAGTTGTCGGTTCCGAATTAGACCCATCGATGTCAAACGTGCTTAGAACGAGGAGACCGCCATGGCGCACATAATCATCAAGCTCTGTCCAATAGTTTCCCATTGCGTAGTAGTTGCAGTGGTCTACAATCACCAAATCCCAAGACTGGCTTACGAGGGCTGAGCCAAATCCATATGGATCGTCAGCGTAGTAGGTGTAGTTGATTCCCAAGTCGTTTAGGGCAACAATAACGTATCTTGAGGACGGCGCTACAACATAATCATCAGAGTAGACAAGAACATTTTTTACGGCGATAAGCAGTACTGAGACTGTTTTTCCAGCGATGTTGTTCGCCGTAAAATCTTCCCCAATTATCGGCGGCGCATACACCGTGATGTTATGTGCGCCCTGAGTCGTTGGTGTCCACGAATAGCTGAGAGTGTAAGAAGAATCGACTAATAACTGAGGTATCGTCACATCTTGCTCCAACGTGCTGTCGATGAATAGCCTTAGTTCAACGTTAGTTTCGTTGCTTAATCCCCAGTTGGAAACCGTTGCATTCAGCAACGTGGACTCGCCAGGGGCAAGACGTTTTGGAACGTTTAAAGACACGCCAAGCTCATGCTGCGGTTTCTGGTAACGTGACCACACTATCGCATTGTAGAAGAGTTGTAAGTGATGCTGGTAGTATGGAGGAATCACTTCCAAGACTGGAGAAATGTAGACTAGGCCTCTGAAACTGACTATTGCGCTTTCTTGGTAGTGCCCGAGTGCAAGATATTTACCACCCACCAACTCGTTCGAGTCCCATCGCCCGTCGGAAGGAATCACATCTGGGACTGGGGGAAATACCAGCGGGTTTGGAACGTTGCTGAAGATAGGATGCGTCGTGTTAAGCAGGTGTAAGAGATCTGTTCCTGCTGTGCTCCACCTGATTGTTTCGTCGAGTCCAAACAGCGGCGCCAGCTTGTTGTTGTTTGGCACCTGCTCGTAGAATGTTCCGGACGTGGCTATCAACCCGTGTCCTTCATAGACATACCGTTCTATCGCTTCAACTTCAGAGTCTGTGAATTGCCAACTAGGATCGCTTGCGCATGAAATGATCAGAACATCCGCTTCAGAGGCAACGATATCCTCGTAAGTGATGCTATGCTTGTTCAGGGTTGTATAGTCAATGTAAACCATTGTGCCACCAAACAGATACCACTCGTTGGTGATTGTCTGCCAGTTGGTGATTATTTCGCTGATGACATTGCCTGCAGAATGCAGCACGACAGCTTTCACCGGAAACCCCACGTAGATATTCTTTGACAGAGCATTGTTTTCAAGGTATGTTTCACCCACTACAGGAACCACATATAACGTGATGTTGTATTCACCTTCAACCGCTGGATTCCAAATGAGGCTGACTTTTGCATAGCTTCCACCGGGCAGAGAATCTATCACCGAAGAGCTTACCGTGGTGTCATTTACAATAAGTTCTACAGTCACGTTATCTTCATTTTCTCCAAAGTTGAGTACTGTGGCGTTTATGGTCCCGGGTGTTCCAGGTTTCAGATAAGGCGGTGTGGTCCAACCGTAGGCTATCAATTCGTGAGCTGGTGGTGACAGTTCGACTGCTCTTCGGGCATCAACTCTTCCATACCCGTAGTAAGGATCGAAGCCAACCTCACCTAAGTCGTCCGCGGTATAGCGGAGCCAACTCCGCACCCAGTCTCTTGTCCTGTTCGGATACTCGCTCCACACGAGAGCGGCTACACCTGCAACGCATGGGCAGGCCATAGAGGTTCCGCTCATAAATTCGTAGCCCCAAGGAACAGTTGAATATATGTCGACTCCTGGTGCTGCAAGTTCAATCCAGTCGCCCCAGTTTGAGAACCATGCTTTCTGGTCATTCTGGTCGGTCGCCGCTACAGCGATGACCTCGTCGTAGCCTGCTGGATAGGGCTTTATGTTGCTATCGTCATTTCCTGCCGCGGCTATCACTAGTACGCCTGCATCGTAGGCATACTTTACTGCTTCATGGATCAGTTCGCTGTCGCCCCATCCACCTATGCTCATGCTTATTATCTTGGCTCCGCAATCCGTTGCGTTTACGATTCCCTCGGCAACCCAGTCATCGTATCCCCAGCCAGACGCGTCCAAAACTTTTTCAGCCATGACCCCGACTTGTGCCAGTCCAGCTATGCCCACGCTGTTGTTCAACGCGGCTGCGATTATCCCTGCGCAATGAGTTCCGTGTCCGTGGTCATCCACCGGATCCGTATCGTTGTTCACCCAGTCGAAACCCAACGCAACATAGTTCGGAGCAATGTCTGGGTGAGAATAGAAGATCCCCGTGTCCACAACTGCCACGAGAGTTGAGTGGTCGCCGACCGTCGTGTTCCAAGCCCAGTCTGCTTCTATCTTCTGCGGCCCCCATTGGAGGCTCCAATATGGATCGTTCGGAAGAAACTGGGCTTGAACCTTCATGTTGGGCTCTACATAGCTTGCCAGTCCGCTGATGTGCATCTCGCCCACAAAACCTTCCACTGAAGCCAGCGAAAGCTCAAAAACGATTGCTCTGAGCTTACCACCCATTGAAACCGTGTTCACTATTTTTGCCTGATGTAGAGCCGCAATCTTCTCGAGCCCAGAGACATCAGCATTCTTCTCACCATCCAACCCGACCACAAGTCTAGTCTTGTTGCCGTCCATGTAAGTGAAATTGTCAAACTTGCTCAGTCCAATATAGTTCCAAACGTCACCACGATCGTTTGAAGGTTCTTTGGAGCCTTCTTGAGTCTTCTGCGCCGTAACAGACTTTTCGGACATTCCGCTCGACAAAGCTGGTTCGACACTTTTTTCAACACTTTTTCCTAGAGCGCCGAAATTCTGTGCAAGCGCTGGACTTACGATATATGCCACACTTAGTGTGTTGATGAGAAGTAATACGAGTACGAGTAAACTGGCCACTCTCTTGTGCATGCTATCTCTCCTAAACCGATTCCCAGAATCTCCTATGTGGTTGGGAGTCTTGCTGTGTCTGATACTTGAACCGTTGCTCCCAGATCTCTTCCAAGTTATTACTATATCCAAGACAGACCGTGATGGGTACCTGCTTTGATTCTCTTGATAAGCCGCAGTCTCCATGCTGCAACTTCTTAAATAGCCCCAACTAACCTTTCCCCCCAGCAAGCTACATAGGGTAAGCAACTCATTTAAGGAGCACGCACGATACGTGAGTCCCGGAGAAAATATGCCGAGCCACGAAAACCTAGCTTAGAAGCATGAACAATCTTGTTCCAGTTCCAGCTGAAGCGCGCGCGTGCTAAAAATGAATAAGAGAAAATCGGGATATCTCCCGAAATCCCTGATTCTTTTCGGTTATCTCGCATGTCTATCACCAACTCATGTATTGGTCCTGTGCCAAATGAATGTTGATGAGGTATTCTTCTATTGGCGAGGGCTTGTTTGATACTCGAACCGTTTTCTTCTATAGGCCATGATTGCAAGCAGTGTTGCCGTCATGAACAGTGGCACACGCGTGGATATTCTGGTATTAAGTCTGTGAGCTTTCAACTTTTTCTGGAGGTTCCTTTTTTCTTCGTATTATCAAAGCTGCTGCTCCTACCACTATTATTGTCGTCATCCCGGCTAAGACGTAGACATCAACTGGAGGGCCAGAGGATGCAGCCTGGGGTGCAGCCTGCCAAATGCTTGTTTCCGTTGCCTTCCCAGTTGCAGTCATAGTGCCTGAAGTTGTAGATGCCTCTACCATGACTCCCGTCTGTTTGTCCCAGTAGTAAGTCAGCTGGGTCCCATACTGAGAGAAGCCTGCGTAAACGACTGTTCTGCTAGCTCCCGCATAGGAGCCTGTGGTTTCGCCAGCAATTGTTACGTTGCCATACCCACTCATGTAAACGACATCTCCAACTGTCAGGTTAGCAGGAATGACAAACCCAGAAAGCCCAAAAGCTTCACCGCCCCCACCAACAATATCCACAGGTGCGGTTGCATTCTGCTCTGTCCCATCAGACATGTGCATAGTCACCCGAACAGTAGCGTTTGTTCCCTCAACGCTTAGAAACTCCACCTTCAGCCATTGAGGCAACGGCGTCCCTGAAGGAGCGCCAGTGATGGTATAGTCAACTTTTATCCAATCGCCAGTCTTAACGCCAACTTCTAGCGCGCGCGCTACAGCCAACACACTCATCAGAAGCATGATGAACATAACTGCAGAAAATATGCTCCGTGACAATCTCCTTTTCCCCTGATCTATGATGGTGAAATCGGCATATATAGTTTGTCGACAAATCTCCGCGTGCGCGCATGAAGCTCCGCTTATTCTTTGAGTTGAAGTTTCTTCTTTCTTCCAATTTTTGAGAGATACAATATACAACAGAATACCAGGTATTCTTAAGGAGTCCTTAGAAATAACTATCCAAGATGGTTTTGTCAATTCACGACTAAGAAAACAGGTATTAGTTGCCCACGGCAAGAAGGATCATCAGCAGAATATTACTACATCATGTGTCCCATATAGACAGACACTTCTGCTTTCCATCCTCGTATTCATAGACATCCTAAGGAGTCCTAGAAATCTTTGCATGTTTCTTTCTGTAGACTACAATTGATAGTAGTGTTGTTATCATGAATAATGATAGAACAAAGAATGATGGAAACTCGGGTATTATATTCATGAGCGGGTAGTGGTCTGTGTTGTTTGCATCAATGATGTATGGAGTGTCACCAATGCCATCATGGTCTGCATCTGCTCCATTGTAGTCGCTCCAGTAGTTGCCGCCAGAAGGATAACTGTCATCCCAAACGTTGGCATAGGCAGAGTCGGATGAATACACCTGTCTGGTGTTGTCTATGAAGTTGTTATGATAGACAGAATTGTTCGAAGAACCGTAGAGATAGATGCCATAATAGTTGTTTGTTATGTTATTTCCAGAAACAGTTTCGTTTGAAGAAGAATAGAACCATATGCCGCCTCCTTGCGCTGTTTTGCCGTTGCCATTTATGTTGTTGCCAGATATAGTATTATTTGAAGAAGAATCGACTACGCCATACCCGTTCCATACATCATACCCGTTGTTTGTTATGTTGTTGCCAGTCACATTGTTGTTGGTTGAGGCGGGGTAGAGCTCAATGCCATTCCAGCGGTTTGCTGTTATGTTGTTTCCACTTATGGTGTTGTACTTTGAATACCAAAGCTCGATGCCATAATCGTTGTTTGTTATGTAGTTGCCAGATATAGTGTTGTTTGAAGTAGAATCGAGAAGTATGCCATACCCGCGATTTGTAGTAGTCGTGTTTGTTATTTTGTTGCCAGTTATGGTGTTGTTGTTTGAAGACCCACTGAGATAGACTCCATACCTTCTGTTTGCTGTTATGGTGTTTCCAGAAACCATCGTGTTGTTCGTGTTCCACAGTTCTATGCCAATGGTCGTTTGGGATAAGTTTAGGTTCTTAACCTGCACCTGCTCGCAGTTGAGGAGTATCACTTGTCCCGCTTCACCTACACTCTGATGAGATACGCCCTCAAGATACACCAACGGTTTACCATTTACAAAGTTATCCTCCACTACAAAGTTCACAAAGTTCCCATAATACAGGTCCATAAATAAACCATCATTGGCAAACAAGTTACCAGATACCACGTTGTTCGAGGAGCGCCCATAGAATCTGATGCCAGCATCGTGGTTGTCTACTATGTTATTTCCACTTATGCTGTTGTCCGAAGAATCCCACCCGTTTTCGAGCCCACTCTCGTTGTTTGTCAGATTGTTTCCACTTACGCTGTTGAAGTTTGAATATTCCTCGAGATAGATGCCAATAAAGTTATTTGTTATCTCGTTTCCACTTATGCTGTTGTTTGAAGAACCGTAGAGATGGATGCCATCATAGCTGTTGTTTGTTATGGTGTTTCCACTTATGCTATTATAGTGTGAAGACTCGGCGTAATCAGGCGCACGCGTGAGCCAGAGGCCATGATAGAAGTTTCTGATTTTTGTGTTTTTGATTGTTACGTTGCTTCTTCCAGAATGGCTTATTCCTTTAGAATCGGAGGCGCCTGTTCCTTGAACCGTGTAGCCCGCCCCATCAAACACAATG
>Ga0315282_10001504_pt1 | contig 43671 bp, 45 predicted proteins | sample YL17G07_20_MG_FD_203693 | JGI IMG/M metagenome (GOLD analysis project Ga0315282, IMG submission 203693) | Sediment microbial communities from Yellowstone Lake, YNP, Wyoming, USA - YL17G07_20 | ecosystem: Environmental > Aquatic > Freshwater > Lake > Sediment | place: USA: Wyoming | collected... | reverse complement strand
TAAAGAAAGCTGGCGAGAAATTGAGAGGCTCCTGCCAGCTTCAGATGCGAAGGAAAAATTAAACGCTTTTGCAAAATTCTTAATTGAAAGGAAAATCTAAGCCTAAAAGAGTGTTATGTCATTGACGCTTGAAGAAAATGCTGAACTTAAGGAAATTATTCGAAAAATTGCCTTGCTAAATGCTGTTAGACATGATGGTAAAGCGCAAGCAGGGCCTGTCATTGGAAAAATCCTAGGTGAAAAATCCGAGTTTAGAACTAAAGTTAAGGAATTATCCGCTCTCGTTAATGATATCGTTGAGGAAGTCAACAATCTTCCATTAAGCGAACAACAACGCATTGTTGAGGAGAAATGGCCAGAAGCCCTCGTAAAGGAAAGGGTTGAAGAGGAAAAGCGTCTTCCGCCTTTGCCAAACGTAGATAAGTATGCGCAGGTTGTTACGCGTTTTTCGCCAAATCCAGACTGTGTTCTACACTTGGGCTCGGCGAGAGCCATAATATTATGCTATGAGTACGCACAAATGCATAGGGGCAAGTTCATTCTGCGTTTTGAGGATACAGACCCTAAATTGAAAAGGCCCGTTTTAGAGTTTTATGACCGTATCAAAGAAGATTTGGCTTGGCTTGGATGCAATCCAGACGAGGAATACATTCAAAGTGACAGAATCCCCATCTATTATGGCTATGCTGAAAGGCTGCTGAGGGATGGTAATGCCTATATTTGCGCATGTCAGCCAGAGCTATTTCGAAGGAAGATATTAGCCAGCAAGTCATGTGAATGCCGCAATTTGCCGCCAGAAGAACATCTTATGAGATGGCGACGCATGCTTGAAGGTAGTTACAGAGAAGGTGAAGTGGTATTCCGCGTAAAAACTGAGTTGAACCATCCAAATCCAGCCGTCAGAGACTGGCCCGCACTCCGCGTTATAGACGCCGAAAAGTATCCGCATCCACGGGTTGGAAGCAAATACCATGTCTGGCCACTATACAATTTCGCGTGCGGCATAGACGATCATCTCATGGGTGTAACCCACATAATTCGGGGAAAAGAGCATTTAACGAACATGGTTCGACAAGAATACATGTATAAGTATTTGGGCTGGCAATATCCAGAAGCCATACATTACGGCAGACTTAAAATAACTGGGGCTTCCCTGAGCAAGTCAAAAATTGTGCAGGGAATAAGGGAAGGCTTATATAAGGATTGGGATGACCCTCGTCTGGCAACTTTTGCAGCTTTGAGAAGAAGGGGAATAACGCCGGAAGCCATTAAGAAAATGATAATTGATGTTGGACCTAAAACTTCAGACGTCATTTTAAGTTGGGAAAATCTGTATGCGTATAACCGCAAAATCTTAGACCCAACGTCTGACAGATACTTTTTCGTGCACAACCCAATAGAATTGACGGTAAAACAGATTCCAAAAACATTCATGGCAAGGCTTCATTTGCACCCAGACAAGCCAGAGAGAGGGTTCAGAGAATACGCAATAAAGCCTCAAGGAGACAACAATTCCGCAGGTTTCTGGGTTTCAAAGAAGGATATAGATGCTTCAAAAATTGGAAATATAATTCGCTTCATGGAACTTTTTAACATAGAAATCGAAAACGTAAACGCATACTCTGCTCAAGCATCTTTCACGAGCGAATCGTACGAAGAGGTAAGAAAGACTAAGGCGCACCTAATTCATTGGATACCTGTTAGAGAAGGCATGCCATGTCAAGTCGTTATGCCCGACGCAACGGTAGCGGAGGGAATTGCTGAAAGCGCTTGTAAACAGTTAAAGCCTAATAACGTAATACAGTTTGAAAGGTTTGGCTTCGCAAGAATCGACAAGTTTAACATGAAACTAACAGCCTACTATGCTCACAAATAGTGATGGAAGAAGAAAACATGCGTAACCAAGATAAAATAATCATATGGCCAGACTACTTCGACTCGACAAAAACAAGAAGGGATGGAAGGCGTATCCCTAAAAGTTTGGCTGTGCCTTCTCCAAAGATTTTGGAGATAAAAGATGCTGCGGAAAAGATTGGTTTAGAATGTGAACTTGTTCCTGATGCTGGTTACCCAAAGACGCCATGGTTGAAAACTGGCATGCTACTTGTAAAGAAGAAAGGATCAAAAGATCAAATTGCAAAAAGAATCGCAAAACAATTGTTAAGGATTAGAAGCACACAACAGCAGCAAAAATAACAAGAGTGATTAACTCTTTTCTTCTTCGCTGATGAGAACGGCGTTTATTATTCCATGTTGTCCTGGACGAGAAGTAACACGCGCCAAACCGAGAGAAGTTTCTATCACTGCGCCTTTGGTTATTACTCCTCTGCGGTTATAGTCAATATTCGTAGGATTTTTGACAACACGCGTGATCTCAACCTTTTCTGTTTTTCCGCCTTTCGGGTCGGTTACACATGCGTACTTGTCGCTTAAAGCCTTGATTTTTGTGGTTTGTCCTCTTCCCTTAGTGGTTTTCTTCTTCGGTTCGCCGAGGATGGTTTCGGCTGGAAATCTTCCTTCTTCAAATTTCCTCTTTCGCCTGTAGGCTCTTTTTCTGCCTCCTGATGGCTTTTTCTTGTATAAATTGCCGTGCCAAACCGACATGTCTCATTTCCCTTTTAGTTTCTAAACTTAAGTGTTCACTATCACCGTTGTTTTAAATATAAACCTATCCTTGCTTTTTTGCCCGTGCGTAAATTACTTTCCGACTTCAGGGAGAGACGTCTCACTTTTCTTCATTTACCATTTCTCTTTCCAAAACCTTCTTCAACTCTTTTTTCATGGTTGTGATGTCATGGCTTAAACCGAAGTAGTCAGCAAAATATTCAGTTGTTCTAAGAACTGATGAACGCCCGCTTCTTTCGGCGGTGACTAAACCCATTTCCTTCAGCAGTTTTATATGGATGTAGACATGGTGCCCTCGTACTTCAACAACTCTTTTTTGAGATATTGGCTGTCTATAGGCTATGTAGGAAAGCGTTTTTAATGGACCCATAGAAAGTAGCGGTCTGGTGACAAGTTTCTTAACGTGAGGCGTGAATTCAGCCTTCAACTGCAAAACGTATCTTTCATCTTTCAATTCTAAAATTTCAAGGGCCGTATTTCTGCTTGCATATTCCTCCATTAGCATCTTCAGAAGTTTTTGTGCCCTATTCTTTGAACGAGTCTTCAAAATTGAACATAACTCGTTTAGGTCTAAGGGGCGACCAGCGACGTATAAAGCGGCTTCCAATAAAGCTAGGTCACGCTGCACTTTCTCTAGGTTAAATGTTTGTTTTTCCGCCTTCTGCAATGGTTAAATCCCCAATGGTTATGTATAGCTCCCCGGTTTCTTCATTCTGCCATAACTTTACTTTTCCATCTTGTGCTAAAAATAGCAGAAGAATGAACGTGCGGATGGCTTCCAGCCGTCCCAATCCTTTTATCAAGGTTAAAAACTCTATTAATCCTGTGCCTTTGACCCTCTCCGAAAGAGAAGTGTAAAGCTTTTCCATTTGCAGCTCAATTTCCATAAGGTACACGTCGAGTTGCGGCAGAATTTCTGAAGGGTTTGGAAGAAGGGGTTCTGCAACAGTTTTTTCAAAACTAACCAGTTTCTCACCTTTCAAAATGTCATCTAAAACTTCAAGCAGATGCTTTATGGTCGTTGAAGTTAATTCATGCCTAAGCGGCAGAAGTAGGGACGGAGAAATAAAATCTTGTGGAGGTTTAGGTGGTGGCGGTGGTTCTTCAAGTTTCAGCAGAAGATTAGACTTCATTAAGTATACAAGAGCAGAAGAATCAAGAGCTACGCCCGACGCCCTAAAATCTATCTGCCCAGCTCTTTCCATCTCCTCAAGAAAAGATGTAAGCAAATAGGCAATATTGATGTTCCAAGGCGTAAGCCTTTCAAGCTTGTGAAAATCGAAGAGAATGTTCCATGGAGGACGCAAATAAAACGGTTTTTTGACAATTGAAGAAGCCATTAACTTGACGCCTCCAAGAATTTTGCTGAGATAACTTGGGATCCGTTTGGACCCATATAAACTCCATAAACTTTCTGTGCCTTATTCACCATTTCGGGCTTTAAGGTGATGACTATAAACTGGGTTTTCTCCGACTCCTCTAAAAGAAGGTCAGCGAGCCTTGACACGTGGGAAGCGTCTAAATGGGCATCTATCTCGTCAAGAACGTAGAAAGATGCAGGGGTAAACTCCTGCAGGGCGAATATAAAGGCAACAGTTGCAACTGAACGTTCACCACCGCTGGCTCCGCTCACAACTATTGAAGGTTTATGTGGAAACTGAACAATCATGTCTATGCCGCCCGAGAATGGTTCATCAGGACTTTCAAGTTTAAGTGTGGCATTCCCGCCCCCAGTGAGCTTTGAGAAATATTTTACCAGATTACTGTTGATTTTTTCGAAGGCCTCTACGAAAACCTTGTGTTTCTTACGTTCAATTTCATCCATAAACTCCAGTATAGCTTGTTTTTCTCTTTCAAGTTCATTCATTCTTAATGAGAGTTCTTTATAGCGCGAAATTTGCTCAGCATAATGGGATAAGGCAAGCTGGTTTACTGCACCTATTCTTTCGAGTTCAAACTGCATCATTCTCATAGAAGTTTCGGCTTCTTCAACATGTCTCGACGTTACAACTAGTGGTTGCTCGTAGCCAAACTGCCTAAGCTGATTCCGATACTGCTCAAACTGAAGCATGAATGTTTGAATGTTCAGCTGAACCTGGTTTAACAAGCGATCAGCTTGCTCATACTCCGGGTCAAGCTTGCGGAGTTCCTTGTCTATGTCGTCTATTTGAGCCGTGAATTTTTTGGCTTCATCCCTTGCAGACAACACGGTCTTAGAAAGTTCAACGCGGCTTTTCTCCAGCTCTGCCAACTCTTGTTTTAGTGATTCCCGTTCTTGAAGCGCCTCTTCTACTTCCTTCTCAACTCTTCTTAACTGTTGTTCAACTTTAGCAAGTTGAATTTTCGCGTTTTGATATCCCACCCTTAAAACATTGTCAAATTGTGATTGAAGCGTTGAGATTTCTGTATGAATTGTGCCAAGTTTCTGCCTTAAAGTGATACTTCCTTCAGCGAGCCGCTCCCTTTTAACCTCCATTTCTTGAATATTCGAAGGGTCTGTTTTCCGTCTTAGGGAGGCTAACTCGTTCTGAAGTTTTCGCATTTCCTTCTGTATCGAACTTCTTTCAGCCCTGTGAAGCCACATCTGTGTTTTTTCGTTTTCAATTTCTTTGTTAAGCCGCGCAATGTAATGATTGACTCGTTTGGTGTTGGCCTTTGTTCTTTTAACGCTTCTTTTAACTCTGGCTAGTTCTCTGTCAAGCGTTGTTATAACCTCTGACAGATGTGCAATTTCAACCCGAGTTTTATCGATTTCCTCCTCGAAAGAGGTTACATCACTGCCTCTTCTTGAAAGATGCTGTTGGAGGGCTTTGACGGCTTCGTCGAGACTTTTGATGGCTGTTTCGCTTGGGATTATGGTGGAAAAATCTATTGGAGCACGGTAGTAACCGCTTTCGAATGCTCCGCCTATCTCGTACAGATCTCCGTTGACTGTGACTGCGCGGTAGCCTTCGCTGGATAGAGCAAAAGCAGTCTTGTCATCTGAAACGATTAATGTGTCGCCAAAAACGAAATGGATTGCAGGCTCATAATGCTTCTCATATTTTACGAAAAAGGAGGCCGCGCCGGTGATGCCCTCTTTTTCCGGGATTTTTAAGTGTTTAGGATTTAATGTTCCTTGAAGCGGAATTATCTTTATTCTTCCCAGCTTCATTCTTCTTAATGTTTCTGTGCACGCGAAAGCCGCGTCAAAATCCTTGACAACTATTGCGTCGAGCCATCCTACTGCCGTCGCTTCTATTGCCTGTTGATAGGCTTTGTCAATTTTGATTAGATTGCGAAGTCTGCCATATACGCCTGGAATTACGCCTAACGCGCCAAGTTCTTCTATACTTCTTAGAGCTTTCTCCTCTGAAGCAACAGTTTCTGCAAGCTCCCTTTGCGTCACAAATTCTATGACTGCTGTGCGTGCTGAATCAGCTATTTTTCCAGCTTCAGACATTTCCCTTTCTGTGGCTTCTTTTTGCGCAATTCTCCGTTCAAGCATCCGCTCCAGACTTTTAAGCTGTGTTTTCTGTTCCTTCTGCACCTTTTCAAGCTCAGCAAATGACTTTTCGAGCTCGCCCAGTGTCGATGCGAATCTTTCATTGCGGTCATTTAGATCCTTGAGCCTTCTTGTCCGAATTTTAATGGCTGTCTGGCTTTTTACATGCTCAGACCTTAAATATGTAAGCCTTTTGTAAAAATTATCGAGTTGCTGCTCAATTTCGCGGATTTTCTTGCTGTTTTCTCCCAGATTCTCCCAAAGTTGAGCAGTTTCGTCTACTAAAGCGTCATGTTCAGCCTGTTTTGCGTTTATCTGGTTGAAAAATCCTTCATACTCGCTTCTTAACTGTTTGATTCTCAGACGGTTTTCACGAATTTCATTTCGAATGGTTTGATACTGTTGAAGATTGTTTTCTCTAATTCGTTTTAAGCCTTCAAGGCTTGTTTTTCCCGAGGTTATTTTGGTTGTTAACTCTGTTAATTTTGATTTTAATTCACCTATTCTTATTTGAACCTTTAATACCTGCGAACCGCCTTCCTCAACGATTTCTGAGCTTAGTTTTCGCCATTCCCCTTCAACACCTCTTCTTTTTGACCTACGCTCCTCACGTAGCTGTCTTAACTTTTCAACCATACTTCTAACTTTATCCGCATGTAAGGAATCTTCCTCAACTTTCTTTTGTATCTGTGACATGTCATGCGAAAGTTTCACAGCTTCAAACTTTTTTATCTCGTCTTGAATGAAATTACACCTTAGCAATTCGTTGCGTTCTCTTTCTAGATCGTCCACCCTCTTCTGGACTTCGTCTATTCTACCCATCGCTGTGCGCATAGAGATGTCTGCTGCCCGCAGTTTTTCTTCAGCCTCAGCCTTCTCAGCGTCATACTGGGCTATTCCAACCAAATCCTCAATAATTTTCCTACGTTCAACTGAAGAGATATCTGCCAGACGGGTTATTGTGCCTTGCAGAATTATGTTTGGGCTTGTGGAGCTTATTCCAGCCATGGAAAGAACGCTTAAAATGTGTGCCCTCGAGGTTCTTCTGCCATTGAGCCTATAAACGCTTTGACCATTCCTATAAACTTCCCGGGAGACTGTAACAGTGGTCGTGTCAACTGGCATGCGACCGTCCGTGTTGTCAAACTGAATTATTACCTTGGCAATTTTCGCCCTTTCTAGTTCAACCTTCTCAGAACCGTGAAAAATCAGTTTGGCAGCATTTTCCGCTCGCAATCTTCGGGTGCTCAATTCGCATAAGGCGAACAGAACAGCGTCAACAATGTTTGTTTTCCCGCTTCCATTTGGCCCCGTGACGGCTGTAAAGCCCTTATCTAGGGCTACTTTAACGATTTGGGGTCCAAACGATTTGAAACCTTTAAGTTCGATTTTTTTAATGTAGGGCATTCAGTTTACGCCCTCACCTTATGGGAACACAGAGATCTTATTATTATAGACACTTCTGTAAGATTTTTCTATAAAAAGTATTGCATCTTAAAGTTTTAACGGTTATGTACTCTTTGACGCTATTTTTCAGTTTTAAATCCATATTTTGTAGCCATTTTCTTGATAAACTCTTTTATGTGTCCATCTTCGCCATAAACAAGCAAGCAACCATCATTTTGAACATTATATGAAAGATGCGATTCTTCAGCTAACGTCTTTAACTTTTCGATTGATAACTCAGTTGAAGGTTTCACCCGAATCCACTTATGTTCTCGTGGAACACCAGGAATAAACTTTGCCTTTTCTTCCTCCTTTTCCAATATTTTTTTGCTCGCTTCGTCCAACCGTTTAAGCCATTCTTCAACGTATCCAGTTCCAAACATTTTTTGTCCTTCAGAAACGAGGCAGGATTCCACATTGAGAAGATATGTCTCAACTTTTTGGCTGGTGTCTACACGGCTCGGATCAGCCTTTAAAACATTAATCAAGGTCTTTGCAGACCTTAAGTCACTCATAATTTCCGCTGGGACAACTATTCCCCTTCTTCGGAAATCAGTAATCATTTCCTCCAAAACCTTCCATGTAGCCAAATATCCCATACCTTGGAGTTCACCATGCTTTGAATTAGCGTTGGCATTATAAAGGATTATCATTCTAGGAAAATTGCTGAGATCATTCACCGTATTACAATGCGGTGGCATACCATCACCTGCCAACAAACATACAGTTGTTTCTTCACAAAAACGCAGTTGTTTCTTTTATATAGTTAACTGATACATGCCGAGACGTCTTGCCTAGTAATTCGTGCAATAAAAATTTTAACCACTAACACTATTATTTACGATTACACAATGTTTAGTGATTGATTAAAAGGTGAAAAAATGAGTTGGCGCAATGTTGTTGAAATATCTAAAAGTGTCTATTGGATTGGTGTCAGAGACTGGAACCGCAGGCTTTTTGATGCGTTAATTCCGCTTCCGAAGGGAACAACCTACAACGCATATCTTGTAATTGGCATAGACAAGAAGGCATTAATCGATACTGCAAACCCAGGTTTTGAAAAAGAGCTTGAAGAGAAAATCCGCAAGGTTGTAGACCCTAGCGAAGTTGATTATGTTGTAATGAATCATGCGGAACCTGACCATGCCGGCGCTATTCCATATATTATGTCAATAAACAATAAAGCTAAACTGGTAACTTCAAGCAAAGGCGCCAAGATGGCTCAGACATTCTACAAAGTGCCAGAAGAGCGCATAATTGCCGTTCGTGATCAAGAAACCATTAGTCTAGGCGGTAAAACTCTTCAATTTATTGAAGCTCCAATGCTTCACTGGCCAGAAACTATGTTTACGTATCTGCAAGAAAATAAGGTTCTTTTTCCGTGTGATTTCTTTGGTTCGCATATAGCGAGTGGACTGTATGACGATGAAGTAGAGGACTTGATTGTTCTTGCTCAGAGATACTTCGGCGAGATAATGATGCCCTTCAGAATTATGGGGCAAAAGGCACTGGAAAAAATTAAGGATTTAGAAATTGAAATGATAGCGCCAAGCCATGGGCCAATACATAGAAACCCTGAACGCATTTTGAAAGCGTATAGAAAGTGGGTAAACGGTGAAACTAAACAAAAGGCCATAATAGTTTACGTGACAATGTGGAACAGCACAGAAAAGATGATTCAGCCAATTGCTGAAACCCTTGCTTCCGAAGGCATTGAAATCGCCTTACACAATCTAGCGGTGGCTGATATAGGCGACGTGGCAAAGGACCTAGTGGATTCTAGAGCTATTGTCTTGGGCGCCCCAACAGTGTTGGGCGGCATGCATCCGCTGGGCGTATATGCTACATATTTGGTGAAAGCTTTACGTCCACCGACAAAATTCGGCGTCATCTTAAGTTCTTATGGGTGGGGTGGAGGCGCTTTAAAACATGTACAAGAGACATTGGGACCATCGAAAATTGAGGTTGTTGGAGCAATGGAAGTAAACGGTCCACCAACGGAAAACGACGTCAAACAAATTATAGAATTGGGGAAGACCCTTGCTAAGAAAATTAAGGAGGAACCGTGATAGAAACAAGAAGGAGAAAAAAGAATGAGTGGAAAAATTGAAGATAAAAAAATGATGCTGAAAGAAGCGATAAAGCAATTACATGCTGGTATCCCGCCTCAGGAAGTTAAAGAGAGGTTTAAACAAGTCCTAGAAGGAATAAGTCCAGTAGAGATTGCCAAGATTGAGCAGGAACTTGTAAAGGAAGGGATGCCCAGAGAGGAAATCCAAAAGTTATGCGATGTGCATATGGCAGTTTTCAGAGAACAGCTAGAAAAACAAAAACTCGATATCCCTGCAGAACATCCAATCAGCATCCTCATGGAAGAACACAAGATTATGTTGCAAATCGCAGAAAAACTCAACACCATCACAAACAAGATTCAACAGATAAGCGATACAAGTTATGTCGGCGAAGAAATACATAATCTTGAACACATAGCAGTGGACTTTCTAGACGCAGAAAAACACTATTTGCGAGAAGAAAACGTACTTTTCCCCAACCTAGAAAAACATGGAATCACAGAACCGCCAGCCATAATGTGGATGGAACACAACCAAATAAGAGAGAAAAAGAAACAGCTTAACCAGCTAATAGAAAATTATAATGCCATAAGCTTCCAAGACTTCAAAAGACAGCTTGGCGAAACCGCTGAATCTTTAAACAACCTTCTTCCAAGCCACTTTTTCAAAGAGAATAGCATACTTTTCCCGACAGCGTTGCGAGTTATCACGGATGAGGAATGGAAAGAAATCAGAAAGGAATTCGATGAAATTGGATACTGCTGTTTTACGCCACCGCATTTGACGGCAACACTGCAAAGGGAAGAAGTTAAAAAAGAAGAAAAAGCGGTAGCTGCGCTTGAAGGGATATTGCAGTTTGAAACAGGAACCCTCTCAAAAGAAGAACTTGAGGCTCTATTAGATTCACTTCCAGTAGACATAACATTTGTCGACAAAGAAGACGCTGTGAAATATTTCAGCAAGGCTGAGAAAAGGGTTTTTGTCAGGACAAAGGCGATCATTGGAAGAAAAGTGCAACTATGCCATCCGCAGAAAAGCATCTACATCGTAAATAAGATTGTGAAAGCTTTCAAGAAGGGCAAAAAAGATGTAGCTGAATTCTGGATTCCAATGAACAACCGCCTAATCTACATCAGATATTTCGCAGTAAGAGACAAAAATAGAAAATACTTAGGAACTATAGAAGTGACACAAGACATAACAGACATTAAGAAAATTGAAGGAGAAAAAAGACTCCTAGACTGGAAAAACTAGCATCACTCACTCCAATTCATGCATCAACGCATCTTTTAATTCCTTTGGCTGAGTCTTTTTAATACTGACATGAGAGACGCCGTGAAATTCTAGAAATCTTTGCAGAGTTGCGGCGAGTTCAGTGATAAGGCTTTTGTCGAAGTCTTTCTCTTCCAAAAGCAGAGAGTTGACAATCATTGTCTTGTTTTGTCTGTCAAGTTTTGGGTCGAATCTTCCAATAAACCGTGTGCCATGCAGAATTGGCATGGCATAATAGCCATAGATTCTCTTCTCTGGAATTTTGTATACTTCCCAAGAATAGTTGAAGTTGAAGACTTCAGAGATCATTCTGCGATTCCATAAAAGATTGTCTAACGGTGCAAGAAAAAGAACTTTTTCACTTATTGATATATCAGAATTTTCAAGAAGAGACAAATACTCATTAAAGACATAGTATATGTGCTTAACGCCTTCAATCTTAACTGGACACAGCTCATTGTCTTCAAACATTTCGTTAACTATGGTTTTTCTTTGAGGTGCTTGTAATGGTAACCAGCCAAATCTGCAATCTCGTGTGTCAACAAGTCCGTAGGCTCTCATGTATTTCTGAATCATAAATCGTTCATATTCTTCTCCGTTTGGAACCTCAACAGCTATACATGGTGGAAGCACACGCTCTGTAAGGTCATAATAACGTCTGTTCCCTTCTATGTGATGAATCATAAGGTCGCCGCAGTCCCATAAGAGGTTTAAAACTCTTGTTGCCACTTTGCCTTTAATCTTTCTCTTTTGTTCAAATTCTCGTGTAGAGAGTGGTCCATGCCTTCTGATTTCCGACAGAACATGATGGATTTTTTCTTGCAATTCTTTTCTTTTGGCTTTTATGCGTTCATAAAATGGAGAATGGAACTGTGTTGGATTTTGCATTCGATAGCGAAAGTAGGGGAAATCTTCAATCGGGATTATGGATTTTTCATTACACCAATATTCGAATACAAGTTTATCCTTGTAAAGCAAGTCTTCCAAGTAAGAAGGCTTGTAATCAACAACTCTATTATGAAGAACCAAGTGCTGATTAGGATGTATAACACTGATCGGATCCATTTGGATACATTCAAGCTGTCTTATTGCTTCTAACGTTCCATCTTTACCCTTTTTTGGAAGAAAACCTTGCCTCAAAATAAGAAAGCGTCTAGCAGCCTCTTTCGAAACCTCTTTCGACATTATGCTCTTCATTTGCTTGTCTATCCGCGCGAGAGCGGGATTCTAGGCATGTGACCCTAGCGTCTTCTTAACTTCCTTTTGAAAATTCTCCTTGTCCATAAAGAATGTTTCGATTGGTTTTCCGTTAACTGCACAGGAAGGAACTTGGCCTCTCTTTTTCACCTCTTCCGAATCCTCAAACTTGTTTATCATTCTTATTGGGATGTCTGGAGCAACTTCTCTTAGTGATTCCTTGATTTTCTCAGAGAAGTAGATGGAGAAGGGGCACGATGGATCATAGAAGATTATGGCTTTTCCTCTGTCTTCTTTCTGAGGAATGAACTTCTTCTCTTTAGGGTGATAAACGTATCCTTTCTTGATTGGGTAGTAAAGGAGAAAGGGATCATTCTCCTTCACTCTTTTGAACCACATTTTTTGGTAGAATTCATGCTGCGAATACCATCCGGGAACCTGAAACGTCCATGTTACAAATGCGAGGGGGACATCGTTGTTGAAGGCTGGTTGTGGCTTCTTTGTTTCTTCTATCAGAGCCCTTAGCAATGATTCTCCTATTCCTTTTCTTAGATTCTCCTTTTCGGGAACAAATATGCAACCTATCTCAACCAACCTTTCCTCTGGGTTGGGCTGATATTGTATCAAGCCTACAGGTTTTGAGTCTAAGTAAGCCAGCTTAGCTATGCTCCCATACCTTTCTATCGCTTGAGTCGCCCACTTCTTCTTCGTGTTCATACCCTCAATGAATAGGGGATCATCCTTTTTGTCAAGTGGGATGCAGAGGCCAATTAGGTGGTCTACGTTTTCTAGGTTGACGTCTCTAATCGCTAACTTTTCCTTTTTCAATAAGCCTACCTTCCACTTATTTTAGGGTTAGAAGGCATATATTATTTGCACGCACAATTTCCTATCTACTTATACAAGCCAGAATTTATTATATTTGCTACCACGATGACATGATGCTGTTTAGGGAAAAAGAAATGAGTACTAAAGGTAAATTCTAAAAGACTTAGGAAAAGGTTTTTAGTTTAGTTGTTATATGAAAGTCTGCAAATGGGTTTAGAATATTGTGAGGTAGATATGAATGTCTGTATTTGCAGCACCAGGCGCATATGACCGTGCCATAACCGTTTTTTCACCGGATGGTCGGCTTTTTCAAGTTGAATATGCAATGGAGTTGGTTAACCGTGGAGCAACAATTTTAGGAATACGATGCTCCGAAGGAGTGGTTTTAGGAGCAGAAGAAAACGTTGAACCCCTTGAAGAAGCAGAATATTCATGGAAAATTTTCAAGGTCGACGAACATATAGGTGCAGCCATAGTGGGTCTAAGCTCAGATGCCCGCATCCTAATAGACCAAGCACGAGTATACGCTCAAAGCAACAGGTTAACCTACGACGAACCAATTGACACGGAAGTGGTAACCAAGAAAATATGTGACATAAAACAGCTTTACACACAACACGCGGGCGTAAGACCTTTCGGAGTTTCACTAATCTTCGCTGGAGTAGACAAAACAGGAAACCGCCTTTTTGGAACCCACCCCAGCGGAACATATAGGGGCTTTAAGGCTACGGCACAAGGCGCTGGAAGGGAAACAGTACTCCCCATATTGAGGGAAGAATACCGCGAAGAAATGAGTCTAGAAGAAACTGTAAAATTTGCTGTAAAATGTTTAGCAAAAGCCTTGGAAGCAAGACAACTGCCACCCAGAATAAAGATGGTGGTTATTCCTTCGGCAACAAAGAAAATGGAAATGTTAGGCGACGAAAAAATTGAAAGTTATATCAAAGAGTTAGGCGTGGGCAAGTGAAATACTGATGAGTGAAAAATACACCATTGCACGCATAACAAAGGACGATGAACACTTCGAAGTTCTCGTAAAACCTCAAAAAGCATTAGACTACCATACAGGAAAGCTAGCAGCAATAACCGAAGTTCTAGTCACTGAAACCATATTTTCAGATGCAAACAAAGGCACAAAAGTATCAGAAGAAAACCTACATAAAGCCTTCGGAACAACAGAACCACTGAAAGTAGCAGAGATAATACTGAAAAAGGGAACGCTGCAACTAACTACAGAACAACGAAGAAAAATGATTGAGGACAAGAGGAAGCAGATAGTAGATTTCATATCAAGGCAATGCGTTGACCCCAAAACAAACCTTCCGCATCCGCCGTTACGCGTAGAAAATGCCATGGAACAAATCCGCTATTCAATAGAACCCTTTAAGCCAGTGGAAGAACAAGCGAAAGAAATAATAAAACTATTGCGACCGATTTTGCCATTAAAGATGGAGCAAGTATCCATTGGTGTCCATGTGCCAGCAGAATATTCAGCACGGGCCTACGGAACAATCAAAGGTTTTGGAACAATAAAACGAGAAGAGTGGCGCGCAGACGGTTCATGGTACGGAGTCTTGGAAATGCCAGCAGGCCTATATGCTCCGTTTCTAGAAAAACTTGGAGAGATAACCAAAGGAAGCGGAGATGCGAAAATAATCTCTTAAATATTTATTATGGGTGATTAGGTGGAAAATTATGCCAACATTTTTTGAAATGAAACAGGTTGTAACACCTGGAGATTTGATTGCAGAAGATGATTACATAGCTGGCGAGAACACATACGCGGAAGACAATAAAGTCTATGCCTCGCGAATGGGAATTGTGGAATACGAAAACAAAAAAGTAAACGTCGTAGCTCTAAGAGCGTTTTACATTCCAAGGGTTGAAGACATCGTTATAGGAACAGTTGTGGAAGTGGGATTTAACGGGTGGACGGTGGACATAAACGCGCCTTATCAAGCCCTTTTAAGGGCGTCAGATGTTCTAAGCAGACCCTTCAAACCGCAACAAGATGAATTATCCCAAGTCCTAGACGCAGGAGACTTGATAGTTGCAAAAATAATCGCTTACGACAGAACACACGATCCGCAACTAACAGTTGGCGAACCAGGACTAGGAAAGATAACCCGCGGCCAAATAGCAAAAGTCACTCCTACAAAAATTCCCCGCGTAATTGGCAGAAAAGGCTCAATGATATCAATGATAAAGCAGGAGACTGGTTGCCAAATAATTTTGGGACTTAACGGAATTATATTAATCACGGGAAAAACTCCTGAAGATGAAGAGTTAGCAATGATGGCTATTCATAAGATTGAAGAAGAATCCCATACAAGCGGTTTGACGGCCCGCATAACTCAGATGCTTAGTGAAGAAAAGACAAAACGGGAGGAAATTAAGAAATGAGCCAAAAATCTGAAAAGTTAATTGATAAAAAAGGTTTGAGACTAGATGGCAGAAAATCAGATGAGTTAAGATCGATAAAAATTGAAGTAGGCGCTTTATCAAACGCCGACGGTTCAGCCTACATTGAACTGGGAAAGAACAAGATTTTAGCCGCGGTATATGGTCCAAAAGAATTGCATCCAAAACACTTAGCACTTCCAGACCGAATGTTTTTAAGATGCCGCTATCACATGGCACCTTTTTCTGTTCAAGAACGCAAATCGCCAGCACCGTCGAGAAGAGAGATAGAACTCTCAAAAGTTATCAGAGAGTCCCTTGAACCTTCAATTTTCCTCGAATATTATCCGCGAACAGGCATAGACGTTTTCGTTGAAGTTTTGCAAGCTGATGGAAGCACAAGGTGTGCTAGCATAACAGCAGCATCATTAGCTATAGCAGACGCAGGCATCCCAATGCGGGATTTGGTGGTTGCATGCTCGGCTGGAAAAATTGACGACACAATAGTGTTGGATTTGATGGATACAGAAGACAAAATGGGAACGGCAGATGTTCCTGTAGCTTTGATGCCAAATCTAAATGCAATAACGTTGCTGCAGATGGATGGAATATTAACGTCTGAAGAGTTTGATAAGGCTTTGAACCTAGCCCTTGAAGGATGCATAAAAATCTATGCAATACAAAAGGAAGCGCTAAAAGCTAAATATGTAAGTGTCAAGGAGGTTGAAGAATAGTGGCATCAGTGATTACTCGTGTAAAGCAGAAACAGATTGTGCAATCAATTGCTAAGGGAAAACGTTTGGATGGTAGAGGTCTAACGGATTATCGTGAAATAAAAGTGGAACAGGGAATAATCGAGCGTGCTGAAGGTTCAGCAAGAGTGCTACTTGGAAAAACGGAAGTTGTGGTTGGGACAAAAATCGAAATTGGCGAACCATTTCCTGACACTCCTAACGAGGGTGTTTTAACGGTGAACACTGAACTGGTGCCTTTGGCTTCATCGACTTTTGAACCTGGACCGCCTGATGAAAACTCTATCGAGATTGCGAGGGTTGTTGACAGGGGAATAAGGGAGTCAAAAGCCATTGATGTAGAAAAACTATGTATTGAGCCTGGAAAAAAGGTGTTTATTGTCTTTGTTGATGTTTACGTGCTTAATCACGACGGAAACTTGATAGACGCCGCGGCTCTAGCCGCTATGGCTGCGTTACTTAACACTAAAATGTCCAACTATGAAATCGAGGAAGGCGAAGTGAAAATTAAGCAGGGTTATACCCAACTTCCGATAAGAAGACGCCCAATAACAGTTACTTCTGCGAAAATAAACGGCAAACTTGTTGTTGATCCATGGCTAGAAGAAGAACAGATAATGGATGCCAGGCTTTCGATTGCGATTGACGATGATGATAACATATGCGCAATGCAAAAAGGTGGTAGTGGATACTTCGCGCCTGAACAAGTGTTGGAAGCCGTAAAAATAGCTAGGGAAAAGGCTGAAGAAATACGCAAAAAACTAGAGTGGTAAAAAGACGATGGGAAGAACCAAAAAAGTAGGACCAACGCGTGGATTGGGACCTCGTTACGGGTCAACTGTTAGAAAACGCTACATCAAGGTAGTTACAGAGATGAAGAAGCCTCATAGATGCTCGCAGTGTGGATTTTCACGCGTCAGAAGGGTAAGCGTTGGCGTTTGGGGATGCAGAAAATGTGGGTTCACATTCACGGGTGGAGCGTATACTCCAACTACAAAGCTGGGAATAGTGGCAAGGCGTATAGCCAAAGGGGCACCCGTGGAGGAAGCAGTAAAAACGGAAGAAGAAATTGAGTAGTGCTCTCTAGCTTTTGAGTGATTTAGGTATTGGTTAAAAGACAACGTGTCTTGTTGACAACTTCAAGAAGACCCACAAAAAGTATGAGAACCCTTTGCAGAGACATTTCCTATACTTTTCCATACGTTGTGCAGATAAACCGAGGTAAACTAAGCTTAGAAGGAATAGCGGAAAAAGCATTAGAACTTGATGTCGAAAAAGTGATGGTTGTTGACAGATGGAAAGGAGGACTGGGAAAAATGGAGTTTTTTGAAGTGAGACAAGGTGGTTTGGAAAGTGCTCCACCAATAATTTATTTGCGCAGTGTGAAGTTTCGAAGGGATTTCGGAGAAAAAATGCCTAAGGGAAGAAGAATAAAATCTGTTGCAATGGCAGTTTCTTCGAAGGAAAACTTCGAGGTTAAGAAAACAGAAAAAGCTCTTTCTGCTTTTTTCGGAGTCCCAACTCTTTCACTCGAAGAAGCGGTTAATAGCAAGTATGATATTGTAATGCAAATTCTAACGGATTCCTCAAACTGCGTAACCATTACGTTTAGGCTTGTCCCCGAATTGGTTGAGGTTGGTCCGCGGATAGAGATATCGCCTCTAGTTTGGGAGCTAACGCGATGAAGGCGAAGGCTGTTGTGTGTTTGAAGTTTCCTTCAGAAAAGCAGTTAGAAATAGTTTTTAAGGCTTTGGAGCCGGAGGTTAAGAAGCCCGTTACTGTGCGTTCTAGAACAACGTTGAAAAAAGATGGGGGATTGTTGTTTTTAGATGTTGAAGCTGGAGACACTGTTGCTTTGCGGGCGGCTTTAAATGCCTATTTAAGGTGGATAAATTCGATAATTAGCGTTTTGGAAGTTTTGGAGAAACAATGAATGCTGATTGGTTTTTCTGGTTTGCTCTGCGGTTACTATAGCCGCTCTATAAATAGATAGAACTTGTGATTAGTCTCTACATGGGTTTGTGGTTTTTGGGAGATTTTGGCGGTGAAATCAACCAATACGGATAGACCCCTCTAGGTTTTTGATTTATAGCTGTAGATTTGTCGCCAAGCAGAAAAATCATTTTGTCCGACAAAAAGAGCCTGTTTTATTTTTCAGAAATCGATTCTCATTAAACTTCAATCAACCAACTTCTTGAATTGTTATGGGGGTAAAGTTTTATCCAACAACCAACAACAACCAATGAGTGGATGTTGCGGAAAAGTTATAGCAAAAAGCGAAATAGACTACATTGTTTGGCAATTGTTAGGTGTTATGGTTGGTTGGGGTAAAGTTTTAAAACATAAGTGGTTTAAATTTCAGATTTTTTCTTGTTTTTTGTTTTGTTTTGGAAAATGCTTTATTAAGGGCTTGGCTTATTGCTGTGCAGAATGGAAGGATACAAAGTGAGTGACGAAATTTCGAAGCTTCCACCCCAAGTTCAAGAACGCCTATTAAGGCTTCAGCAGCTTCAACAAACGCTCCAATCAGTCTTAGCCCAGAAGCAACAGGTAGAAATTGAATTAACAGAAATTGAACAAGCCTCAAGCGAGTTGCAGAAAATGGCTGACGACGCAGTCATATACAAGGCTATTGGCTCACTTTTGGTGAAGGCAGAAAAGACCAATGTAACAGCGGATTTGAACGAGCGAAAGGAACTGCTCAACACTAGGGCAACAGTTTTGGGAAAACAAGAGGAACGCTTACGCAGTCAACTAAAGGATTTGCAGGCTAAGCTTCAACAAGACCTAAGCCCAGTTTCTCCATCTCAGCCGTAGCCCACTTAGGTGGAATTTGTGGAAGAGTTAGGCTTACCGGAGTTAACCAGCGAACAAATTGAAGAATTATGTGCCATGGTAGAGGAAGCCGCTAGAGAGTACGTTTTATCAAAGGTTTCTTTAAAAAGAATAGAGACACTAAACATAAGTGTTGAAGCCGAAGGCGCAAAACCCGTGACGTTAACAGTCGATGTAGATGTTGCTCTCTCACCGTTAATGAAAAACTTCGATGTGCAAAAGCTAGTTAAAGAAGCTATGGAGGAGGCTTTCAAATCCGCTAAAAAATATTTGAGGGAACGCGCATGTCATTCGCAGAAATAACAAGAGTTTTAGACGAGGCAAACGCTAATCTTGCTGTTTTATTATGTCACCATAATGCAGACCCCGATGCAATCTGTTCAGCCTACGCCTTCGCAAGCTTACTTAAGCGTTTAAGACCGAATTTTGAGGTTGAAATTGGAGCAGCTCAAGGAATAAGCCGTCTTTCAAGGCATCTTCTTAAATATTTGCCAACAGAGGTGAAAGCACAGCCAAACGTGGAAAAGGCAGACGCAATAGTTCTGCTTGACACCAATACGATTCAACAATTGAATAATTTAGCTGAGAAAGTAAAAAACTCAAAAGCACCAATCATAGTGATTGACCATCACGCAGCCCATCCAGAAACGGAACAAATAGCAAAACTCTGCATAACCAACGAAGAAGCATCGTCAACATGCGAAATTATCTACAACTTCTTTAAAGAAATGAACATCAAAGCAAACGAAAACGAAGCTAAAGCGTTGTTTTTGGGCATAACCTTCGACACGCGCCATTTCGTCCTAGCAAATTCATCCACATTAAAAACCGTTTCAGAACTCATTGACGTAGGCGTAAACGCGCAGGAAGCATTATCAATGCTTTCTCTGCCCATGGACTTTTCGGAACGTGTCGCAAGGTTAAAGGCTTGCCGAAGAGCCAAATTTTTCAAGATCGGAGAATGGATAATTGCGATTTCCCATGTTAGCGCCTACCAAGCCTCAGCAGCAAGAGCCATAGTCGACTTAGGCGCTCATGTCGCTGCCGTGGCTGGACAAAAAAATGATAACATAGAGACCAGCCTACGTTGCACACGAGAATTCCACGAAAAAACTGGCATACACCTAGGCAAAGATATTGCTAAGCCATTGGGTGAATATCTTCACGGGATGGGTGGTGGACACTCCACAGCCGCTGGAGTTAACGGCGTAGGAGACGTTGAAACTGGACTCAAATATTGTTTACGGCTTCTAAAGCAAATGATAGTAACCAATAGTAAGTAGCTACTCTTAAATGAGACAATAATCCGCTTAAAAATAGGCAGGCAACGCCAGAATGACAGTAATTGAAACAAAAAACCTTACGTACACATATCCAGGCGGCACAAAACCATCGATTAAAGATGTTTCCATAAAAGTAGAAAAAGGCGAATTCACACTAATCACTGGCCCAAGTGGATGTGGAAAAACAACCCTCTGCCGATGCTTCAACGGATTAATCCCTCACTTCTATCAAGGCGAATTGAAAGGCGAAATAACCGTTTCAGGACTTAACGTTGCTGAGCATCCGATTCATGAACTAGCAAAACATGTGGGGCTTGTTTTTCAAAACCCAGAAAACCAGCTTTTCGCCTTATCTGTTGAGAAAGACGTGGCTTTTGGACTTGAAAACCTCGGAGTCCCAAGGGAAGAGATGCGTAAAAGGACAGATTGGGCGCTGACGCTTGCAGGCATATATGATTTAAGGGAAAGAGCGCCCCACGAACTTTCAGGCGGCCAGCAACAACGCGCTGCAATAGCATCTGTCTTAGCCATGCAACCAGAAGTAATAGTATTAGATGAGCCAACTTCTTTCCTCGACCCGTTAGGCGCAAAAAAAATATTTGAAGTAATCTACGAACTAAACAGAACACTTGGAATAACCGTTTTACTCGTTGAGCATAGGCTTGATTTAACAGCAAGATATGCCAACCACATAATTATATTGGATGAGGGAAAGGTTGTTTTAGACGGTGAACCCCGCAAAATCTTAAGCTCTGAAGAAGCCCGCTTAATTGGGGTTGGAATTCCGAAGGCAACACGCCTTTATCATGCACTTAGAAAAGACGGAGTAAAACTCGGCAACGCCATTCCTTTGTCTTCAGATGAAATGGCAGCCTTGCTAAGGGAGGCTCTTAAACTCTAATGATCGAAGCTCAAGACGTTTACTTCACCTATCCAAACGGTGTAGAAGCATTAAAGGGCATATCCTTAACCATCCACAATGGCGAATTCGTAGCTATAATGGGACAAAACGGTGCAGGGAAAACAACTCTAGTCAAGCATTTTAATGGACTGCTAAAGCCAACTAGAGGAAAGGTGCTTATTGACGAAGTTTACACAACAAAAGTTAGCGTTGCGACCCTAGCCAGAAACGTGGGTTTTGTCTTTCAAAATCCAGACCATCAGCTTTTCAGCGAAACAGTTGAAGACGAAATAGCCTTCGCATTAAGGAATTTCGGGTTCAAAGAAAACGTTACAAAAAGACGTGTAACATGGGCTCTAAACCTTTTAGGCTTAACGCAGTATAGAAAGACTTCACCTTTTATGCTAAGTGGCGGCGAAAGAAAAAGAGTGGCCCTAGCTTCAGTTCTGGCATGGAACCCCAAAATACTGATATTAGACGAGCCGACAATAGGACAAGACTATCAACAGAAGGAGAAGCTTAGACAATTCATTTTGCAAATGAAAGCTCAGAGAAAAACGATAATCATAGTCACACATGACGTTGAGTTTGTAGCTGAATGTAACCCAAGAGTTCTATTAATGCTTGAGGGGAAAGTTGTAGCTGACGGTGAGGCGAGAAAAGTTCTTACAAACCTGGAAATCTTAACTCAAGCATCTATTGTCCCACCACAAATAGCCCAAATTTTCCTACAACTTTCCGATCTAGAACTTCCCAAAAACGTCATTGACATTTACGAAGCGCAGGAAATATTGCTTAAAATTTTGGAGAAAAAAGCCCCATGAGCGTTTTTGATGGACTTAGATTTCGAAGGGTTTACTCGCCCATTCATAATTTAGACCCAAGAATAAAATTTGTTTATGTTTGCGCAATTTTTGCGGTCGCAATAATTTTTGGGGAACTCTTACCTTTAATAATACTATTCATTATGCAGATTCCATTTGTTCTCTTGGCTGGCGTTAAACGAGAGTGGCTCCGTTCAATGCGCGGGGCAGCGTTTCTAGCTACAATAATTTTCTTAACAAACTTTGTTTTCGCATTCATCGGAGGGCGTGCAATGGCAGAGAGCCTAGAAAATGCTGTTGCTATGACACTACGTTTCGTAGTGCTCGTTGAATCCTTCTCCATTTTCTTCTTAACAACCTCACCAGACCATTTAGGCTTGGCTCTAGAACAGACACACATACCATACGAATTCTGTTTCGCCTTCACAACAGCCGTGCGTTTTGTTCCAGTTTTAGCTGAAGAAGCCCAGACAATCATGGATGCCCAAAAAGCTAGGGGTTTAGAGCTTGAACGTGGAAACTTTCTAAAAAAGATTAGAAACTATATCCCAATTCTTATACCCTTAATCGTGAGTGCAATTCGCAGAAGCCTGGAATTGGCTGAAGCAATGGAGTCCCGTGCGTGGGGAGCAACCAAAAAACGCACAAATCTGTATGTGTTAAAAATGCACAGGGGCGACCTTATTCTAATACTTATAACTGTTGGAATTTTGGCAACCGCAATTTATGTTCGCCTGTACGTTATGATTCCATCATTTAATGAGCTTTTAGGAGGCTTTTTTTAAACCGTAAGGCTTTTAATATAGGCAAAGGTGTAATGGGTTCTCGGAGCTTGGAAAAATTTGAAATGGCTGAAGGCAGCGGCGGAAGAAATCATTGCAGGCATCAGGAATTCCATCGAAAACCTTAACATGAAAGAAGTTGAACGGTTGATCGAGCTTTTACTAGAAGCAAAAGACAAAAAAATCTTTATTGTAGGCATGGGAAGAAGCGGATTCGTTGCCAGAGCCTTCGCTTTACGCCTAATGAACCTAGGTTTTAACGTCTATTTCTTAGGCGAAACCATCACGCCAGCCGCAGAAAAAGGAGACCTCCTAATCGCCATTTCAGGTACAGGTGCCACAAAAATAGTTTTAACCGCAAGTGCAGCCGCAAAAGAAATCGGCGCAACAGTCATTGCCTTCACATCATTTTCAGAATCACCCTTAGGCCAGATGGCTGATCACACCGTAACAATCAAGGGAAGGACAAAAACAGGTTGGCCAAAAGAAGAAGACTACTTGGCTAGGCAACTTATTGGTGAACGCGAATCCTTAACCCCTCTTGGAAGCGTTTTCGAGAACAATTGCATGGTGTTTTTGGATAGTTTGGTTGTGGAATTGATGCATCGCTTAGGGCGAACTGAAGAGGATTTAAAGCGTAGACACGCAACAATAGAATAGCATAAGAATTCGGAGTGTGCAGGACATACGCGCTAAATGGAAAAAGAAACGCATGCGCCGTCAGAAAAAGAAACGAGAGAAAAGACGGGCACGGTACAAGTGAGACCTATTTCTTAACATTTTTTCTTGCATATTTCTCTCTGAGTTTTTCCGCAAGTTTGCCATCTTCGATGATGAACGCACCACGGTATCCACAACTTCTACACTCCCAAATAGACCATAGTTGCGGTAGACCAGAAGCCCAAAAAACATCGACTGCGCCGCATTTTGGACAAAATTTCACCCCGCGTTTTCCAGCCTTGCGTTTAGATTTAGCAAGTTCATGTTTTCGAAAACGTTCAGCGTCAGTTGAGCTCAAATTGAACCCGTGTGAGGATTTGATTTTCTGTTCTATTAAGGGTGGCTAGTGTTAAGTATGCTAAGGATTAGACGTGCATATAACTTATTAAGACTTGCGACACACTATACCTATGAAAAAACACTCTACACTCTAGACAAAAGGAGCAAAACCAACGGAGAAGAAACCAATGCCAAAAACCTCCAAAGTCACAGAACAAACTGAAGTAGGCATAATAATAAAGGACGAAGGAAAAAAGCCAACCGCTTTTAGAGAAGTTTATCCAATAAAAGAGCCTTATGTCTACGCAGCAATAGTTAAAGACCCAGAAACTCAAAAAACGTTATATGAAGTCATAGAGCCCACACTTCAAAAAGAAGAAGAGAGGCGACTGCAAGAAATAAAAACCTTGTTAATGGAAGAAGTTGACGTTAACCTGAACGATATAGAGACCAAGGAAAAAGCAGAAAATTATTTAGCAGAAAAAACAAAGGAAATGATTAAAAAATACCACATAAAAATTCCACCAGAATCTTTTGACAAACTAATATATTACCTAATAAGGGATTTTATGGGCTACTGGAAAATAGACCCCTTAATGAAAGACCATTTAATCGAAGATATATCAGCAGATGGTGTAAACATACCAATTTATGTTTGGCACAGGCTTTACGAATCGTTACCCACAAACATAATATTTAAGGATGAAACGGAACTAAACTCGTTTGTAATTCGACTCGCATATTTAGCGGGAAAAAACATCTCTATAGCATCCCCGATGTTGGATGCATCACTTCCAGACGGCAGCCGAATACAATTAACTTATGGAAGCGAAGTTACAAGAAGAGGCTCAACATTCACCATTCGACGCTTCAGAGTTGATCCGTTAACCATTTCGGACCTAATTGCCTTCAACACAATTTCTTCGGAAATGGCTGCTTATCTATGGTACACCATAGAGAACAGAGCCTCAGTTATAGTGGCTGGAGGCGTGGCGGCTGGAAAAACAACTATGCTGAACTGTCTATCAATGTTCATAAAGCCTGAAATGAAAATAGTGAGCGTAGAAGACACACAGGAGCTCAACCTTCCACATGAAAACTGGATACCGTCGGTTGTAAGACTAGGTTTTGGACACGAAGACAAAAAAGGCGGCTCAATAACCCTGTTTGACCTGTTAAAGGCTGCTGTAAGACAAAGACCCGACTACATTATTGTTGGTGAGGTCCGCGGAGAAGAAGCCTATACCCTATTCCAAGCCATGGCAACCGGTCATCTTGGATTGAGTACAATACATGCAGAATCAGTTGAAGCCGTAATAAACCGTCTTGAATCCGAACCTATGAACATTCCGAAACCGCTCATAGCAATGGCAAACGTCATAATGGTTATGACGAGAACAGAAATTGAAGGCAAACCAGCAAGAAGAATCAGCACAACAACAGAGGTTATAGAACTCGATCCAAAGAGAAAAAATATAATAACCGGGGAGGTTTTCCGCTGGAACCCAAAAGGAGACAAGTTTGTCTTTTCTGGACATAGCACCATTCTGGAGAAAAACATGAAGAAATTAGATACCAGTGAAGAAGACATTAGACGCGAACTGCATCGTAGGAAGATTGTTCTGGAATGGATGGTACGTAAAGGCATTCGACGCTACACGGATGTTGCAAACGTGATTCGCGAATACTATGTTAACCCAAACCGGGTTTTCCAAAAAGCCAGAGTAGGATTGAAATGAAAAGCAACAAGGCTTTCGAAAAAACAAAAACGCTTTATAACAGTTTTAAGGCATTAGTTAAGAAAATTTTCAAGAAATTTTCAGGGCTTAAATCGGAGAAATCGCAAGAAACGCTTGAACTTGCTTTCAAAAGACCACATTTCTTGGCTTACCGGCTTATTGGAGAAAAAACAGAACGCGCTCTACCACTTTTCAAAGATTTAGACTCGAACTTACAGAGGTCAGGGTTGAAAGTTACCTTCAAGGCGTATGTTAGTTTAACAGTTTTTGCCACAATCTTAATCTCGCTTGCTGCGTTAGCCTCCGTTCCATCTTTACTGTTTTTTGCTTTTAAATTACCGCTTCTATCAGCGATTATGTTTGGCATTGGCGGAAGCTTGTTTACGAGCGCATTCTCAATCATTGGATTCTATGTGTACCCAATTTATCGTGCAGATAAGCTTAGGAGAGAGTTAGAAGATGAATTGCCTTTCACAACTGGTTACATGGCGATTCTTACAAGCGCAGGCGTTTCTCCGGAAAAGATTTTCTACTCACTCTCAAATCTCAGCGTGCCATTAACCGTTTCCATGGAGGCTAAAAACATTGTCAGAGATGTGAATCTTTTCGGTTTAGACATAATTTCCGCATTGGAGAGTGCATCGAAACGAACTTCCTCTGAAAGATTTCGTGAAATGCTGGAAGGTTTTATTTCAACAATACATTCAGGCAGTAATTTAGCTGCTTACCTCCGCGAAAAATCTAGACAGTACATGAAGCTGAAAAGGATAAGCCTAAAAAAGTTTTCAGACTCGCTATCTATGTTATCGGAATTTTACGTAGCTTTACTTGTAACAGCTCCTCTGCTCTTCGTCATCATGCTTGCAGTTATGGCAATGCTGGGTGGAGGCAGTCTAGGCGCTCTTGGCCCAGACATTTTGCTTCAAATGCTTACATACATGGGAATACCGTTGGGCTCCATAATGTTTCTGATAATCTTGGACGCTGTTTCACCCAAATGGTAATGAAAATGCCGAAAATAGAAAACCGTGTGAAAAAAATTGTGTGGATCGCCTCGGTTTTACTAGCAACCGCCATAAGTTTATTTGCATACTTCATGTTTTGGGGAACGATGACATTCGACGAATTTTTGTTTTTCGCAGTTATAACTGCTGTTTTTCCTCCAGCAGTCTTAAATTACATTGATTATAGGTGGAGAAAAGCCATAGACGAGCACTTGCCAGACCTTTTCAGAAGCATAGTTCAAGCTCAAGAGACAGGCATGACCCTCCTACAAGCCTTGGAGGATGCATCAAAGAGAAATTACGGCCCACTAACAGCTGAATTGAAGAAAATGAATGCACAAATTTCGTGGGGAATGACTTTTGAAGAAGCGCTCATCGCCTTGGGAAAACGCGTTAATACTGTGCTTATGCAGAGAACTGTACCGCTAATAATTGAAGCAAGCCGTTCTGGAGGGCATGTGGAAAAGGTTTTCGACCCTTTGGGCAAGTTTGTACAGACAACGCTTCTGCTTGATAAAGAGAGGCGAAACCAGACAAGACCGTACGTTGCAATAATTTATGTAGCTTTTTTCGTGTTTTTATTCACCATTATACTGCTTTTTAAATCGTTCTTCATAAGCATGGAAAGCTTACCAATGCTTGGAACGGCAGTAATGTCCCCTCTAGAAATGGAACGGCTATTTTTCCATATGACATCAATTCAAGCTTTCTTTGGAGGACTAGTGGCTGGAAAAATGGGAGAGGGAACGATAAACGCAGGATTGAAGCACAGCCTAGTTATGATGCTATGCGGCTACATAGCCCTAAAACTTTTCTTGTAAGGTGAGAAAGCATGGCGAAGACGCTTAAGAGATTTTTCCGCGATAAGCGGGGTATAACTCCAGTTTTAAGCAACCTTCTGCTTACAGTCGTGGCTGTGGCTGCCATGGCAGTTGCCACAACAGCAACCTATGTTATAACAACCAATCTTAAAGACATAATGAGTGAACGATTAATCGTGGAAGATTTATGGTTCAGCTCTTCTAATGAAATTTCTATATATCTTTACAATATTGGAAAAGTGCCTGTTCACTTTTCAACAGTTTACATCAATAGTACGCCTTTCACAACTTCATTTAATCTAGAACCAAGCAAGCATGGATGGCTTAACATTTCTGTTAGCTGGAGTTCTGGAAACGTGTATCACGTAGATGTTGTTACAAGCAGAGGGACCCATGTTGGAGACTATTATAAAGCTCCTTAAACACTTCAGAAATGGAAAACGTGGCGTAAGCAATGTAATAGTTGTCATGCTAAGCCTAATCCTAGTAGTAGTTATAGTTTCAAACGTGATACTCTGGAGCTACCAAATGAACCAGTTTGACTGGGAAAGAATGCAGGAAAAAATCGAAATCACCAATGTGGCACGTGAAACACATTCCCCATGGTTTGTTGCTCGCGAAGAATACCAGTTAAACATTGGTAACTGGGTTAATGGTACTTATATAGACACACAAGCTGCCGATGAACAATATGAAGAATTCACAGAAGCTCCAGGAGGTTGGTACAATGCTTCATGGATTTATCGGAAACCAGTTGTTATTAACAACACTCAAAATTCGAATTCTCTTACAGATTTTCAAGTTTTAGTGATTGTGGACACAGCTTCACTAATAACAGTTGGAAAAATGCGATCAGATTGTGGCGACATAAGATTCACCGACTCAGATGGTCTTACTTTGATAAACTATTGGATCGAATCGGGTATTAATTCTTCAAATACAAATGTATGGGTTAAAGTTCCTTTCATACCTGCAAGTTCAACAATAACCATTTATATGTATTATGGAAATCCCGGAGCCACAAGCCTGAGCAATATAAGCGGTGTTCTCGAAGCCACTTATACCAAAATCAATGTTGCATATGAGTGGAAAACGAGAATTTCAACCACAGACGTGGCTAATGGTGATGATGTTGGTTCGTGGCAAGGTATCACGTTTGACTTTCCATTTTGGAGAGAATTTAAGACTAGAGTGTATGTTTGCTCCAATGGATTTGGAGTATTTGATCCAACAGCATCCACGAACGATTATAGCAATAGCTTGACTGAGCTTCAGCAGAGATGGAAAATAGCTCCATTCTGGGACGATTTGAGAACAGATACGAATGGAGGAATAGTTACAAATGCTGGAGTCTACGTTGACAAGTATTCAGACCATTTTGTGATCACATGGGAAACAACAAGATATGGAGCAAGTGGAGATTCAATTAAGTTTCAAGCTATTCTTTATAGAAACGGTGATGTAAGGTTCAATATAGATAACGCAACAAACTTCAGTAGCTTCACTCCAACCTTAGGTATTTCGAAGGGTAACAGTGTCAATTACATAGATATTACAAACGAAAGGGCTACGGGGAAATCTTGGCTGTTCCTACTCCGCAAATATATCCCAAACGAACCAACTAGCATGGTCGGTTCAGAAGAAACTAAGGGAAAGTATCAATTCGACATCGCTGGTTCATTCATCGTCGATTTATCTACTTATCCAATAGGCCACATTGAGACTTTGGAAATAGTACTAAGATATAGAGCCAATGACACATATGAAAGATGGTACGTGAAAGCGTACAATTGGATCAATGGACAATATAGCAACGTGGGGTTTAACTTGACTACAGGTCACATTCCGACAATGGGATGGGATTACTATGCAGTGAATCTAACCACTGCTTGGGACAGTTACGTTCATAACAACGGCACAATATTAGTAAAGCTTTGTGACGAAGCAACAGACATCAACCAAACAACAATCGATATTGACTTTTTGGGCGTAAGAGCAATTATCGATGGAACAAGCTTTGACCTTAAGAATGGTGGTGCAACAAATATTCGCATAGTCTCAATATGGATTATTAACTCAACAGATCACAAACGCTATGACGCAAACTTTTTCATGAACTCAGGAGAGAACGCTGTATACATCCGAGCAGATATAAGCTTATCCACAGACGGCTTCATAGTTAGAGTTATAACTGAACGGGGGAACATAGCAGTATTCCGTAGTGATTGAACATGGTTTGATTTTTATCGCCTCTTCATTTCTTAAGCATTTCCTCTTGTAACGCTTTTATTGCTTCTTTCTGGTCTTTCGCTTCTATTAGTTTTATGCTGTACAATTCTGCCATTTTCTTTCCGTTTTCACTCACTTTAGGAATCGCGATTAAGTAGGCGTTTTCTGGCGAAACATCATATATTTTAGCAAAGAGTGCGATTACTGGTTGCTCTGACACGGCGTTTTCGGCGGATGTTGCTAAATCAATCACAGTCACTTTTCGCGCGGTTTCCCCCTCTCCTTTATACGCTACGATGTCAAACATGTGATTTGCTCCAGATTTGCCCTTTATGAAAGCTGGACTTTCAACTTCAAATCCATTTTCTACAAGAAAATCTCTTATTGGAGCGATTACTACCCAGCCTATGGCAACCTCTTCTTTCGCTTCTTCTTTTAGGCTATAAGCGTAAACATCTTTAATAACGGCCTCTTCAAATGTAAAATTTGCGTGGCAATCTCTGCAGAAATGTGCAGTAACAGGGATATCGAAACTTTTGCCGCAATCTTTGCAGGTGCACCACATTCCAGCCTTTCTATAATCAATGTCAAGCTTTCGCAATTCCTCGTGGCATTTTGGGCAAACAAGCTTGTTTCCTTTCTTGAAGTTTTCTTCAACATCCATATAACCGCACTTGACATGCTCAATTAAAGCGCTTCTTTGGATGTCAAATGATTTGCAGTATGGGCAACAATAGTGAATAGAAATGCTTGCGGAACCACACTTTTGGCAATAAAAAATTTTGTCGTAAAGTCTTCTTTCTAGTATACCAGCCTCATAAAGCCTGTTTAAGAACGCCTCTGCACTTAAAGCGTCACCAACAATCGCTTCAACCGTCGGATAGCGATAGCCAAGCTTAAGGTCGTAGACCGGTTCAAGTTCGCTTATTTCACCGCTTAAAAATTTATTTAGAAAAACTTGTGTATTCCGATCCTTGTAGAGTTCTAATCGTTCTGTTTTATCCGTCTTCAGCATGCTCTTCCCAAACTACTTCGTTCTTCCCAAACAATTTTTAATATGCATTGACTCACTATATTTAATTGTTTTTGAAGTTGTTAAAATTTCCGCCTTAAATCGATTTAAAATCATTAGAAAAGTTTTTAAAATTTCACTCGTTTGCTGAGTTAGGAAAAACAACAGAGAAGGGGTTCGCAATTGAAACATATAGTGAATTGCCCAAAATGCGGTTTCACCTTCGACATAACCTACGGCAGAGCATTTGCTTGTTCGAGTTGTCCATCTTCGGTACAATGTGAAATGGCCAAGTGCCCGAAATGCGGACATGAATTTCCCTTGGCGCAACAACAAAAGCAAACGCATGTTGCATCGTCTAAATTTAGGGCTTAACTTCACATCAAAGAGTATGAAAACGCGTTTAGGAACAAAATCTTCCATAACCGTATCAACCACACCGAGCTCAAACCTCTAATTGGCGTCTAAAAATAAAGCGTTTAAGGCTTAATAATCCAGAGTTAAAATCAGTATGTAACGCCTACAGTCACGTTTTTTAACAAGAATCTCTATATTCCAAAGCACAACATAGACATAAAATGCATAACGCCAAAGGTGAACTGTCTGTCAGTCCAAAAACCTCCAAAACGTCTAGTGATCCGCTGGACAACGCTGAAAGGACTAGTGGCAATAATTCTATTCCTCATCATAGCAACATTAACTGAGTATGTCGTTGTTCTCTACGCCATAAACCTCGGCGTTAAAGATACGACACCGCTACAATGGAGTGCCCAGTTTCCAGGAACTGATTGGATCTTGACTATAGTGATTAGCCCATTGTTTCATTTAGTTCCAATAGCCGTTATAATCACGCTCCTATTCAGCTGGACGTATTTAACAAGGCATGTGGCTGTAAAGCCTCATGAGGTAAGGAAAGGAAAAGCTGGACCTGTTGCTAAACGAGCAAAAGAGCCGAAATTAAAGAAATTCGCTGGCAAAATAAAGTCTGGGTTGTTAAGGGTTAAGGGCGTTGCATATCTCTGGAAAAAGATACATTTTGCGAGAGCAACCGCAAAAGGCGCATTAAGCGTGCTTCTAGCATTTGCAACGTTCATTCTCATAGTCTCCTTTCTTGCATATCCCAAACTAATTTACCAAACAATATCAAGTGCCTACCAAAACAATCCTTCACTACTTAACTTCGTGAAAGGCACCGTAGAGGCTTTGGCACCTATCGGCGGAGTCTTCTCAGGCGTAAACAACGCTCTATTGTCAGCTGCGCCGGGTTTTAGAGACTTTGCTTTAGGTTTTGGAACAATAATTAAGCCCTTGGTTGATATAGATAATGTTGTAAAATATTTGTTTTTTCAAAACGTTGCAGCTTGGGTTGCCGCTCTAACAGCCCTATTTTATGGGGAGCATATACGAAAAACTTTTCGATATAGGAAAAGCAGAAGTTAAGGGAACTTTAATGGCTGACCGCCCCAGATTTGGTCCGGCTGGTGTTCCTCCAGTATTTAGAGCAATGAAAGCGGTTTTGACGGATGTTCCTAGACTTTTAAGAGAAGAGGGGCTTGACGCCTTCGAGTACCAGGCTGTTCGTTGGGGTGCAAAACCGCAAATAAAGAGGGAAGACGCTGAGAAACTCGGTTTGAAAGCTAAAGATAATGATGTTTGGCTTAGTCTCCACGGCTCCTATTTCATAAATTTCTGTGGTGAAAAAGACGTAATCGAAGCAAGCAAACAACGCCTAATCGCGTGCATAACCGCAGCCGAATGGATGAAAGCGTACGTCGTAGTTTTCCATCCGGGATTCTACGGTAAAAAACCACAAAAAGAAGCCTTCACTAACTGTCTGGAAGCCTTGAAAGAAGTTGTTGAGACTGTGAGGACTTTAGGAATCAAAAATGTTAAAATTGGTCCTGAAACGATGGGTAAGCATTCTCAGCTTGGAAGCCTGGATGAAGTTTTAAGTTTATGTGAAGAAGTTGAACAAACACAGCTAGTAGTTGATTGGGGGCATTTGCATGCAAGGGATAGAGGGCGTTTCAAAACAGTTGATGATTTCCGTAGGGTTGTGGAGGAAATTGAAAATCGGCTTGGAGCAGAAGCGGTTAGAGACATGCACTGTCACTTTACAAAGGTTGAATTCACGGATAAAGGGGAAAAGCGTCATCACATAATAGATGAAATGGATTTTGGACCTGATTTTACTATGCTTGCAAAAGTTATAGCCGAATTCAAGCTGAAGCCCGTTATTATAAGCGAAAGTCCAATCCTAGACTTGGATGCAATAAAAATGCGGGACATCCTCAAAAAAGAACTTAAAAGCTAGCATATCGAATGAGATTCTCAACATTTTATGATATCATAGCTTGAATTTTCTTACTACGCTTTCTTTAGGTCTCAAATATTCGATTTCATCGAGTTTTAATTCTAGTAAAGTATAATTCGGGTCATCAAGACTTTTCCAATGTTTACTAAAAAAGTCACAATGTTTAGCGACCTTAACTTTTGTTTCTCTATCACTAATGATTTTTGCAAATCCGGCAACTCTTATATAGCCGTGATTCTCCCCTTCCTCAAATAACAGACAAAATTCTATCTTTGGATTTTCGCGTATTTGGCTGACCTTTGCACTACGTGTTCCCGTTAGGACCCAGAATCTTTGGTCAAAATTGACAAGGGTTACGAGTCTAACTCTGGGTTGATCGTTTTCTTGGGTTGCTAAAAATATATGCAGATAATCTTTAAAGCGTCTCCATATTTCTACCTTAAAGTCCTTAAACTCGTCGCTCATTTAAGCACCTTATTGGCAGAATTTTGCAAGAAGTAATATTTAATGATTTAATTCAAGGATAACACAAGTTTAATACTAGGTCAGGAACCTGTGTAGCCGCACAAAATTAAAGAAGGTGGATGAACAATGGAAAATAGAGCCTTTACACATTGCTCAAGTGACAAATACTCACCTAAGTTTAAGTGGTACGCAGATCGTTAACGGGGACGAAATGCTTGGCGATCCGACAGCAACAATGTTTGAATCTTGGGTTCGTTTGAACGATAGAAACTTCTGCACCTGTGCCAATGTTTTATCCGACTTTTCTTTGCTACAAGCTTTGAGTAGATTAGAAAAAATCTTTAAGATGCAATTGATAGCCTCTATATAGAAATCAAAATGCAAATGGGGAGTATACTGTGGGTAACGACGATTTCTTTCTGGGCTTTGCTGCTCATGCACATACTAAGAATGAACTTGAAATCGATCCAGTAAAGGATGAGGAGCTGAGGAGAAAAAATAACCCAGAGGAAGCTCAGCGACTAACAGAAATGGTTCTCGATAAGCTCGAAACCGACATTTCAAAAGCGGGCTACAGCATTGATGATGTAAGACTATTGATTCTATATCTGAGTTACAGAGGCGAACCTGAAGAAAAGGACACAGTGATTTGTGAATCAATTCTGAGAACTATAGAAAAGAGATTCGAGACACACTCAACTGGAAACCAGCTTCGATTGATCGGACACACAACTGGTGGCGAACTAGAAAATGAAGACCTCATACTAAAAGAGATTTCAGGAGTCGGGTATAACGGGATGTCTCTCCTAGCGTTGGTTACAAATCTTCCGATAGGTGTGGGGCGAACTTGGGGCCTTCGAACGGTAGAAGAAGCAGGAGAGCAAGGGAGAGAAATGGCTCATGATGCATGGGTTGATTTCAGCCAACAGGCTACAGGCAAAGAGCAGCTACAAGCTAGAAAGACTCTGCTTGTATTGACGCAAGGATCGAAAGTTGACACCCCAGGTTACGAGCATTTCTTGGCAGAGGGAATCGCCAACTTCATGGGCAGCACCCGCGAGGCAAGAATAATGAACGTGATAGGTGGAAGCAGCGGTGATGGAATGAATGCAAAGCTTTTTCACCAATTCTATGGAAGACTGAAAGAGCATCTACAGTTAAAAGTCCTTGACGGAGAAGCCGTATGTGCTCTGATTCCCAACCTGTGCGAAACCTCTATGGGTCTAGATGTAAATGCTGTAACTAAGATTGGAAGGCAACACACATTTCATTTCAACAGCGAGAAGGAACCTCACTTCAAGTACGTAAAACGCATTGGCAACGAAGATCCCTGCACCAAGTATGCTGAAGCGATTTATGAGAACGAAGTTCAACTATCGAAAGAAAAGGGCCTTCCACTAGTCGCTAAGGAAGTAATTCTGGAAGCAATGCAACTTTCTCGAGCACAAAAAAGGTTACTGATATTCAATCCGGTTGTAGCCAGATACGCTTTTGCTTTCCCTTTTGGCAACTATGCTTGTGTTGCTGGTATGCGAGTAGTGGGAGAAGACATTGAGCTTATGTTTCCGATCAGAAGTTATACTCCTGAGATGCCTGGCTACTTCATGTTTGGTGACTATGAGAAGGTGCAGAAAGGAGCTCGCCGCTTGTACGATATGCTAAGAGCAGATCAGGGCTTCAACACAAACGACGCCACCGTGCTCGTCTCCTGCATTAACAGAAGACTCGTTGAGCTGATGGCTGGATGCAGGTCGGGAACTGAGGCTGAGATATTGAAAGAAGGGCTTTCATCAACCCAAGTAATAGGATTCTTGGCGTATGGAGAACTGTCATTCACTCATCTACTCCAAGAGCCTTACTTCCACGCCTTCAGCTGCTGGGGGATCACACTTCATTCTAAAATAACGCGCGCACATGAGGTAGTCTCAAAGTTCCAATCCACGGAAATTTCGGAGAGTGTTCCAGGTCGCATCGCCACTGGCTATACAAACCTCGACAAGTTGTTGTGTGGAGGAATACCTGAAAAGTACATAGTTGCATTGACGGCACCTCCATGTGATGAAAGAGAATTGCTGATTAAGAATTTTCTTGAAACAGGGGCAAAGCAAGGTGAAGTTATATTTTGCGTCACTATCGACCCTGGTGTGATGAAAACTCTGGCAGAAGAGTTTCCGTCAAACTTTTACCTTGTCATTTGCAATCCTCAGGCGGACGCAATCGTCAAAAGCGCACCTAACGTGTTCAAGTTGAAAGGTGTCGAAAACCTCACCGACATCAGTATCGCTTTGACCACAGCCATCCGCAAATTCGACCCCTCCCTGAAAAGCCCGAGAAGAATTTGTATGGGTTTAGTCTCAGATGTTCTGCTGCAACACCACACAGTTCAAACTAGAAGATGGCTAACCGCACTCATTCCAGAGCTGAAATCAGCAGGATTTACCACTCTCGCAGTAATAGATCCCCAAATTCACCCTTCAGAGGAAATTCACGCAATTCTTGGACTGTTCGAAGGAGAAATCAACATCCACGAAAAAGAAACAGAAAAAGGTCCTAGAAAATTCCTGAAGATCAAGAAGATGAGCAACCAGATTTATCTGGAGGACGAGCTACCTTTGACAAAAGAAGACCTGCAGAAGCGAAAGTAGCTGTGTGTGCTAACTAAGAGAAAATGGACAACAAATCTAGACCAAACAACAGGCGAAACATCTAGTCGCGAAATCCTACGACAATCTCTTGCTTATTAAAGATTAACCTGCTAGTGAAGAGAGAGCGCAGAAATTACATCCACAGTTAAACTTTGGAATCACCTAGTTTCCATAGTGAAATCTGCCCTTTCGAAAAGAAGGTCAAATTACGCATCTCTAATAGAAAACAATAGGTTAAAATTATGTTTCTCTGCTATTAAATGATTTAATGCGATACCTTTTTGTATGCAGTTTGTAGTGCTGTTTATAGGTGTCCCTTTTTGGTGCGGCTAAGAGGATTCCAAAAACTCACACCAATAGAAAATGCATTACAACTGCTTTTTGACAATTTAAGGATTGAAAGGTCAAACCTTATTACTATTCCTTTGCATGAGGCTCTAAACAGAGTTTTAGCAGAAGACATTATTGCAAAAGAGGACATACCAAGGTTTGACAGGTCTGCGGTAGACGGATACGCTGTTAAAGCTGAAGACACTTTTGAAGCATCACCGTTTAAGCCAAAAACCCTCCGAATCATCGATGAAAATGAAGTAGGTGAAAAACAGGCAAAACAAGTGTGGACTGGAAACCCTATTCCAAAAGGTGCAAACGCCGTTGTAATGCTTGAAAACACCAATCGCATTAACAGCAAAATTGAAGTTTGGACCTCAGTAACGCCATGTGAGAACGTTTCGAAAAAAGGCGAGGACATTCAGAAGGGAGAAGTTGCTGTAAAAGCTGGAACTCGCCTAAAACCTCAACATTTGGGATTAATAGCTGCCTTGGGAATTGTTGAGGTTAAGGTTGTTGAAAGACCTAAAATCGCCATTTTAGCCACAGGAAACGAACTCGTAGAAATAGGCGGCAAACGACGAGAAGACCAAATTTTTGAGGTTAATAGGCTCATTCTTTCAGCCCTATGCCGAGAACTAGACGCTGAGCCGGTGGATTTGGGTATTGCAAAAGATGACGTTGAGGAAATATTTGGAAAAATAAAAAAGGGCTTTGAAAGGGCTGATATAATAATAACCACTGGCGGAACAAGCGTCGGAGTTTCAGACCTTGTTCCGGAAGCCGTTAACAACATTGGAAGGCCAGGTGTCATTGTTCATGGTGTAGCTATGCGTCCAGCTATGCCCACAGCCCTCGCCGTGGCAGACGGAAAGCCAATAATCATTCTTTCAGGCAATCCCGTAGCGGCAATGATAGGGTTTGAGGTTTTTGCCAGACCATTAATATGCAAGATGCTTGGATTGAAAAAAGAAGAGCGTAGACTCACAGTTAAAGCAAAAACAACGAAAAGAGTTAGCACTGTCCTTGGAAGAAAAACCTTTGTCCGCGTCCGTGTTTTACAACGTAACGGAGAATTTTTTGCAGAACCAATAAGCGCTCGAGGATCGGGCAAAATTTCGACAATGACAAAGGCTAATGGTTATATTGTCGTTCCAGAAAATAGGGAAGGCCTAGAAGAAGGAGAAGCCGTTTCGGCTCACTTGTTTGATAATGTTGAAGTGGTTGATGAAGATGTTTAGAAAACTTCTCACACTTGACGAAGCACGGCAGGTTATTCACCAACATTTTAAACCCAAGCCTTCGGGTGTCGAGGAAACCACACTCTTAGAAGCTTGCAACCGTGTTCTCGCAGAAGACATAACAGCTACATTAGATATTCCACCTTTTAACCGTTCAACTGTCGATGGATACGCAGTAAAAGCCGAAGACACTTTCGGCGCTGACGAAAACAAGCCCGCAAGACTGAACCTTTGCGGAACAGTGAACATCGGAGAACCGACAAAAACAGCAGTTACGCGTGGCACGGCAGTTGAAATTGTTACTGGAGCACCAATACCAGAAGGCGTAGATGCCGTTGTCATGGTTGAGCATACAGAACGAAAGGACAATGCCCTTTACGTTTACAGCGCTGTAGCGAAAGACGAAAACATTATGAAGGCTGGAGCAGACATCAAGAAAGGCGAAAAAGTTCTAAAAACGGGGCAACTGTTGGGTTCACGGGAAATTGGCGTTCTAGCTGCGTTGGGCATGGCAAAAGCCAAATTTTATAGGATTCCACATGTGGCGGTTCTTTCAACGGGCGCAGAAGTAACCGAGCCTGGCAGAAGACTTCCCCCTGGAAAAATTTATGACATAAACGCTTACAGTTTGAGTGCAGCGGTTCTGGAAAGCAGTGGAAAACCAGTTTATTTAGGTGTTTTCCCTGATGATATGGCTGAACTCCAGAAAGCGCTAAAACAAGCATTGACGTCCGCGGACATTGTTGTAACTTCTGGCGGAGTTTCAGTAGGTCCGAAAGATGTTATGCCGCAAGCTTTGGATTCGCTTGGAAAACCCGGCGTTATTGTGTGTGGAATCGCTATTAAACCCGGAAAGCCAACAACAGTTGCGTTAATAGATAAGAAACTGGTTTTTTCGCTTCCTGGTCATCCAACTTCTGCATTGCTAGTTTTCCATCTGCTTGCACGTCCAATAATTGAGCGTATGACTGGGATAAAAGCAGAGAAAAATTTGAGAGTGAAGGCTTTTATGACTATGAGGATGTTTCCGGCGAAGGGAAGACGAACATTTATTATGGTTAAGCTAAAGCGTGACAAGTCAAATCGGCTGGTCGCTGAACCGGTTCCGACCGGGCTTTCAGGGGCTATAACAACTCTTGCAAAGGCTGACGGATTTGTTGAAATAGCTGAAAACCAGCAATATATTGATGTAAACGAACAGGTTGTAGTGCGGCTTTTTAAGCGTTAGGTAGCATCGAAATATAGAATGAATTTTTGTGGTGAATACAATAATTAAGTAGAGAGCACGTTCATCAGTTATTTCTAGCTTTCTAGCATCTTTCTCTTTGCCGCTGTATATGCTGTTAAAACCCATGTTAAAATGAGATATGCAATCATGCTTATGTCGAGAATTAGATCTTTCTCTAAAAAGTAGTAAAGATTGTATAACGAAAATGTTGTAACAATAAAGAATAACATGACAATGAACCAAATTGTCCAAACTCGTTTCTTAAACAAGCCGTAGGCGGTTATTAAACTGAAAATGCCAATTATGCCAATGTGAACCAAGCGAAAATCCATAGCCAAAACAATAAAGCATATTATTCCAACAACAGCGTAAAAAACAAAAGCTGTAAAAATTCCTTTGCTTTCGATTTTCAGTTTAGATCCAAGTGACATCTCCAGTCGCCTTATCCTTAATGCATCGACAGCAACATTAATAAATTTAATGTTTCAAACATCCATTACTTAAATATAAAAGTAAAATCCATTCTAACATACATTGAGCATTAAAGGTGAATTATTGTGCCTTTCACTCCCTTCCATCTGGGTCCAGCTCTCCTTTTTGGTTTAGTTTTGTCTGTAGCCTTTGATTTGCCGACCTTGTTAGTGGCAAGTGTTATACCAGATTTGGAACCGTTTTATGTTATGTATTTCCACGTTTCTGAATATCCACTTCATGGCCTATTCCACTCTTATTCATGCTAATCCATCTTGGCAGTTTTGGTGGCTTCCATTGTTTATCCGCTTAGAGGTTTACTGGACAGCATTATGGTGACTTTTCGAATTTCGCAGAAATCTTCCTTCAGAAAGATTCTGTTTACATCTTTTGTGGGCGTTTATTTTCATGTGTTTTTGGACTCTTTTCTTTATGAGAAGATGATGCCCTTCTACCCGTTGCAGGGCAATCCTTTCTTCGATTTGTTATCCGCTTTTGGCAGTTACAGTGTCGTCTATGGATTTTGCAGCCTAACTGCCCTATTAGGCATCGTCGTATACTTCTATAAAATCAGGAAAGGCATTACTGCTCTAGATTAACCCATTCTGTTGACGACAAGAGTAACGAAAAAGTTTAGAACACAGCAGCAAGAATAAGCACACTATAGAAGGGAAAAAGAGCAATGAGCCATCATGAACTTTTTGTATCCCAATCAAACGTTTTCAGCGGCCTCCAAAAACCCTTTGAAAAGGCAGACTACATAATTCTGGGCGTTCCCTTTGACGTTACAAGCACATATCGGACTGGCGCTAGGTTTGGACCAAACGCAATTCGGCAAGCATCGCTTAACATAGAAACTTACAGTTTCCGCACAGGCATAGATGTTGAAGACCTGAAACTGCATGATTTGGGCGATTTACACATATCAACTGACACGAAAAAGACTCTGGAAAGAACTGCGATGGTCACCAAAGACCTTTTAGAAGCTGGAAAAACACCGGCAATCATTGGCGGAGAACATACGATCACGTTGGGCGTTGTAAAAGGCTTGGGAGACAAAGCCTCAAAAACAGCGATAGTAAGTTTTGATGCACACCTTGACTTGCGTAATGAGTTCATGGGCTTGAAACTTTCTCATACGACGTTCATGCGCAGAATAAACGAAAAAATAAAACCAGGCAAAATCATCGAGGTTGGCACGAGGGCAGTCTGTAAGGAAGAACTAGACTATGCAAAGAAGGCTAAAATAGAATTTTTCACTGCACAGCAAATCAGAAAAGAGGGAAGTCAACGAATCGCAGAACAGTTAAGGGAAAAATTGTCAAGATACAGGAACGTATATTTATCTATTGATATGGATGTTCTCGATCCGGCATACGCCCCGGCGGTGCAGAATCCAGAACCAGAAGGAATTGAAACGCATACCTTGTTTGACATTTTATATGGCATATGCGACAAACGTGCGACATGTTTTGATGTTGTTGAGATTGCACCAAACTATGACCATGGAACATCAGCGATTCAAGGCGCAAAAACAATTTTCGAAATCCTCTGCTACTTGGAAAAATCCCAAAAAGGTGGGACAAAACGAAAGAAGTAAAAACATATTACGATGAAAAATCAGACGCTTTAGTTCTCGATGCTTCTCTTTAGATTTTACTCTTTAACAGTTTTGCGATGAAAAAACCGTTACACTGGTTAATGTGCGGATAAAGCCTTTGACATTTTCCCAATCCTCTTAAGCCTGGCAAGCCTATTTTCGGCGTCACTTCTGCAAGCGAAAAATGTGAATGCCATTTTAAGAACCGCTCAATAAGCATTTCATTTTCTTCAACCGTTATGCTACATGTTGAATACATTAGGGCTCCTCCGGGCTTCACGTTTTCGGCGCAGCTGTTTATCATTTGCCATTGAATTTCAGCCATTTTATCAACGGAACGCCTCGTAAGCCTCCACTTAGCTGAGGGTAGCTTTCCAAAAGAGCCTGTGCTTGTGCACGGTGGGTCCAAAACTACAATGTCCGCGTCTATCGTAAAAGGTAATGGATTGCATGCATCTGCAATTATTGGCACTGCAATTTCAACCCCCATGTGGGCAACTTCGCTCTTCCAGACATCCATTCTACGCCTTGAATAATCCACGGAATAGATGACGCCACAGTTTTGCATCAGCTGCGCTAAATATGTAGTTTTGGCCCCAGGCGCTGCACAAACATCTAAAACTGTCATTCTAAGCTTTGGGTTTGCTGCTTCGGCGGCGAAACAGCTTGCCTTGTCTTGAATGTAGAATAAACCTTCTTGGAAGCTTGCTGTGCGTGTTAAGGGCTGCTTTGTGCCTATAACCTTGTATGCGCACCTTAATTCTTCAACCTTCTCAACTTTGATTCCTTCTTCTGAGAGTTTCTGCAGAACTTCGTTTTCATCTGCCTTGAGCATGTTTAGCCTTATGTAGGTTGGCGGCGGCTGCATATCCGCCTCTAGCATGGTTATGGCTTCTCTCCTCCCAAATAGCTTGAAGCAATATTTCACAAACCATGTTGGATGAAAAGTCAGAAGCCCAATTCTTTCCTCATCGCTTAAACCTTCAAAGATTGATGCTGGCTTTTGCGTCAGTAATACGCCTAAAACATGCTCAACTTTTCGAAGAGTCCTCCATCCCAGAATAGAGCGGGCTAGTTTAGCTATATTTTCGGCTTCTTCAACGTCAATTTTAGACCAGTTTTTGGCTATTCGTGTTTGGTAAACGTAAAGCCGCAAAAAAGCTTGAACCCCAAGATTAAATTCGCTGATGGATTCGGGTTTTAGGGCGTTGTTTATGAAGTTGCCTATGAAATTCTGCCGCCTAACAGTTTCGCAAACAAGCATGTGAGCGAGGCGCACAGCATCAGCATCCTTTATGCCCAATTGCCTAACAGTTTTCGCCAATGCTAGGCGCTCGCTTAATTTTCGCATTTCCATCCAGCTTAGGGTTTCAATCGCAAGCGTCCAAGCTTCCTTAAGCAATCTTTTCTCACACGCCTAAAACAACAGAAAGTATGTGAACAAGATTAAAGGCATTTCCTATTCAACTTGCTCGAGTGCTTCCAAATCTTATCTGGAATAAGGAATAAATAGGATGATGCACTATTAACAAGGCTGGTGCTTCAAATGGGGTATTCAGAAACACAACTCTAAACGACTTCTAAAAAGAGAAGACCCCCTTAAAAACTCCGAGAATTTGAATCTTTTAGAAAATAAGAATAAAGAAAGAGAGCTGTCAGACGCAGATCATAGATCAATCGGTCAGCAATTGGACTTATTCTCCATAAACGAAGAAGTAGGCGTAGGCTTGGTACTTTGGCATCCCAAAGGCACAATGATTCGGAAAATAATCAGAGACTACTGGGAAGAAGAGCATCTGAAAAATGGATATCAACTCGTTTGCACTCCGCACATAGCCCGAGGAGAACTCTGGAGGATTTCAGGACATCTAGACTATTACGAACAGAACATGTACCTTTTCGAAAAAGACGGAGAATCGTACGTAGTGAAACCAATGAACTGTCCATTCCACATCCAAATATACAAGTCCAAACCCAGAAGCTACAAAGACCTTCCAATAAGATATGCAGAATGGGGAACAGTCTACAGATACGAACGCTCAGGCACTCTACATGGATTACTTCGAGTTAGAGGATTTACGCAAGACGACGCCCACATCTTTTGCACAGCAGAACAAATCGATGAAGAGATACTGAAACTTCTAGACTTCGCTGAGCATATCCTGCAGAGATTTGGCTTTCACGAATTTAACGTGTACCTTTCAACCAGAGATCCGAAACAACCTGAAAAATATATGGGTTCAGAAAAAGATTGGAAGACGGCTCAAAGAGCCTTAGCTGAAGCCCTTAAAAAGAAGGGAATCACATACCGCGAAATGCAAGGAGAAGCCGTATTCTACGGACCGAAAATTGACATTAACATAGTTGATGCTTCAGGCAGAGAATGGCAATGTTCCACAATCCAGTTCGACTTTAACCTGCCAAAACGTTTCAACATGACCTATACGGGCCCGGATGGAAAAGAACACGAAGTATTGATGATTCATAGGGCACTCCTTGGAGCCGTAGAACGCTTTTTCGCCATTTTAGTAGAACATTATGAGGGAAATCTTCCAATATGGCTTGCAGCAACACAAGTAAAAATATTGCCCATCAGTGATAACTATATTTCATATGCCCAGAGGATTAATGAAAAACTGCAGGCTTGCGGAATAAGATCGGAGATTGACAGTAGCGCCTCCACCATCAGCTACAAAATCAGAGAAGCCGAAGTTCAGAAGATTCCATACATGGTAATCTGTGGCAAACACGAAGCGAATTTGAAGAAAATATCAATTAGAAAGCATGGAGTAGGGAACCTAGGCCTATTGACAACCAAAGAACTCACTAAGAATATTAAAAATGAATGTGGCTGGTGAAAGCAACATTACTA
>Ga0315282_10001503_pt1 | contig 43672 bp, 46 predicted proteins | sample YL17G07_20_MG_FD_203693 | JGI IMG/M metagenome (GOLD analysis project Ga0315282, IMG submission 203693) | Sediment microbial communities from Yellowstone Lake, YNP, Wyoming, USA - YL17G07_20 | ecosystem: Environmental > Aquatic > Freshwater > Lake > Sediment | place: USA: Wyoming | collected... | reverse complement strand
TTTGTCCCTGGCCCCCTTCCCCAAAATTCATTAACTACACCTGCTAAACCCGCAGTCGCGGCAGACCAGGCAGCCGCCTTCGTGGTCGATGGCCCCGCCGCAGTCGGGGCAGGAGCCCATGGTGGCCTGGGTGGGAGACGGCGGGTCCACCTGGGCCACGCTGGCCAGCACCTTGGCGATGGCGTCGGGGCAGGACAGCACCTGTTTGCCGTTTTGCCAGTTGGAGCTGGGGCAGCGGATGCCGGTGATCTGCTTGATGATGGCGTCGATCTTCACCCCGGAGCGCAGGGCCAGGGAGATGAGGCGGCCGGTGGACTCGATCTGGGAGGACGCGCAGCCCCCGGTCTTGCCCATCTGGGCGAAGACCTCGCAGAAGCCCAGCTGGTCCTGGTTCACCGTGACGTAGAGCTTGCCGCAGCCGGTGGTGATGAGCTCCGTCACCCCGTTGGTGCGCTCGGGCCGGGGCCGGGGGGTGATGTACTGCATGGTGGCCTTGGTCTTGCCGAAGCTCAGCACCTGCTCCTCCCGGCTGCCGTCCCGGTAGATGGTCACCCCCTTGAGGCCCAGGTCATAGGCCATGAGGTAAACCTGGCGCACGTCGTCGGCGGCGGCCTGCTGGGGGAAGTTCACGGTCTTGGACACCGCGTTGTCGGTGAACTTCTGGAACGCCGCCTGGATCTTGATGTGCCACTGGGGCGAGACTTCGTGGGCGGTGACGAAGAGGCGGCGGATATCCTGGGGGATCTCCTTGATGTCCCGGATGGAGCCGGTGCCGGCGATGCGCTTCATGAGCTCCGGGGTGTGGAAGCCCCGGCGCTTGGCCAGCTCCTCAAAGTAGGGATGGACCTCCACCAGCTCCGTGCCTTCCAGCACCCGGCGCACGTAGGAGACCGCGAACAGGGGCTCGATGCCGCTGGAGCAGCTGGCGATGATGCTGATGGTGCCGGTGGGGGCGATGGTGGTGGTGGTGGCGTTGCGCATGCGGCCCAGACCGTTGCCGTCGTAGGAGCTGCCGGCATAGTAGGGGAAATTGCCCCGGCGGTCGGCGAGAGCGGCGGAGGCGATGCGGGCTTTCTGCTGGATGAAGTTCATGACCTGCTCGGCCACCGCCACCGCCTCCTCGGAGTTGTAAGGAATGCCCAGTTGCAGGAGCAAATCGGCAAACCCCATGACCCCCAGGCCGATCTTGCGGGTTTTAAGGGTGTGCTCCTTGATCTGCTCCAGGGGGAAGCGGTTGGCGTCGATGACGTTGTCCAGGAAGTGCACCGCGGTGTGCACCAGGGACGCCAGGGCCGGGTAGTCGATCTGGCCGTCCTTGGCCACCTTGGCCAGGTTCAGGGACCCGAGGTTGCAGGACTCGTAAGGCAGCAGGGGCTGCTCCCCGCAGGGGTTGGTGGCTTCGATATCCCCCAGGTGGGGCACCTGGTTGTCCCGGTTCAGGGCGTCCAGGAAGATGATGCCGGGCTCGCCGGTGGCCCAGGCGCTCTGGACGATGAGGTCGAAAAGGGCCGCGGCGTCGACCCGCTTCACCTCCTGTTGGGTCCGGGGATTGATGAGGGGAAAGTCCCCGCCCGCCTTCACCGCCTCCATGAACTGGTCGGTGAGCCCCACCGAGATGTTGAAGTTGGTGAGGCGCTTGGTGTCGTTCTTACAGGTGATGAAGGCCTCGATGTCCGGGTGGTCCACCCTGAGGATGCCCATGTTGGCGCCCCGGCGGGTGCCGCCCTGCTTGATGGTCTCGGTGGCCACGTCGAAGATGTTCATGAAGGAGATGGGGCCCGAGGCCACCCCCTTGGTGGACAGCACCGGGTCGTTGGCCGGGCGGATGCGGGAGAAGGAAAAACCGGTGCCGCCCCCGGACTTGTGGATGAGGGCCGTTTGCTTCACCGCGTCGAAGATGGACTCGATGTCGTCCTCCACCGGCAGGACGAAGCAGGCGGAGAGCTGGCCCAGCTCCCGGCCGGCGTTCATCAAGGTGGGGGAGTTGGGCATGAAGGCGAGGCTCGACATGATCTCGTAAAACTTGCGGGTGGTGGCGGCCACGTCCGGCTCATTGTACACATCGCGGTCGATGGCGGCGATGGTTTCGGCCACCCGGCGGAACATGTCCGGGGCTGCTTCGGCCACCTCGCCTTTATCGTCCTTCCTGAGATAGCGGCGTTTCAAGACCACTAAGGCGTTGGGGGATAACGGGAGCTCCCCCGCGATTTCCCTGGCTTCCCCTGGCACCGACATCATTTCCTCCTTAATCCGGGCGCTGGCCGAATTCCCCTTAAAAAGCAATATGTTGTATTAATTTGCATGATAATATACTATATCTTGGGTGTCAAGCAAAAAATTAGCACTAATTCAGGTTATCGGCCTGCCCCTCCCGTGCCTTTAGCCGATGGCCTCCCGGCAACCTCGGAACGGCAAACTAAATTTGCCTTTTCCCCCGGCCTGCGGTATAAATTTTGTGCATATCCATGTGAGCCTGGGGGCAACTTTGAGCAAGCAACCGATCGGCATTCTGGGGACCGGCGCCTACGTGCCGGAGGCGGTCCTGACCAACCAGGACCTGGAAAAGCTGGTGGAGACCGCGGCGGATTGGATCGTGGAGCGCACCGGCATCCATGAACGGCGCATCGCCGCCCCGGATGAGGATACGGTTACCATGGCGGTGAGCGCCGGCCGCCAGGCCCTGGCCGCCGCCGGGATAGCACCGGAGCAGCTTGATTATATCATTTTGGCCACCAACACCCCACCGCATTTCTTTCCCGCGGGCGCCATCCAGGTGCAGGAGGAACTGGGGCTGGGCGGCAAGGCCGCGGCCTTCGACCTCCAGGCGGGCTGCTGCGGCTTCAACTACGCCCTATACGTGGCCGAGCGCCTGGTGGCCCCGGAAGGCAAGTACGCCCTGGTCATAGGCAGCGACACCAACTCCCGCTTCACCGACTGGACCGACCGGGGCACCTGCATCCTGTTCGGCGACGGCGCCGGCGCGGTGGTGGTGGGGCCCAGCCCGCGGGGGCGCATCATCGCCTCTTTCGTCGCCTCCCAGTTGAACATGAAGCTCTTTTGCGAAACCGAGTTCGATGAGCATGTCAGTCCCTTCCGGCCGGCGCAGACGCACGTCAAGCGGCATTTCCTGACGATGGACGGGCCGGAGATCTTCAAGTTCGCGGTCACCGCGGTGAAGGTCTCCATCCCCCGCATCCTGGCCATGGCCGGGATGGAACGGGAAGAGATCGACTACCTCATCATCCACCAGGCCAACTGGCGCATCCTGGACGCCGGGGCCCGCTTTGCCAAGGTGCCCATGGACAAGGTCTTTGTCAACGTGCACAGGTACGGCAACACTTCCGCCGCCTCGGTGCCCATCGCCCTGCACGAAGCCCTGGAAGAGGGCAGGATCAAGGAAGGGGACAAGGTGATGCTGGTGAGTTTCGGCGCCGGGGCCACCTGGGGCGCCGCCTTGCTGGAGTGGTGAGTTAGCAGTCAGCAGTCAGCTATCAGCTATCTGATTAATTGTTGATCCAAAAACCCGAAAGTCATATCCCCTTATACCAAGGCGCAATCAAACAAGTGGCACAGGCGTCTCGCCTGTGCAGCCGCAGGATGAAGCCTGCTGCTACAAATAATAACTTTTTGATCGCAACTCAGTATTAGAAGGGAATGATTCGGCAATGAAAGGCTAGGGGCGGTTCGCGAACCGCCCCTGCTTGGTTGATCCGCAGCCTGATATTAGCTGACGGCTGAAAGCTGACCGCTGCCCGCTACATAATCCGGATGCGCCCGGAGGGTTCCGCGGGCTCCGGGGGCGGCGCCGGCTTTTCAGCCGGAAGAGGAGCGGGTTTGGCCGGGGCCGGGGCCGGTTTTTCTTCCGCGGGCGCCGGTTTGCGGCGCGGCGGCTCCGCGGCTTCCGCGGGCTTGGCGGGTTTGGCCTCCTCCGCTTTCTTTTTGATGGCGGGCTGGACTGGCGCCGGTTTGGGCTTCTCCGCCGCCGGGGGCCTCTCGGGCAGCGGCGGCGGCGTCACCACGGCCGGCGGGGTGGGCGCGGGGGACGGCGCCACTCCCGGAGCCGCGGCCACCGGTTCCTTGGAAAGATAACGGGAGTTCACCCAGCCCAGGCGCCCGTCGCGCTTCACCCGGATCTGGGACCAGTCCTCCGCATCCCCCACTCTTTCCACTTCCTCGTTGCGCTCCAGGACGGAGATCTTGGGGCAATCCATGCCGGGGCAGGCCCTAAGATTGAGGCGGTTCACGGTCACGTAGAAAATGGGCCGGCTCACCTGGGGGGGCGGTGGCGGCGTCGGCGCTGGGGCCGGCGGCGGCGGGGCCCCGGGCCCGTACAGCGACGGCATGCAGCCTGCCAGGCATAACGCCAGGCCCAGGCTCCAGAGCCACAGGTAACGCCGCGTTCCGGTATTCGCCGATTTCACCTTAAGAGGTCCCCTCTTCCTTGCTGTCCCGAATCTTCCAGCCGCCCGGGCCTTTTTCCAGGACGATCTTGTAGTTTTGTCTCACCAGGGTGTAATCGTGGGTGCGGTGATCATACACCTGGATGTTCCAGACGATGTCCGCGCTGGCCTGCTGGTCGCCCAGGCTCTGGACGTTGGAGATGCGGTACGACACCTCCTTGATGTCGTAGTTCTTCCACAGCTCCAACATCTGATTTTCCCGGCGTCCCAGCTGCGGGTAGGCGGCATTGTAACAACTGAGCCACTTGTTGATATCCTTGTTGAGATGGGCGGACCGGATCTTTTCGGAGATCTTCTCCACTTCCCGGCGCAGGTCCTCCTGGGGCGCGGAGACTGGGGGCAGCCTATCCGCACCTGGCACCCGGACGGGAAGGTGGCGCCACACATAGAGCGCCCCCAGGGCAATAACCACCACCCCGATGAAAGACAGGATGCGGCCGGGGCGCCGGGGGCCGCGACGCCGCGCCGGCTCAGGCCGCCGGGGATAAAAGAGGGGGGGCCGGTCTTCCACCGCTTCCTCTTCCTGGGCCACGCGGGCCACCCGCAAAGGCAGGCCGCACTCTGTGCAAAATTTCTGTCCCGGAAAGGTTAAGGTGCCGCAGCGGGCACAGGGACGGGCCGCAGCATTCTGGTAGCCCTTGAGCAGCTGGCCGCAACGCTGACAGAATCGATGCTCTTCCCCGTGGATCAATTGGCATTGACTGCAATATGGCATAGCTTTTCACCGGTAACTTCCTTAAAATTGTCTACCACATTCTCCGGGCAAAGAAAAGGGTTTTAGAAATTTACGGGCTTAGCCGGAGGCCGGTCCCTTGCGGGGGGAAATTTATTTGCCTCCTTGAATCCGGATCATCGGGGCGCCGGAGGCCGCACCCCGGGGCGGCGCGCCGGCCGGGGATTGACGGCTCCCGCCGGAGAATTATTCTAAAAGCAACTTAGCCTCTTGACAACTCTTCGATCCGGAAGTTATAAATATCTGGTTATGATTCAGGAGCGCCTTTTGTTATGAAAACTTATACCGCCCGGACAGGGGAAGTGCCCCGCCAGTGGTACGTGGTGGACGCCCAGGGCAAGGTGCTGGGCCGCCTGGCCAGCCGCATCGCCATGGTGCTGCGGGGCAAAACCAAGCCGACTTTCACGCCCCATATGGATACCGGGGATTTTGTGGTAGTGGTCAATGCCGGACAGGTTCAGTTAACCGGCAGGAAGTTAGACAATAAATTCTATTACCGGCATTCCGGCTACCCGGGAGGGCTGAAAGAAATCTCCGCCCGGCACCTCTTGCAGAAAAAACCGGAGGAGGTGCTGCGCCATGCAGTGCGGGGAATGCTGCCCAAAAACAGTTTGGGAAGGCACTTGCTGACAAAGCTGAAGGTTTACGCCGGCGGGGAACACCCCCACCAGGCGCAGCAGCCGGTGCCCCTTACTTGGGAGGATTGATGGTGGAGCAAGGAACCATCCACGCCACCGGCAAGCGCAAATCCGCAGTGGCCCGGGTTTATCTGCGGCCCGGCAGCGGCCGCATCACGGTGAACCAGCGGAGCTTCGAAGATTACTTTCCCATGGAGACCACCCGCAACCTGGTGCGCAAGCCCTTGCAGTTGGTCAACGTGGGCCCCGAACTGGACATCCTGGTGAATGTCCGGGGCGGCGGCCAGGAAGGCCAGGCGGGAGCCGTAAAGCACGCCCTGAGCCGGGCCCTGGTGGAGATGAACCCGGAGTTGCGCCCCATCTTGAAGAAGGCCGGTTTCCTGACCCGGGACGCCCGCATCAAGGAGCGCAAAAAGTACGGTCTCCGGGGCGCCCGCCGCGGCTGCCAGTACTCCAAGCGCTAGTCCATTCCCTACGCGAAATACTGCCTATCTCGTAGGGGCGGTTCGCGAACCGCCCCTACATCCTCTCATATCGGTTCATATCGGCTAAGGAGTTGCAGGGCTGTGAATAAGATAAAAGTAGCAGTCATAGGCGCTTCCGGCTATACCGGCCTGGAGCTGGTGCGGCTCCTGGTGCGCCATCCCGGCGCCGAACTGGTGGCGGTCACCTCCCGGGAGTGGCAGGGACATCCTGTCAGCCAGGTATTTCCTGCCCTGGCCGGCATCTGCCCCTTGACTTTCAGCGCCCCTGATCTAGGAGCCATCGCTGCCCAGGCCGAATGGGTTTTCACCAGCGTCCCCCATCAAACGGCCATGGCAATCGTCCCCCGCCTGCTGGCGGGAGACGTTAAGGTGGTGGACCTGAGCGCCGATTTCCGCTTCCGGGACGCCGCGGTGTATGAGAAGTGGTACCAGCCCCACACGGCCCGGGAGCTGCTCCAAGAAGCCATATACGGGCTCCCCGAGCTCCATGGCTACGCCATCGGGCAGGCCCGGCTGGTGGGCAACCCCGGCTGCTATCCCACCTGTGTCATTCTGGGGCTGGCCCCCCTGGTGCACCACAAGCTCATTGAACTTGACTCCATCATCGCCGATTGCAAGTCCGGGGTGAGCGGCGCCGGCCGCCAGACCTCCCTAACCACCCAGTACTGCGAGGTCAACGAAGGCTTCCGGGCCTACAAGGTGGCGGAGCACCGCCACAACCCGGAGATGGAGCAAGAGCTGAGCCGGCTGGCGGGACAAATGGTGCCGGTGACCTTCACCCCCCATCTGGTGCCAATGAGCCGGGGCATCCTGGGCACCCTTTACGCCCGCCTCATCCGGCCTTACACCGAAATTGAATTACTCAACTTCTTTCAGAGTTTTTACGAAGGCCAGCCCTTCATCCGCCTCCACCCGGCGGGCTCCCTGCCCAACACCATTCACGTCCGGGGCTCCAACTACTGCGACCTGGGGGTCCGGGTCGATGGGGAGCGGGGCCGGGTCATCGTGCTCTCCGCCATCGACAACCTGGCCCGGGGCGCGGCGTCCCAGGCGGTGCACAACTTCAACCTGATGGCCGGCTTGCCCGAGACCACGGGCCTGGACCTGGTGCCGCTGATGCCGTGATGGACTTGGGTGAGGGATTGTAAGCGGCCGACGGCCACTTACAATCCCTCACCCAAACCCCCTCCCCAAACCCTTAAGTTTGGCGGGCTAAGTCGGGGCCAACGGCCCCGCCTTAACCCGCCCCTTTTCAGGGGGCTGGGAGGGGAGTTTGAGGGGAGGGCCGGGGGACTTGTTGTCCCCCGGCCCTCCCCTCAAAAATGGCCTCAAAACTATGAGCTCCCGCCGCAACATCCGCCTCCTCCTGGAATACGACGGCAGCCGTTATCACGGCTGGCAGCGCCAGCGGGACCAGCTCTCCATTCAGCAGGTCCTGGAAGAGTCTCTCAAGCGGCTCAACGGGGAGGAAGTCAGGCTCATCGGCTCCGGCCGTACCGATGCCGGGGTCCACGCCCTGGGCCAGGTGGCCAACTTCCACACCTCAGGCCACCTCCCCCTGAAGGCTTTCCGGGACGGTTTGAACTCCCTGCTCCCCTGGGACCTGGCGATCCTGGAGGCGGCGGAAGCGCCGCCCGATTTCCACGCCCGGAAATCGGCCCGGGCCAAGACCTACGAATACCGCATTCTCAACCGCCGGGTGCGCTCACCCCTGCACCACCGCTACGGCTGGTGGCTGGCGGCCGCTTTGGACCTGGAGGCCATGGCCGCGGCGGCCGCGGCCCTGCCGGGGAAACACGATTTTTCCGCCTTTAGGGCCTCAGGCAGCGGCAACCTGAATCCGGTGCGGCAGGTTTTGGCGGCCCGCTGGCAACCCCACCCCGGGGGTTGGCTGCGTTTTACCGTCACCGCCACCGGGTTTCTCCGGGGCATGGTGCGGAGCCTGGTGGGCACCATGGTGGAAATCGGCCGGGGAAAGGACTCACCGGCAAAACTGGCAGAGTTGCTGCTCAGCGGCCAGCGCCACCTGGCAGGACCCACGGCCCCCCCCCAGGGGCTTTATCTGGTGGAGGTTTTCTATGGAAATGAACGTCTTTAATTTAGGGGAAAGATATAGGAGGCGAAAACAAGAGAAGAGGTTGAACCCTGGCCTATTTAATCGCAACCAGGAATCCGGCAATAACGATTAGGACCAGGACAGGAATGAGGCAACCCATGGCCGCGCCAAATTTGCGCTGCCGTCCCGACCTGGTTAGGGGGATGCCGATTTTCCGGCTGATCCTCGCCTTGGCCTGGGAGACTCCCAGGAGCCTTTTCCAAGAAAACCCGCCCTTGTTCATGGTAGGATAGCGGCTATTTCTTGAGATATTGAATGTGTGGACTTAGGACCTTATGAAAGCGAATCATCGCATCTACCATCGCTTCATGAACCTTAGGCCAATTTCCCTCGTCAAGATATCCACCCTCAGTAATCAGTTTCCTTATCCTGCAGGCTCGCTTCCTTTCCAGTCTTTCCCATTCCAAGGGGCCACCGAAGCTCATCTCAATTTCTTCTTTAGTTGAAGCTAATTTATCGAAGATTTTTTCATTTTCCTCTTGGGTATCCTTGCCTTTATCAATATAAAGTTCTGCTGTTGCCTGGTGCTTGGTAACAGAATAGCAAAATGAAAGGCCCCGAATCCCAGCGCTTGCGCCAACCCACCCCCCATCATTAGGGGATATTTTGGCATGGAGGTCTGTTTTAATTTTTGCATAAGCTAAAAGTTGGGTCCAGAAACGGAGACGTAATATTTGCTTCTCGGACAATTCTTCTTTGGTCTCACCCACTTCGGCCTTTTCCGCCTTTTCCAAAAGCGCCCTTGATCTATCGGTAACAACTTCATTAACATATTGGCGAAAGGCATCTAACACCATCGGTGAAAATTTTTCTATGGATTGTTTAGTAGCCATGATCTTGAAAGGTATGGCTTCTCTTATAAGGAACTTAATAAATTCGTCTTCCGGCTCTTTAAATTGCTTTTTAAAGTATCGTTTGAGTACCGAGGTGTATTTTAGTTTCCAAGCATCCACAGATATTATTTCAGCATCAAAGTATTCCTTATGAAATTTCCTTAGTTCGGCTATGTGTGATTCTCTAATATCTGCGTCGATATTTATGGTTAAAAATGGAAGCTCATCCATTATATTTTTTTGGTCAAAATCAGAGTAAAATTTATATTGAATGCCGTTGGTTAAAATCCCGAATCTAACTGGAAATTTAATTTTCATTGCATGAAAATATTTAAGGAGCTGGCTACATTTTTCGGGCAACTTTGTTTTAGCGCTTTTAACCTCAATTAATATTTTTGGCTCTTTATTAATGGCCAAGACATAATCAATTTTTTCATCTTTCTTTAGCCCGTGGTAATCAGCTGTGTATTCGGGGATAACTTCCGTAGGTTCGAAAACGTCATATCCTAAGACCTGGAGGAAAGGCATGACCATTGAAGTTTTGGTTGCTTCCTCTGTAGTGACATAATCCATCTTGATTTTTAATTGCGCCGCTAACTCCCTAATTTGGTCTGCAAAATCCATGGCGGCCTCCTATAAGCCCTTAATTGCACAAACGCAGGGTGTTGTCAAATTTAAATAAGATATCACCTTGCTCTTCCCTCCCGCAAAGATTGTGATATAATTCTCTAGACATGTGCCGCAGCATCTCGACCTTGCCAGGCGGTCCCCCAAGGAAGATATGGAAACCGAGCATCCCCAACCCGACGACGAATCCAAACCCGAACTGAACATCCTGCAGGCCATTGAGCTGGCCATCTCCCACGAACTGGAAGCCCGGAAGGCTTACCTGGCCCTGGCCCAGGAGACTGACGACGAGGAGCTGAAACGCCTCCTGCGGGAAATCGCCGCGGAGGAAGCCGGCCATGAAGCCTCCCTGCGCAGCCGGCTGCGCCTCTATGAGGAGAAGCACCTCCTCCGGGACACCATCTCCCGCTACGTCAGCCCGGAGATGTGTGAGGAGATCCTGAAGAATCCGGCCCTGCTGCAACTGGGGGGCCGGCGGCAGCAGGTGACGGTGCTCTTTGCCGACATCAAGAGTTTCACCGCCATGTCCGAGACCATGGCCCCGGAAGCGGTGGTGGAGGTTCTCAACACCTACTTCACGGAGATGGTGGACCTGGTCTTCAAGCACCAGGGGACCCTGGATAAATATGTGGGCGACGCCCTCATGGCGGTCTTCGGGGTGCCGGTGCCCTTCCCCCACGCCGCCACCCGGGCGGTGGAGTGCGCCCTGGCCATGCAGCGCCGCCTGGCCCGCTTGCGGGCAGAGGGGCGCACCCCCGTCCAGGGGGTGCGCATCGGCATCAACACCGGGGAGGCCATTGTCGGTAACATCGGCTCCGATAAGCGCATGGACTTCACCGTCATCGGCGATGCGGTGAACGTGGCGGCCCGGCTCCAGGAACTGGCCAAGGAACTGGAGGCCGACACCCTCATCAGTGAGACCACTTATCAGGAGCTGGCCGGGAGGTTCAACTTGCTTCCCCAGGAGGCGGTGGTTTTACGCGGCCGCAAAGAGGCGACGCGCCTCTATCGATTGCTGTCATAGCCAGATTACAAGCGGGTCAGAAGGCTGGGGCAGCAAAAAAATGACTTCGTGAAAAATATTATTGACAAGGCTTGAGAGATGGACTATTGTGAGATTCTGGATGGAATGTGAATTATTTCACATTTTTTGTTTAGAGCAAATCTTTAGCCGAAAAGGGGAGGTAATATGGAATTAATCGGTCACGGCGGGAAACCCCTGGTAGAAAGGGTCATCACCGATAAGGCGGAAGCCAAGAAAAAGATCGCGGGTTTGAAAGAGGTGCCGGCCAGCCGGCAGATGGCCACCGAGGTCATCGGCATAGCCTTGGGCTTTTTTTCACCCCTCCAGGGTTTCATGAAAAAGGCTGATGTGGATGCCGTGGTCCAGAAGATGGAGCTGGCGGACGGCACCCTCTGGAGCATTCCCATCGTTTACGATATTTCCGACAAGGAAATCGCCGACTACGGCATCAAAGCAGGGCAGAGCGTCCTCCTTACCCGTAACGGCAATCCCATGGCCATCTTCGAAATCGAAGAGATCTTCACTTACCCCAAGGAAGAGATGGCCTTCAAGGTTTACGGCACCAAAGAAGACAAGCACCCCGGGGTGGCGCGCACTTACGCCTACAAAGACAAATTCCTGGGCGGCAAGATCACCCTGGTGCAACCTCCCAAGATCCGCGAACCTTATACCTCTTATTTCCTGACCCCCCGACAGCACCGGGAAAAATTCAAGAGTCTGAACTGGCAGCGCATCGTGGCCCACCAGACCCGGAACGTGCCCCACTCCGGCCACGAATGGCTGATGAAACACGCTTACATCGCGGCTCACGGCGAACTGCCGGTGGAGTCCATGGAGGTGATGGGCAAGGCCATTTCCGGGGTCCTGGTCAACTGTATCGTCGGCGAAAAGCGGGCCGGGGATTACATCGACGAAGCCATCGTCCTGTCCCAGGATGCTTTGAAGAAATATGGGTACTTCCGGGAAGACATCCATATGACCACCATGACCTTCTGGGATATGCGCTACGCCGGGCCCAAAGAGGCGGTGCATCACTCCATCATCCGGACCAACCTGGGACTGACCCACCACATGTTTGGCCGGGACCATGCCGGCGTGGGCACCTACTACGATTCCTATGAAGCCCACCGGTTGCTGATGGGCATCCCGAAGGAGAAGTTGCGGATCACCCCCATCTTCGTGCTGGAATGGGCCTATTGTCCCCACTGCGGCGAGGTCACCTGCATCGGCCTGTGCGGCCACTGGAAGGAGCTGCAAAAGTTCAGCGGCACCAAGATCCGCTCCATCCTGATGGACGAAGTGAAGCCCACCCGCCTGATCTTCCGGCCCGAGGTCTTTGACATCGTCATGGACGCGGCCAAGAAATATGGGTATGGCTCTCCCTTCGTCACTCCGGAATACCTGTCCAAGGCAGCGCCTGCCTTTAGCTTTGAACCCTTATAAGGGGACAATTTGGCTGGTCGTGCTCGGTAACCGAAGAATGCTAAACTAAAGGCACCCCTGCCTGAGACCAATTATAGGAGGAAAGGAAATGGCTGAGACTTTTCCCATCAATATATGGATCAACGAGGAGAGGTTTAAAGCGTTGCAAGAAGCAGGCCTCGCGGGACTGCTGAAAGAGGAACTGGCCGGCATGAAGGTCATGATCGTGCCCTGCACTGAGCCCCAAAGGGACAAGATTCTGAAGCTTTTCCCCATGGCCAAATATGATGCGGCCACCACCAAGAGCATCGAGCTGTTGCCCAAGTACGTGAAGGACAAGCTCTACGAAATGGCGGTGAAGAGGAAGACCCTGAACGTCATGGACGAGTTCGCCGCCGGTTTTGAGAAAGGTGGAGATGCCTTCTGGAACCAGGATATCGCTTAGGCAAGTTGGGTAACGGGGGCGGAAAGCCGTGCCGCTTCCCTACCTTGGAGAAATAAGGATAACCGCTTAACTTAAAGAGGAGGTTCTACGTTATGCCGAGTTTCGTAATCGCGGAAAAATGTGACGGCTGCAAAGCCCTGGACAAGACCGCTTGCCAGTACATCTGCCCCAACGACCTGATGGTCTTGGAACCCGAACAAAAGAAGGCTTACAACCAGGAGCCGGAGCAGTGCTGGGAATGCTTTAACTGCGTGAAGATTTGCCCCGTGCAGGCCATTGAAGTCCGCCACTATGCGGATATCATGCCCCTGGGCTCCAGCACCATCCCCCTGCGGTCCAGCAACGACATTACCTGGACCATCAAGTTCCGGAATCAGAAGACCATCAAGCGGTTTAAGTTCCCCGTCCGCACCACGCCAGAAGGTACCATCGATTGCTTTAAGGGCAAGACCCTGCCCACCGATGTGGCGGATCTTAAGAAACCCGGTTTCTTCACCGGCGCGGCCCGGACCGAGTAACCCTGCGCAGCAGCGAAAATTCAAGGAGGTTAATGAGATATGGCTCTGGAAAGAGAATTCTGTAAATGGTCCTTCTGTGCGAAACCCGCGGTAGAAACCGTAGAGACCGACCTGCTGCTGGTGGGTGGTGGGATGGCCTGCACCGGCGCTGCGGTGGAAGCTGCTGCCTGGGCGAAAGGTCTCGGCCTGAAGGTCACCCTGGTGGACAAAGCCGCCCTGGACCGCTCCGGCGCGGTGGCCATGGGTCTCTCCGCCATCAACACCTACGTCGGCTCGGAAAACCCGGTCAATGACTATGTCAAATACGTGCGCACCGACCTCATGGGCATCATCCGGGAAGACCTGGTGCACTCCCTGGGCTGCCACGTGGACCAGTCCGTGCATGACTTCCAGGAATGGGGCCTGCCCATCTGGCAGAAAGACGCCGAAAACCACACCGTGGACGGCCAGGTGGCCCAAGACGAAGGCCTGCCGATGCTCAAAGACGGCGGTAAATGCTGCCGTTCCGGCCGCTGGCAGTGCATGATCAACGGTGAGTCCTACAAGGTGATCGTGGCCGAAGCCGCCAAGAACGCCTTAGGCATGGAAAACATCTACGAGCGCGTGTTCATCGTCAAATTGCTCACCGACAAGAACAACGCCAACCGGGTCTGCGGCGCGGTAGGCTTCAGCGTTCGTGAGCATAAGACCTATGTCTTCAAATGCAAGGCCATGATCGTGGCCTGCGGCGGCGTGGTCAACGTCTTCCGGCCCCGGTCCGTGGGTGAAGGCCAAGGCCGTGCCTGGTACCCCGTGTGGAACGCCGGCTCCACCTATGCCATGCCCGCGGAAATCGGCGCTAAGATGGTGCTCATGGAAAACCGTTTCGTCCCCGCCCGGTTTAAGGACGGTTACGGCCCGGTAGGCGCCTGGTTCCTGTTCTTCAAAGCCCAGGCCACCAATGCCTACGGCGAAGACTACATGGTCAAGAACTGGGATCGGGTCAAAGCGGAGTATCCGGGTTATGCCGACGCTCCCGGCACCTGCCTGCGGAACCATGCGGCCATGATCGAAATGCGGGAAGGCCGCGGCCCCATCATGATGCACACCGACAAGGCCATGGCGAAGCTGGCCGAGACCCTGAGCAAGAAAGAGCTCAAGCACCTGGAATCGGAAGCCTGGGAAGACTTCCTGGATATGTCCATCTCCGCCGCCTGTCTGTGGGCTTCCTTCAACATGGAGCCCGACAAGGAGCCGTCGGAAATCATCCCCTCCGAGCCGTACCTGCTGGGTTCCCATGCCGGCTGCGCCGGTCTGTGGGTCTCCGGTCCCGCCAAGGGCTACCTGGGCGCGCCGGATGACTGGTTCTGGGGCTATGACCGCATGACCACCGTGGACGGCCTGTTCACCGCCGGTGACGGCGTGGGCGCCTCCGGCCACAAGTTCTCCTCCGGTTCCCATGCTGAGGGCCGCATGGCCGCCAAGGGCGCCATCGCCTTCATCCTGGACCACAAGAACGATAAACTGGAAGCGGCGCAGAACATCGACGAGGTCATCGCTGAAATCTACCTGCCCTTCGAGATCTACGAGAAGTACAAGAACTACACCACCGCGCCGGACATCAACCCCAACTACCTGATGCCCAAGCAGGTTCAGACCCGGCTGCAGAAGCTCATGGACGAGTACGTGGCCGGCTGCGCCACCATGTACATGACCAATAAACCCATGCTGTTGGAAGGCCTGAAGCGCCTCACCCTGCTGAAGGAAGACGCTACCCGGCTGGCCGCCAAAGACCTGCACGACCTGATGCGGGCTTGGGAGCAGTACCACCGCATCCTGGCCGGTGAGGCCCATCTGCGGCACATCCTGTTCCGGGAAGAGAGCCGTTATCCCGGCTACTACTACCGGTCGGACCACCTGGCCATCGACGACAGCAAATGGCGGGTCTTCACCATCTCCCAGTATGATATGAAGACCAACGATTGGAAGTTCGAGACCAAACCGTACGTGCAACTGGTTAAGTAATATGGGCTAGGTGCCGAGGCTTTGGGGAATCGCCCCGAAGCCTCGGGCCTTTTGTGAGGCCGTGGCGCCAGTCCAGCCACGGCCTCCTTTTTGCGGGGCGCGACTCATCCCCCACCAGAGCGAGAGGGAGTTCCCCTTGCACCCCACCCACTTGGTTGTTATGAACCTCACCTATTCTTTTGGGTCTTAGGGCCAGGGTCGGAGTCAGCAGCCTCCGGTCAGCAGCTCTGGCTCGCAGAATGTCCTGAAGGAGGACTTGTGTGAACGCCGAAAATCGCAAAATTCTGGTCATCGGGGGAGGCATGAGTGGCCTCACCGCGGCCCTGGAGGCGGCGGAGGCCGGATCTCAGGTGATTATCACCGAGAAGGCTCCCTATCTGGGGGGCCGGGTGGCCCAACTCCACCGATACTTCCCCAAGCTCTGCCCGCCCACCTGCGGCCTGGAAATCAACTTCCGCCGGATCAAAGAAAATCCCAACATTAGCTTCTACACCATGGCGGAGGTTACCCAGATCAGCGGCGGGGCCGGCAATTTTGACGTCACCGTCAAGGTGCAGCCGCGTTACGTCAACGACCGGTGTGTGGTCTGCGACGCCTGCGCCGAAGCCTGTACCGCCTGGCGGGTCAATGATTTCAACTACGGTCTGGACAAGACCAAAGCGGCCTATCTCCCCTTTGATATGGCCTTTCCTGCGAAGTATGTCATCGACGCTTCCGTGTGCAGCGGCGACTGTGGCCAGAAGTGCCTGGAAGCCTGCCAGTATGACGCCATCGAGCTGCACCAGAAGCCCCAGACCCTGAATTTCAATGTGGGGGCCGTCATCCTGGCCAACGGCTGGGAACTCTATGACCTGGCCAAGGCGGACAACCTGGGCTTCGGCGTCGTGGCCAACGTCATCAGCAACATGCAGATGGAGCGCCTGGCCGCGTCCAACGGCCCCACCGGCGGGCAGATTCTGCGGCCTTCGGACCAGCAGCCGCCCAAGCGGGTGGCGTTTGTGCAGTGCGCCGGCTCCCGGGATGAGAACCACTTGCCGTACTGCTCTTATATCTGCTGCATGGCCTCCCTGAAGCAGGCCACTTACCTCAGGGAGAAAGACGAGGAAGCCGAAGCTTACATCTTCTATATCGATCTCCGCACCCCCGGCCGTTACGAGCAGTTCCTCTGGAAGGTGCGGGACGATGAAAAAGTCAAACTGATTCGGGGTAAGGTGGCCAAGGTCACCCAAGAACCGGGCACCGACAACGTGGTGATCGTGGCGGAAGACACCGCGGTGGGCGACAAAATCAAGATGACCTTCGACATGGTGGTCCTGGCCGCGGGCATGGTGCCCTCCACCAAGGCCTCCCCCTTCCCCCTGCCGCTCTCTTATACTCCGGACGGCTTTATCATTCAGGAACTCTTGCCGCCGGGAATTTACGCCGTGGGAACTTTGAAGGGCCCCCTGGATGTGACCAAATCGGTGCAGGACGGCACCGGGGCCGCCCTTAAGAGTCTCATCGCCCTGGGCAGGAGGTCGTGATGGAAATGGAAAAGAAATTCGGTGTCTATTTGTGTAAGGGCTGCGGCATTGCCGAGATGATCAATTTTGAGAGCCTGACCAAGGTGATCAAGAAAGAGGGCAAGATCCAGCACATCAAAGAGCACAACATCCTGTGCAGCCCTGAAGGCCTGGCGATGATCAAAGAGGACATCGCCCAGGAAGGGATCAACAGCCAGGTCATCGCCGCCTGCTCCCCCCGGGTGAAATACGAGGAGTTCGATTTTCCCAACTGCATCGTCGAGCGCTGCAACATCCGGGAACAGGTGGCCTGGACCCAGCCCCCCGGTGCCGAGGAAACCCAGGCCCTGGCGGAAGACTACCTGCGCATGAGCTGCGCCCGCATCAAGAAGACCGACCTGCCCGAGCCTTATCAGACGGAGTGCGACAAGACCATCATGGTCATCGGCGGCGGCATGGCGGGCCTCAGCGCCGCCCTGGAAGCGGCCAACGACGGCTACCAGGTGCTGCTGGTGGAAAAAGAAGCGGAACTGGGCGGCTATGGGGCCAAGATGTACAAATCCACCCCCTCCAGCTACCCCTATACCACCCTCCAGGAGCCGGCGGTCTTTAAAAAGATCCAGGAGGTCAACAGCCAGCCCAATATCCGGGTCATGACCTCTGCTGAAATCGTCACCATCGACGGCCAGCCGGGACTCCTGGACGCCACCATCAAGGTGGGCGAGGACGAAGAAGTCATCCGGGTGGGTTCCATCGTCCTGGCTGCGGGCTGGAAGCCCTACGACGCCGGGAAACTGGAACACCTCGGATATGGTGTCTCCAAGAACGTCATCACCAATATCGAGATGGAAGAGCTGGCCAAGAAGGGCAAAATCGTCCGGCCCTCCGACGGCAAGGCGCCGGAGCGGGTGGCTTTCATCCAGTGCGCCGGTTCCCGGGACCCGGAGCATCTGCCGTATTGCTCCGACTTCTGCTGTGCCGCCTCCCTGAAGCAGGCGCTGTATGTGCGGCAGAGCAATGCCGAGGCGGTGGCCATGATCCTGTATAAAGACATCCGCACGCCGGGGCAAATGGAGCTGTTCTATAAACAGGTACAGTCCGACCCCGGGGTGATGCTCACCAAGGCGGAAGTCACCGGGGTGGCCGTGACCGCGGGCGACAAGCTCCTCATCAGCGCCACCGACACCCTCTTAGGGGACAACGTGGCCTTTGAGGCGGACCTGGTGGTCCTGGCCACCGGCCTGGTGCCCCGCACCGTGGATGAGCCCATCCTTAACCTGACCTATCGCCAGGGACCGGGCCTGCCGGACCTGGAGCTGTTCAACGGCTTTGCCGACTCCAACTTCATCTGCTTCCCCTATGAGACGCGACGTACCGGGGTGTATGCCGCGGGCTGCGTGCACCAGCCCATGACCATGGCCATGGCTGCGGAAGACGGCGTGGGCGCGGCGTGCAAGGCCATCCAGGCGGTGGAACACGTGGCCGCGGGTATGGCGGTGCACCCCCGGGCCTGGGACGAAACCTTCCCGGATCCGTTCATGCAGCGCTGCACCTCCTGTAAGCGCTGTACCGAGGAATGTCCCTTCGGCGCCATCGAGGAAGACGAGAAGGGCACGCCCTTTTTCAAGATCAACCGCTGCCGGCGCTGCGCCACCTGTATGGGGGCCTGCCCCGAGCGCATCGTCTTCTTCAAAGACTTAAACGTGGACATCATCGGCTCCGCCATTAAGGCCGTGGACGTGCCCGAAATAGAGGACGAGGACGATCCGGAGTTCCCGGTACGGATCATCGGCCTGATCTGCGAAAACGACGCCCTGCCGGCGCTGGACGCCGCCGCGGTGCATCGCCTCAAGATAAACCCCACGGTTCGGTTCATTCCGTTGCGCTGCCTGGGTTCCTTCGCCATGGAGTGGATCAAAATCGCCCTGAACAATGGGGTAGACGGCATGATCCTCCTGGGCTGCAAGTACGGCGACGACTACCAGTGCCACTTCGCCAAGGGCAGCGAGCTGTGCGCCTACCGGCTCACCAAGCTGTCGGAAACCCTGGACAAGCTGGGACTGGAAGCCGACCGCGTGCAGCAGTTCCAGATTGCCATCTCCGATTTCGACAAACTCCCCCAGATGTTGGACGACTTTGTGGCCCGGGTGCGAGAAATCGGCCCCAACCCCTTCAAGGGTTTATAGGAGGTATGATCCATGGCAGGCGAAACTGTGATCAAGCCGGACCTGCAATTCATCAATCGGGTCATCGCCGCCGGAGGGGACACGGTAAAGAAATGCTATCAGTGCGACACCTGCTCGGTGGTCTGCAATCTGTCCCCTGATACCAAACCGTTCCCCCGGAAGGAGATGCTCCAAGCCCAATGGGGCTTGAAGGACGTGGTCAAGGACCCGGACATCTGGCTGTGCCATCAGTGCAGCGACTGCACCGTCTACTGCCCCCGGGGGGCCAAGCCCGGCGAGGTCCTGGGCGTCCTGCGGCAGATGTGCATCGAGACCTATGCCACCCCTCCCAAGCTAGCGCAGATGGTGGGAGACTACAAGTTCCTCCCCCTGCTCATCGCCCTCCCGGTGCTGCTTCTGGCCCTGGCCCTGAAGATCACCGGTCATTTGGGCATCCCGGAGGGGCCCATTGTGTATTCCCACTTCTTCCCCACCCTGCTGATCGACGCCATCTTCGTCCCCGCCTTCTTCTTCGCGGTGGCGGTGCTGGGCAAGGGGGTGCTGGCCTACTGGAAAGACCTCAACCGCGCCAGCCCCTGGCGGGTCAAGGTGGAAGGCAACCTGGTGGGCAATCTCATCGCCACCCTGAAAGATATCCTGATGCACAACCGCTTCCGGGAGTGCGAAATTACTTATAACCGGTCCACTAACCACCTGTTTATGCTCTTCGGGTTTATCTTCTTGGCGGTGGTCACCTCCTGGGGGTTCCTCAATGAGTGGGTGTTACATGTAGAATCCCCCTACTTTCTGTTGTCGCCCATAAAATTGCTGGCCATGGTGGGTACCGCGGCTCTGCTCTATGGGATCTTCAACATCATCAAGGAACGTCAGGCCAATGCGGAAAAGGTCGGGTACGGCTCCTACTATGACTGGTTCTTGATCTATGTGATCTTTGTCGTGGGCGCCACCGGACTCCTGGCCTGGCTTTTCCGGCTGGTGGGGATCAAGATCCTGGCCTATCCCACTTATTTCCTGCATCTGACCGCGGTGTTCTGCCTGTTTTTCTATGCCCCGTACACCAAGATGGCCCACATGGTTTATCGCACCGTGGCCATGCTTTGGGCCCGCATGGCGGACCGGGGATTCTAATCGACGGGCCTGTTATGGCAAGGCCAACCGGCCCCCCCCGGGGGGCCGGTTTTTTTGTGATATGTTTTGAAAACCGGGAGATTATTGATTAAGATGGACTAGCAGGCTGTTGAAAAACTCCCATAATTTAGAATTGGTCATTCTGAGCGAAGCGAAGAATCTAGTATTTTCAGCCGGTTGAGATCCTTCACTCTGTTCAGGATGACATGAAAAACCCGTTTTTCAACAGCCTGCCAGCGCAAAATCTCTTTAAAACGGCCTTATTATCAGGGGCCGCCGGCTTTAGCCGGCGCCGCCCCAGGCCGGACGCCTGGGCCGCCATCTCCCATGAAAACCTTATTTACCTGGGCGCAGTTTTGGACTAATCGGCGGCCAGGAAAGGATATCCCATGATCATGAACCAACTCATTGCGCAAATGGTTAAATTGGGCCGGCAATGGATATCGCAGCAACGAACCGCTTTCCGCCCCCTGGGACATGCATTGTCGGATGGCGCTTTAGCAACGTTTTCGAACTATTTTGACCGCAACCTGCTGAAAAATGTCAGGATGGTTACGGTTCCGGCCATTGACAATCCCCCCTTCCTCGAGCAATTGCGGCCGGTTCTCGCACTGGCCAGTGTCCCGGTATTGGATTTCAGCTCCATGGCGGCAATTACCTTTGTCGACACCATCTTGCTGGTGGAAAGTGCTGTCAAGGACAACCTCGACTCCCTATTGTTTCATGAGCTCATTCATGTGGTGCAATATGACATTCTGGGACTGGATAAATTTGTCGAGCTGTTTATCACCGGGTGGGTCAATCAAGGCTTCAATTACGCGGCCATTCCCCTGGAAATGGACGCCTATGAGTTACAATACCAATATGAAAGCGCCCCCGACCTAGGCTTCGACGTCCAGGAGGAAGTGTCTCAGCGACTCGAACTGGTGATGGAAGATTAGAGTTGCCCCCGTCCTCTTAGACTCATTTCCCGGAGCCGCAGCAGACCCGGACCAGGTTGGGCGATGGTGCCGCCGGCCCGTGAAGGCCAATCAGATCCGGGAGACCACCAGGGGCCGTCCCCCTCCATAAAGGGTTTTTGTTTGGCTAGAATTTCTGATAAAATATTCGCTTAACAAGGAAAAATCTTCAAGGAGCATCTCTATGGTTGATATGAACATGGGGGTGGTGGAGCCGATTCAGCTCTCCCTCAACAGCCGGTTCAAATTCCGGTGCCACCCGGGAGTGCCATGTTTCACCGAGTGCTGCGGCACAACCACCATTGTCCTCACCCCCTATGACATCTTGCGGCTGAAAGAGCGCCTGGGGATCAAATCCGGAGAGTTTCTCGCCAACTATACCCGTCGGGAAGCCCACGACAAATCGGGTCTGCCCGTGGTAATCATGGATATGCCAAGGTTTGCCGGCCGCTGCCCTTTTGTCAAGCCTGTCGCCGGGTGCACCGTCTATAGCGACCGGCCGGCCTCCTGTCGCTACTACCCCATCGGCCAGGGCACCCTCATCACCGAGAAGGGGCCGGAGGAATTTTACTTCTACGTGCGGGAGGAGCACTGCCGCGGGTTTGAGGAGGAGACCGAGTGGGACGTGGCCTCCTGGCGCCAAGACCAGGGGGTGGACAAATACGACGAAATGAACCTGGAATGGAAGACCATGATGCTGCGCCGGGGCCCCCAGGGAGACGCGGTCACCGACGAGCGCGGCAACAACCTGTTCTACATGGTGATGTACGATTTGGACCAGTTCCGCCGCTTTGTCTTTGAAAGCAAGTTTCTGCAAGCCTTCCAGGTGGACGACGACATGCAGCAACGCATCTGGGAGGATGACGAGGAACTCCTGAAGTTCGGCCACCGGTTTGTCAAACTGGCCCTGAAACTGGAAAAGACCTTGGAGGCGAAGCCGGAAGTTCTGCAACCGAGCACCCCTCCCACCCCGTAAAGCCCAAGGGAGAGGCTTGCTGGCCCCCTATCTCCACCAGTAAACCTGCATCAGGGGAGAACGGTCAGTGTCTGAGCACCAACTTAGCGCCGGTCCTGAAGAAATCTCCGAAATCTTGAAGAATTACCGCGTCATCGCGGTGGTGGGCCTGTCGGGCGATGCCAGCCGGCCCAGCTATCAGGTGGCCCACTACCTTAAACAGCATGGTTACCGCGTCGTGCCGGTGAACCCGGGTTGCACCGAGCTTTTGGGAGAAAAGTGTTACCCCAGCCTCCAGGAGATTCCCTTCCCGGTGGAGGTGGTGGATATCTTCCGGAAGGCCGAGGCCATCCCGGGCATCGTGGAGCAGGCCATAGCAGTGGGCGCCCGGGTGGTTTGGATGCAACTGGGGCTGGTGGAGCCCCACGCCGCCCAAAAAGCCAGGAAAGCCGGTCTGCAAGTGGTTATGGATCGCTGCATGAAGATCGAACACGGGCAGCGCCTGGGAGATTGAGGGGTGGGTGGCAGATGGTCTGACCACCCAGCAAACCGAGGGAGTGGAGCAAAATGGAGGTTGCACTCTACAATAAGAAGGGCAAGCCGGTGGCCTATCTCGCCGAGGACGGCAAAACGATTTACCTGTGGGATGGCAACCCCGTGGCCTATCTGGATGGAGGCCGGGTGTATGGCTGGAACGGCAAACAACTGGGTTGGTTTACCAACGGCACCATCTTTGATGTCTATGGACTCCGGGCCGGTTTCGTCAAGAGTAAATCTCCCCTAGTCACGGAACTGGAGCCGCCCAAACCCCTGAAACAAATGACCGGCGCTAAAAAGGTCAAGCAGCAGCAGATAGTGAAACCGGTCATGTGTTATGGATATTCCGGGAAATCCCTGGAGGAAATGTTGGAGGAAGGGAGGATTCGTTAGTCAATCTTTAGCACCGGCCCCATGATCGCCCCCTCCCGGGGGGCCAGGATTTTATGCTTCGCCTGATCCAACCGCCAAACCTGACAAATTAAGCCTGCCCAGACTCCCGCCATGATAACCCTCAAACTTCCCGGTCCCCATATCTGCCCGCATCCCTGAAGCGCGGCTGCTTTTAAACCCGTTTACCCGAAACGGATAGGTGCCTGATATCCCCGCACCGGTTCCCTCCCCTTAGAGTTTTATCATTGAAAATATATGCTTAATGGATTATGGTGGGCCATAGTCCGGGGCGGGGGATGGGAATGGAAAACATCGAAAAAAGATACGAAAGGAGAGGAAGCATCAGGCCGTGCTCCCTGGATAAAAACGACCTGCTGCACCTGAGTGCCATAATCCAGGAGACCTTCACCAAACCGGAGATCGAGAGATACTTCCGGGTTTCTACCAACTTGGGCAACACCCGGGTATTTTCCAGTTCGGTGGAAGATTTTCTCAACCAGAAGGAGTTCCCGGACCAAGTTACGGACCTGTCATTCTGGATCGAAGGCTGGGATCAAAAGACCCGGTTCGATAAAGTGGTTCTGCTGGATTTTAGCAAATATTCCATCCAGTTGAGTGTTGAGGGCATCGATCCGGTCTGGGTGTATGACAAGTATACCAAGATCACCAAATTCCTGAAAAGTAAAGTAGCCTGGTATTGGCCGTTAATTATCTTGGAAAAATTCGTCATCTTTGCGGTAACCCTACTGCTGATCAGCAACATCATCATTTCCATACGCCTGGGCGAAGTGGCATATTATTTCGACAAAATAGCCTTACTGGGGGTATGGGCGTTTCTGATTTTTTATGATACCCGGCAGATCTGGCCCTATGCCAATATTAGAATAAGTGGTAATAAATCGCTATTTAACAAAGAAAGCCTGATGATGTTTCTTTTATTAGCGGTGCTGGTCTGGGTAGTAATTGAAGGAACCGTCTCACCTTTCCTAAAATGATTTTGGCAAAGTTGTAGGGAGAATTTCCCTGATTCATGGGGAGGCCTGGGAAGGCTTGCAATGATTTCCCGGCGCCAACCCGCCTTTAAACCTGATGGGCTGGGGCCGCGATAGGCGCCCGGCCCCCAAAGCAACCGGAGGCTGATCCCAGGGGGAGCGGATGTTGGCCCGGGTGAAGAGTGGGGCCCTGCTGGGGGTGGACGCCTACCTGGTGGAGGTGGAGGTGGACCTGGCCCCGGGGCTGCCGGCCTTCACCACCGTGGGCCTGCCCGAGACCGCGGTCAAAGAGAGCAAGGACCGGGTACGGGCCGCGTTAAAGAACTCCGGCTATAAATTTCCCGGCAATCGTATCACCATCAATCTCGCCCCGGCAGATGTCCGTAAAGAGGGTACCGGTTTTGACTTACCAGTTGCCGTCGGCATTCTCACCGCCCAGGGCATCGTCCCCCAGGACCATCTAGATAAGTTTTTGATATTCGGGGAGTTATCCCTGGACGGCCGCCTGAAACCCACCCGGGGGGTGCTGTCCACGGCCCTGGCCACCCGGGAGGCGGGGCTGGCCCTCATCCTCCCCCGGGACAACGCCCGGGAGGCCGCGGTGGTGCAGGGCATCGACGTCTATCCCGCCGAGTACCTGGCCCAGGTGGTGGAGTTTTTGGCCGGCCGGGAGCCCCTGGCGGCCGCGGCGCCGGAAGCCCTGGATTTGGGGCAGCTGCCGGCCCAGGCCGAAGTGGATTTCCAGGAAGTCCGGGGCCAGGAACCGGCCAAGCGGGCCCTGCTCATCGCCGCCGCCGGGGGCCACAACGTCTTGATGGTGGGGCCGCCGGGTGCCGGCAAGACCATGCTGGCCCGGTGCCTGCCGGCGATCCTGCCGCCCCTCAGTTTCGAAGAGGCCCTGGAGACCTCCAAGGTCTATAGCATCCTGGGCCGCCTCAAGCCCGGCCGTCCCCTGGTCGCGGAGCGGCCCTTCCGGGGTCCGCACCACACCATCTCCGACGCCGGCTTGATCGGCGGCGGCACCAATCCCCGGCCCGGGGAGGTGAGCCTGGCCCACAACGGGGTGCTGTTCCTGGACGAGCTGCCCGAGTTCAAGCGCGCCACCCTGGAGGTGCTGCGCCAGCCCCTGGAGGAGGGCCGGGTCACCATCTCCCGGGCCGCCACCTCGCTCACCTACCCGGGCCGCTTCATGCTGGTGGCCGCCATGAACCCCTGTCCCTGCGGCTTCTTTGGGGACCCCAAACGGGCCTGCCGCTGCACCCCCAACCAGGTCAACCATTATCGCTCCCGCATTTCCGGGCCCCTGTTGGACCGCATCGACCTCCAGATCCAGGTGCCCGCGGTGGCCTTCCGGGAACTGGCCGCGGCCGACGGCGGCGAGGGCTCGGCCGAACTGCGGGCCCGGGTGCTCAAAGCCCGGGCGGTGCAAAATACGAGGTTCCAGCGCGGCCGCATCCACGCCAACGCCCACATGACCCCCCGGCTGGTGAAGCAGCACTGCGCCCTTACGCCGGACTCCCACCGGCTGCTGGAGGCGGCCATGGAGCGCCTGGGGCTCTCGGCCCGGGCCTACCACCGCATCCTCAAGATCGCCCGCACCATCGCCGACCTGGAAGGGGAAGCGTCCCTCGCCCTGGCCCACGTGGCCGAGGCCATCCAGTACCGCACCCTGGACCGACAGTTCACCAATGAAAAGGTCCAACTGTTCGTAAAGGAGGTGGTTCAGGACTATTTAATTAAATGAGATGATTCAAATCTCATAATTAATGGCAGGGATGATCTCATCTCGTCCTCAAGCTCCTGCTTGGAGACGCACTTGGGCTCCAAGCTCTGCTTGGAGAAAGGTTATAGTCATTGATATGTTTGGATTTTTTGCAAAGCAGAGCTTTGCAGGCAAATTGGTTCCCAAGCAGGAGCTTGGGAACCAGAACAAAGAGAGATCATCACAGGCAACCCCGAACGCAGACATATCTCCACCAGCTACGCCGAGCGCCAAAACCTCACCATGCGAATGTCCATGCGGCGGTTTACTCGCCTCACAAATGCCTTTTCTAAAAAGGTGGAAAACCTAGCTCACGCCGTCTCCCTGCATTTCATGTATTACAATTTCGGGAGAATCCACAAGACCCTGAGAGTTACCCCGGCGATGGAGGCTGGCGTTACAGATCATGTTTGGACGTTGGAAGAAATTGCGGCTTTGGTAGATTAAAAAGACAAGGATTGGGCTATTTGGAAGATTTCTTTTTATAACGAATATCAGTAGCAGTGCCGACATCTAATGGGTAAACAGTTTTGGTGCTACCTTCAGGATAATATACTACTCGAATAGGGTCCTTGCTATATCTCCAATATCCCTTGAATGAAGTATCCCTTAACTTCTCAATTCTTCCCCTTTTAGAATGATAAAAAGGATCACTGGTGACATCACGTTCAAAGTTTTTCCATCTTTTGCTAAGTTCCGCGGTAGAAGTTGCCTTATCTATAATTTCTTTTTTGTGATCTTCGTCCTCGTAACCTAATGTCCATTTTGTTTCATCAAATTCATTCTGCATTAATCAATCCTGCCTTGACTAATAATTTATAGCGCCTCTGAACATTGGCAGAAAAACCTGGAATACTATTCAACTCTGCTGAAGCCTCCCACTCTTCAAGGCAATCTTCTATAATTTGTGGGTTCTTTTCTGCAACTGATCGGTTAATGGCAGCAAGTAATTCTGTTACAAACAGGTCTTTGTCTTCAATGTATTTTAGAATTTCCGCCACCCTTTGGGGATCAACTACCTGGCTCATTAAGCCTTTCCTTTTGCTTTTGTTTGTTTAAGATATCTGTCATAGTTAATTTTGAGGGCTTCTATGATTTTTGGAAGGAACTCTGGGGAAACGATTAATTCGATTGTACTAGGAATTTCTACCTTTAGATTAGGCCCTTTTTTGCCCCCAGCAGGTTGTTTCAGTCTAACTAAATCGGCTATTGACGGGGCTTGGCAAAATCTGATGGTAAAATCCCAAGGGGAATGAGAAACTTGAGCATAGTTGATATACTCCCTCCCCAATTTGGGTTCCATCGAAGGGATTAACTCTATTTGAATTTGCTGTTCTTCTTCGGATGTGCCCTTGGATGGTTTTTCGGCCATGGGTTTCTCCTTTGGGTGAAAAGTCAAGGAAATTTGCGGTAGTGTCCTAATTTACACCCATTAATTTAAGATTGCCGATAGAATGTCAATAGGTATTTCTACCTATTTGTATGTGAAAGTTTTCCCAAGATAAAATTTCGAATTATACATTAATTGATTAAAAAATCCAGAACAATTTTCTTGTATATTAAAAAAATGTCCCAAAATGGCTATCAGGAGGTTCCTGATTTTTTGACAGGAAATCCCTGGTAAAAATTTGCATCGGAATAATTTTTAAATGGCTTCAATCCGAGGGCAAATTTATGGGGGCGGATTTTTCAAACTGATACACTACCCAATTTTTGGAAAACTTCAAAGAAAGGGAATAATGGGGTATAATGAATAAATTTGCTGGCTATGCCGGCAGCGGGCAGGGCGCCGGCAGGGACGCCGGCGCCGCCGGGGATAATCTTCCGGCGCCGGGATGAAGGCCAGGACGAAAAATCCCCCCTGCCCCCCTTTGGAAAGGGGTGGCAAATGTCCCCCTTTTTTAAAGGGGGATTTAGGGGGATTTTGAAACCATCATGGTCAAAGGTTATTTGCTTTTGAAGTCAGCGCCGGGGCAGATTTGCCGGCGATACTAAAGGTAATCGAGACGCAATGAGGATCTTCAAAGGACCCAGCCCCAATCGGTTGGAGAAATACCATCAGCGGCGGCGCTGGGCCCGGCGTCTGGGCTGGATTCTGTACGGCTTGCTCTTCACCGGCCTGCTGGCCGCGGCCGGGGCCGGGGGCTACATCTATTACCATTTTTTGCAGGACCTGCCGGATTTCACCTCCATTAAGGAGTTCCGGCCGTCGGTGGTGACCACCATCTTCGCCCGGGACGGCCGCCGCATCGGCGAATTCTACTCGGAGCGGCGCATCGAGGTGCCTTACAGCCGGCTGCCCCGGCACCTCATCCTGGCCTTTGTGGCCGCGGAGGACGCCCGCTTCTTCGAGCACCCCGGGGTGGACATCACCGGCATCGTCCGGGCCTTCTTCCGCAACCTGGAGGCCGGCGAAGTGGTCCAGGGCGGCAGCACCATCACCCAGCAGGTGGTGAAACGGATCCTGCTGAGCTCGGAGAAGAGCCTGGCCCGCAAGATCCGGGAGGCGGTGCTGGCCTACCGCATCGACAACTACCTGACCAAGGAAGAGATCCTGAATCTCTATATGAACCACATTTTTCTGGGCCACGGCGCCTACGGGGTGGAGGCCGCGGCCCAGGAGTATTTTTCCAAGCACGTGGAAGACCTGACCCTGGCGGAGTCGGCCATCCTGGCGGGCATCCCCAAGGCCCCCAGCCGTTACGATCCCTATCTCAACCCCCAGCGGGCCAAGGAGCGTCAGACCTACGTCTTGCGGCGCATGGCCGACGTGGGGTTCATCAGCAAGGCGGAAGAGGCCGCGGCCCTGAAGCAGCCCGTCAAGTTGAAGCCCTTCCGGCCCGACTGGATCAAGGAGTGCGGCTACTTCAACGAGCACGTGCGGACCCTCCTGGAAAACCGCTTTGGCAAGGAGTCGGTTTACAACCTGGGGCTCAAGGTCTACACCACCGCGGACGTAGATCTCCATAAGGACGCCCAGGCAGCCATCCAGCAGGGCATCGACGGCCTGATCAAGCGCAACGGCTACAAAGGGCCCCTGCGGCACCTGAAGGGCAAGGAGCTGACCGCCTACCTGGAGCGCCAGAACAAGTATTATCGCAAGTATCCCCCCCGTCGGGGCCTGTCCGTCACCGCGGTGGTGACCCAGTTTGACCGGCGCCGCCAGGCGGTGAACATCCGCCTGGGGGAATATACCGGGGTCTTGCAGGAGCCGGCCACGGGTCAATCCCGGGCCGCAGGCTTGCTGGCAGTGCTAAGGCCCGGCGATGTGGTGCAGGTGCGCCTCAAGGACCGGGACCGGCGCCAGAACAAGTGGGTGGCGGAGCTGATCCCCGCCCCCATGGTGCAGGCGGCGGTGGTCTCCATGGAGCTCAAGACCGGCAAGGTCAGGGTCCTCATGGGCGGCAAGGACTTCGGGGACTCAACCTTCAACCGGGCCATCCAGGCCCGGCGCCAGCCCGGCAGCGCCTTCAAACCCATCATCTATGCCGCCGCGGTGGACAAGGGCTACCGGCCCGATTCCGTCCTGCTGGACGCGCCCATCTCGCTGCCCGGAGGGCGCCGGGGGCAGGTCTGGTCGCCCCAGAACTACGACCACACCTTTGACGGCCCCATTCCCCTGGCCACGGCCCTGGCCCGGTCCCGCAACGTGCCCACGGTGCGGCTGATGATGTCCATCGGCATCCCGGCCACGGTGAAGATGGCCCAGACCCTGGGGCTCACCACCCCCATCTTCCCCAACTACGCTTCCGCCCTGGGGGCCTCGGAGGTCACCCTCATGGAGCTCACCCGGGCCTATTCCGTCTTCCCCAACCAGGGGACGCTGGTGGACCCCGTCTTCATCGAGCGCATCGAAGACCGGGACGGCCGGGTGTTGGCGGAAAACCACCTTCAGAAGCACCAGGTGCTCAATCCCCACACCGCCCAGACCATGACCCAGCTCATGATGGGAGTGGTGGAGCGGGGCACGGGCGCCCGGGTGAAGGTCTTGGGCCGGCCCATGGGCGGCAAGACCGGCACCACCAACCGCACCCGGGACGCCTGGTTCATCGGCTTCACCCCGTCCCTCATCACCGGCACCTGGGTGGGTATGGACGACGAGCGCAGCCTGGGGCCCAAGGAGACCGGTTCCCAGGCCGCCGCCCCCATCTTTATCGCCTACATGAAGGAAGCCCTGAAGGGCAGCCCGGTGGAGCAATTCCCGGAACTGCCGGCCACCCTCCTGGCCCGGGGGGCGGAAGGCCAGGCCCGGGATGAAGAAGAAGGGGCGGCCTCGGAGGATTTCTACCCCGAGGACGCCGTCATTCAGGAGAAGGCCCAGACCGAGACCCCCCAGGCATCCAGCCAGCAATTCTTCAAGAGCGATCTGGACGAATAAAACACCCTACGGCGCCACTGCCAGGAGCCAAGGTTCTTTACAGGACCCCGGCGAAAAATATATACTAAATCACCCTGAGCGGAAAGGTCGTCTTTAATCCGCTAAAGCTTGCATAGCTGGTCTGGCGGGCCGGGGCGGGAGACGGATCACGCCCTGGCCCTGGCCGCCACGGCATCACATCTCAGGAGCATCCATGCGACAGATCGAGGCGTCCCAGGTCACCCGGGCCGTGAAGGAGGCGGCCATTGCCGCCAATTATGAACCGGAGGAGGACCTCCTCCGGGCTTTGGCCCGGGGGGCCGAGGCCGAGGAGTCGGAAAGCGGCCGGGAGATCTTTCGCCAATTGCTGGAGAACGCCCGCATCGCCAGGGAGGAGCGCATCCCCATGTGCCAGGACTGCGGCCTGGCGGTGGTCTTCGTGGAGTTGGGCCAGGACGTGCACCTGGTGGGAGGGAGCCTCGCGGAAGCCATTCAGGAAGGGGTGCGCCAGGGGTACGGGGAAGGCTATCTCAGGAAATCGCTGTGCCACCCCTTGACCCGGGCCAACACCGGGGACAATACCCCCGCGGTGATCCACACCGAAATCGTCCCCGGGGACCATTTGCGCCTCATCGTGGTCCCCAAAGGCGGCGGCAGCGAAAATATGAGCCGTCTTTACATGCTGAAGCCCGCGGAGGGCCTGGCCGGCATCAAGGAAAAGGTGGTGGCCACGGTCAAGGAGGCCGGCGCCAACCCCTGCCCACCCATCATTGTGGGGGTGGGCATTGGCGGGACCTTTGAGCGGGCGGCGCTGCTGGCCAAAAAGGCCCTGCTGCGGGAACTGGGCCTGCCCCACGCTGAACCGGAAATCGCCGCCCTGGAGCAAGAGCTTCTGAAAGAGATTAACGATCTGGGCATCGGCCCGGCGGGGTTGGGAGGGCGGATCACCGCCCTGGCGGTCCAGGTCCTGATGGAGCCCTGCCACATCGCCTCGCTGCCGGTGGCGGTGAACATCCAGTGCCACGCTTCCCGCCATAAGGAAGTGGTTTTATAGGAGATTTGCGTGGAGCGGTTCTGAGATTAATTTGACGTCAAAATTAGAGCACTTGAGGCTGATGGTATACTACCATGAAGCTTGACAAATCCCCCTAAGTCCCCCTTTTTCAAAGGGGGACTTTTAAGAGAACGTCCTTTAGCCCCCCCCTTTGGAAAAGGGGGGCTGGGGGGGATTTCATCATGGTTGTGTCAATACTCTATTTATGACGTACAGTTATTATGAGAGAGTTAATCAGCTGATTCTTGGCGTTCTTAGCGCCTTGGCGAGAGAAATATTTAGCTCACGCCAAAGCGCAAAGACGCAAAGGCATTCAGGTGAAACATGGCCAAGACGGTGAAACTTACCCCTCCCCTGACGGATGAGGACGTGCTTCAGCTTGAGATCGGCGACCGGGTCCTGGTCAGCGGGGTCATCTATACGGCCCGGGACGCGGCCCATAAGCGCCTGGTGGACCTGCTGGCAGCCGGGAAAGAGCTGCCCGTGGACCTGCAGGGGCAGATCCTGTATTACGTGGGTCCCAGCCCGGCCCGCCCCGGCCGGGTCATCGGGGCCGCGGGTCCCACCACCGCCTACCGCATGGACTCCTACGCCCCCATCTTGATGCGGCTGGGCTTGAAGGCCATGATCGGCAAGGGCAAAAGGGACCCCGCGGTCATCGCCGCCATGCAAGAGCACAAGGCCGTTTACCTGGGGGCCACCGGCGGCGCCGGGGCCCTCATCTCCCAGTGCATCAAGGAGGCCCAGGTGGTGGCTTTCCCGGACCTGGGGCCCGAGGCCGTCCACCGGCTGGTGGTGGCAGACCTTCCCACCATTGTCATCAACGATTGTTATGGCCGGGATCTGTATGAAGTCGGCGTCGCTGAGTATCGGCGGGCGCCGGCCCCCTGATTCCAAGGCCCCCAGGCGCTTGCCGGGATTCCTGGCATCCGGTTTGAGGAAGTGAAGATGAACCTCCCCATGGACCTGACGGAAGTTGCGGCCCGGGTTAAAGAAAAGCGCCGGATCTTCAAGGAGTACAAATTCGGCCCCTTGAAGGACGACGCCATCAAGACCTTCTTCGACCTGGCCCAGGAATACGAGACCATGGAGAACTTCTACCGGGTCTCGGTGAGCGTCATCAAGGAGTTCTTCGGGTTGGACTCCCGGCTTTACCTGATTTGCTCGGAAGGCCAGTTAGAACTGGTGTGCGACAGCCTCCAGGGGGTCTATCCCGGCAAGACCCCGCCTCTGCCCCATATCCACCTGGCCAGCCAGGCCTACGGAGCCGACAACTCCTGGGTGATCCCCATCCGGGGCAACCTGCTGCTGGTAAACCAGCTGCCCTTTTACGCCAAGGACCAAATCATCGGCATGCTGGAACTGTTCCCAGCCAAAAAGATTCCGGCGGGCAACCGTTTCTTCTTTGAGAAGTTCGCCAACCGCCTGGGTTACAACCTCCACATCAAGATCATCGCCAGTCAGAACATCCAGCACATCCGGTTCATCAACAGCCTGGTGGCCGATATTGAACACAACGTCATCATCCCCAACATCAGCCTCAGCCTTTACCTGAGGCATTTGCGGGACAAGATCAAGAAGCTGAAAGAGCTGGAGTGCCTCTGTGAGTTCCGCACCGCGGAATGCCAGGGCCTGCCGGAGGAGCAGGGTGCCTTCCGGGACCTCATCGACGCCATGGAAGCCGACTACCAGACCCTGGAGCAACACTACCGCGGGGTGAGCCTGTTCATCGAGTCGCTGTTTCGGCTGTCCCATTTCCAGAAGGGCCACCTGGTCCTGCGGCGCCGCACCACCCGGGTGACCAGCGATATCATCCAGCCGCAGTTGGGCCTGCTCAAGGAGAAATTAAAGGAGCGCCAGATCGAAATCGATACGGGGGCCGGCGTCATGCCCGATGAGGAGCTGCCCCTCTCCGTGGACAAGGGCCTGATGGCCCAGGTCTACAACAACCTCTTTTCCAATGCGGTGAAGTACACCCGCCGCAACCAGGAGGGGCGCAAGTATATGGCTTATGGCCGGGACCTGCTGAGAGACTACTTCGGGTCCGGCAAGGACGGCGTCAAGTTCAATGTCTTCACCACCGGGCCCCATATTCCGCCCGAGGATATCCCCCACATCTTTGACGAAGGCTACCGGGGGCGCAACGTGGACGGCGAAGTGGGGACGGGCCGGGGGCTTTTCTTCGTGCGCAACGTGGTGGAGACCCACGGCGGCGAGGTGGGCTATGAGGCCACCCCCGGAGGCAACAATTTTTACGTTGTCCTACCGCTGGTGACCGCGCCGGAAGGGCCGCTGCCCGTGGAACTGGATGCCGCCGAGGAGCCCTGATGGCCGTGCGCTACCTGGCCCAGGAACTCTACCGGCTGACGCACCGGGTGGAGGAACTGGAGGCGGCCCTGGCGGCCATGGAGGCAGGGACGCCTCTGGCGGTGCGCGCCCGCCTGGAAACGGAACTCCTTCAGGCCAGGAAAGAGCGGGATCATTTCCGGGCCGTGCTGGAGGCCAAGAAAGAGAAGCCTTTATTGTAAGAGCTTATTTCTCCACCTGGCCGATCTCTTTCTCCCGGTCCCTGGTTAGACCCCCCTCATAGAACGCCGCAGTTTCCGGCAACTTCAGGTAAAAATCCCCTATCTGGCCCATGGCCACCCTGGCGTTTTCGATCCGGCAGTCCAGCAGGTGGCCCCCCGCCCGGCGGTCCGCGGTGATGAAGTGCAGGTGGTAGCCGGTGACGTTTACCCCGGCCAGGTACTTGGGCGCCCAGAAGCCCACCATGACGCCTCTGACGTTATGAAATTCAAAAATCGACTGGTTCTTAGCGGCCGCCACCAACGGCGGGTAGGGCTGGCGTTGCCGGGGGATGCTGCGGGCCTTGACGTAGGGGAAAACCCCTTCAATTCTGAGGGCATAGATGAGGTTGGGGGAGGGCAGCAATTTTCCCAGGTATGTTTTCAGTTGCCGACAGTTCAGGGGTTCGCTCACCCTCACCGTCTGCTCGGGCTTGAAGAAGGTCACGTCGGCGAAAGGGGTTTTCATGGCATCCGGCACCGGGTAGGCGACGCCGTCGGCCTTGACCTGGTAAAACTTCCCGTCCAGAGCGATCATCTCGCCGTCCAGGGCATTGAAGGTGCCGATGCCGAAGTCGCCGTGCTGTTTCAATTCCCCGTAAGTGAGGTCGCCGTCGTAGGCTCCGTCCAGGAGGGCCTCAATGGTGGAGTATTGAAAGAGAACCCCGCGGGGGGCCGCCTCCAGGGAGCCTACGGCGAGGGAACCTATCAGTAACAGTACCAGAGCCAGGGGGCGGGCGATTTTCATCGGCGGCTTCCTCTTGCAGGTCAAACAGGCTACCGGTTAAAAGGCTTGCAAATTATCAGCCGCGGGGCCTCCCCGCCCCTGTTTTGAACCGACTAAGTGCCGGGCAGCCCTCATTTATTGTGGCCCATCGGCAGGTTTCCCTCCAAGCTGAGTTTCCCTCAGAGGCCCAAGGTTTCCCGAACCCGGCGGGCCGCCTGCTGGCCCTGGACTATGGCCGCCTCCACGCAGGGCACCCCTTCCAGGTCGGAGTGGGCCAGAATGATGCGCCCTTGTTGCTTTGGAAAATCTCCTTTCAGGAAGGTGAGAAATCCGGGGTACGGCACCACCTGGGCGTGGCCGAAGCGGTGCAGGCGAACCTCTTCCACCTCCTTAATGGTGCCGGGGAATAGGCGCTCCACCGCGCCAAGCAGCTCCCGGGCCTTATCTTTGGGCCGGGCACGCATCAGGGGGTCCCGGCCCTGGGGGAAAGGCTGGGGCGCGAAGACCGTCATCACCCGCCCCCCGGATCGGGGCAGGCGAGGAGAGATGACAAAATCTGAAAAGGCCTCTTCCCCCATCACCCAATTCTCGTAGCCCGGAGCCTTTATCGTGATGCGGCCGCAGAGGGCCGCCACCAGGTAACTGCTGTAACGGAATCGTGCCAAATCGTCCAGGCGCCAGCCGCTCTCCGGGGGCAGCAGGTGCCGGGCAACGAACTTCCCCACTGCCAGAACCACCGTGCCCGCCTCCAGGCGGTAAGGGCGCTTCTCCAGGTCATTCCAGATGAGCAGATGGAGGCCCCGGGCTTTGGGTTCGAGACGGACCACAATTTGCCGGGGCCGGGGAGGCCGGGGCAGGGCTCGGAGCAGGGCCTCAACCAGGCGGGTGTTGCCTTCGGGAAAGGCGGCGGTCCGGCTGGTGGGTGAGAACTCCGACATGAGGAAAAATACGCCGGCCCAGGCGGAGACGGCGTCCGGGCCCGCCCCCAGACAGGAGCGGCAGTAAGAATCCAGAAATAGGGTTGCCTCAGGGGGCAGGCCCCGGTACTGCTCCAGATAATGGGCCAGGCTGATGCGGTCCAGTTCCGGCTGGCTTAGAACGCTGCTGCCCAATGGCTCCCACCTCTCCTCCCAGGAGGCCAGGTCGGCGGCCAGTTTAATCAGGCCCTCCCGGGCCGCAACCGGCAAAGGCAGGGTGCGAAGTCCGTCAAGGGTAAAGCAGTCCGGGTACCAGCGGCCTTCGTGGAAGAGGGCGCTCACCGGCCCAGAGATCAAGGCCTCATCCACCGGCAGGCCAAGTTCCCGGTACCAGGCCTGCCAGGACTCGTCCCAGGGGTAATAGAAATAGGCGGACCCCGCCGGGTATTTAACCCCCTGGTAGCTCCCGCCCTGGCATACCCCGCCCGGGATCTCTCCAGCCTCCAGCACCACAGTCTCCCGGTCCCGCAGGTGATAGGCCGCGGTGAGGCCGGAGAGGCCGGCCCCCACGACGGCGATTTCCGCCCTTTCTTCCACCTTTTCGGGCCATAGGATCTCTTTCGCCTGCGGTAGGAAATGCGGATGGCAAACGGCCGGCAGGTCCCCCTGCCAGGAGCTGATGCGGAGTGATCTCTCCGAATTCATTGCTTAACCGCAGACTGCCCCAGTTCCTGCTGCCAGTACTCGTTGACCATCCGGATCAGCAGCTCCCGGGGAGCCAGGTCCTGGGTAAGGGCCAAAAGGGTGGCGGGACTCACCAAGCCGTCCCGCACCACTTCCCCCCCGGCTCGGGCCGCGGCGGCCAGCACTTCCTGAACCCGGGGCGCCAGGTCGGGAATGGCCATAAACTCGGAGGAGTGCCGGTAAATCTCGGCCGCCAGGTGCGTCCCAAAGATCATCTTCATGGTGAGGGACAGGGCCGCAAAATTTGACTGTTCCGGAAAGGCGCAGACGCTCAGGACCACCACCCGGGGGAGTTTCTCGAACCGGGGAGGATGGCCGGAGCGCTCGCCCCGGTCGATAAAAAAGGGCTGGCTCATGGGCAGCGTTCGTTCAATGAACATCTTAAGGCGGGCGTTCATGGTAAAGTGATAAAGGGGCGTGGCCAGCACCACCAGGTCGGCCTGGAGAAAGCGGTCAAAGAGCTTCTCGGTCATGTCGTCTGCCTGGACGCAGCGGCCCGGGGTCTTGACCCAGCAGCCGAAACAGCCCAGGCAGTGCTTGATTTTATACTGGCGGAGATAAAGCGTCTCGGTTTCGGCCCCGGCTTGCCCGGCCCCGTCCAGGAATTGCTGCAGAAGGAGTTCGGTCTTGCTGGTTTGATTGTCCCGGGGACTGCTGTTAAAGGCGAGGATGCGCATTGAACTCTCCTTATGCCGGAGCGACGTCAACTCAGGCCCACGGTCACCAGTGAAGAAAGGGTTTCAGGGAATCCCACAGGGACTGGAAAAACCTTACCGCTTCCGGGTCCTGCCGTTGGGTGCTCCACAGGAATTTCCCCAGGCCGATTTGCGCCAGGCCATAGTAGTAGGCCAGCACCACCTGGCCCACGGCCACATAGCCCATGGCCACCTGGCCGATGCCCAGGTAAACGGCAAAGGCGAATTGCGCCAGGGCGGTGAAACCCAAAATAAACTGGCCAAAGCCGAACAAGAGGCCCACGCCGAACTGCGCCAAGGTTATCAGACCCACGGCGAACTGGCCGATGGCGATGACGCCTCTGGCGACCCGCCGCCGCCCCCGGGCGTCCTTGCCAAAGGCCACATGGACCAGCGGGTAGCCCCTGTAGGTTGCCTCGGACTGCCATTCAAACCCGGTGCCGCCCCAGCCCGGTTCCGTGGGCCGGGGGGCGCCGCAGTGGGGGCAGGTCAGGGCCTCCACACTCACTTCGGCGCCGCATTCCCGGCAAGCCGCGAGAGCCATGTAAACCTCGCTGCCGTCAATCCTTGCGGTTGATGAGGGCCGCCAGGTAGCCGGCCCCGAAGCCGTTGTCGATGTTCACCACCGCGATGCCGGTGGCGCAGGAATTGAGCATGGCCAAAAGGGCCGCCAGCCCCCCGAAGGAGGCGCCGTAGCCGATGCTGGTGGGCACCGCGATGACCGGACGGTCCACCAGTCCCCCCACCACGCTGGGCAGGGCCCCCTCCATGCCGGCCACCACGATGAACACCGTGGCCTGGGCCAGCAGTTCTTGGTGGGCCAGCAGGCGGTGCAGGCCCGCCACCCCCACGTCGTAGAGGGCCTCGGCCCGGTGGCCCATGATGCGGGCCGTGAGCAGGGCCTCTTCGGCCACCGGAATGTCGGAGGTGCCCGCGGAAATCACCACGATAAGGCCCCGGCCCCGGTCCGGAACCTCCCCCCGGCTAAGGGTCAGCACCTGGGAATCAGGATGGTACCGGGCCCCGGGAAACTCCGCTTCCAGGGGCGGCACCTTATCCGGGCTCAGGCGGGTCACCAGGATGTGATCGGCCCGGGCGCTCAAGGACGTGAGGATGCCCCGGACCTGTTCCAGGCTCTTGCCCGCGGCAAAGACCACCTCGGGGAAGGACTGGCGCAACTGCCGGTGATGATCCACCCGGGCGAAACCCAGGTCCTCGAAGGGCAGAGTCCGGAGACGCTCCACCGCCTCAGCCACCGACAACCGCCCGGCCTGCACCTCTGCCAATAACTGCTCCAATACCTTGCTGTCCATGGTTGTTTCCTGTGAGTGGTTGTCGGGGGAGGGGGCTAAGGGCCTTCCACAGGCGAGACGCCTGTGCCACTAAGCCCTTACCCCCTCCCCCAAACCCCCACCCCCAATCCCTTATGGGGTTTTATTTAGCCGGGGAAGTCGGGGCCTTGTCCCCGCCTTCCCCGGCTACTTATGCGGGTTGGGAGGGGGGCTTGGGGGGAGGGCAGGGGCACTTACGAAAAAGCCCCTGGCCCTCCCCCCAAAAATCCTTACATTTCCTACTCCGGCACCAGCTTGCCTTCCGGGGTGATCTGGAAGCGCCGGTCTTTCCAGGTGACCCTGGTTCCCAGGAAGCTCAGGAGCCAGAGGCCGAAGGAGAGGAAGTCCTTCAACGGCAGCAGCCAGAGGGCTTGCCAGGGCAGGTGTCCCCTGAGGCAGTGGTATTCCGAAAAACAGGCCACGGCGCTCCTGAGGGCCAGGGTGGCGGCGGTTAAAGCCAGGGCCGCCGGCGCCAGGCCCGAGGTTAGAAGGAAAGCGACGCTGTAAACCAATGCGTGGGTGATGCCGTAAGCCAGGTAGCCCTTGGGGCGGCAGACCCGGTAGGTGCGGGCCCACCGCAGTTGATGGGCCAGGTACTCCTTGAAGCTCAGCATCGGGTTGTGGGTTTCCACCACCTCCGGCAGCAGCTTAACCTTGAGGCCCGCCTGGGCCACCCGCCGGCCCAACTGGTAGTCGTCCGCCAGAAAATCGGCCAGGGCCGCCAGGCCGCCGAGGCGCTGCAAAACCGGCCGGGTCAGAATCATGGTGGCCCCCAGGGCGAAGTGGATGCCTTCCACGTAATAGGCCGTGGCCACCGAGGGGATGAAATCGGCGGCGATGGTCAGGGCTTCCAGGCGGGCCCCGGTGGTTTCAGCCGGGCCGGCCCGGTAGGGGCAGCTTACCAGGCCCACTTGCGGCTCCAGCAAGGCGGCCACCGCGTGGGAGAGAAAATCCGGGGCCACCTTCACGTCACTGTCCGAAATTACCAGGCAGTCATACCGGGCCCGAGGCTCCATCTGGCGCAGGGTGCTGATCTTGGGATTAAGGCCCAGGGATTCAGGGCAGATGAGGATTTCTATCTCCCGCTGGGGAAAGGCTTGCCGCAGTTCCGTCAGCATGGCCAGCGCCGGCCCCCGGGAATCGGGGAGGCCAAAGATCACCTGGTAAGGGTGGTAATCCTGGGTCAGAAAGCTCTCCAGGCACTCCCGGGTGCCGGGTTCCAGGCCCTTGAGGGGTTTCAACACCGTGACCCCGGGGCTGGGGCCGGCCGGGAGAGCCGGCAGACCCTGGCGGAAGAACCGCCACAGCGCTACCAGGGCCAGAAGCTGGTACACCCAGGCTGCGGCCGCCAGAATGAGGAAAAGGTAAGCGACTCCCGCCATCAGCCGAGGGCACGGGCCACCGTGCCTTTCTCCTTCAAAGTCTTGGGGGAATTGGCGGTACTTTTAAGCCATTGATCATCATACCATCTCCCCGGGAAAAGGCCAAAAAATACGGGCAAAGAAGCCGCCTCCGGAAAAGGTTCCTTGCCTTTTTCGGGAAGCAACTTATCTTAAAACAACGGCCTGGGGCCCCGGCCGCGGCCGGGGAGCCAGTCAGGGAAAAAGACCGCGCAAGGAGGCAGATGATGGCCGGCGAAGTAAACTGGCGTGACCTTTGGGATGCGGCCCTTAAGGAGGCCGACCAGGAAAAGCGCCCGCTGGTGTTGGAGTTCTACCTGGAAGGATGTCCCCATTGCCTGCGGCTGCACCAGGAGACGCACGCCGACCAGGAGGTGGCCGCCGCCTTGAACACCCGGTTTATCCCGGTGCGCCTGGAGGGCCGCAGCCACATGGCCCTGGTCAAGCAGTTCAACGTGGCCGGGGCACCCACCACCCTGATCTTCTCGTCCCAGGGCAACGAACTGCACCGTTTTGCCGGGTTCGTGCCGCCGCAGCAATACCTCCAGGAACTGGAAAAATTCGGCTGAGCCCGCCAGCATGGGGATGAAAAAGTGATTTAGAGGAGGGCCAGGGGACCAAAGCCCCCAGCCCTCCCCTAAAACCCCTGCCATCCCCCCACAATTGCCCCGAGGTTTGCCAGCAGTAAGGTCTGAAGCAACTCTTTCGTCCTGCCGGAGACGAATCCTGGTTCATTGGGAATTGCCAAGCGGCGAAAATTTTCATATCATAGGGCTGCGCGGTTGATGCGGGGTGCCACCGGTTCCCAAGAAATTAGGGTTAACAAGGGGATTCATGAGACTACGCAGAAGATTCGGTCTGGCTTTCCTTGGTCTGTTGGCAATCTGGTTGATGACGGCAGTTGCGGTGGCGGCCCAGGCGGATGACGACTTCGAGGTTTCGGCCCGCTCCTTCGTCATCCTGGATGCCAAAACCGGCAAGGTTTTATTGGCCCTCAACCCCCAGCTCTTCCTACCCCCGGCCAGCACCCTGAAGGTCATGACCGCCATGTCGGTGGCGCAGCACCTGAAGATGGACGATAAGGTGCAGGTGAGCCCTTATGCGGCCTCGGCGCCGCCCTCCAAGATCCACATCAAGCCCGGGGAAGTTTATACGGTGCGGGAGCTGCTTTATGCCCTGCTCCTGTCCTCGGCCAACGACGCGGCCCGGGCCCTGGCCGAGCAGGTGAGCGGCAGCGAGGATGCCTTTGCCCACCAGATGACCCAGGAAGTGCGCCAGTGGGGGGCCTACCGCACCACCCTGGCCACCGCCAACGGCTTGCCGGCGGACAACCAGTTCTCCACCACCGAGGACCTGGCCAGGATGTTCAAGCGGGCCATGGAGAACCCGGAGTTGGCCAAAATCATGTCCACCAAGTTCTATACCATCCAGGGAGATCGGGAGTTGCGCAACCACAACCGCTTTCTCTGGACCACCCCCCTGGCGGTGGCGGGTAAAACCGGCTACACCCGGGCTTCTAAGCATACTTACGTGGGCATGTTCCAGAAGGACGACCAGGCCATCATCATCGCCATGATGGGCAGCAAAAAGAAGTGGGCCGATTTGCGGCCCCTCATCGAGAAAGGGTTTGAGCTGCAAGGCGCCCCCATCGCCACCCTGCCGCCGGCGGAGGAAAAACTCTGGTTTGCCAAGCGCCATACGGGGAAAACCGCGGTTTATGCCCGAAAATCCAAAAAAAGACGGTCCGCCAAGGTGATGATGGGCTCCGCGGGCTCCATCCCCGCCAAGAAAAAGGCGACCCTCAAGCGGAAGACCAATAGAGGCAAGGCAGACCAGGAATGAGGTTGCGGATTTAACCCCCATGGCCGCCAAAGGGCTGTTCAATAAGGTCAAGAACCTTCCCACCCGCCGCCGCTTTGTGGTTTCCACCATCCGGAAGGATGAGAACCTGTTTGAGACCGCGGTCTTTGAGGCCAACTTTTTTTACCTGCCCCGGCGCTGGTCCAAGCCGGACCTCACGGTGAAAACTCGCACCAGGGACGAGGCCTGGGACATGCACTTTCACCTGACGGCGCGACTTACCCAGGAATACCCCGCCCAAGTGTTCAAGGAATACCCCTGATACCGAGTTGCGACCAATCGAATATTTTTCTTCCAACTTTTCTTGGTGGCACAGGCGTCTCGCCTGTGCGGCGCAGGCTAAAGCCTGTGGCTACAAAAACAACCATTTGAACGCAAGCCGATATGAATCGGTCTGCCGGTTGCCCCGGAATTAAAGCCATCCTCCCCATCATCCGAAACTAACCACAAGAGGCGGCTGCGTCCTGGGGCGCGGCTGCCGCCCGGTTTTCCCAGGGGGGCGAGACAGTGTAAGACCATATTGCGTTCAAACGGATATTTTTTGTAGGGGCGTGATTTATCACGCCCTCTCGGGCGCAATAACTTGCGCCCCTACCGGGGAGGACAAAATATTTATCTGGAAAAATTGGTATAAGCCCTCTGGGTAAAGGCGGGTTTGGGTTAAAACAATAATTTTCAGACGACCACAGAGACAAAGCCCCCCTTTTCTAAAGGGGGATTTAGAGGGATTATCAGGAGGTTACCATAATCCCCCTCCAGCCCCCCTTTAACAAAGGGGGAGTTACGGAGACTTTTTCAGAGCTCTCGGTATGTCCAAAGAAAAACTTAGCAAGGCCGCCAGGGGGCGGGACGCAAGCGGCAATGTCATCGTCGAACTGGCGTTGGTGTTGCCTTTCCTGTTGCTGGTGATTGCCGGCATCGTGGACCTGGGGATGCTCTACTGGGAAAAGCACGTGATTACCAATGCCTCCCGGGAGGGGGCCCGGGCCGCGGCCAAATCCGACGTTACCGACCCGCTCCACCCGCTCCAGCCGTCGCCTGCAAAGGAAAAAAAGGTAACCGATGTTATGGATATAGTCCAAAAATACCTGGACCGCTTCCACCTCAAAGCCCCGGACGGCAGTCCCCTCGTCCTGGCCAAGAATGTCACTTTTTTCTACACCTGGGACCTCTCCAGTTCTCCTGGGGTGCTCACCGTGGAACTCAAAGATATCCCGGTAAAATTGACCCTTCTGCCCAATATTTATGGCCTCCCGGGGGGAGGTTGGAGTTCGGACCCGGTCCTGCTCAAGGCCAGGACCACCATGGCGGCGGAATGGAGCACCGCGCCGCTGCCTTGAGAGTCTCCGTAGGGTGCGTCTTACGCACCAATAATGGCGCGTAAGACGCGCCCTACTTACTTAGGGCGGTTTTCGGTTTTCAGTTGTTAGCGGGATTTAGGTAGTTGTCGGGTTAGGACGGTAAATCTGAAAAAGAAAGATATTATTTAAATATCATTGCATTTTGAGCACTTGAAAAACTGGCGATAAATAGCAGGTATCAGCGGTTTGGATAAGAAGACCTAAGAGCCCACATTTTTTCCAGTTTTCTTCAGACCACACCTATGGTGGAGATGGTAGGGGAAGAATAGCTCACGTACAGTTTAAGGCAGCCTCTGAGAGATATGTAACCCGCCGTCCGCGACGAGTTTTTTCTCAATAGAAGATGAAAAAGAAAGGGGGCCAGAGGCCGCATCAAAATAAAGATTTTATTGTTGCCAAGGCAAATTAACTGCGATGGAAGGAGCCTGAGGGAATGCCTCCCCGACTTTGGGCTTGAGGGTTTCTGCGAGAAACCTTTCAATGCCATCGCGGAAAGGTGGGGCAACATTAGCCCACGTCACGAACAGGCTATATTGGGCATAGGCCAGAATAGTCGGTTCATTTCGATGGGCTTGAATTCTTTCTTTGATCATTCCCTGGCCGATCCTTACAGTGGCCGGGTTCTTGCCCCCATGCCATATGATATAAACTCCCTGTAGGTTATCAAAATGATCAGAGTTAAGGTTAACTGTCTGAAAGGGGCACCATTCCTCTCTTTCACATTTTATCCAGGTTAATTGCATAATTTAACCCTCCGGGTGAACATAAATGCCAAAATAATTTCCAAGCCAGGGATATATTCGGGCTGCCAATTAATTAATTCGCTTATTGCCATTGCTCCTAAAATTAGCTATAATTTACTAAAATAATTAGCTAAATGGGGCAAATATTATGCAACAGGAAAGTCTGAGTCTCCTGGCATTTCAAAAAAGGTTTAGGACCG